>Ga0299913_10002305_pt1 | contig 14984 bp, 13 predicted proteins | sample RVTome_9_FD_201360 | JGI IMG/M metagenome (GOLD analysis project Ga0299913, IMG submission 201360) | Soil microbial communities from uranium-contaminated site in the Upper Colorado River Basin, Wyoming, United States - RVT155D38 (version 2) ...
GTGTGTTGGTTCTGACCACCCCTGGTGGTCAAAACCAACACACCCCGGGTGGAGCAAGGGGACGGCGTCGCGGAGGTAGAGGGCCAGCCGGCCGTCGGCGGCGCCGAGGGAGTCCAGACCGAGCCAGACGACCTCGCCGGTCACCATCAGCTCGTCGAGCCACGCCGGCTGGTAGCCGGGCAGGCGCGCGGGCAGCACGTCGCGCTCCAGCGCGCTCGCCGGGATCGGCGCGCCCTGGAGCTGCTCGATCACCTCGAGCAGACGGTCCGGTCCCGCGCGGCGCGCGGACCCCACGTCCTGCCACGCGGGCAGGAAGCGCGCCAGCGCCACGGGCTCGACCGGCTCGACCTCGCGCCGCAGCGCCGCCAGGGCGCGGCGGCGGATCCGCCGCAGGACCTCGGCGTCGCACCATTCGCGCCCGGCGCCGCCGCGGAACTCCCCGACGACCACGCGCCCGTCGCGTTCCAGCTCGGCCAGGGCCAGTCCGGCGGCCTCCAACGGCAGACCGAGCCGTACGGCGACGTGCTCGGACAGGAACGGACCGTGCGTGCGGGCGTAGCGCGCGACCAGGTCACGCAGCGGCCGCTCGACCGGCGCGAGGAACGCATCGGGGATCCCCGGCGGCAGCGGCGTGCCGAGCCCGTCGCGGAAGCGCGCGGCGTCCTCGGCGGCGGTCCAGCGCTCCTCCCCGGCCACCGGCAGGCGCACGGCGCGCCGCGCCGCCTCGAGCTCGGCCAGCCATGCGGTGACCTGCCCAAGGTCGGCGTCGCTGCGCGCCGCGACCTCGGCCGTGGTCAAGTCCCCCACAGTGCGCAGCAGGTCGTGCACGTCATCGAGGCCGCGCGCCCGCCGGTCCTCGGCCAGGCGCTGGCCCTCGCGCTCGATCTGCTCGATGACCTCGTCGTCGAGCAGGTCGCGCAGCCCCTCGTCGCCGAGCAGCTCGGCGAGCAGCCGGCGGTCGAGCGACAGCGCCTGGGCGCGGCGCTCGGCCAGCGGCGCGTCGCCCTCGTACAGGTAGCCGGCCACGTAGTCGAACAGCAGCGACGAGGCGAACGGGCTCGCCATCGGCGTGTCGACCTGCGCCACGCGCACCGTGCGCGCCGCGACGTCGCGCAGAACCTCGCGCAGCGCGGGCAGGTCGAACACGTCGCGCAGCACCTCGCGATAGGCCTCGAGCAGGATCGGAAAGCTCGGGTAACGCGCGGCCACCTGGAGCAGATCGGCGGCGCGCTGGCGCTGCTGCCACAGGGGCGTGCGCGACCCGGGCCGCCGCCGTGGCAGCAGCAATGCCCGTGCCGCGCACTCGCGGAAGCGCGAGGCGAACAGCGGGCTGTGCGCGAGCTGGGCCACCACGAGGTCCTCGACCTCGTCGGGGTCGACCATCACCAGGTCCAGCGGCGGCAGCTCGTCGGCGTCGAGGAAGCGCACGACGATGCCGTCGTCGGTGTGCAGCGTCTGCACCGCCAGGCCGAGCAGGCGCTCGGCCTTGGCCTGGATCGCCAGCGCCCACGGCGCGTGCACGCGCGCACCGAACGGCGACAGCACGCACAGCCGCCAGTCGCCAATCTCGTCGCGGAAGCGCTCGATCACGATGGTCCGGTCGCTCGGCACGACGCCGGTCGCGTCGCGCTGCTCGCGCACGTACTGGGCCAGGTTCGCGGCGGCGAGCGCGTCGAGGTCGTAGTCGTCGCGCAGCGTCGTCACCGCCGCCGCCTCGTCCATGGCCGCGATCTCACGCAGGAAGCGCCCGAGCGCGCGCCCGACCTCGATCGGCCGCCCAGGCGCGTCGCCGTGCCAGAACGGCAGCTTGCCGGGCTGGCCCGGCGCGGGCGAGACGATCACCTGGTCGCGCGTGATGTCCTCGATCCGCCAGGTGGAGGACCCCAGCACGATGGTCTCACCCGGCCGGGTCTCGTAGACCATCTCCTCGTCGAGCTCGCCGACGCGCCGCCCGGCGCCCTCACCCGCCAGGAACACCCCGTACAGGCCGCGGTCGGGGATCGTGCCACCCGAGGTGATCGCCAGGCGCTGCGCCCCCGGCCGGGGGGACAGCCGATCCTCGACGCGGTCCCACACCACGCGCGGACGGAGTTCGGCGAACTCGTCGGAGGGATAGCGCCCGGACAGCAGGTCGAGCACGCCGTCGAGCTGCTCGCGCGACAGTTCCGCAAACGGCGCGGCGCAGCGCACGACGTCGTGGACGTCGCCGACGGCCCAGTCCTCCATGGCGGTCATCGCGACGATCTGCTGTGCCAGCACGTCGAGCGGGTTGCGGGGGTAGCGCGTCTCCTCGATCTCGCCGCGGTGCATGCGCCGCACGACCACCGCGCACTCCAACAGGTCCCCCCGGTACTTGGGGAACACGACGCCGCGGCTGGGCTCGCCGACCTGGTGCCCGGCGCGGCCGATGCGCTGGAGGCCGCGCGACACCGCACCGGGCGACTCGACCTGGATCACCAGGTCGACCGCGCCCATGTCGATGCCGAGCTCCAGCGACGACGTCGCGACGACGCACGGCAGCCGTCCGGCCTTGAGCTCCTCCTCGATCTGCATCCGCTGTTCGCGCGACACCGAGCCGTGGTGCGCGCGCGCGATGGGCGGCGCCGGCTGATCGGGATCTCCATCCTCGGCCGCCAGCTCGTTCAGCCGCGAGGTGAGCCGCTCGGCCAGGCGCCGCGAGTTCGCGAACACAATCGTGGAGCGGTGCGCCCGCACCAGCTCCAGGATCCGCGGGTGGATGGCGGGCCAGATCGAGTGCCGCTCCTGCGGACCGGCCGCGGGCCCTGCCGACGGTCCCTCGACGACCTGCCCCAGGCGCGACATGTCCTCGACGGGGACGGCGATCTCGATCTCGAGCCGCTTGTCCGACGGCGGCGCGACGATCCGCACCGGCCGCGGCGTCCAGCCCTCGCCGTCCGCACCGCCGCCGCCGAGCCAGCGCGCGATCTCCTCCAGCGGCCGCTGCGTGGCCGACAGCCCGATGCGCTGCAGCGGCGGCGCGGCGGGATCCGTGTCCAGACGCAGCGCCTCGAGCCGCTCGAGCGTCAACGCCAGGTGCGCGCCGCGCTTGGTGCCCGCGACCGCGTGCACCTCGTCGACGATCACGGTCTCGACGGCGGCCAGCCCGGAACGCGCCGCCGAGGTCAGCAGCAGGTACAGCGACTCGGGCGTGGTGATGAGGATCTCGGGCGGGTGCTTGGCCTGCCGCCGCCGCTCGTCGGTGGGCGTATCCCCCGTCCGCATGCCGACCCGCACCGGCGCCAGCGGCACTCCCAGCCGCTCCCCGGCGTGCCGGATCCCCACCAGCGGCGCCGTGAGATTGCGATCGATGTCGTGCGCCAACGCTTTGAGCGGCGACACATACAGCACACGGACGGCGGTGGAGGCGCCGCCCCCGGAGGCGCTAAAGAGGGTTTTCCGCGCCGGAGGGGGCGGCTCCTCCACCGCCGGAGGCGACTGGGTCAGAAGCCGGTCAATGGCGATCAGGAACGCCGCGAGCGTCTTGCCCGAGCCGGTCGGCGCGGACACGAGCACGCTCCCACCTTCGTGAATCGCACGCCAGGTTTGTGCTTGGACCTCGGTCGGGCGGGGAAAGCTCGCCTGGAACCACGCGCGGGTGGCCGGAGAGAGCAGCTCGACGGGGTCCGCGCTCCGTGACGATCGGGCAGGCGGCATGGGACCAAGGATAGGACGCGGCTGTGACCTTGTGTCCGGTCCCGCCGTGGCAGGCCTAGATGGGCTCGGGCGTATGCGGCGTGTGCTGGTTGCCGACCCCAAGGCCCATCTCCAGCAGCTCGGTCGCCACGTCCGACAGGTGCCAGGCCGCGTCGTGCGCTCCGGACCTCGCCGCCTCGGCCGACAGCACCATGAGCCGGTCCCCCAGTTCCTGGAGCTGCTCGGCCGCGAGTCCGCGGTAGTAGGCGTCGAGGTTCACGTCGCGCTCCTTCCCTTGCCGGTGGGAGGGCAACCGTGAGCGGCTAGTCTGATTTGTCGGGATGCATCAAGAATCGTCACGCGGGCGTCGCGCCAGGCGCCGATCATCGGCCGGCCGCCGGTGACGCGAGCACACGAGGAGACCGGGTGAACCGCGAAACAGTCATGGTGCGCATTCCACCGAACCCTGAGCATCTGGCCCTGCTGCGCACGGCCGTCGCCGGGTTCGCCGCGCGAGACCACTTCACGCTCGATCAGGTCGACGATCTGCGCCTGGCCGTCGAGGAGGGCGCGGTGCAACTCCTCAAGCACGTCGCGGGCGAGGGGCTGACCCTGACGGTCACGCGCACCGATCCCGGTATCGAGGTGCGCCTGTCCGCCGACGTGGACAGCGACCAGCCGGTGATAGACGAGGAGTCGTTCTCCTGGGTGATCCTGCGCGCGCTGGCCGACGACGTCTCGATCGAGATGCAGCAGGGCCATGCGGCGATCGTGCTGGCCAAGCACCGGCTGGCGTCCGCGCCCGCGTTCGACGAGGACGACCAGGACGAGGCATGACACCGCAGTACACCCGCGAGGACACGCGCCAGCTGTTCCAAGAGCTGCGGCGCACGGAAGACCCCCAGTACCGCGAGGCGCTCGCCCGCCTGCACCTGCCGCTGGTCGAGTACCTCGCCAAGCGCTTCAAGGATCGCGGCGAGCCGCTCGACGACCTGATCCAGGTGGGCTCGGTAGGCCTGCTGAAGGCGATCGACCGTTTCGACCTCGAGCGCGGCGTCGAGTTCTCGACCTATGCCACCCCGACCATCGTCGGCGAGCTCAAGCGTTACTTCCGCGACAAGGGCTGGGCGGTCCGCGTGCCGCGCCGCCTGCAGGAGCTGTCGCTGCGCCTGAACAAGGTGGTCGCCCAGCTCACGCAGGACCTGGGCCGCAGCCCGACCGTGCCCGAGATCGCGAAGTACGCGCAGATCTCCGAGGACGAGGTGCTCGAGGCGCTGGAGTCCGGCCAGGCCTACTCGACCACCTCGCTCGACGCCCCCTCGGGTGAGGACGACGACGCGCCCATGCGCCTGGACCGCCTCGGCGAGGACGACCTGCGCATCGACAACCTCGAGTACTTCGCCTCGCTGGCGCCGCTGATCGAGAAGCTGCCCGAGCGCGAACGCACGATCCTGTACCTGCGCTTCTTCAAGGGGATGACCCAGTCGACGATCGCCGAGCGCGTGGGCATCAGCCAGATGCACGTGTCGCGGCTGCTCACCCGTATCCTGGAGTTCCTCCGGGAGGGCATGGAGGGCGACGTCGAGTACTGAGGAGTCCGCGTGCGGGCACTGCTCGTCTACAACCCCAACGCCACCACGACGACCCCCGCGGTCATCGACGTCATCACCAAGGCGCTGTCGGCCGAACTGAAACTCGAGGTCGAGGCGACCAAGCGCCGCAACCACGGCGCCTACCTCGCGGCCGGGGCCGTGCACGAGGGCTACGAGGTCGTGCTGGTGCTCGGCGGCGACGGCACCGCCAACGAGGTCCTCCAGGGCATCGCGGGCACGGCCGTGAAGATGGCGATCATCCCGGGGGGCTCGACCAACGTCTGGGCGCGCAGCCTCGGCCAGCCCAACGACCCGGTCGAGGCGACCTCGCAGATCCTGCGCCGCCTGCGCGAGGGCGACGAGCGCGTGGTGAACCTGGGCCGCGCGAACGGCCGCTGGTTCGGCTTCAACGTCGGGCTGGGGTTCGACGCCGAAGTGGTGCGCCTCGTGGAGCAGCGCCACCGCATGAAGCGCACGGTGCGCCAGGCCACATTCCTGTACTGCGGCGTGCTCGCGCTCGCCTCGGGTGTGGGCCGGCGGATGCCGGAGATGACCGTGCAGGCCGACGGGCAGGAGGCCACCACCGGCTGGCGCTCGGTGGTGTGCTGCAACGCCGACCCGTTCACCTACCTCGGCCCGCGCGCGGCCCGGCTGTGCCCCGAGGCGGACTGGGAGCAGGGCCTGGACGTGACCGCCCTGCGCAGCCTCAGCCCGCTGCCGCTGCTGCACCTGGCGCAGACCGCGCTCACGTCGGGCAACGTGCACCACCGTCGCATCGCGCGGCTGTGGCACGACCAGCCCGGCTACACGATCACCTCGAGCGAAGCGCTGCCGATGCAGCTCGACGGGGACTACGTGGGGCGGACCGAGCGCCTGCGGCTCGAGTCGGTGCCCCGCTCCCTGACGATCGTCGCCTAGCGCGATCGTTCGTCGCGCAGCGCCGCGACGATCGCGGCGGCATCGTTGGTACAGATCGCGTCGACGCCGGCGCGGACCAGCAGCAGCGCGTCGACAGGGTCGTCCACCGTCCAGACCATGACGCTGAGGCCGCGCTCGCGCGCGGCGCTCACCGTGACCGCATCGAGGTCGGGGGCGGAGGCGTGGGGAAAGACGCCGTCCGCCACACCGAACTGCGCGCTGAGTTCGATGCCCTCCGTGAGCGACATGCCCGGTGGGATCAGCTGCGCAACGTGGACGTCGGGCAGCGCGTCCCGGACGGCTTGGCGAGCCAGGGGGTTGAACGAACTGACCACCAGGGGGCGAGTGCCCCGCAGCGGGCGGAGCACGTCCGCGACGAGCGCCGCGAGGCGCTGCTCCTCGTCGAAATCCGGTTCGCCCGGCAGGTTCTTGAGTTCGATGTCCACGCCGAGCCCGCCGGGCAGCGCGTCCAGGACCTCGTCGAGCAGGGCGATGCCCTGGGCGGCGAGTTCGGCGGCGGTCTGCTCGATCACCGCCCGGCCACGCGTGTCGGCCGGGTCGTGGATCACGGCGAGGCGGTCGTCGGCGGTGCGGCGGGCGTCGAGTTCGACCCAGGTGGCGCCGTCCTCGGCGGCGGCGCGAAAGGCCGCGACGGAGTTCTCGGCGGCCCGGCGCGGTGCCCCGCGGTGACCGACGACGACCGGCACGGGGGCGAATATCGGCATCGTCGGCAGTCTAGAGCCCCAAACTGGGTGCGTTCGCACCCGCATTCGAGCGTCGATGCACCCAGACCTTTGGGTGCATGGGGACGTGGGGGGCGGGGGGTTTGGGGGTTTCAAGGGGTTATGGCGGGTTAACGCCGGGGCGGGGAAAAGAATTTCGCAAGATTTTGCAAGCAACCCCTTTACGGGGGGAGGGGGGGCGATTACAGTTGGCAACGGAGTGACGCGGACCGGCTTGTGATTCGTTTCACAAAGCAGACCGGCCGCGAGCAGGACCAGATTCCCCCAGATTCCCCCAGATTTCACGAAGCGAGCGGCGCTCGGCAGACCCCCGAGTCCACCCCCGAGCCGCATGCGGTCGTGCACCGGACCCCCGGCGCATGGTCGTGACAACCACCGGCGGCTCGTCGGTCGAGACAGAAAGCGAGCAGGATCATGGATTGGCGTCAGAAGGCCGCGTGCCTCGACGAGGACCCCGAGCTGTTCTTCCCCATCGGGACGACCGGCCCCGCCCTCGACCAGGTCGAGCGCGCGAAGTCGGTGTGCGCGCGCTGCGAGGTGGTCCAGGACTGCCTCGAGTGGGCGCTGGACACCAACCAGGACGCCGGTGTGTGGGGCGGCATGAGCGAGGACGAGCGCCGCACCCTGCGTCGCAGCCGTCAGCGCCGCCGCCGCATGGTCAGCTAGCACCGATCCGCGCACCCTCCGACGCCGGGCCTTCGGGCCCGGCGTCGCGCATTGTCCGGGGCGCATCTGCCATCATCGCGGGCGTGACCGACTACGAGCCCTACCTGGCCGACCCGGCCGAACCGCACCGTCCCGGCCCCCTGGCGCGCTGGCAGCCGCTGCTCACCGTGCTGTCGGTGCTGCTCGTGGTCATCGCGCTGGGCTTTCTGTGGCTGCATTCCCGGGGGCGCCAGGATCCCGCGCTCACCGTGCCCGAGGTCCCCGCGTCCCCGGCGGCGACCGCCCCGGCCGTGCCCATCCCCAGCGCCGCGCCGTAGCGCGCAGGCCTCAGGGATGCCGCTCCAGCGGCACGACCAGCTCGATGGCGGTCCCGTTCAGCACCGGCAGCGCCGTGAACGTCCCGTGCAGCTCGGTCTCCACCAGGGTCCGCGCGATCTGCAGCCCCAGGCTCGCCATCGAGTCGAGTGACTCCCCCGGGGGCAGGCCCACACCGTCGTCGCGGACCACCACGCGCAGCGACCGCGACCCGCGCTCGTAGGAGATCCGCACGCTGCCCCCCTTGCGCGCACCGTCGCGCGGCGGGAAGCCGTGCTCGACGCAGTTCTGCAACAGCTCGGTCAGCACCAGCGCCAGCGGCGTCGCCACGTCGGCCGACAGCTCGCCGGGGTCGCCCTCCTGTTCGAACGTGATCGGTGTGTCGGGACCGACGAGCCCGTCGGCCAGCATGTCCACGATCCGGCCCGAGACCTTCGCGAAATGCACGCGCTGGCGCGTCTCCTGGCTGAGCGTCTCGTGCACCAGCGCGATCGACGAGATCCGCCGCACCGACTCGGCCAGGGCGTCGCGCGCCTCGTCGGACTTCAGGCGGCGGCCCTGCAGGCGCAGCAGCGACGCGACGGTCTGGAGGTTGTTCTTCACGCGGTGGTGGATCTCGCGGATCGTGGCGTCCTTCAACCGCAGCGCCCGCTCCTGGCGACGCAGATCGGTGACCTCGCGCACCAGGACGAGCCCGGCGATGGTCTTGCCCTCCGCGCTCAGCGGCAGCAGCCGGCGGACCACGATCGAGCCGTGCCGTTCCACCTCCGCCTCGACCGGTTCGCCGGTGCGCAGCGCGTCCACCAGTTCCTCGGGGGCCGGGTCGAACTGCTGGAGCCCCAGCGCCACGGCGACGTCCACCAGGCCCAGGCGCCGGTACGCCGACACGGCGTTGGGTGAGGCGTAGACGACGGTGCCCTCGGCGTCCACGCGCAACAGGCCGTCACCCACGCGCGGGGACACCTCGCGCTCGTCGAGCTGGTCGCCCGGATACGGGAAGCTGCCCTCGGTCAGCATCTGCGCCAGCTCGCCGGCGCTCTTGAGGTAGGTCAGCTCGAGTTGCGAGGGCGAGCGCGCGGTGGAGATGTTCGCCTCGCGCGTGACGACGGCGACCACCGCGCCGCGGAAGCTGACCGGGATCGCCTCCTCGCGCACCGGCACACCCGTGGACCAGTCCGGGTCGGCGTCGCGGATGACCCGCGCCTCGGCGAAGGCGCGGCCCACCATCGGCCGCGACAGCGCCGGGAACACCGAGCCGACCATGTCCTCGTGGTAGATGGTCTGCGCGGTATAGGGGCGCATCTGGCCGACGCAGCGGTACGCGGCGCCGCCCGTGGGCAGCTCGTCGCGCACCCACAGCAGCAGGTCCGCGAACGACAGGTCAGCCAGGATCTGCCAGTCGGCCAGCAGCAGGTGCAGGTGGTCGATCGCCGCCTCGTCGAGGTCGGGGCAACCGGCGACGAGCTCCGTCAACAGGGACATGCGCCGATCCTATGCGCCGCAGGCGGCCCCTGCCCCGGGCCGGCTCAGCCGTCGAGCGAGAACAAGAGCTGGCCCTCGGCGACCTGGTCGCGCGGCTGGACATGGACGGCGGCGACACGCCCCGCGGCGGGCGCGGCCACGCCGATCTCCATCTTCATGGATTCGAGGACCACGATCTCCTGGCCCTGGGCGACGTCCTCGCCCGGCTGCGCCTTCACGCCGACCACGGTGCCGGCCATGTTCGCGGTCACGTCCATCCGCCGCTCCTATTGCAGGCGCCGCGCCGCCTCGTCGGCGGCCGCCTGCGCCACGCTGTCCTCCGCGCCGAGGATCCAGCCCTCGGCGGTGCGCGGCGCAGCGTAGCCGAGCGCATCGAGATACCCCGCCGTCGCGGGCGGCAGTGTGTCGCGGTTGCTCAACAGCAGCGGAGCGTCGTTGCGGGCAGCCAGGGGCGACGCGGACAGCGCCAGCGTCCACGCGTCGGCGGCGAAGCCGTTGCCGATCACGACCTTGTCCCCCAGGGCCCCGTCGCTGCGCCCCCACAGCTGCCGCGCCACGGCGACCGCCGTGCCCGCGCGATCCAGGCCGAACACCCGCGAGGGCGACGGCAGCGCATCCAGCACCGCGTCACCGACCGCCCCGGGACCGCCCAGCACGATCGCGCGCGTGACGCCGCGGCGCGCGATCAGCGCCGCGACCGCAGGCGACAGGCGGTCCGGATGGGTGAGCAGCACGGGGACCCCGTTCGCCGCGCCGTAGGCGCCACCGGCCAAAGCGTCCGCCCATGGCGAGGCCGCGTCCGGCCCACCGCGGGCCACGAGCACCCGGTCGGCGCCGGAGCGGCGCAGCACGACGTCGGCGATGGCCGCGGCGGTCTCCTCGCGGCCGGTGCCGGACAAGCGCGCGACGCGCCAGCGGCCGGCGAGCGCGGACGCCACCGCGGGCCCCAGCGCCCCGTCGCCGCCCAGCAGGTACACCGTCGCCCCGGCAGGCAGGACGCGCTCCAGCTCGGTGCGCACGCGCGCGTCGAGGCGGTCGCGGCCGGTGAGCAGCACGGGACCCGTCGTGCCCGCCAGCGGGCCTCCGGCCATGGCGTCGGCGAATACGTCGGCGCGCGCGAGCACGGCGTGTTCGGCCGAGCCCGCCTGCGCGAACGCGGTGCGCGACAGCGTGACGGAGCGGCCGGGCGCGTCGGTGGCCGCACCGGCCCGCGCCAGGACCGGCCACAGCACCTCCAGCTCACCCGCGACCGGTGCGGCGTCGTCGGCCTCCATCTGCCAGCGATAGCGTCCGGGCAGCAGCCCGGCCCGGCCGGCCCACGTCGCGTCGAGCGCCGCGCCGACGCCCTGCGCGCGGTGGACGACGAGACCGTCGGGCGCGGTGACCGTCAGCGACCAGGCCGCATCGGGCCACAGCTCCGCGGTGAACCGCACCGGCTGCGCGAACCCGCTGTCGCGGCCGCCGCGCGCGACCAGCAGCGACGGCGCCGCCTGGCGGATCACGGGCGGGACCAGGTCGACCCACTCGGTCGCCGTGGTACGGCCCGGGCTCGACAAGGTCCAGTGGTAGCGCCCAAGCGGCGCGCCGAACAGTGGTGCCCAGTCACTGCGTGCGATGACCCCCGATCCGCTCGCGGAGTGCACAGGAGCCCCGTCGGGGTCGCGTAACTCCAGCGTCCACTCCCCCGCCGGTCGCAGGCGGCCGGTGAACCGCACCGGGGCGCCGATCGGGCGGCCCAGGGCCATCGTGACCTCGTTCGGCGCCGCGTCGTGGTCGAGGATCATGCTGCCGCCCAGCTCCAGCACACGGTGGCGGATCGCGGGCAGCAGCGACTCGAGCGCGTTGCCCGGGCACGACGTCACCGACACGGCGCGATGCCCGCTGATCGTCGGCAGGTCCACCACCGTGCCCTCGGCGAAGCGCGTCGAGCCGTGACTGCGCAGGCGCGCGGCGCCAGTGACGTCGACGTGGTGGATGTCGAACTTCCACGCGATCAGCCGCGCGATCGACTCGACGGCTGCGGGGACCGGCCCCGCGGCATCGTGGGTGCCGAGCGAGGCGACGCCGAAGGTCGAACTGTTGAAGCCGCCCGCATGCGCGCCGAGCACCGGGCGGTCCACGCCGCCCGCGCGCCCCTCGTACACCGTGCCGAAGCGGTCGACCAGAAAGTTGTAGCCGACGTCGTCCCAGCCGTTGGACTGCGTGTGATAGCGGTAGACGCCACGGATCAGCGCGGGCGCCTCGGCCTGGGTGTAGGTGTTGGCGTTGACCGTGTGGTGCACGAACGCGGCACGGACACGGCGCGAGTACGACGGGTCGCCGTTGCGCATGGACTCGTCGGCGCCCCACTCGGCGCGGGTGACGATGCGCGGCTGGGTTGCGGCGGCCTGCGCCGGGACCGGACGCCAGGCGGCGCGCGCGGCGTCCCACACCCGTCCCGGCAGCGACCGGCTCTGGCCGAGCGTGTCAATCACCACGACGCGCAGATCCGCGGCGCGTCCCCCGGGCGCGTCGAGCTGGAGCCATCGGGCCCGGCCCGTCCACAGCGGGGCGGTGGGCACGAGTTCCGACGGGACGGCCCGATGCTCGGCGGTGCCGGGGTCAGGCCCCTCGTCGGCGGGCAGCGGATCGAGCTCGGTCCACGCCGACCAGCGGCGGCCGTCGGCCGATGTCCGCACGCGCGGATGCACCCCGGGCCGCGTGCGCACACCCACCATCGAGAACGGCACGGGCGCCTCGACCGCACGGGTACGGGCGGGCGTCTGCGACGGCAGGGCCGCCAGCGTGCGCAGGATCGTCGGCGGCGCGGGCGCGGCTGTACCGGCCGGGAGCGCGCCGGCGGACGGCAGCCCCCCCAGCAGGATCGCCCCGGCGAGCAGCGCGATCAGCGGTACGCGCGACAACGACAACAGCGAACTCCGACCATCGAGAGCACGAATTGGATGTGCCCCGAGCCTCGGGCACAGCTCCGGAAAGTGTTGCGCCCGAGGCCCAGGGCACTCGTCCCTAAGACGCCTGTCGGCCGCTCGCTGTTGCGTTAACGTTTTCAGCGCTCCAGGAAGCGCTCCAGCCCCTTGATGGGGCCGACCTCGCGGATCCGCTGGAACGCACGCGTCTCGATCTTCTTGACCTCGTTGATGGTCAGCCCCAGCCGCTCGGCGACCTCGCCCGGCTTGGCGGGCACGCCTTCCTTGAGGCCCATGCGCAGCTCGACGACCTGGCGCTCGATCTCGGGCAGCCGCCGCAGCACGCCGGTGAGTTTCTGGCGCAGCGTGCGCAGCGCGGCGTCCTCGGCCTCGTCGGACCGGGGACGTCGTGCGGTGGGCGTTTCCTCGCTCATCGATCGCAACCAGACGCAGGGGATGCCGGTGGACGGCCTCCATCCAGGGGCATGCTACCCCGGCCGGGCCCGGGGCCGACTTGGGACCGGCCCGGGGGCGGCCCGGGGCCGCGCCCGATCGGCCCTAGGCTTGGCGCCCATGGACGTGACCGAGCTCCAGCAGATCGTCGACCAGGCGGACGACGCCCTCCTGCTGCGCACCGTCGACGGGCTCGCGTCGGCGCGTGACTGGGACCTGCTCGAGATCCTCGGCGAGCGCTGCCTGCAGGCGGTCGAGATGGGCCGCCAGCTGTGGGGCGTGGCGATGCACGTCGACTACCGCCTGGCACTCGAGGCGCCGCCCGCCCACGCCGCGCGAGCGGCCGAACGCGGGTCGAGCCGCTTCACGCTCGGTCCGCTGACCGAGGTCGCCGCCGGGGCGCACGACTGGCCGCGGCTGGATCCTCACCTGCACGACCCGGTCGTCCGCGCGACGATCGCGCACGAGCGCATGCTGCGCGGCGACGCGATCCCGGCCGGTGCCGTGGACGCCGAGCGCGCGGCGCTGCCACTGCGGTCGCTGCCGTGGGAACCGCGGTACGCGCTGCCCGCCTACCGTGACCGTTCGGCGAAGTTCCCCCAGCCCGAGGCCGCCGTGCGCCACGTGGCGCTGGACCGCAACACCCTGTCGGGCGCTGAGGGATTCGAGGACGAGACCACCGACGCGCTGCGCGACGTCGTGCGGGCGTGGTGGACGACGTCGGCGGGGTCGGCCGACGCGGTCGGGGTCGAGGGCGAGGCCGCTACGGCCGTGTCCACGCTGCTCGCCGGCCGCTCGGACCGCATCGGCCTGCTGCCCCTCGACGCGGCGGAGGCGCTGGCCGTGTTGCAGTGGTGCGGGGCCAGCGGCGGCGCGTACGGCCCGCGTCCCGGCGGGGCGGCGGGACGCTTCTCGGCATGGTGGGCGGCGGCCGCTGTGGCGGGGCTGGACTGGCCCGAGCGCGTGCCCGACGACGACTGGTGCGCGGCGCTCGACGGGGGGATACAAGGCCTGCGGTGGTACCGGTGGGCGGGCAGCGACCTCGAGACGGGTTGGATGCTGCGCCTCGCCGTGGAGGATCCCGACGAGGGGCTGGCGTGGGCGGTCGACGCCCACGACCAGCGCGACGACGATCCAGAAGACGCCGCAGCCGACGAGACCTAACGCCCAGAACCCATGTCGATCGACCGGGCAAATCGATCAGGCAACGGACCACGCCGAGTACCGGACAAGCGACTGTCTCCCCGCGTGTCCTGGCACGTCGGCCACCGCGCCCTTCGTCTCACCCACGCAGGCGCGACGCTGCGAACTGGTCGATCGCTCGGCGCATGTCTCCGCCGACGGCCGCCCAGTCCGATGCGATGGCATCGTCGTTCCCCCGGGCAACCAACGCGTTGGCCCATGCGGTATCGACGGCAAAACTGTCCGCCACCGCCGCGATCAGACGAGCAAACCAGATTCTGAACCGGTGCAATGCCGAACTGCGCATGGCGGCTCCTTGGGCAGTCGATGTAGACCAACCCTAGCCAGCACGCATACTCCGCGACTGAAGTTCTCCACAGCCGCGCTCAGCGGCCCTTCCATTCGGGGGGGCGCTTCTGCAGGAACGCGGTCACGCCCTCGACCACGTCCTCGGTCTGCAGGTGCAGCGACAGCATCGTGGCGAGGTAGCGCAGCGCGTCGTCGCGGTGCATCTGCAGCGCCGCGGCGTAGCTCTCCTTGCCAAGGCCGAACACCACCGGCGACAGCCCGACCAGCGTGGCGACGAGTGCGTCGGTGGCGGCATCGAGTTCCGCGGCGGGGACGACCCGGTTGACCAGGCCCCATTGCAGCGCGGTGGCGGCGTCGATGCGCTCGCCGGTCATCATCAGCTCGAGCGTCCGCTTGGGTCCGAGGTGCTCCAGAATCACCGCCGAGATCATGTACGGCCACAGGCCGACCTTGACCTCGGTCGTCCCGAACATCGCCGTGTCGGCAGCTACCAGCAGATCGCAGCCGAGCGCCAGCCCGAAACCGCCCGCGAGCGCATGGCCGTTCACGCGGCCGACCACGGGCTTGGGCACGGCGCGCAGCTCACGCAGCACGTCGGCGAACATCGAGCGGCCCCGATGCAGCGCGACCGCGCCCTCGTCGGGGTTCAGCCCGCCCAGGTCGGCCCCGGCGCAGAACGCCTGATCGCCCGCACCGGTCAGCACCATCACCCGCGCGGCGTCGTCCTCGCGCAGCCGCCGCAGCGCCGCCATCAGGCCGCGGTT
>Ga0299913_10002306_pt1 | contig 14981 bp, 14 predicted proteins | sample RVTome_9_FD_201360 | JGI IMG/M metagenome (GOLD analysis project Ga0299913, IMG submission 201360) | Soil microbial communities from uranium-contaminated site in the Upper Colorado River Basin, Wyoming, United States - RVT155D38 (version 2) ...
CAGGCCGACCACGACAACCGCGTCGAGGGGCCGGCGGTGGCCGAACACCGTGAAGCCCGCCAGCAGGCCTGCCCCGTACACGAGGACGCCGAAGACCAGGTGGTAGTGCGCGATCTCGTTCGTCCGCGAGAGCCCAAGGACCACGAAGTCGTTCCAGACGACCGCCACCACGCGGCTCGCCTCGACGAGCCGGAAGGCCAGCTCGGCTGGCGCCCAACCCAGCTGATCCCCGAGCTCAACCCCGCCCATGATCAGCGGCAGCAGGAGCCCGCCGAACAGGGCACCGACGATGTGCGTGCGCCACCGTCCCCAGCCGACCTTGGCCCCGATCACGCCGAACGCGAAGCCGAGCAGGCCGATCCACAGGAGGAACCCCTGGCTGCCCCCGGCGCGCCCGGTCCAGGCGGCTTCGATCAGCGAGATCGCGAAGACGGCGACCATCAGCGCGGCCGAGACGAGCGTCAGCCAGCCCTCGGCCGGGCTGAGCGTGATGCGACGGCCCGGCTCGCCGTCGAGTCGCCCGGCGGTGACAACGCCCGCGCTCACGTGGCGAGTGCCTGCGAGAGCGGCTCCGTCGGCCCCACGCGGTAGACCGGGATGTCGAACTCGGCGAGGGCGTGGCGGAGTGCGCGCCACTCCGGCTCGGTCGTCGAGGCGGGCGCGGGTGTGTCGGACGCGAGGAATCCGGCCGATCGGCGCGCCTCCTCGTGGAGCCGCCGCTCGAAGGCCGGGATGTCCATCGTCACGGCCACGCAGGCGACGCCTCGCGAGCGCAGCGTGGCGAGCGGCTTGACCCACGCCCGATCGAGCGAGGCGGTGACGAGCACGGCCGTCATCCCTCGCCGGATGCGCGACACGGTCGCGACGAGCGCCTCACTGATCGGCGACACGCCGTCGCCGTCAACGGCCGCGAGGAGCTGCATCACCTTCAGGTGCTGGCGTCCACCGCGGTCGGGCTGGAGCTGGGCCAGCCGATGTGCGCTCACGGTCATCCCGACCGCGCGGTTCTCGATGAGGGCCTTGTCGGCGATGGCGGCCGCCGCCCTGACAGCAACCTCGACGGTCGACTCGTCGCCGGTGCCCATCTGCGCGCGGCGTTCCAGGTCGAGGACGATCCACGCGTCCGCCGTCTGCTCGAGATCGAACTCCTTGACGTGGATGTCGCCGTGGCGTGCCGTCGCCTTCCAGTGGATGCGGTTGAACGCGTCGCCCGGCGCCCACGGGCGCACGGTCGTGGCCAGGGGCGTGGCCTGGAGCGTCCGCTCGCGCATCGCGTGGCTGCCGTCGAGGTTCGCCGCCGGCAGTCGCCAGAGCGGGATCGGCTCGAGGCGCGGGTAGACCGTGACGTTGATCCCGCTGCCGACCGACGCCGACGATTCGAAGAACCCGAACGGGTCGCCCGTGCGGATCTGGAGCGGCTCGATGCGGAAGTGGCCGCGCCGCGTCAGCGGCGTCCGGATGAGCCACGAGCGTTCGGTGCGGCCGCCGAGCGAGATGGCGCGTCCGGGCAGGCCGGCGGGCAGCGACGTCGGGTTATGGATCTCCAGCCACGGCTTCGGGATTCGGCTCGTGTTTCGAAGCGTGTACGTGACCCGGATCCGATCACCCACGTGGCCGGACAGCTGGTTGACCGCGTAGCCGGCCTCGAGATCTGCGAGGCCGAGGCGGGTCAGCACGTACGACCCACCCACCACGAGCACGCCGAGATACACGAGATAGAACAGAAACGGCTCGGCCGTGGAGAACGCGGCGATCACGAGGATCGCGCCGATCAGAAACAGCTGCAGTCGACGGAACATCCTGCCCAGTTCCGAGGGTCGCTCGGTCCCCTTTCTCGATCGTGTCCTAGCTGTTGGATTCGACCGCGCGGGTGGTCGGCGCGCTGCTCGCACCGACGCTTGGGATCGCGGTCTCGCGAACGGCGCCGACCGGCGTCGCGTCGAGGAGCTCGCGGACGACCTGGGCAGGCTGGACGTCGTGGATCGACGAGCTGGTCTTGATGATCAGGCGATGCGCGAGCGCGGCCTCGGCGAGGGCCTTCACGTCGTCCGGGATGACGTAGTCCCGACCGAGCAGGCCGGCGAGGGCCTGACCGGCGCGATACAGCGCGATCGAGCCGCGCGGCGACGCGCCGAGATAGATGTCGCCGTGGTCGCGCGTGCCCCCGACCAGCCGAACGATGTAGTCGGCGACGGCCGGGTCGACGTAGATGTCGCGGACGGCGCGCTGCATCTCGGTCAGCTCGTCGACGGAGCAGACCTCCTCGAGGTCGTCGATCGGGTGGGTGCGCTTCTGCTCGTCGAGGATGACCACCTCGTCGACCGGCGACGGATAGCCGAGGCGGATCCGGAGCATGAACCGGTCGAGCTGAGCCTCCGGGAGCGCGAATGTGCCCTCGTACTCGATCGGGTTCTGTGTCGCGATGACGAGGAACGGGTCCGGCATCTGGTAGGTCGTGCCGTCGACCGTCGCCTGGCGCTCCTCCATGCACTCGAGGAGGGCGGACTGGGTCTTGGGCGTCGCGCGGTTGATCTCGTCGGCCAGGACGACCTGGCTCATGATCGGGCCCGGTCGGAACTCGAACTCCTGAGTCTTCTGATTGTAGATCGACAGGCCGGTCACATCCGATGGCAGCAGGTCCGGGGTGAACTGGATCCGTCGGAACGTGCAGCCCAGGCTCTTGGCGATCGCCTTGGCGAGGACGGTCTTGCCGGTGCCGGGGACGTCCTCGATCAGCAGGTGGCCGCGACACAGGAGCGCGACGAGGGCGAACCGCACCTCGCTGTGCTTGCCGACGATCACGCGCTCGACGTTCGCGAGGACGCGGTCCCCGGTCTGCTGGATCCTGGTCATGTGGTCCCTCTCACGGCCCGCGTGTGGCGCATCGTGCGGGCCGACCCTGAATGACGGTCACGGGATGGTACGCCGCCCCCACCAGAAAGGTTCACGGGAATGTCAGACCGTGACACTCCCTCCCCAGATCGTCCGGGGTTGATCCGCTCGGAACGTTCCCTCCTTCTGAGACGCCCGTGAGCGGCGACGTGTGCCGGCACACGCGCTTGACGTTCTTGGTCGGCGAGTGGCTAGCCCCGAAGGAGGCTGCTCGCCGCGGCCCAGACGGTCATCAGCGCGCCGATGCCGGCCATGACGCCGATGAACACCTCACCGTTCGCGAAGGCCGCGACGGCCAGGCCGCCGAACACCACCGCGACGACGAGGGCGATCAGGCCGAGCCCGATCCGCTCGATCAACGGGCGCGGTTCGAGATGCGGTTCGTCCGTCTGGTCCGAGGTCACGCTCCAGCCCAACGCTGCCACGCGCGGAGCAGCTCGCCGGCGATCGGCGACGCCTTCACCCTTCCCCCACCCGATCGCTCGACGAGCACCGCGATCGCGACCTGCGGGTCATCGGCGGGCGCGAAGCCGATGAACCAGGAGTGAGGCGACGTGCCCGGATCAAGCTCGGCGGTCCCGGACTTGCCGGCCACACTCAGCCCGGTCACGTTCGCGCCCGACGTGAAGATCTGGCCGACCTGGCCCTGGACGGCGAGCTGCATCGCGTCGTTGATCTCGGAGGCGACGCCGGGCGCCACGACCCGCTCCACGACCGACGGATTGATCACGGTCGTGCCCGCCTTGCCCGTTGCCTCGAGCACGAGGTGGGGCCGCATCATCGTCCCGTCATTCGCGACCGTCGCCGCGACGAGTGCCATCTGCAGCGGCGTCACGAGCGTCTCCGCCTGCCCGTAGGCCGCGTTCGCGAGCTCGACGCGGTCGGAGAACCCGCCACCGAGCGAGCCGTCGCCGTTGTTGACCTGCGAAGGCGCCGTGCCGAGGTCGAACGGCAGCGCCGCGCCGAAGCCCAGCCGCTCGGCGTAGTCGGCGAGGGCGTCGCCGCCGGTGCGCACGCCCGTCTCGGCGAACCAGATGTTGCACGAGGCCTCGACCGCCTCGTCGAAGTTGAGCTCGCGGTCCCCGGTCATCGGGTGGTGACCGTCGCGCACCCGGAAGCCGTCGATGAGCCAGCCACGCGTCTCGCTCCGGGGCTGGTCGGCGTACGTCGTGTCGGGCGAGACGGCGCCGCTCCCGAGCGCCGCGATCGACGTGACGATCTTGAACACCGAGCCCGGGACGTACTGGCCCCTCGTGGCGCGCGGCAGGAGTGGCGAGCGCTCGTCGACCCGGAGCCGGTCGAACGTTCGGTTGGATGACTGCGGGTTCGCGATGTCGGAGGCGTTGTACGTCGGCGTCGAGGCGAGCACCAGGACCTCGCCGTTGCGCGGGTTGAGCATCACGACGGCGCCCCGGTTCCGGCCGAGCGCGGAGACCGCGGCCCGCTGGAGCTCCAGGACGAGCGTCGTCCGGAGGTCCTGCGGGTCGGACGGGTCGACCTGGAACTTCCGGATGAGGTCGCGCAGTGGGTCGGCCGACGCGATCCCGCTGAGCTCGGCGTTCCAGGCCGACTCGAGGCCGGCCTGGCCGAACTGGCGCGAGGAGTAGCCGAGCACGCCCGACAGGGCGTTCGAGGCATAGACCCGGTACGGCTCGCGGTTCTGATCACGCTCGTTCCAGGCGAGGCGCACCCCGTCGCGATCGGTGATCTCGCCGCGGAGGACGTTTCGAGCGGCCGCGATGACCGCGGCGTCGCTCGGCGAGCGGCTGAGGTTCGGCGACTCGATGACCTGCCAGTAGCCGGCACCGAGCGCGAGGCTCCCGAACGCGAGCGCAAGGATCAGCGAGACACGCCCGAGCGCGGCACCGATGCCGATCCGGCGGCCGGCCCACGACGGGGCCGAGCCCGTCACCGGGCGAGCGTGCGGCTCTGAGCGTCCGCGCGACCCGGCCATCAGGCGGCGCTCCACGTCAGGCAGTATCGGATCACGCGGCACCCCGGTCGAACAGGCCCCGCAGCCGGCCCACCCGCCGCGGCGGCGGGAGCGGCTCGCGTGCCCGCTCCGACAGCGCGATGAGCAACCCGACGATCACCGAGTTCGCGAGCAGCGACGACCCGCCGTAGCTCACGAACGGGAGCGTGATGCCGGTCAGCGGGATCAGCTTGAGGTTACCGGCCGCGATGATGAACGCCTGCACGCCGATCACCAGCGACAGGCCGGCGGCGAGAATCGCGCGGAACTCGTCCTGCGCCGCCGAGGCGATCCGCAGGCCCCGCTGGACGAGCACGAGATACAGCCCGAGGATGGCCAGGATTCCGACGAGCCCCAGCTCCTCGCCGAGGGCCGCGAGCGGGAAATCCGTGTGCAGCGCCGGGATCGGCGGCCGCCCGGCGATCGTCGGCAGCCCGTTCCCGAGCCCCGTCCCGATGAGCCCGCCGCGCGCGAACGCGTGCAGCGCCTGGACGATCTGGAACCCGGCGCCCTGCGGGTCGACGAACGGGTCGACCCAGATGTCGATCCGGGTCCGGACGTGATCGAACACGAAATACAGGAGCCCGGCCCCGATGACGAACGCCGCCAGACCGAGGACGACGAAGCTGATCCGGGCGGTCGAGACATACAGGAGCAGCAGGAACACCGCGAAGAACAGCAGCGCGGCGCCGAGATCCTTCTGGACGACCACGATGCCAAGGGCGATCGCCCACATCGCGACCATCGGGGCGAGGTAGGGCAGCGGCGGCAGCCGGATCGGGCCGACCCTCGTGGACTCATCGACGAGCAGCGGCCGGTTCTCCGACAGGTAGCCCGCGAGGAACACGACGAGGATCACCTTCAAGAGCTCGGACGGCTGGCCGCTGAACGGGCCGAGGGTCAGCGTCAGGCGCGCGCCGTTCGTCTCGCTTCCAAAGAGGAAGACCAGGAGCAGAAGCCCGACCCCGACGGCCGCCCACGTGTACTTGTAGCGGCGCAGCCAGACGTCGTTCCGGACTGCGACGGCGAGCGCGGCGATGATCCCGAAGCCGATGAGCAGCCAGACGAGCTGTGTCTGGGCCAGCCCGCCGAGGTTCCCGGCGAGGTTCTGGGGCAGGCGCTCCATCAGCAGCAGCCCGATGCCGGCGAGGAGCCCCACGGTCGGGAGCAGGATCTGGTCGGTTCGACGCCCGGCCATGACGAGGATCGCGTGCACGAGGAACAGCGCCCCGAGATAGATCAGCAGCAACCCTGCGTCGGCGGGCGTCGTCATGTCGACCTTCCCGGGCTCGCCCTCGAGGAGCTGCTCCCGGAACCGTTGCGTCGCGCCGAGGGACACGCTGCCCACGTACAGCGCGACGCCGACGATGACGAGCAGCCCGAGCTCGCGACCGCGGAGCTGCGGAGCAACCCGGAAGCGGCGCGGCTCCTGACCGACGGCGCGCATGCCCGTGACGCGCGGCGCGGCCGACATCAGGCCCTCACGCGCGGGCGCGCTCGAGGCGCAGCCGGACCTGCCCGACCTGGATCTCGTCGCCGAACGCGATCGGCGCAAGCCCATCGACCTGGCTGCCGTTCACGAACGTGCCGTTCGTCGAGCCGAGGTCCTCGACGTACCACGCCCGGCCGCGGTACGTCAGCGCGGCGTGCGTGGCCGAGACGAACTCGTCCTCGAGCACGATCGAGTTGTTGACGTCCCGCCCGAGCGACGTGATCGCGTCGAGCGCGAACGCCGCGCCCGCGGCCGGCTCTCCGCTCGGTGAGGCCACGATGACGAGCCGCCCAAGCTCCGTCGTCGGTTCACGCGCCGCCGCCCGGAGGTCGCGCACGAGCGCCCGGACGACCATCCAGAGGAACGCGTACAGCATCGCCAGGAAGATGAGGCGGAGGACCCAGATCGAGATGACGGCGGCGTCCACGGTTCGGGCACGTGCCTACCGTTGCGCGGCCGGGTCGGTCGATGCGGCCTGGATGACGAGGGTCGACTCGCCGAGCTCGATGCGATCGCCCGATCCGAGCACCACCTCGGACACGCGGTGCCCGTTGACCATCGTGCCATTCGTGGAGCCGAGGTCCGCCAGGACAAGGACGCCGTCGCGCGCGACGAGCCGCGCGTGCCGGCGCGAGACCCTCGAGTCGCGGAGGACGAGCTCGCATTCCGCACCGCGCCCGATGTGGATCGGGGCGCCGGACACCGGGACCCGCCGCGAGCTCCGACCCGGCTCCCGGACCTCGAGCTCGACGTTCGGGGCGCGGACAACCGGGATCTCGTAGACGCGGGTCCCGCTGTCAGCCGCGTCGCCACCCGCCCCCGGGTCCGACGTCGGGGAGACCTCGGCATCGACCTCCGCCTCTCCGGGCCGCAGCGTGTCGTCCGGCAGCAGCGTGACGCGCGGTCGGTCGCGTAGGGCGTAGCCATGCGCCCGCGCGTAGCTCAGGGCGCCGGATGCCAGCTCGGCGGCCACCTCGTCGGCAGGATCGAGGCCGGCGAGGTCGGTCGAGTGGAGGCGGACCGTGAACTGGTCGGGCACGAGGCCGCGCCTCCCGGAAGCGCCCCGCTGCGCGTCCATGGAACGCTCGATCCTGCGGAGGACCTGGACGGGCTGCAGTCGGGTCCGAAAGAGTCGAGCGCTCGGGCGCTCCACGAGGCGCTCGAAGAAGCGCTCCACGCGTGTCATCGCCCGCACGGCGGTGAGCCTACCAGAGGGTTCCGTTCGACCCGGTGCGCCGGCCATCGGTACCCCTGTGCCACGACGGGGGTACCAGCGGCCCTCGTGAGCCATTTCTGACGGCCGGTATCATCTCGGCGGACCCGCGCCGGAGGCGGCGGGTTCCGAGCGACCGGGGAGCCGATGACCGAAATCCTGACCGAATCCTTCTGCGAGCGGTGTGGCACGCGCTACACGTTCGAGCCCGTGCAGTCGAAGCGCCGCGGGCTCGGGAAGATCGGCACGCTCGGGCGCGGGTTCCGGCACTTCGTCTCCGACCCGGGCTCGTCCCTCGACGAGGCGTTCGCGGTCGCCCGGTCCGAGCAGGAGCAGCGCTCGACGACCCACGCGCTCGAGGCGTTCCACCGGACGTTCAACTTCTGCCTGAACTGCCGCCAGTACACGTGCGGCGACTGCTGGAATGCCGTCGAGGGCCGCTGCCTGTCGTGCGCGCCGACGGGCGAATCGCTCGAGCCGCCGGCGCCGCGCATGGACACCGCGGTTGTCCTGCCCTCGCTGGACCTCGCGCAGTCCCGCGTCCCGATCGACCTCGACGAAGATGCGGATCTTCGAAACGCCGGGCCGTGGATCGGCGGGACCCCCGAGCCCGACCAGGAGCAGGCCGCCCGCGACGCATGGCCGGAGCTCGCCTCCGCCGAGGCGGTCGACGAGCGGCTCGCCACAGAGCCCGAGCCGGTCGAGGCCGTCGCGGAGCCGATCAACGAGGCCGTCGCCGAGGCGGAGCCGGTCGAGGCCGTCGCGGAGCCGATCAACGAGGCCGTCGCCGAGGCGGAGCCGATCGAGGCCGTCGCGGCGGAGCGTGTCGAAGCGCCCGCGATCGAGGAACCCGTTGCGGCTGCCGAACCGCCTGCCGCCGAGCTTTCCGAGGCGGCGCCCGCGGACGCCAGCCTGGCCTTCGAGCCCGGTCTCAACCTGGACGAGCAGATCGCCGAGTACGAGCGGCGCATGGCCGCTGCGTCGGAGCCGATACAGGCCGAGTCTGAGCCCGAGGCTGAACCAGTCGCGGTCGAGGCAGCGCCGGTCGTCGCCAAGCCCGAGCCGGTCGCCGCAGCGCCCGAGCCGGTCGCCGCAGCGCCCGAGCCGGTCGCGGCGGATTCAGAGCCCGAGGCCCCCGAGGCGCCCGCGGCGCCGGAGCCCGAGGCCGAGCTACCGGTGGCTGCGTCGACCGCCACGCCGCCCTCGCCGATCGAGCCGATCCCGACGGCGATCGGCAAGCCGTTGCCCGCGTCCGTCGTCGATGGCCCACTCGCCTGGCCCCAGCCGGATATCGCCGCCGCGGCCTTCGAGCAGCATTGGCCGGACGTTCCCGTCCCGCGTCACGCGGCGCCGGCAACGCCCGCGCAGCCGGCTGCCCCCGCGCCGGTGCAGCAGACGCCGCAGGATGCGCCGCGTGTCGCACTCCGCCGAACCGGCGCGAACCTGCCATCCGTCACGGCACCACCGCCAATCCTTGCCGCGCGCGCCTGCCCGTCATGTGGGCTCTCGCTCTCCGCGAACGCGCGGTTCTGCCGCCGATGCGGCACGCCGCAGCAGATCGACGCGGCCCGCTGAGCCGCTACTCGATCGCGGTCGCGCCGGGCGGCGCATGGCGCTCGACACGATCCCTGACCCAGGCGGCACCGAGCAGGAGCGCCTGGAACGACAGGGCGAGCCACGCGAGCGCGGCGAAGACCGTCGCCAGGGTCCCGAGCAGCGCCGCCGCGCCGATCAGTCGAGGCGCGAGAAACGCGAACAGACGAGCGAGGATCGTCAACGCGAGCCCGACCGTCACGCCAGGAACGATCACGGTGCCCCAGCGCGGTGAGGGCACGGGAACCACCCGGTAGACGAGGATCACCGCCGTCATCGTTGCGACCACGGGCAGCAGCCCGAGCGTGAGCGCCAGCGCGTCGCCGAAGAACGGGATGACGCCGATCGCCTGGCCGGCTTCGAGGAACGCCAGGATCCCGGACAGCACACTGCTGAGCAAAATCGCCCCGATCATCAGGACGACCGCGCCGAGCGCCGCGAGGTTGCTCGCCAGGAGGCCCCGCCGCCGGTCGCCGCCCATCACGCGGGCGATCGCTCCCTGGAACGCCACGACGAACCGGCTCGTCCCCCAGACGAGGACCACCGCGCCGACGATCGAGACCGGGGCGGCTTCCCTGGCCACCTCGGCCAGCACGACCTCGATCAGCCCGCGCATCGGCGGGAGCACGCCCGCGACCGTCTCGATGAGGGCCTCGCGGGCCGCCGGATCGGCGACGACGAGGCCGACCACACCGGCGATCAGCAGGACGGCCGGGACGATCGCGAAGAGCGCGGCGTACGCAAGCCCGCCGGCGAGGAGGCCGCCGGCGGCGGCGTCGTACCGGTCGAGCACGCGCCTCGCGGCCACGACGACCGGCCAGGCGAGGATGCGTGCCGCGCGCTGCTGGAACCCCCCGAACCGACCGGGTGGCTTGGCCTCGTTCAGTCCCCGAGCTCCTCGAACAGGCCGGGCTGCAGGTCGGCGGCGCGCACGCGCCGCGGCGCTGCCACGAGCCCCCTGATCTCGCCGCGGCGGACGAACCGCCGCCCGCCGAGCTTGATGCTCTGGACCTTGCCGGTCCGCGCCCAAGCGCCGATCGTCGCCGGGCGGAACCGGACGTTCGCGGCGGAGAGGATCTCCGCGGCCTCCTCGAGGCTGATCCAGTCGGTCGCGGCCGGCGTCATCGTCAGCCCGTCGCCGCGTCGGACGATGCTGAGCTCGAGCCCGAGCTTGAGCCGCCGCTCGAGGTCGAGTCGCTCGGCGTCGAGCCGCTGGACGACGTCGAGGGCGACCCCGTCGAGGGCGACCCGTCGCCACCCGACGTGCCGGTCCTGGCGGCGCCCGTCTCGGCCCCGGACTCCGACTTCGCCCGTGCCTTCGTGCTCGCCGACGAGCGGTCCTTCTTCGCCCAGCCGGAGCCCTTGAAGTGCACCGTCGGCGCCACGAACGCCTTGCTCAGCGTGCCCTCGGCCCCACAGACCGGGCAGAACCGCGGGCCCGGCGCGCTGATGCCGTGGATCACCTCGGTGCGCTCACTGCAGTTCGAGCACAGGTAGTCGTAGATCGGCACGGGCGTCCGTCAGCCGTGCATCTTCATGCCGCACTTCGGGCAGTAGACCGCTCGCTCGCTCGCGAGCGGGAAGCCGCAGTGCGGGCACGCCACGCCGGCGCCGCCGGTCATCGGCCGCTCGTTGTGCGCCAGACCGAGCGAGTTGCCGCTCTCCAGGATGCCGCCGAGGATCCGGCCGAGCAGCCGGGTCGCGTTGCGATCGGTGTCGCCCCGGGCGCCGCGGCCACCCCACCCGACCACGCCGCGGACGATGAGGTCGCCGGTCGATTCGTCCCAGTGGGCGGCCACCCCGCCGACGATCGAGGCGTACTCCGGATAGCCGGAGGTGTCGACCTCGCCGTCCAGCATCGCCACCGCGAAGGTGTCGTACGCCGGGTCGATCGCGTCGAGCGATTCCAGGACGAACAGGGCGTGGCGCGTGATCGGCGAGGCCTCGCCGTGCGCCCGAAGCCACTCCCCGGCCTCCTGTGTCCGGATGATGCTCGGGGACGCGATGGTCAGCGTCGTCTCGCGCGGCGGCACGAGCTCGATGTCGGTGATCGCGAGGTCGTCGAGCATGTGCGGGAGCGCCCCGAGGAGCTGCTGGCCGCCCTTGAGCCGGACGCCGACGCTTGTCTTCGCGCCGAAGTTGAGCCGGAGCTGGTGGTCCTGTGCAACCGCCTCCTCGGGGACGGGAGGCGGCGCGAGGGCTTCGGGGGACGCGACCTGGCCCCTGGCAGCCGGGCTTCCCCCACCCCGGCGTCGAAGGAACTCGAGCGGCACGACGATCTCCCGAACGACTCGATTGGTGAGAAGGGCCAATCGTAGCGCTCCCGCCACGGCGGCCGCCCCTCGAGCGCCACAGTCCCGGCGGCGAATCAGCCGTCGAGTCCGACCAGCGCCTCGAGTGGATTGAGGGTGACCCGTCCGCCGAGCCCGTTCGCCGGGCCGTGCTGCTGGGTCGAGAGCGCGATTCGCCACGACCTGCCCGGCCCCGGCTGCGGGACGTCGATCGTCACCGGGCGCGAAGCGAAGTTCAGCAGCACCATCGCCGAGCTGTCACCGAGGCGGCGGACGTACGCGAGGACGTCGGTGTCGCCGACGTCGATGAGCTCCTGGCTCCCCTCGCCGAGGACCGGCGTGTCGCGCCGAAGCCAGATCAGCTGCCGGTAGAACGACAGGACGGAATCGGGCTCAGCCGACTGCCGGGCGACGTTCCGGCTCGCGGCGTCGGGCGCGACCGGGAGCCAGGGGCGGCCGGTGGTGAACCCGGCGCCGGGACCACCGCGCCAGCTCATCGGGCCGCGGCACTGGTCGCGATTCCACCACCGGAACAGCAGGCCCGCTCGGCGCGCCGGCGGGTCGAACGCGCCCGCGTTGGGCACGACCAGGTTCCGCTGCGCAATCTCCTCCCCGTAGTACAGGAACGCCGTGCCGCGCAGCGTCAGCAGCATCGCGGCCGCGATCTTCGCCCGGCCATCGCCCTCGGCCGCCGAGACGGCCACAGGTGCGAAGCGACTCGCGTGGCGCGGCTGATCGTGGTTCGAGAGGACGTTGGCTGGCCAGAGGTCCGGCCCGAACACCATGTCCCGCGCCCCGATCGCGGCGCGGAATGCCGGTGCGCTCCAGCGCGGCCAGATGAGCGACCAGTCGAAGATCAGGTGCCGCGGCGCGACGTTCGCGGCGGCTTCCCTGATCGACCCGTCGAAGAGCTCGCCGACCGTCATCGTGCCCGGGTACGCATCGACGAGCGCCCGCAGCTCAGCGAGCGCGTCCGCGAGCTCGGGCTGGTCTCGGTCATGGATGTGGCGCTGCCAGGACCAGGCACCCAGCCGGCCGACACGTCGCGGATTGGACCGGAGCGAGGCGTCCTTGAAGAACACGTTGAAGACGTCCAGCCGGAAGCCATCGACGCCTCGTTCCAGCCACGTCCGCACGACGTCCATCAGCGCCGCCCGAACATCCGGGTTGCGCCAGTTGAGGTCCGGCTGCTCCGGCAGGAAGGTGTGCATGTAGAACTGCTCGCGAGTCTTGTCCCAGGTCCAGGCCGGGCCGCCGAAGAACGACCGCCAGTTGTTCGGCCGGCGGCGCCCGCCGGTGATGGAGCGCCCGGGCGAGTCGGCCCAGATGTACCAGTCGGCGTACGGCCCGCTCCGGCTCGAGCGCGACGCCTCGAACCACGGATGGAGGTGGCTGCTGTGATTCAGGACGAGGTCGAGGATCACCCGGATTCCGCGCTCGTGGCTGGCCTCGACGAACGCGTCGAAGTCGGCGAGCGTGCCGTAGCTCGCGTCGACGCCGACGTAGTCCGCGACGTCGTAGCCGAAGTCGAAGTCCGGCGACGGGTAGATGGGCGACAGCCAGATCGCGTCGACCCCGAGGGACGCGGGCGAGCCGTCGTTCAGGTGGTCGAGGTGCTCGATGATCCCCCGGAGGTCGCCGATCCCATCGCCGTTGCCGTCCGCGAAGCTGCGGGGATAGACCTGGTAGACGACGCCGCGGCGCCACCAGTCGAGGTCCGCGGCGGCGGCGTCCGCGTCGCCCCCTTGTCGCGCCACTGGGCCCCGTTGCGATGAATCCGCAAGGCCCGTCCCGAGTTCGTGCAACGCCCCCGGCGAGGTTCTCGCTGATCGTCTGGGCTGCGGTTCGGGAGGCACGGACTCAGACCTCCGGCATCGGCCGCTGCGTCACTTGACGCGCCCCCTCCCGGGCGGTAGTAATACGCGTTACTAACGCGCTTTAGTGTGGCTCGCGCCGGTCGTCTGGGCAAGGCCTCCTGGCAGTCCCTCCGCCGACGCCTCCCCGGGAGCTCTCGCCGAGTTGCACGCCGAGCGACCCAAGAGCAAGGATGTCGCGGCCCTCGCCGGTGTCTCGCCGACGACGGTTTCGTTCGTGCTGAACGACCGGGCGGGCGCGGGCATCAGCCCCGCGACCCGACAGCGCGTCCTCGAGGCCGCCGCCAGCCTCGGCTATCACCCGCACGCCTTCGCACGCGGCCTCGCGGGCGGGCGCAGCCACACGATCGGCCTGGTCGTTCGCCAGTCCCCCGAGCAGGTCGCGGAGGACGCCCTCCTCGCGGAGACGCTCCGCGGCCTGTCCGCCGCGGCGCGCGCGGCGCGCTATCGGGTCCTCGTCGAGCCGTTGGGCGCGCGCGACGGCACCTACGGCGAGCTCATCCGGTCACGCGGCACGGACGGCCTCGTCGTCTCCGGACCGCGGGTCGACGACGGCGAGCTCGGCACCCTCGTCCGGGACGGCGCGCCGGTCATCGTCCAGGGCTCGCTCCCCGGCGTCGACATCCCGAGCGTCGACGTCGACAACGTCGCCGCCGCGCGGACCGCGACGGAGCACCTGGTCGAGCTCGGGCACCGGGTCATCGGCTGCATCACGAATGCGCCGTTCCACTACTCGGCCGCCCGCGAGCGGCGGGACGGCTACCGCCTCGCGCTCAAGTCGGCCGGCCTTCCGGTCGACGATGCGCTCGTCGTGGAGGCGAACTTCGACGCCGCGAGCGGCCGGCGCGCGATGTCCCGACTGCTCGGCCGGCCGGACCTCACCGCGACGTTCATCGCCAGCGACGTCGTCGCCTTCGGCGCGATGGCCGCCATCCGGGAGGCCGGCCTTCGGGTGCCTGACGACATCTCCGTCGTCGGCTTCGACGACATCCCGCTCGCCGCCTACTTCGACCCGCCCCTGACGACCGTGCACCTGCCGGCCCACGACCTGGGCCGGGCGGCAGGCGTCGCCCTGCTCGACCGGATCAACGGGCTACCCATCGAGGCCCGGACCGTGCTGCCGACGAGGCTCGTGGTCCGGTCATCGACGGCTCCCCCGCCGGCATCGTCGAGAACGACTGACACGGAGCCGCATTGACCCAAGGAGGTGGAACTACGGATCAGCGTGGAGGAGCGACCTGGGCGCGAGGCGCTCGCGACACCCGGTCAGGCACCGCCGGCTCCGGCGGCGCGAGATTGAAGAGGAGGAACGATGCAACACGGTAACTGGAGGAGATGGATCGCCCTCGTGGGCGTGATCGGACTCCTCGCGGCTGGCTGCCAAACTGGGACGGACACCTCCGATAAGGAGGTCACCGTCGTCGGCTCGTGGGGCGACGCCGAGCAGGACAACTTCCTCGCGATGGTCGCGCCGTGGGAGGAGCGCACCGGGAACACCGTCAAGTACACCGGGTCGCGAGGCCTGGGTGCCTACCTCACGACGGCCGTCGCCTCGGGCACCCTGCCCGACCTTGCCGGCCTCCCGGGTCCGGGCGAGATGATTCAGTTCGCCCAGGGTGGCGCGCTGAAGCCGCTCGAAGAGGTCCTCGACATC
>Ga0299913_10002307_pt1 | contig 14978 bp, 17 predicted proteins | sample RVTome_9_FD_201360 | JGI IMG/M metagenome (GOLD analysis project Ga0299913, IMG submission 201360) | Soil microbial communities from uranium-contaminated site in the Upper Colorado River Basin, Wyoming, United States - RVT155D38 (version 2) ...
TACACCAATCCCCATAGAAAAAGTGGGAAATGCTTGGGTCCCACATTTACGGCTACAGCCTAGCTTGATGTGAGTTGGGCGAGGTCGCTGTCCGAGTCGCCGAGCAGGGTCTTCGCCTTCTCGTCGGCCACGTCGACCCCTTCGGCGAGCAGGGTCCGCGCGTGGGCGAGCTCCTCGGAGCGCTCCACCGTGAGCGCCGCCGCGACCTTGCCGTCCTTGAGGTAGAAGACGGCGAACTCGCCGGCGTCGGGGTCCCCGCGCCAGATCAGCTCGTCCCAATCGCTCGCCGGGCCGACGTACTCCAGCCCCGCCCAGTCGGCAAGGTCGCTGAAGAAGTAGGGGACCACCTCGTACGGCTTCCCCTCACCGAGCATCGAGCGCGCCGCGTGCATCCCCTGCTGCATCGCCACGTCCCAGTGCTCCACCCGCAGCCGCCGACCGTGCACGCGGCTCTCGTACGAGCAGACGTCCCCGGCCGCATAGATCCCCTTCATCGAGGTCTGCAGGGTCTCATCGCAGACGATCCCATCGTCCACCTCGAGCCCGGCCCGCTGCGCCAGCATCACATCCGGCTTCACCCCGGCACCGACCACCACCACGTCTCCCTCGACCACCTTTCCGCTCTCGGTCACCACCCCCTTCACCTGACCGTCACCCTCGAACGCCGCCAGCGTCTCCCCGCCGTGGATCTCGATCCCCTTCGACTCGAGCAGCTCGTGGAACCACCTCCCGGCTTCCTCCCCGAAGCTCCGCGACAGCGCCACCTCCTCCATCATCACGATTGCGCACTCGGTCCCCTTCGACTGCAGCGAGGCCGCCACCTCGCAGCCGATGTAGCTCCCGCCGATCAGCACGACCCGCGACGCCCCATCGGCCGCCTCCCGGATCCCATCCGCGTTGCCAAACGCCCGCAGGTAGTGGATCCCCTCCTGGCCTGCCCCATCCACCCTGAGAATGTTCACGTTCGCCCCGGTCGCGATCAGGGCGTTGCTAAATCCCACCTCCTCCCCACCCTGCAACTTGACCGTCCGACCCTCGGCGTCGAGCGACATCACGTTTGTCCCGGTCCGCAGCTCGACCGCGTTCTCCTCGTACCAGGAGACCGGGTTGACGTAGGCGTCCTCGCGCGAGGTCTCGCCCCTCACGTACTCCTTCGAGAGCGGCGGCCGCTCGTACGGCGGCTCCGGCTCCCGCCCGACCAGCAGGATCTCGCCCTCGGCGCCGAGCTTTCGCAACTCCGCAGCGCAGTAGCCGCAGGCGAACCCGCCGATCAGCAGGAAATCGACCGACTTATCGGGCACGGACCCAGGCCCGGCTCGGTCTCACGTCCACCTACCCCGCTCCATCCGCACCGAAGAACGCCTTGAGCTCCTCCTCGAGCCCCGGATCGAGCACCGCCAGCACCTCGTCACCGGCCTCTAGCACCGTGTCTGGCGTAGGCACGAATCCGCCCTGTCCCTCCCGCAGGATCGAGATCAGCAAGCTCCCCTCCGGCATGTTGAGATCGCCGACCCGCAGCCCGGCGACCCGGCTGTCCTCCCCGAGCAGCATCTCGATGATCTCCAGCCGCTCCTCGGGCAGATCGAGCAGGTGAACGAGCCCGTACGCCGGCACCTCGTGCTCGAGCAACCGCAGGATCAGGTCCGTCGCCGACACATACGGCTTGATTCCCAGCAACTCGAAGTGCGTTCGGTTCCGCGGGTTGTTGACCCTTGCGATGATCCGATCGACGAGGTACTTCTCCTTCGCCACCTGACAGATCAGGATGTTGTCCTCGTCGTCGCCGGTCACGGCGATCACCATGTCCGCGCGCGAGATCCCAGCCCGCTCCAGCACCCAGAGCTCAGACGCATCCCCGTACTGGACGCTGTGCTCGAGCTCCTGCTCGACGGTCAGGTAGCGGTTCCGGTTCTCCTCGATCACGGTCACCTCGTGACCCTTCTCGAGCAGCTCCCTGGCCAGGTTCCATCCGACCTTGCCGGCCCCCGCGATGATGATGTACATCCTCTCGGCCATCAGCCCGCTTTCGCGGCTTCCAGGACCTCCTGCTCGAGCATCTCGATCGCAACCCTGGTCGGGCAGATCGTTCTCACGCCCTGCTTCTCGTACCACTCCGCCCGCAGCGGATCGAGGATGCGCGCGACCACGGTCGGCACGTTGAACTTCCGCTGGGCGATCTGCGAGATCACGATATTCGTGTTGTCACCGTCGGTGGAGGCGATGAACGCGTCGGCTCGCTCGATTCCGGCGCCCGTCAGCGCCTCCTCCTCGAGGCCGGTGCCCACCGTGAACTGCCCACCCGAGTCCTCCCAGGAGCGATCGAGGTTCACCTCGAGGCGAGCATGCGCCTCCGGATCCTCGTCGAGGCAGGACACCTCATGCCCCTCGCGGAGCATCGTGCGGGCGACGGACGAGCCGACCCTGCCACAACCAACGATCAGTACGAACATTCCGCCCGGATCTTAGGACCTGTCCGGTTCGGGACTCTCTTCGGGCGGGGCGGTGAGAAGCACCCGGCACGGCGCCTTCTTCAGGACGTACTCGGTGACCTCGCCGATCTCATCCGGCCTCGCGCCGCCGATGCCGCCCAGGATCGCGCCGCCCCTGATGCGGGTGGGCGGTTCGCCGCCCATCACGATCACCTCCGCGCCCTTGTCGCGGGCCTCCTGAACGATCCCCGAGCCGATCGAGCGCGCCGGAATCAGATTCGTGGTGACCTCGACGTTCTCGTATTCGTCTCCCACCTCCCTCGCGCGCTCGAGCGCCCGCTCGGCCCGCTCCCGAACGCCGCTCGGGAGGGGCGAGTCGATCGGCACGGTGAGCGGGAGCTCCGCGACGTAGACGACATCGAGGCGGGGCGGAACCTCCCCCTCCTCCAACTCGGCGTCGGCGAGCCGCCCCGCGGTCGAGACGATGTCGTCGTCCAGCTTGGTGCCGAAGACGGGGACCAGAATCGTCGAGAACTCCACCTCGACGGGCTGCTTCTTGAGCGACGCCTCGGGGACGGCAACCCGCTGGGTCAGGGACGTGCCCTCGACCAGGCGTCGGTAGATCACGTACGCGACGAGGCCGAACAGCATCCACCCGCCGCCCACGTACACCGCCGCCTCGTGCAGGGCGAAGACGCTGAGCCAGGCGAGCCCGCTGATCACCGCGCCGACGATCGCCGGCGCCGGGAGCCGATGGCCACGAACGGTGACGTCGAGCGGCACCCTGTAGGGCCGCTCGCGTTCCGGCTCGGTCACCCGCAGCCGAACGATCGAGACCTGCGCGATCGTCACAGCCAGCAGAGCCCCGAACGCGTACACGCTCGCCAGGAACCTGATGTCACCCGGGATGGCGAGCGCGAGAGCCAGCACCGCAGCGATCACGATCGCGATGTACGGGGTCGAGTGGGTTCGTTGCAGCTTCCCCGCCCAGCTCGGAATCTGGCGGTTCGTAGCGAGGACGTAGAGATGCCGGGACAGGCCGAGCATCGAGGTGTTCGCAGCCCAGAAGAGGACCGGGACGGCGACCAGCATCACGGTCCACTTCATGACGTCCGCGAGCCAGGCCGGGTCATAGCTCGCGACGACGCCGAGGATGGGCTCCTCGATGAACTGGCCCGCCAGCGCGGTCTCCGGCCCGTCCGGCCCAGGCACGACCGGGACCGCCATCAGGGCGACGGCGGCAATGCCCGCGTAGATCAGCGGGATCGCGATTCCCCCGACCGAGAGCACCCTGCTCAGGTCGGCGGGCTCGAACTCCAGGTCGGGGGCGAGGTCGCTAGCCGCCTCGATCCCCGCGTAGGCGATCGTCGCGATCACCGCCGAGTAGACGACGTCCTCGATGCTCGGCGAGCTGAAGAGATCGATCTGGTCCGTGAGCAGGTCCGGGTTTAGGACCACGATCAGCCCAACCACGATCACGAGGAGCTGAAGGCCCAGCTCGGCCATCGCGAGCAGGACGAGCCTGGCCTGACGGGTGCGCCCCGTGATCCCGATGACATTCAGGGCCGCCACCAGGCCGATCACCGCGGCCGCAATCCCGATCTCGGCGACGCCCTTCCCGAAGCCCGCGTCGATCGGCGTCAGGTAGTGGGCGACGGTGATTGCCGCCGCGGCGATCACGATCAGGTAATCGATCAGGATCGCCCAGCCGGCGATGAAGCTGATCAGCTCGTTGAACGCGCGCCGGGCAAATGAGGACGATCCGCCGCGCTCGCGGAGCATCGCACTCCCCTCCACGTACGACAGCGACGTGAGGGCGAACATCAGTCCGGCCGCCAGGAAGATCAGCGGGGTAAGGCCCAGGCCCCGGTCCGCGACGACGCCGATCGAGAAGTAGATCGAGAACCCGACCGCCGAGGAGGCGGCCGCGTAGAGGAATGGGATCCCGAGCAATCGGTTCAGCACCGCCGCCCCTCCGTCATCCGCGGGTCGAGAGGTACAGCCGCCCCGCGCCGAGAGCGATGAAGAGCAGGCCGAACAGAACCCCGACGGCGAACGGTCCGCCGCCCCGGGCGAGGGTGAGAACCAGCATCAGCACGCCGAAGACGATGATCGTCACCGAGAAGATCCGCACGGCGAGGCGATAGCCCTCGTCGGGCGAAGAACCGCGGTTCACGACCGCGCTCCGGTCCCGGGCAGCACCGTCGGCTCGAGACCCGCGACCGAGCGGGCGCGATCGGGCTCGCCGACGACGATCACGCGGGTCGGCCGCTCGGCCATCACAGTCTGGAGGGTCTTGCCATAGAGGGGCGTGCCGTTCCGGTAGCGCAGCCCCATGACCAACGCGCTCGCCTCCAGCTCCTCAGCCTCCTCGGAGATCGAGTGACCGGCCTGGCCGGGGCGAACCCGATGGACGTGGCCGCTCACGCGCAGGCCCCCGACCAGCTTCGCCTGCTCGATCTTCGACTGGGCCTCTCCCTCCTGTTCCTTCAGCGGAGCGTCGAGTGGGAGGTGACTGGGGACGGTCAGGACCGAGATCACGTGAATCCCCCGGCGGCGCTTCGTGGCAAGCTTGACCGCGGTGGCCACGGTCTCCTCCGAAAACGGCTCCTCGTCCTCGAAGGCGACGAGAACGCTGTGGTACTCGATCTCCTCGACCCCCACGGGCTCCGGGAGGAGCACCTTGTGGGTCTCCCTCGGCGAGATCCCCTGGCGTCGCCGGTAGATCAGATAGATCGCTAGCCCCATCAGCATCCAGATCGCCCCGATCGTGAGCGTGCGCAGGTTGAGGGCCATCACGACGATCCACGCCGCGAACGTGCCGAGTCCGCCGAGCACCGCGGTCATCGGGACATCGAACCCGAAGGCGCGCACGCTGCCGGGCGGCCTCCATGGGCGCTCCCGGTCCGGATACCGCTGACGCAGCTTCACCACCGCGACGTGCGCGAAGGTGAACGAGAGCATCGCCCCGAACGAGTACATCGTCGCGAGGAGCTCCGTCTCGCCCGGGAGCAGTGTGATCGCGCCGACGATCGAGAAGACGATGATCGCGACGTACGGGGTACGGAACTTGGGGTGGACCTGCCGGAGCCGCTCCGGCAGCTGGCGATACTGGCCCATGGAGAAGGTCAGCCGGGAGAGGCCGATCAGGGCTGCATTGGTGGCGATCACGAGGATCACCGCCGCGAGGACCCCGACGTAGTACCGGAGCACCTCGGTCAGGCCGGCGGCGAGCCCGAGGTTCTCCACCACGCCGAGCACCGGGTCGTCGGCAAAGGTGGTGCCAAGCTCGGTGGTGAACTGCCCCGTCGCCGGGTCCTGGGTCACCGGCATGGCGGACAGCGCGATGATCGGCAGGAACGAGTACATGACGAGGACGGCGAGCACCGTGAGGCCCGTGCCCTGGGTGACGGTGCGGGTGGCGTCCTTCGCCTCCTCCGCCATGTTCGAGATCGTCTCGATCCCGGTGTAGGCGATCATCCCGACCGCGATCCCGAGCGCGAAGTCGCCCCACGTCGGCGCGACCCCGAGCTCGACATTCTCGATCAGGATCTCCGGGCTGAGGACCAGAACGACACCGATCACCACCAGGACGGCCTGGGTGAGGAGGTCGGCGATCGCCAGGACGAGGTTGAGGGTCGACGACTCCTGCGTCCCCTTCACGTTGAGGGCGGCGAGCGCCGCGATCAGGGCGATCCCGCCGATGATGTCCCCGGGGCTCTCGCCGAGCGGCTCCCAGAACACCGCGAGGTAGTGGGGCACAAAGAAGGCCGAGATCGCGACCGTGATGATGTAGTTGAGCATCTGCCCCCAGCCGGCGATGAAGCTCGCGAGCTCGTTGAAGGCGTGGCGGGCGAAGTTGGAGGATCCCCCCGCCTCGGGGTACATCACGGTCCCCTCGATGTAGGTCGCGGCCGTGCAGACGAACACGACGCCGGCGATCATGAATGCGACAGGCGTCAGCCCCAAGGCGAACGCCGCGGTGACCCCCAGGGCGTAGTACGGAGTCGAGCCGACGTTCCCGTACGCAGCCGCGAACAGGGCCCTCGTGCCGTGCACCCTGGCCAGCGATTCGTCTCTGGGAATCCGTCTCGCCATGCGCCCCTAGCCCAAGGTTAGGAAGGGGTGAAGGCGGAGGCCTATGTCCATTGATGGGAGCTACAGAGCGATGATCGGGATGATCAGGATCGCGACGATGTTGGCGACCTTGATCATCGGGTTGATCGCCGGCCCAGCCGTGTCCTTGTAGGGATCGCCGACCGTATCTCCGGTTACCGCGGCCGCGTGGGCGTCGGAACCCTTGCCGCCGAACTCGCCGTCCTCGATCAGCTTCTTCGCGTTGTCCCAGGCGCCGCCTCCGGCGGTCATCGAGATCGCCGAGAAGATGCCGACCACGATCACGCCGATCAGCAGCCCGCCGAGGGCCTGGTAGGAGATCACGCCGACGATCAGCGGCACCAGGATCGGGATCAGCGACGGGAGGATCATCTCCCGCTGGGCCGCGGCCGTGACGATCGCCACGGCGTATCCGTATTCGGGCTTCTCCTCGCCCTTCATGATCCCGGGCTTCTCGCGGAACTGGCGGCGGACCTCCTCGACGACGCCGCCGCCAGCGCGGCCGACGGCCTCGATCGCGAGGGAAGAGAACAGGTAGACCATGATCCCGCCGATCAGCAGGCCGATCAGGACCGCGGGGTCGGCGATCTGGAAGCTGAGCACCTTGTCACCAGCCTCCTCCTGGACCTCAGCCGTGAAGGCGTTGAACAGGACAAGCGCTGCCAGGGCGGCGGAGCCGATCGCGTATCCCTTCGTGACCGCCTTCGTGGTGTTGCCCACCGCGTCGAGCGGATCCGTGATGTCGCGGACGTCCTGCGGGAGGTCCGCCATCTCGGCGATCCCGCCGGCGTTGTCGGTGATCGGCCCGAAGGCGTCGAGCGCGACGATCAGGCCGGTGAGGGAGAGCTGCGCCATGACCGCGACGCCGATCCCGTAGATCCCCTCGGTGCCGCCGCCGGCGAGCTTCCACGATCCGAGGATCGCGAGCGCGATCACCAGGACGGGGAGCGCCGTTGACTGGAGCCCCTGAGCGAGGCCCTGGATGATGTTCGTCGCGTGCCCCGTCTGGGAAGCGCGGGAGATCGTCCTCACCGGCCGGAAGCGGGTGGAGGTGTAGTAGTCGGTGAGGATGAAGAGCATCGCGGTGACCCCAACGCCGATCAGCCCACAGAGCCACAGGTCGGCGACACTGGTGCCGCCGAGCGCCCCACCGTCGAGCGCATCCTTCATCAGCCACTCGGTGACCGGGTAGAAGGCCGCGGCGGAGAGGATCGCGGAGACGGCGAGGCCGCGGTAGAGCGCGGCCTCGACGTTGCCGGTGCGGGTCCGCACCGAGAGCGCGCCCACGATCGAAGCGATGATCGCCACTGCGCCGATCACGAGCGGGTAGATCGCGACCTCGCGGGTGAAGTCCGGAAACTGGATGACACCGAGGAGCATCACGGCGACGGCGGTGACCGCGTACGTCTCGAACAGGTCGGCCGCCATCCCGGCGCAGTCGCCGACGTTGTCGCCGACGTTGTCGGCGATCACGGCCGGGTTGCGCGGATCGTCCTCGGGAATCCCCGCCTCGATCTTGCCGACGAGGTCCGCGCCGACGTCGGCGGCCTTGGTGAAGATCCCGCCGCCCAGCCGGGCGAAGACCGAGATCAGCGAGCCGCCGAAGCCGAGGCCGATCAGCGCGTCGACGGCCTCCTTGTCGGAGAAGTCGAGCAGCACCAGGGCGCCGAAGTACCCGGCGACCCCGAGCAGGGCGAGGCCGACGACCAGCAGTCCGGTGACCGAACCGCCCTTGAAGGCGATGTCGAGCGCCGGCGGGATCCCACCGCGGGCCGCCTCGGCAACGCGGGCGTTCGCGCGCACGGACAGGTTCATCCCGATGAACCCCGCCGCCCCGGAGAAGATCCCCCCGATCACGAACCCGACTGCGGTCTCCACGTTCTGCAGCGGGATCAGCAGGACCGCGACCACGATCCCGACGCCGGCGATGATCGTGTACTGCCGCGTCAGGTAGGCGCTCGCGCCCTCCTGGACGGCGCCCGAGATCTCCTGCATCCGCTCGCTGCCGGGCGACTTGACCAACAGTCGCTGCGTGACGAGCAGGCCGTACACGACGGCCGCCGCGGCGCAACCAAGCGCGACGACGACTCCGTAATCGGTGAAAAACTCAGTCAAGAGGGGCTCCCGGGTCGGGTTCTCAGAATGCGGCGCGGCAGTCTATCTAGCCGGAGGTGGGGGGAGTCCAGAGCCCGGAATCGCGCTTCGGCTGTTCCTCTTCGGCCTCTTTCGGGGCCTTCGCCTCGCCGGCTCCCTCGGTTGGCTCCGCCCCCTCCTCGCCAGCGTGCTTCGCGTACAGCACCTGGATCTCGGAGATCGCCTGACGGAGCTGTGGTTGCGCGTCCGGCTTCACCAGGTCGACGAGGGCGCGGGCGGCGTCGATTCCGACCTTTGCCTGGTCGAGATCGCGCTCGTCGTCCTTGGCGATCCGCCTCGCGGACAGGTTGAGGATGCTGACCACGCTCTGCAGCACCACGTCCTCGACACGGACGCGCTTGATCTCCTCCTCGAGCTGCTCGCGGAGTTCCTCCTCGCTCGGCTGCCCTCCCCCCGCCTGCTGCTCCTCATCTGCCACTTACTGCTCCTTCCGGTGCGTACGTCTTGCGGGTCTCCTCGACCGCCCGCCGGTAGATCTCCTCGATCGGAGCGCCCTCTGCGAAACGAGCATAGGCGCGCTGCGCCCCGTTTTGGTCCGGCAGGTCGACGTCCACCCCGAGCATCACGCGCGCGGGCTCGGTCCACTCGACCAGATCCTCGAGCACCGCCCTGGTCGGGACGAGTCGGCGGTCGCGGAAATCGATCATCTCGCCATCCATCCCGTAGCGGATCGCGCGCCAGAGGTTCTCCTCGATCTCCCGCTGGCCGCCGCCAAGGCGGCCATGGAACCCGCTGGATCCCTGAGAGCGGCCCTCGTCGACGTCGATCGCGGTCTGCGCGACGCACGCGGTGGTCAGCGCGGCGAGGTTGAGCGACTCGTCCCCCCGCGTCTGCGCGTCGCAGATCCGCACCTCCACCGTTCCGAACGAGTGGTGCGGCCGGACGCTCCACCAGATCTCGGTGGCCTCGGCGATCGAGTCCGTATCGCGGAGCAGGCGGACGAAGTCGGAGTAGGTCACCCAGTCGCCGAACGGCTCGTGGATCCCGCAGCGGGGGAAGACGCGGGTGAAGATCTCGGTTCGCACCGAATGCAGGCCGGTGTCGCGATGGTCGAGGAAAGGGGAGTTGGCGGAAAGCGCCAGCAGCGGCGGCAGCAACTCCCGCATCCGATCCGAGACCACGACCGCGCGGTCCGCCCCCCGCACCCCGACGTGGACGTGGAGACTCCAGGTGTTGTTGCGCTGCGCGACCCAGCGAAGGTCGCGCTCGAGGCGGCGGTAGTGCTCGGTGTTGATGATGTGCTGATCCAGGTAGTTGGCCCAGGGATGGGTGCCGGTCGCGGCGAGGGCGAGGCCCAGCTCGTCCGCGATCCCGAACAGCCGCTCGCGGCGGACCCGCTGCCGATCGGCAGCATTGCCGAAGGTCTCGCCCCGCCCGGAGCGGATCTCGATCTCGGTGTCGATCAGCTCGCCCTTGACCGAAGGCGCGAGCAGGTCGTCGCGCAGGCAGGCGGCATGCATCTCCTCGAACCGATGCTCGAGGTCGAGGATCGCCGGGTCGAGGATCGCGAACTCCTCTTCGATCCCGACTGTGAAGTCGGTCGAGGAATCGAAGGTCTCGCGAACCGCCTCGAGGTCGAGGCCGTCGTGCTGTGGATCCGGATCGGTTGTCACCGAGCTGAGCTTTGTCGGATAGCTCTAGGTCAAATAGAAATAGAGGGCGTAGAGCAGATCGACCGCGGGGCTCGAGGTGTGGACCGTGACGTCGGGCGGCACCTGGAGCAGCTGCTCGGAGTAGTTGAAGATGATCTTCACGCCGGCCTTGACCAGCCGGTCGGCGACCTCCTGGGCCGCGTCCGCCGGGACCGCGAGCACCCCGACCACGACCTGCTCGTCATCGACGACGGTGTCGGTGTCGTCGAAGGAGCGGACGGTCAGGCCGCCGACCCGTCCGCCGATCACTTGCGGGTCCACGTCGAACATCGCGACGATCCGGAAGCCGTGGTCGGCGAAGATGTCGGAGCTCGCGATCGCCTGGCCCAGGTTGCCGGCGCCGAACAGCGCGATGTTGTGCTGGCCCGCGGTGCGCAGGATCTTGCGGATCTCGCGGACGAGGGAGTCGACGTTGTAGCCGACGCCGCGCTTCCCGAACTTGCCGAAGCCGGAGAGATCCCGTCGGATCTGGGTGGAGTTGATGTGGGTGTAGTCGGAGAGCTCCTGGGAGGAGATCGTGTCCTTACCCATCTTCCGCGCCTGGGTGAGCACCTGCAGGTAGCGCGAGAGCCGCGCCGCGACTCCGAGCGAGAGACGATCGCCGTCGGTGAGCTCGGTGGGCTGCTCTTGCTGAGCGGTCCCGGCCGCCCCGTCCTCGATCATCCCGACAAGGTATCGAGCCTTGCGCGAATCCCGTCCGGGTCGAGCCAGAGCTCGCCCACGATCTCCCCGTCGACCTCGATCACCGGGATCCGCTCGAGGAAGCGCGAGAGCAGCTCCTTGTCGGTGTCGATGTCGATCTCCTCGAGCTCGAAGTCGAGCCCATCGGACCGCAGGGACTCGAGCCCGGCCCGGGCCTCGTCGCAGAGGTGGCAGTCAGGCCGCGCGTACAGCCTGACCAGTGGCAAAGGCATCGAAATCGAGATAGCCGGGGTAGGAGATCGGTTCGGTGAACCGGGCCGCCGCGCCGATCATCGCGGCGTTGTCGGTGCAGAGGGAGATCGGCACAAGCTTCAGCTTCAGGCCGAGCGCACCGCATAGCGCCTCGGTCCGCTCCCGCAGCACGGCATTCGCCGCGACGCCGCCGCCCAGGGCGACGGCCGGCCACACCCCGGAGCGGGCCGCCCGCTCGAGCTTCGCCGCCAGCTGATGGACGATCGCCCGCTGGTAAGAGGCGGCGAGGTCGGCCCGGCGGCGCTCGGCCTCCTCCGGTCCTAGGTCCCGAACCCGGTAGACGAGCGCGGTCTTCAGGCCGCTGAAGCTGAAATCGAGGCCGCGCTCGCTCATCGCCACCGGAAACTCGAACGCCTCCGGGTCGCCGCCCTCGGCGGCCCTCTGGATCGCGGGCCCGCCCGGGTAGCCGAGGCCGAGCAGCCGGGCTCCCTTGTCGAAGGCTTCGCCGGCCGCGTCGTCGACGGTCTCCCCGAGGGTCTCGAACTTAGAGCGCTCCCTGACCCCCGCCAGCAGCGTGTGGCCTCCGCTCGCGATCAGGCAGAGGAAGGGTGGGTCGAGCGGCTCGGGCTCCAGGAAGTTGGCCGCGACGTGCCCGTGGAGGTGATCGACCGGAATCAGCGGCTTGCGATGCGCGGCCGCCAGCGCCTTTGCCGTGCTCAGCCCGACGAGCAGCGCGCCGATCAGCCCCGGGCCCTGGGTGACCGCGACCGCATCCGCATTGGGGAGGTCGGCATCGGCCTCCTCGAGGGCGGCGCTCACGACCGCGTTCACGAGCTCGAGGTGGTGCCGCGAGGCCACTTCCGGAACCACGCCGCCGTAGCGCTCGTGGAACGCAGCCTGGGAGGAGACGACATTGGATCGGATCCGCGCGCCTTCGATCACGGCGGCGCAGGTGTCGTCGCAAGACGTCTCGAGGGCCAGGATCACGCCAGCGGGGCGGGCTCCGCCGCCTCCAGCCACATGATCAGGGCGTCCTCACCGTTGTCGTGGTAGTAGCGGCGCCGGCGGCCCGCGGATCGGAATCCGAAGCGCTGATACATCGCGATCGCGGGGCCGTTCGACACCCGTACCTCGAGCGTGAACCGGGCGCCCTCGCCGGCCTCCTCGAAAAGCCGCTCGATCAGCTCGGTCGCCACTCCGCGGCGGCGGTGATCGGGATGGACGGCGACGTTCATCAGATGCCAGACATCGTCGTAGCGGGCGCAGACCAGGTATCCGACGAGGCCCTGATCGTCGTCGGCCGCGAGGCAGATCCCCGATGGCTTCGACAGTTCGAGCACGAACATCGCCAGCGACCACGGCGTCGGGAACGAGCGCCGCTCGATCGAGATGACCGAGGGGAGATCGCCGTAGCCGAGCCGCCGCAAGGTGAGAGGCCCCGGCTCATCCCTCGGGGTCCTTCCGATCTCGCTCAAGCCATCTCTTTGCATCGGGCGGTCTCAGGTACAGGGGTCCGATCGCCTCCGGCGACGCCTCGGTCGCCTCCTCCCCCAGCGCGCACACGTGGCGCGCGGCGACTCGGTGGACCTCGTCCCCTGGAGGGGCAACCGTGGCACCGGCGGCCTCAAGCTCTGTGGCGAATCGTAGCGCCCCGTCCCCGGCCGCCAGCGGGGTCGAATCCAGCTCTGCGACTCGCGCTGCGAGCTCATTTGGCGGCGTGACGACCGGCGCCCAGAGCTCGGCGCCGTCGTGGTCGTATAGAGCGGCAAAGGCCTCTCCGCGCCGGGCGTCGATCACGGGCAGCGTGCGATGACCCTGCGCCTGCGGGGCGGTCGACATCCCACGGGCGATGGCCGCGAGCGTGCCGACCGGCGCGATCGGGACGGCGCGGGCCTGCGCCAGCCCCCGAGCGGTGGCGATTCCGATGCGCAGCCCCGTGAAGGAGCCGGGGCCGATCCCGACCGCGATCCGCTCGACCGACTCCCAGCCGCCACCCACCTCGACGCAGCGCTCGATCTCCGCGAGCAGCACCTCGGAGTGACGGGGGCGTCCGTCGGGCGCCGGAGGGACCGAGACCTCGCGGACAGGCTCGCCTTCCCTGGTCAGAGCGACCACCGCGAACGCGGTCGCGGTGTCCACTCCGAGAACGACCGTCATTCCGGGACGATCACCTCGCCGCCCCGACTGGCGCGATTAGAGTCCTCCTCACCAGGACGCACGACCATCAACGGACGAAAGAGAGAGCTCATGCGACGTCAGTCCAGCAGACCGAGCGGAAACTCACGTCGCGCCGCGATGGCCGCGGCGCTGGTCGTGGCCGGCCTCGGCATCGGAGCGGCCGGTTGCGGTGGCGACGAGGAAGACGAGGCGGTCAGATCCGTCAAGGAGGCGGTCTCGACGGCGCAGGAGCGGGCGAAGAGCGTCGGCACCGAGGCCGAGGAGCGGGTTGAAAGCGTGCAGGAGCAGCTCGACGAGGAGCTTCAGGACGACGGAGGCAGCGGCGGGGGCTACTGATCGGCGGCGCTGCCGACCGTCTGCAGCTCGATCTCTCGCTTGTCCCCGCCGGCGTGCCGGATCTCGACTCGTCGCGTGACGCGCTCCAACCGGGGCTCAGCTGCACCGGGCCACTCGATGAACGAGACGGCCTCGGGCGTGACGTAGTCCTCGAGCAGCGCTGGGTCCTCTTGACCGAGATCGGCGAGCCGGTAGAGGTCGAGATGGGAGACCGGCAGCCTGCCGACGTAGGTGTGCCCGATCGTGAACGTCGGCGAGGTCACCGGATCGCTCACCCCGAGCGCCCGGCACGCGCCCCTGATCAGCGTCGTCTTCCCGGTCCCGAGCTCACCGCTGACCAGCACGACGTCCCCCGGCCCGAGCTCCCCCGCCAGCCTCTCCCCCACCGCCTCGGTCTCAGTCGCGCTCCGCGTCCGCTCGGTCACCCGCCAAATAGGCCCATCTGGTCCGGCTGGGGCTCGCGGTCTGGAACAAGCGGCTCCGGACCCGGCGGGAGCGCCCGTTCGAGCAGATTCGGAATCTGCCGGAAGTCCTCGCGGAGTTGCTCGCCGACGCGCGGGGTGCGGAGGCCCGCTGCCGGATGGAACAGGGGCAGCATGTAGACGGAGCGGCCGCCGATCACGTGCTCCTGCGGCGTGCCGCGAACCTTGGTGATCCCCGTCGGGTTGGCGGTCAGGAGTTTTGTTGAGAAGTTCCCAAGCGTCCCGATCACCCGAGGCTGGATCAATTCGACCTGCTTCTCGAGGTACGGACGGCAGGAGTCGATCTCCTCGGGCTGCGGGTCGCGGTTGCCGGGTGGGCGGCACTTGAGGACGTTCGCGATGAAGACGTCGTCGCGGTTCAGTCCGATTCCCTCGAGCAGCTCGGTGAGGAACGCACCGGCGCGGCCAACGAAGGGCAGGCCCTGCCGATCCTCCTCTGCACCGGGTGCCTCCCCGACGAACATCAGGTCGGCGTCGGCGTTGCCGGCGCCGAAGACGACCCGGTTCCTGGTCTCGGAGAGCGGGCAGCGCTCGCAGATCGAGGCCTGGTTGTAGACCTCTACGAGCGCCTTGCGGCGTGCCTCGGCGTCGCTCATGAGCCCCTCCGTCCGCGCCTGGTCGCCCGCTCCGCCGCGATCTGCCGGCTGAAGCGCTCCTTCGCGCCGCCGCGATCCGTGGCGCGCTTGTCTTCCAGGCGGCGTCGCTGGTTCGGCGTCATCTGGCGGTGGATCGGCGTG
>Ga0299913_10002308_pt1 | contig 14973 bp, 10 predicted proteins | sample RVTome_9_FD_201360 | JGI IMG/M metagenome (GOLD analysis project Ga0299913, IMG submission 201360) | Soil microbial communities from uranium-contaminated site in the Upper Colorado River Basin, Wyoming, United States - RVT155D38 (version 2) ...
AACTACCGGGAGTTCTACGAGGCGCGCCAGTTCTCGACCGCCCGCCAGGCGGTCGGCCGGACGATCCGGGTCGCCGGCCGCGAGGTCCCGTTCGGCAACGACCTGATCTTCGAGGCCTCCGACTACTCGCACCTCGCGGTCCACGTCGAGATCTGCGAGGACCTCTGGGTGCCGCTGCCGCCCTCGACCTACGCCGCGCTCGCCGGCGCCACCGTCCTGTGCAATCTCTCGGCCTCGAACATCACCATCGGCAAGGCCGACTACCGGCGCGACCTCTGCGCCGCCCACAGCGGCAAGTGCGTCGCCGCCTACCTGTTCTCGACCGCCGGCCCCGGCGAGTCGACGACCGACCTCGCCTGGGACGGTCACGCCCTGATCTACGAGAACAACGAGCTGCTCGCCGAGTCCGAGCGCTTCCGCGACGACGGCCACATGATCACCGCCGACGTCGACCTCGAGCGCCTGCGCCAGGACCGCATGCGCCTGACCAGCTTCAACGACTGCGCCGGCGAGCACCGCGAGCGCTCGCGGGCCTTCCGCCGCCTCCCCTTCCGGCTCGACCCGCCGTCCGGCGAGATGCCGCTGGACCGCAAGGTCGACCGCTTCCCCTACGTCCCCTCCGACGAGGCGACCTGCCACGAGCGGTGCTACGAGGCGTACAACATCCAGGTCCACGGGCTGACGCACCGGCTGCGCGCGACCGGCATCGAGAAGGTCGTCGTCGGCGTCTCCGGCGGGCTCGACTCGACCCAGGCGCTGATCGTCGCCGCCAAGACCATGGACCGGCTCGGCCTGCCGCGCGAGAACGTCCTCGGCTTCACCCTCCCCGCCTTCGCCACCAGCGGCCGGACCAAGGACAACGCCTGGGCCCTGATGCGCGCCCTGGGCGTCACCGCCGAGGAGATCGACGTCCGCCCCCTCGCCCGGCAGATGCTCGAGGACCTCGGCCACCCCTACGCCCGCGGCGAGGAGGTCTACGACGTCACCTTCGAGAACGTGCAGGCGGGCGCCAGGACGTCGCTCCTCTTCCGGCTCGCCAACCAGCGCGGCGGCCTCGTCCTCGGCACCTCCGACCTCTCCGAGCTCGCCCTCGGCTGGACCACCTACGGCGTCGGCGACCACATGTCCCACTACAACGTCAACACCTCGGTCCCGAAGACCCTCGTCCGCTACCTGATCCGCTGGGTGATCGCGAACGACGAGTTCGACGAGGTGACCAACCGGGTGCTCCAGGCGATCGTCGACACGGCGATCTCCCCCGAGCTCGTCCCCGGCGCCGAGGAGGGCGACGGCCCGGCCCAGAGCACCGAGGAGCGCGTCGGCCCCTTCGACCTCCAGGACTTCCACCTCTACTTCGTCACCCGCTACGGCTTCCGCCCCTCGAAGATCGCCTTCCTCGCCGAGCACGCCTGGTCCGACCCCGGCCGCGGCTCCTGGCCCCCCAACCTCCCCGACGACGCCAGGCACGCCTACGATCTCCCCACGATCAAGCGCTGGCTCGAGCTCTTCCTCTACCGCTTCTTCGAGCTCTCCCAGTTCAAGCGCTCCGCCGCCCCCAACGGCCCCAAGGTCGGCTCCGGCGGCTCCCTCTCCCCCCGCGGCGACTGGCGCGCCCCGTCCGACGCCCACGCGGACGCATGGCTGGAAGAGCTGCGGCGGAACGTGCCGTAGGGATCCTAGGCCCATGAGCCTCGCGGCTATCGAAAAAGAACTCCAGCATATCCCTCTCTCGATTTGGAGCGAACCTTCCATTCAACCCGCAGCGAGCTGTAATCAACCGCTATCTCTATACAACGGTACTGGAAAGTTATCCCAGGGCAGCATACATTACAACTTCGCGAACTCGGAGATTACTTTAGACTGGCTTCCAAGGGCCCGCCTTCGATTGACCATCCCTGACATGGAAGGTTGGTCATTTCCATTCAAGCTTGCACCGGCCACTCTTAAGCTTCCAGCGAGCGGATCTCACAAAGTAGGCATTACCGACTATCAAATCCCAGCAGGGACACTTCGAGCTACGATCTATCGACCAGCGATATTCGGACCGTCAAACGTGAGCAACGCCGCATACTTTCACCTCACTAACTTTCACGATTTAGTTGGCGCCCCGATCCGGTCCGACTCCCACCTTTGGAGGGGCCGGCTGACTCTCCACTCCTCTAGGTGGATCGTGGAGATCGACCAACGACCCGACCTCACTGAAGCTGAGAAGGACCTCCGAGCGACCGGGGGCTACCTGGTAACCCACGCCGGTCGCATTCGCAGTGCTAGTGGTAAGGCTTTTGGTCGCCGGGATGCCCAATCCGCTCTCAGCAATCTTTTCTTCTTTATCTCTTTCTGTCGCGGCCTTTGGTCAGGACCTGTTCTCATACGTGGTCGAACCTCTCGCGGCATCGGTTGGGAGTCTTGGTATCTGCCCAAGGTAAAACCATGGAAGGCAATCAGCTCTTGGTTTCCAATCCTCGAGCCGAAGTCTTTGCAGATGCTCTCGTTGTCCTTTGCTCAATTCGAACGGTGCCTATCTTCACGGCCCTGGCAGGAAACGCTCTCTCGAGTCATTCATTGGTACGTGGAAGCGAACTGTGACGCAGGAGGACTAGGAGGTGGAATTATTCTTTCTCAGTCGGCTTTGGAACTCTTGGCTTGGACTTGCCTAACAGAAGACCCGGCCCTCCGCAGCTTCTCCAAGACCAGGTTCAGCAAGCTATCCGCTGCAGACAAGATTGATGCATTGCTTCGACGACTCGGAATCCCCGCAGGGCTACCCAAGGGTTTCGCCGCCGCCCAGCGGGCGGCAAAGAATCTGGGAGTCTCGGGTTCACCCGGTTGCATTGTCCAAGTCCGTAACGCTCTAGTCCACGGCGAACAGGCCCGACGGCGCAGAATCGAGGATCTATCCTTCAAAGCTCAGTTTCAAGTCCGGGAGACTGCTCTTAGGCTTGTGGAGCTGTGCCTTCTGAGGCTGCTTGACTATAACGGTCTCTACTACGACCGTTCCTTGAATGGAGCTCCTGAGCAAGTGAGCAGGCGGGTCCCGTGGGCCTCTTAGAAGACGGTTCTGTAGACAGCTAGGATGCAAGCCCGTGTCTGTTCTTGAGACCTTCCGTCTCATCACATTTCCTCGGAAGCGGAAGGGATGCCACTCGCCGGGGAGGCAAGTCCGCGGACTGGCGCCTCAACGCCGCGACCGCCTATCTCACAGGACCTCGGGTGACGACTGATCGGCGCAGGTCGTTCGGCAGACATCTGGCTTGCTGATATGCTTCTCTGCATGCGAACCACTCTGAACCTGGACGACGAGCTGGTGCGGGCGGTGAAGCGTCGCGCGGTGGACTCGGGAATGACGATGACGGACCTGATCGACGAGGCGCTTCGGCGCCTGCTGGCGGCCGAGCGTGCGACCGACGCCGAGCCGCGAGAGCTCCGCTGGGTGACCGTCGAAGGACGGCTCCGGCGGGGCGTCGATCTCGACGACCGCGATGCGCTCTACGACCTGATGGAAGGGCGGCGGTGATCGCCCTCGACACGAACGTCCTGGTGCGCGCACACCGCCGGGAGCTGCCGGACCACGAGGTGGCTCTCGCGCGCCTCGAGGAGTTGGCCAGCGGCGAGATCCCCTGGGCGGTGCCGGTGTTCTGCCTCGCGGAGTTCGTCCGGGTCGTCACCCATCCGAAGGTGTTCGATCCGCCGTCCACGCTGGACGAAGCGCTTGGGGCTCTCGAGGGGCTTCTCGAGAGCCCGACGCTCCACCTGCTCTCGCCGGGGCCCCGGTTCGCACGCCTCTTCTTTCGTTGCGTCCGGGCAGGCGACGCTCGCGGCAACCTGTCCTTCGACGCCCAGATCGCGGCCGTGTGCCTGGAGCACGGCACCCACGACCTGGTCACTCTCGACGGCGACTTCGCCCGCTTTCCCGGACTGCGGAGGCTGGGCCTCGGAGGAGACGCCTCCTGAGCCGAGGTGTGGAGGAGCTCTTCTCGGCGAAGGCTCATGGTAGCTTGACTCGATGGCGGTCGAAGCGAAGAAGCAGCTCGGGTTCGAGGAGTACCTGGCCTCCGAGCGCGCGGCGACGGTTCGGCACGAGCTCGTCGACGGTGAGGCGTTCGCGATGGTCGGAGCCAGCCGTCGGCACAATCGGCTGGTGACGAACCTGGTGATGTCGCTGGGGCCGCAGCTCCGGGGCGGGGCGTGCGAGCTGTACGTCAGCGACATGCGGGTGCGAGCCGCGGCGGCCGGGCTCGTGGCGTATCCGGACGCGGTCGTCGCGTGCGGTGAGCGGCGCTTTTACGACGAGGACACGGACACCCTGCTCGACGCTACGCTCATCGTCGAGGTACTGTCGCGTACCACCGCCGATTTCGACCGCGGCACGAAGTTCGCCGCCTACCGAACCCTCCCCTCTCTCGCCGATTACCTCCTCGTCGCCCAGGACGCGGTAAGGGTCGAGCACTTTTCGCGGCAACGGGACGAGTCGTGGCGGCTGGTCGAGGTCGGAGAACGAGATGCCACCATCGACTTGCCGTCGATCGGTTGCCGGCTGTCCCTCGCCGATCTCTACGACCACCTCCTCGCCGGATCCGGCTGACCCCGGGGCCGGGCTGCCCGCTCGCAGCGGCCCGGGGCCTCTCATTCGCGTTTCCGCCGCGTTTCCGCGGAAACGTCCTCCGCTCCGCCCGCCTCGCGGCGGGCACTCGGCTTGCTTTGGCTCCCGCCCGGAGGGCCGGTCCGATTCCCGGGCCGGCTTCGACGAACCAGAGGAGCGACTGCCGTGAAGATCCCCGATCTCGAGAGCTTCTACCACGACGAGCTGAAGGACGCGTACGACTTCGAGCACCAGATCCTCGAGGCGCTGCCGGAGATGGCCGAGGCGGCGAAGGACCCCGAGCTGCGCAAGGCGTTCGAGGACCACTTGACGCAGACCGAGGGGCAGGTCGACCGGCTCGAGCAAGTGTTCGAGCTGCACGGATGGAAGGCCGAGCGGAAGCACTGCGACGGGGTGGAGGGGCTGCTCGAGGAGGGCGAGGAGGTGCTGGAGGCCGAGGGGGACGAGGACGCGATCGACGCGGCGCTGATCGCCGCCGCCCAGCGGGTCGAGCACTACGAGATGGCGGCCTACGGCACGCTGCGCACGTATGCCCGCACGCTCGGCCAGGAGGAAGCGGCCGGTCTGCTCCAGCAGACGCTCGACGAGGAGGCCGACGCGGACGAGCTCCTCACCCGGCTGGCGGAGGGCGGGGTGAACCGGCGAGCGGCGGAGGCCGACGGCGGCCGGCAGGTGCAGGGCTCACGGACGGCGCGGGGAAGCTCGCGCGCCCCGCGGAAGGGCGCCGGGGACAAGACCAAGGACGAGCTGTACGAGGAGGCGCAGCGCCTGGGGGTCGAGGGGCGCAGCCAGATGGACAAGAAGGAGCTCGCCCGGGCGGTGAAGAAGGCGAGCTAGGGACTGCCCGAGGCGCGCGACCGAAGTCGCCCCTGGGTCGCCCCGGCCCGGCGGAGGCTGAACGTCCTGCGGGCTCAGCGCCAGCCTTCGGGCGGCGGCTCGGTGCGCTTGACCGTCTGCCCGAAGTAGAGCGCGTTGAGCAGGAGCTTCGAGGGTCCCAGCCAGAAGGCGCGGAAGATCGGGTCGTCGGCGATGCGGACCGCCGTGCCGCGGTCGACGCGGGAGGCGACGACCGCGGCGCTGCCTGCGATCTTCTCGACATTGGTGGATGCCGCGTAGCCGGCGAGCCGGGGCGACGCGGTGTAGACGGCGACGTTCTCATAGGGGTTCTCGCTCGGCTCGAGGACCTCCGCCGTCTCGCGGAAGACCGGGAGGAGCGGGTCGTCGTAGCCGAAGGCGATCGGGTGGGTGACGTCGAGGCGGGCCTCGAAGATCGCGCCGCTGACCAGCGCCGTGGCCGCGATCCGCTCGGCGTCGGCGTAGGCCGGCGGCTCGCGGCCGGCGGCGGGCTCGGGTTCGGCGGGCTCGGGTTCGGCGGGCTCCACGGCCGCCTGCCGGGCGGGCTGAGCGGTGCCGTGCCCGCCCGCGCCGGAGCCGTCCCGACTCTCGCCGCCCTCCGTCTTCGGCGCCACCAAGGCCGGCCCGGCCCAGAACGCCGCGCCCCCCGTCGCGACGAGCACCCCGCCGCGGCGGAGCCAGCCGCGGAGAGCCTCGATCGCCGACTCGCCCAGGCCGTCGTACCGGCCGCCGACCAGGAGGACGTGGGTGTAGTCGTCGAGGTCGATCGAGCCCAGCCGGTCGCGCTCGACGAGCGGCAGGGAGACGCCGAACCGGCGGTCGAGGAGGTGCCAGACCTCGCCGGCCTCGGTGGGCGAGACGCTGTCGCCGACGACGAGCAGCGGGCGCGGCGACTCGAGGGGGTGGAGGCTCGGACTGCCGAGGTCGACGCCGCCCACGGTCAGGCCGGTCGCCAGGGCGTAAACATCGACCCCGTCCTCGACGGAGATCGCGTCCCACACCCGGGCGAGCTCGTCCGGCGCCGCGTCCTGGACGCCGCGGGGCACGACGACCGTGCCGTAGCCGAACCGGCGGCGGCCGGCGTCCGTCTCGGCCTCGAACGGGCGGGTCGCGACCCTGGTGCGCACCCCGGCCTCCTGCAACCGGCCGAGCGCCCGCGGCGCCCAGTAGCCCCGCCACTCGAAGACCCAGGCGTAAGGGTCGACCGTGCTGGAGGCCCGGCGGCCCGCCGCAAGGGCCGGCTCGCCGACCGCCTCGCCGAGCAGCGCCGGCGTGAGCTCGCCGCGCGGCAGCTCGGCGTAGGGCAGGTCGAAGGCGAGCGGCAGGGTCCACGAGGAGACGTCGTAGAAGACGTCGTCCGCGAACTCGGTCCGCCGCTCGAAGAGCGCCTCGGCGAGGAGGGCCTGGCGCTGGAGGACGGGGACGACCCAGGCCCGGCCCGGCTCGAAGCTCCGCCCGCCCGCCTCGACCCGCCGGGCCAGGTCGTGGACCTCGATCCCGTGCGCGCGGAGCACCCGCAGCAGCTCGACCGCCCGCGCCGGGTCCCCGTCGTCGCCGACCAGCCAGGCGGCGGTCGGCGACCGCTCGGCGGCGGCGACCGCGTCGCGGAAGAAGCGCGCCTGGTGGGCGAGGAGCGCCGCGCGGTGGTCGACCGCCGCCCGCAGGGTCGAGAACGAGGTCAGGACGTGCCCGCCGATCGCGTCGGCGAAGGTCCGCTCCCCCTCGTCGGTCTCGTGGCGGTGGCCGCGCGCGCTCGCCTGCTCGAAGAGGATGCCGACCGAGCCCTGGACGTCGGGGTAGGTCGAGCCCTTGCCGAAGTAGAAGTCGTCGAAGGTCTCCTCGGAGTAGTACAGCCGCCCGGCACGGTCGAACGCCTCGGCGTGGTAGCGGGCGATCGTGCGGGTGAGCTCGAGGTTGGCCGCCGGGGTCAGCGGGTTCTGACGGCTCGGCACGCCCGGCTGGAAGAAGTACGTCGCGTCCGAGCCCATCTCGTGGAAGTCGGCGGCGACGTTCGGGCGCCAGCGCTGGAAGGTCGCGATCCGGGCGCGCGACTCCGGGTGCTGGAGCGGCAGCCAGTCGCGGTTGAGGTCGAACCAGTAGTGGTTGGTCCGCCCCGACGGCCACCCCTGGCGGTGCTCGCGCCCCTCGGGGTCGGCCACCGGCACAGCGCCGCGGTGCATGTTGGCCCACTGGGCGAAGCGGGAGAGACCGTCCGGGTTGAGGCTCGGGTCGAGCAGGACGACGGCGTCCTCGAGCAGCCGCTCGGCCTCGCCTCCGCGGGCCGCCGCGAGGTGCCACCCGACCAGCAGCGCCGCGTTCGAGCCGGACGCCTCGTCGCCGTGGATCGAGTAGCCGAGCCAGACGACGACCGGCATCTCGGCGAGCGCCCCGGCGTCCGCCGCGCGGTAGGGCGGCTCGGAGAGCTCGCGGTGCCGGCGGCGGATCTCGTCGATCCGCGCCAGGTTCGCGGGCGAGGAGATCGTCAGCAGCAGGAGCGGCCGGCCCTCGTGGGTCCGCCCCTGCTCCTCGAGCAGCACCCGGTCCGAGCTCGCCGCCAGCCGCCGCGCGTACTCGACGAGCTGGTCGTGCCGCACGTGCCACTCCCCCACCTCGAAGCCGAGCACCTCCTCGGGCCGCGGCACCCCCGGGTCGTACGACGCCGCCTCGGGCAGCAGCTCCGCGGGCGGCTGGGCGCCGGCCGGCGAAACCAGGGAGAGCGCCGCGGCGGCGAGGAGGAGGAGAACGAGGAGGCGGCTGAGGATCGGGCGGCTCGTCATGCGGGACCTCGGCGACGGATCGGGAAACCAGGCGGGCTTCGGGCCCGGCGGGCCGGCCGCCGGGCCGCGGGGGATGGTAGCAAAGCCGCCGCGGAACTTCCCTGCGCCCGGGCTAGCCTCGGCCGGGATCGATTCCGAGCTCCCACCCGGTACGAGGCCCCGCCCGAAAGGGCTACCGCGGCACGCCCCAGCCGCCGCCCCCGGGCGTCTCGAGCACCAGCCGGTCGCCGGCCTCGAGCTCGCAGCCGTCCACCGGGCCGAGCTCGACCTCCTCGCCCGAGGCCCGGACGACGCGCTGCCGGCCCGGGGCACCGCGCTCGCCGCCGGCCATGCCGCGCGGCCCCTCGCGGCGCCTTTGGGTGAGGACCGAGAGCGACACCGGCGCGGTGAAGACCAGCTCGCGGACGACGCCGTCGCCGCCCGGCCACCGCCCCGCCCCGCCCGAGCCGCGGCGCACCGCGAACCGCTCGAGCCGCACCGGGTAGCGGCGCTCGAGCACCTCCGGGTCGGTGGCGCGGGTGTTCGTCATGTGGCTGTGGACCGCCGAGGCGCCGGCGAAGCCCGGGCCGGCGCCGCAGCCGCCGGCGACCGTCTCGTAGTAGCCGAAGCGCGCGTCGCCGAAGAGCACGTTGTTCATCGTGCCCTGGCTGCCGGCGGCGAGGCCGAGGGCGGCGAGGAGCGCATCGACCACCCGCTGGCTCGTCTCGGTGTTGCCGCCGACGACCGCCGGGCAGCGCTCGGGATCGTCGGGGAAGGGCGGCGCGAGCATCCCCTCCGGGATCACCAGCTCGACCGGGCGGAGGAGCCCCTCGTTGAGCGGCAGCGGCTCGCCGACGAGGAGGCGGAGGACGTAGAGGACGGCGCTGCGGACGACGGCCGGGGTGGCGTTGAGGTTCCCCGGGTGGACGGGCGCCGAGCCGCTGAAGTCGACCGTGAGGGCGATGCCGTCGCCGTCCGGGACCGCGGCCTCGGGGTGGAGGGTCACGGCGACCCGGATCGGGGCGCCGTCGTCGAGCCGCTCGACGACCCCGCCGCGCCCTGCGCCGCGCTCGGAGACCCGGCGGGCGAGCGCACGGCGGAGGCGCGTCTCGGCCCGCGCCTCGATCGCCGCCATCGCCGCCTCCACCGTCTCCCGCCCCTCGGCCGCGGCGAGACGGGCGAGCGCGTCGGCGCCGCGCCGGTTCGCGGCGACCGCGGCCGCGAGGTCGGCCAGGTTCTCCCCGACCGCGCGGCTCGGCCATCGCCCGCCCTCGAGCCGTCGCCGGACCACGTCCCAGCGCGGCGCCCCGCCGTGGACCAGGTGCTGCGGCTCGAGGACCACCCCCTCGTCGGCGAGAGAGCGGGCCTCGGGCGGCATCGAACCGGGGCGCGAGCCGCCGATCTCGGCGTGATGGGCGCGGCTCGCCGCGTAGCCGAGGAGCGGCACGCCGTGCCCCTCCGCCGACCCGAAGACCGGGGTGATCACGGTCACGTCCGGCAGGTGCGAGCCGCCGTAGCCCGGGTGGTTGGTCACCGCCACGTCGCCGGGGCCGAGCGGCAGCGCCTCGGCGACCCGCCGCACGCACAGCCCGAGCGCCCCGAGATGGACCGGGATGTGCGGCGCGTTGACCACCAGCTCGCCGCGCGGGTCGAGCAGCGCGCACGAGAAGTCGAGCCTCTCCTTGACGTTCGTCGACAGCGCCGTCCGCTCGAGCATCTCCCCCATCTCGCGGGCGATCGCCGAGAGCCGGTTGGTGAACAGCTCGAGGCGGACGGGATCGGCGAGCGGGGCGGGCATCGCGACAGCCTACCGAGACTCCCGGACCGATCCGACCGCCCGGCGGAGGACGAGAGCTCCGGCGCCGTCGACCTCGCCGCTCCACCCGGGCGGCAGGACGGTCGCGCCGTGCCGCTCGTAGACCAGGGCCGGCCCGCTGAAGCGGACGCCCGGCGCGAGGCCGGAGCGCTCGAAGACCGGCGCCTTGACCCAGCCCTCGCCGAGCCACGCGCGGCGGCGGGCGATCGGCTCGGCGGGGCGCGCGCCGGCCGGCGGTCCGGTCGCGGGCTCCTCCTCCACCCGCGACGAGGCGACGGCGCGGACCGACTCGACCTCGACCGGGCGGTCCTCGGGCAGGTAGCCGTAGCGGTCGCGGTAGGCACGGCCGAAAGCGTCGCGCAGGCGGCCGGCGCCATGGGGCGCCCCGTCGCCGCCGGCCTCGCCCTCCCACTCGACCTCGAGCGTCGTCTCCTGGCCGGCGAAGCGAAGGTGGACGAGGCGGCGGCGCACCTCGACGTCCTCCTCGGCGATCCCCTCGGCGGCCACGGCACCGGCCGCCTCCGAGGCGAGCTCGGCGAGGAGGTCGGGCAGGTCCTGTTCCACCTCGTCGAGCGGGCGCAGCACCTGGCGCTGGGCAAAGCGCTCGATGCGGGCGGTGCCGAGCCCGGCGGCCGAGAGCAGGCCGGCGTCCGGCGGCACCACCACGGTGCGGACGCCGAGGAGCGCGGCCACCGCGCAGGCGTGCTGGCCGCCCGCGCCTCCGAAGGCGACCAGCGCGTGGTCCGCCGGATCGTAGCCCTGCCGCACCGACACGGCGCGGATCGCGTCCGCCATCCGCTCGTCGGCGATCGCCAGGAAGCCGGCGAGAAGGCGCTCGCGGCCGACGCTCGCGGCCTCGCCATCCTCGCCGCCGCTGCCCTCGACGGCGCGCTCCTCGCCCTCGACGTCCCCGCTGCCGCCACCTGCCTCCCCGCCGACGGCCCCGCGGTCTGCCGCGGCCACCTCCTCGGCGATCGCGGCGAACGCCCGCTCGGCCGCCTCCGGATCGACCGGGATGCCGAAGCGCGCCGGGTCGAGCCGACCGAGGAGGAGGTCGACGTCGGTCAGGGTCAGCGGGCCGCCGTCGCCGTAGCAGGCGGGGCCGGGGCGGGCGCCGGCGCTCTCGGGGCCGACGGTGAGCGCCGCGCCGTCGAAGCCGCAGACCGAGCCGCCGCCCGCCGCCACCGTCTCGATCGCCAGGGCCGGAGCGATCAGCCGCGCGTCGCCCACCCGGTGCTCGAAGCGGTACGCGAAGTCGCCGTCCCAGCGCGCCACGTCGGTCGAGGTGCCGCCCATGTCGAAGGAGAGGACCGGCCCGAAGCCCGAACGCCGGGCCGCCTGCGCCGCCCCGGCCACCCCGCCGGCCGGCCCCGAGAGCAGCCCGTCCTTGGCCCGGAACTCGCTCCGCCCGACGAGCCCGCCGGCGCTCGTCATCACGTGGAGCGTGCTCGTGCCCTCCCCGAGCGCCGCCTCCACCCTCCCGAGGTAGTCCTCGAGGATCGGCGCGAGATACGCCTCGACGACCGCGGTCTCCGCCCGCGGGACGATCTTGATCAGCGGCGCGAGCGCGGCGGAGCCGACGACGTGACGGAAGCCGTGCCGCGCGAGCCGCTCGACCGCCGCGCGCTCGTGAGCGGGCTCCCGGTAGCCGTGCAGGAAGGCGACCGCGACCGACTCGACGCCGGCCTCCCGCAGCCGCTCGGCCGCCTCGTCGACCGCCGCCGGGTCGAGCGCCGCGAGCACCCGCCCCTCCGCATCGAGCCGCTCGTCCACCTCGACGACCGCCCGATACAGCGGCGCGGGCTTGTCCACCGCGAGGGCGAAGAGATCCGGCCGCTGCTGGGTGCCGATCTCGAGGAGGTCCGCAAAGCCGCAGGTGACGACGAGGCCGACCGCGGCTCCGCGACGCTCCAGGAGCGCGTTCGTGCCGCGGGTCGTCGCCAGCCGCAGGTCCATCGGCGGCAGCGAATCGGGGGGCGCGGTGCGGGTGACGAGCCGCGCCGCGAGGACCGGCGCCTCCTCGCGCGAGCGGAGCTCGAAGCGGGAGCCGGGGGCCGGCGGCACGGCGAGCGGCGAGGCGAGCCGCAGGACCGACTCTTCGGGCTCCCAACTCTCGACGGACGGCTCCTCGTCGACCGGTTTCCCGCCCGCCGCACCGCTGGTGACCGGCTCCTCGCCCGGACGCCCTCCGCCGGTCAAACCACCTTTCGCCGAACCGCCGCCTTCCGGTTCCGCGGCCGGCGCGCGCCCACCGCTCAGCAGGTGGAAGCGGAACCCCTCGAAGAACCCGACCGCTACCTCCCACCCCGGCCGCACCCGCAGTTGGTCCGCGGCGAGCGCCTCGACCACCTCGCCGCGCAGCGCGCTCGACGAGAGGACCTTCGCGCGGTGGAACCGCCCCTCCGGGTCGACCGCCAGGCAGTCGGTGAAGGTGCCGCCGGTGTCGATCCACACTCGCCAGCGACGCGCGCCTTCCCCGGGGACGTCCACCGCGCCGCGCCCCGGCCCGCCGCTACTTCCGTTCCTCGAACACGCCCCGGTAGAGCACCGCCGCGAGCGCCCCGCCGGCGAGCGGCCCGGCGACGTAGAGCCAGAAGTGCGGGAACGAGCCGGTGGCGAGCGCCGGGCCTAGGGTTCTCGCCGGGTTCAGGCTGGCGCCGGTCAGCGGACCGCCCATCAGGATGCAGAAGACGAGCGTGAACCCGATCGCGATCCCGTCGACCGGCGTCGCCTTGCCGCTGATCCCGGCGTTCATCACCGCGTTGACCAGGAAGAAGGTCAGCAGCGCCTCGACGAACAGCCCCTGGACCGGGGTGACGTCGATCACCGTGCCGCCGGCCTCGAGCCCGCGGGCGAGGACCGTCGCGCCGAGCCCGGTGCCGGTGCCGCCGAGCGCCCCGGCGAGCGCGAACCCGGCGAGCGCCCCGCCGACGAGCTGCGCCCCCATGTAGGCGAGCGCGCGCGTAGCGTCCATCTTCCCCGCCAGCCACACCCCGAAGGTGACCGCCGGGTTGATGTGGGTGCCCGAGACGTGGCCGTAGGCGTAGGCGAAGCCGACGACCACGAGCCCGTGGGCGAAGGCGACGCCGACGAGGCCGCCGACGCCGAGGGCGGCGGCGCCGGCGCCGATGAAGACGAGGGCGAAGGTGCCGATCAGCTCGGCGAGCAGGGCGGTGGCGAGCTTGTTCTGCATCGCGAAGGTCTCCTCCTCGAAGGGAAAGGGAACGGCAGTCTGGGCCGGAACGGCGCCCCGATTCTACGTCGCGGCAGGGATCACGTCTCGCCGGCCCGGGTCGAGGGGCCCGCGCCCGGCCGCCGCGCTCGGCACCGCCTCCCCCGCCGGCGCCAGGTGCTCGATCGACCGCGCGTAGTAGGCGAGGAGCGGCCGCTCCTCGGCGCGAGGGCGGAGCAGGCCCTCCCGCTCCTCGACGACCCGGCGGAGCACCAGCATCCGCAGCCCCACCTCGACCGCGTAGTCGCGGTCACGCCGCGGCACGTAGACGAGCGCCCCGGCCGCCTCGAGCCGCTCGGCGAGCCGCTGCACCGCGACCTCGAGCTCGCGCCGGTCGGCGGGCGGCGCGCCGCGGTCGAGCCGGTCGAGCAGCACCGTGGCGACGAGCGGCACCGGGACGACCGGCACGACCCGGCCGACCGCCGCCATCAGCTCGTCGGCGAGCCCGGCGGTGACCGCGAACCGCTCCTCCCGCGACAGGGCGGGCAGATCCACCCCCCGCCGCTCGAGGAACTCGCGCGCCGACACCGGCGCCCCGAAGCTGACGCAGGCGTACCCGAACCGGTGCCAGCGGTTGCGCAGCGCGAGCCGGAGGTTCTTGCCGAGGAACCCGAGCGTGGTCGCCGCGGCGCCGCCCGCGCCGCGGCGGGGGGCGGCGGGGTCGAGCTCGCGCAGCAGGGTCCGGTCCTCGAGCACCCGGTCGTAGTTGAGGCCCACCGGCACGAAAACGACGTCGCGGTGCGCCGCCGGGTCGAAGCCGCGCAGCATGTAGTCGAGCAGTCCCAGCTTGGGCTTGCCGAGCGATCCGTCGCGCGACAGCCCGCCCTCGAGGTAGACGGCCTGGGTGACGCCCTCGACGGTCGCCATGTGGACGTAGCGTTCGAGCACCTTGCGGTAGAGCGGGTTGCCCGACCGCCGGCGCACGAAGTAGGCCCCGAGCGCGCGGATCAGGGTCTGGAGCGGCCACACCCGCGCCCACTCGCCCACCGCGTAGGAGAGCGCCGTGGCCGTGGCCGCGAGGTAGGCGACGAGCACGTAGTCCATGTTCGAGCGGTGGTTCATGACGAAGACGACGGTGGCGTCCGGCGGCACGGGCAGGTGGGCGGCTTTCTCGGAGCGGCCGAGCCGCACGCGGTAGAGCATGCGCGCCACCGCGCGGGCGATCCGGTAGACGACCCGGAAGTACAGGTAGGCGTTGAAGCTCGGGACGATCTCTTTCGCGTACCGCCGCACCCGGCCGACGACGATCTCGCGCGGCATGCGGAGCTCGCGGGCCGTCTCCTCGACGGCGGCGAGGACGGGGGGGTCGTAGGTGAGCCGGTCGATGAGGACGCGGCGGGCGGTGAGCTTGAAGGGCTGGATGCGGATCGAGAGCCGGGTGTTGAGCTCGTCGATGACCCGGTTGACCCGGCGGCGGATGACGAATCTCGCGCTCGGCAGGAGCAGGTTGTCGACGGCGGCCCAGGCGGCCAGCACGAAGAGCAGGGCCGCGAGCCAGAGCGGCAGGGTCACGGTGTCGGGCATCTCGGGGACCTGACGGGAGGATAGCGGAGCGGGGGGGCGCGCGGTGGAGGGCGGCGGGTAGCTGGGATCGCGTGGGGCGGGTGCTCTTGGAGGTGGTCCGGGGCGGCCGGGCGGAGACTCCGGCCCGCGGGCCGGTCGGGGTGGGCCGGCGGGGGGGGGGGGGGGGGGGGGGGGGGGGGGGCGGGGGCGG
>Ga0299913_10002309_pt1 | contig 14967 bp, 18 predicted proteins | sample RVTome_9_FD_201360 | JGI IMG/M metagenome (GOLD analysis project Ga0299913, IMG submission 201360) | Soil microbial communities from uranium-contaminated site in the Upper Colorado River Basin, Wyoming, United States - RVT155D38 (version 2) ...
TCCGCGTAGCGCAGCAGCACCTGGCCCGCGGCCTCCAGCTCGGCGCGCAGCTCCTCGTCCGCGTACCAGCTCCCCTCGCCGTGCTTCACCGGGATCGTCAGCTCCTGCCCCGGCTCGCAGCGCGCCGTGAAGACCGTGTCAGCGCGCGCGACGGTCAGCCGGACGTCGCGGCAGACGAACTCGAGATCGCGGTTGCGGCGCAGCACGCCCGGGAGCAATCCGGCCTCGCAGAGGATCTGGAAGCCGTTGCAGATCCCCAGCACTGGGCCGCCCTCGGCAGCGAAGGCGCGCACCGCGTCCAGGATCGGCGCGAAGCGTGCGATCGCGCCGCAGCGGAGGTAGTCCCCGTAGGAGAACCCGCCGGGGAGGACGACCGCGCCGGTGCTGGCCGGGAGCCCGTGCTCGGCGTGCCAGACGAGCTGCGCGTCCGCGCCGAGCGCGCCCAGCGCCCAGGCCGCATCCCGGTCGTCGTTCGACCCCGGGAAGACCAGCACGGCGATCGTCGGCCGCGCGCTCACGGCTCGACCACGTCGATCTCGAAGCTCTCGATCAGCGGGTTCGCGAGCAACTCCTGGCACATCCGCTCCACCTGGGCCCTCGCCTCCTGCGAGGTGGGTGCGTCAACCTCGAGGTCGACGAGCCGGCCCACGCGCGCCCCGCCCACGGCGAAGCCGAGCTTGCGCAGCGACCCTCGCACGGCCTCGCCCTGCGGGTCGAGGATCCCCTCCTTGGGCCGCACGAGGACGGTCACCCTCATCCGAGGACCACCTGCGGGTTCGCGAGGTAGTCGTCGAACGCGAGCCCCGTCAGCAACTCGAAAGCCTCGACGTAGCGGGCACGCGTCCCCGCGGCGACGCCGGCGGGTATTTCCGGTCCGGGGGCGGTCTTGCCCCAGCCGAGGCTCTCGCAGTAGTCGCGCACGTACTGCTTGTCGTAGGACGGCTGCGGGCCGCCGGGGCGGTAGCCCTCGGCCGGCCAGAAGCGGGACGAGTCGGGCGTGAGCGCCTCGTCGCCGAGGACGAGCGTCCCTTGCCGGTCGAGGCCGAGCTCGAACTTCGTGTCGGCGAGGATGATTCCGCGCGCCTCCGCGTGGGCTGATGCGAACTCGTAGAGCGCGAGCGCGACCGCCTCGACCTCGGCCCAGCGCCCGGCGCCGACGAGCTCGGCCGCCCTGGCTGCGTCGATGTTCTCGTCGTGACCGCTCGCGGCCTTCGTCGCGGGGGTGACGATCGGCGTGGGGAGACGGTCGGACTCGACGAGCCCGGCGGGCAGCGCTTGCCCGCACACCGAGCCCGTGGCACCGTAGTCCTTCCAGCCGGAGCCGGAGAGGTAGCCGCGGACGACCACCTCGACCGGGAGCATCTCCAGCCGGCGGCACTCGAGCGACCGGCCGTCGTGGCGGAGCGCGAGGAGGTGGTTCGGGACGAGGTGGCGGGTCCGCGCGAACCAGAAGGCCGAGAGGCCTGTGAGCACGCGGCCCTTGTCCGGGATCTCGGTCGGCAGGATCACGTCGAAGGTGGAGATCCGGTCGGACGCGACGAGCAGGAGCCGCTCGGCGTCGAGCGCGTAGAGCTCGCGCACCTTGCCGCTGCCGAGGTGCACGGCGGCCTCAGGCATGGACGTGTTCCTCCCGTAGTGCCCGCAGCCGCTCGAAGACGACGCCGACGTGGCGCGTGTACGCGCGGAGGTCGAACACTGCGTCGGCGTCGATCCGGCCGGCGATCTCGCCGTCGTCGCGCACGAGCTCGGGGAAGTCGAGCCCCTCGTCCCACGCCCGCATCGCGTGGCGCTGGACGAGCCGGTAGGCCCCGTCGCGGGGCAGCCCGGACTCGACGAGCGCGAGCAGGAGCCGCTGGCTGAAGTAGAGCCGGTGGCTGGCGTCGAGGTTCTCGCGCATCCGCTCGGCCCGGACGACGAGCCCCTCGAGCAGCCAGGCGAAGCGGTCGAGCATGTAGTCGACGGCGAGGAAGGCGTCGGGCAACACGATCCGCTCGGCCGACGAGTGCGAGATGTCGCGCTCGTGCCAGAGCGCGACGTTCTCGAGCCCGGTGAGGGCTGCGCCGCGGACGACGCGGGCGAGGCCGCAGATCCGCTCGGAGACGATCGGGTTGCGCTTGTGCGGCATTGCGGACGACCCCTTCTGGCCGCTCGCGAACGGCTCCTCGACCTCGCGCACCTCGGTGCGGGCGAGGTGCCGTAGCTCGAGCGCGAACCGCTCGAGAGACGCGGCGAGCAGGGCGAGCGCGCTCAGCACCTCGGCGTGGCGGTCGCGCTGGAGGATCTGGGTCGAGCTCGGCGCCGGCTCGAGCCCGAGGCGTTCGCAGGCGATGCGCTCGACCTCGGGGTCGGCGGCCGAGTACGTGCCGACGGCCCCGGAGAGCTTGCCGACGCGCATGCCCTCGAGCGCTCGCTGGACGCGCACACGGTCGCGCTCGAGCGCGAACGCCCAGCCGGCGAGCTTGAGGCCGAAGGTCGTCGGCTCGGCGTGGACGCCATGCGTCCGACCGATCGTGACCGTGTCCCGGTGCTCCTCGGCCCTGGCGACGACGGCCGCGAGCGCCCGCTCGATCCCCTCGAGCACGAGCGCGCCGGCCTCGCGGATCTGGAGCGAGAGCGCGGTGTCGAGCACGTCCGAGGAGGTGAGCCCGTAGTGGAACCAGCGGCCGTCGTCGCCGAGCCGCTCGGCGACGGCGTCCACGAACGCCGCCACGTCGTGGTGGGTCTGCGCCTCGAGCTCCGCCACGCGCTCGGGGGTCGGCGGGACGGCCCGCGAGCGGATCGCATCGACGGCCGCGCGCGGCACGAGCCCGGTCTCGGCCCATCCCTCGAGCGCGGCGAGCTCGACGTCGAGCCAGCGCGCCAGCTTCGCCTCGTCCGACCAGATCGCCGACATGGCCGGGCGGGAGTAGCGCGCGATCACTCGTCCGAGTCTAGCGCCCGCTCCGGCGGCTCAGCCGCGGGCGCCGGCTGCGGCGAGCGCGATGTCGCTGCGGAAGCGGGCGCCGTCGAAGCGGATTCGCTCCACGCCCGCGTACGCCCGGTCGCGCGCCTCGCCGAGCGTCGTCCCGGTGCCGGTGACGGAGAGGATGCGGCCGCCGTTCGTCACGAGCCGGTCGCCGTGCAGGGCCGTGCCGGCGTGGAAGACGAGCGCGCCGCCGGCTTCCGCCTCCTCGATTCCGTCGATCGTCGTCCCGGAGTCGGATGCGCCCGGGTAGCCGCCCGCCGCGAGCACGACCGTCACGGCCGCCTCGTCGGAGGCTGCGATCTCGACGCCCTCGAGGTCGCCGCCCGCGGCGGCCAGGAGCGCACCGAGCAGGTCGCCGTCGAGACGCGGCAGGATCGACTGCGTCTCGGGGTCGCCGAAGCGGGCGTTGAACTCGAGCACCTTCGGGCCGTCGTCTGTCAGCATCAGTCCGGCGAAGAGGACACCGACGAAGGGAGTGCCCCGGCGCGCGAGCTCCTCGACCACCGGCCGGTGGACACTCTCGACGAGGTCGGCCACCTCACCGACCGAGAGCGCGGGCACGGGTGAGAACGACCCCATCCCCCCGGTGTTCGGCCCCGTGTCCCCGTCGCCGATCCGCTTGAAGTCCTGGGCGGGCGCGAGCGCCACGACGCGCCGGCCGTCGGCGAGCGCGAAGACCGAGACCTCCGGGCCGGCGAGCAGCTCCTCGATCACGATCGGCCCCGGGAACGCGGACGCGGCGCGCAGGCCGGCGTCGAGCTGCTCAGCGGTCTGGCAGACGAAGACGCCCTTGCCGGCCGCGAGGCCGTCGACCTTGACGACGCACGGCGGCCGGGCGACCGCGAGCGCCTCCGCCGTCGGGACGCCGGCGGCCGCCATCACGTCCTTGGCGAAGCTCTTCGACCCTTCGATCCGAGCCGCTTCCCGTCCCGGCCCGAAGACGGCGATCCCGTTCCGGCGCAGCTCGTCGGCGACGCCGGCCACGAGCGGCGCTTCGGGGCCGATCACGGCGAGGTCGGCCCCGAGGTTGTGGGCGAGGCCGAGGAGCGCCTCTCCGTCCTCCGCCCGGACGGGGTGACAGTCGCCGAGCTGCGCGATCCCGGGGTTGCCGGGAGCCGCGTGTAGCGCCGTCAGCCCGGGCGCCTGCGCGAGCTTCCACGCCAGCGCGTGCTCGCGTCCACCCGACCCGACCAGGAGCACCTTCACGGCGGCCGAGTCTACGTCCTCGATCCCGGTCCGCTCGCGATCACCGGGTGGTGATGCGAACGAGCGCCTCGATCACGCCGGGGTCGAACTGCGTGCCCGCGCACCGGCGCAGCTCCATGAGCGCCTCGTCCTGCGAGCGTCCCGCGCGGTAGGCGCGGTCGGTCGTGATCGCGCTGAAGGCGTCGCACGCGCAGACGATCCGGGCGACGCGGGGGATCTCCTCGCCCGCGAGCCCGTCCGGGTAGCCGCCGCCGTCCCAGCGCTCGTGACAGGAGCGGACGAGCTGCCCGACGTTGCCGAGCACGCCGCCGACCCGGTCGAGCATCTCCTGCCCGATCAGGGTGTGCGTCTCGACGACCGCCCGCTCCTCCGGCGTCAGCGGCCCCGGCTTGTTGATGATCTCGTCCGGGATCCGGATCTTGCCCACGTCGTGCAGGAGGGCGACGAACTCCGTATCGCGCCGGCCGCGCGCGTCGAGCCCGAGCTCCTCTGCGACGGCGATCGAGAGCGTGACCACGTCCCGGCTGTGCGAGCCGGTGTACGCGTCGTCGGCCTCGACCACGTCGCCGAGCAGCAGGGCCGTGCCGCGGTAGGCGTGGCTGAGCTCGAGCGCGTGGTCGACGCGCGCGCGCCGCTCGCGCGCGAACGTGCGCAGCAGCCCGACGAGCGGGAGGACGAGCAGGATGGCCGCTTCGTGCTGCACGGCGGCGAGCGCCGCCAGCAGCCCGATCGGGGCGAGCGCGGCGTCGACGGCCCAGGTAACGCTCATGTAGCGCGCCAGCAGGCGGGTGGCGATGCCGTTCCCGATCCGCTCGTGGGCGGCGGAGCTCGTGAACTCGAACGCGAACTGCGCGCCGAGCGCCAGGACGTAGACCGGCCAGTCGCCGAGGTCGACCGGCCCGGGGCCGAAGGCGCCGAGAACGAGCACGGGGCCGAGCGAGTAGAAGGCGTTCCCGAGCCGGACGAAGACGCGCTCGGCGTGGATCTTCCCCTCCACGATCTCGGTCACGTTGGCGAGCATGATCCCGGCCGCGACCGCGATCGGCACGAGGTCGAGCGGGAGCACGAAGAGCATGGGCACGAAGACGAGCTGCGTGGGCACTGCGAGACCGGAGCCCACCTCGAACTCGATCCGATACGTGAGCGCGTACGCAATGATCAGCGCACCGAGTGTCAACGGCGAGACGTCGCGGACGGCGTCGTAGGAGAACGTGAACGCCGCGGCGGTCGCGAGGAAGCCGAGGCCGGGGAAGACGTTCGCCCACAGCTCGCGCGTGCGCAGGCGCGAGCTGCGCCGAGCGCGTCCGTCCTCGATCAGCGCCTCGGTGGCCGGATCCAGCTCCGCAGTGGTGCTCACCAGACGGGTATCGGGCGTGCGCCTCCCGCGCTCTCCCTCGATCGAGGGATTCCTCCTCTCTCACCCGCAAGGGTGATTGTCCGTACGCGCTTCCGGCGAAGACTGCGTGGACTGCGGTTCGACTACAGGGAGAGGTCTGAACATGGTTTCTGCGGAGATTTCACGGCCGGGTGCGCGTCGCATCCTCGCTGCGCTGACGCTGCTGCTCGCATTCGCGTGCCTGACGGCGTCCCCGGCGCGGGCGTCGGACGACTCGCTGCTCGGGTGCGGCTACACGGCGAGCCACCCGTTCCTGCGCTTTCTCGACCCGCTCCCGTACACGCTCATGCCGAACGGCGGTTTCGAGGCCGGCGCGGCCGGCTGGGGCCTCAGCGGCGGCGCTCGCGTCGTGTCGGGCAATGAGCCCTGGAACGCGTCCGGCCCCGGCTCGCGGTCGCTGCTGCTTCCTGACAACAGCTCGGCGACGAGCCCGCCGATGTGCATGGGGCTCGTGCTGCCGGTCGTTCGCTTCTTCTCGCAGGGCGGCTCGTTCCTCTCGTACATGCACGTCGACGCGCTCTATCGCGACGCCGCCGGCCGCCAGCGCTCGGTGACGCTGCTGCCGGTCGGGCTCCCCTCCGGTTCGTGGATCCCGAACCTGCCGCTGCTTCAGCTCAGCGGGACGCTCAACGCGCTGACCCTGAACGGGCTCACGACGGAGATCCAGCTGCGGTTCACGCCGAAGGGCGGCCTTTTCGGCAGCGGCAACTGGCGGATCGACGACGTCTACGTCGATCCCTGGAAGACGATCTAGGGCACGTCAGCTGCGCGCGAGCACCTGCTCGCGCGCAGCGCCCGTCCCGACGAGCTCGACGGGCACCCCGAGCTCGCGCTCGACGAGCCCGACGTAGGCGCGGGCCGCGGCGGGGAGGTCGTCGAGCGTCGCGCACTCGTCGAGCGGCTCGGTCCAGCCGTCGACCCGCTCGAACACCGGCTCGGCGTGGTGGAAGTCGCTCTGGTGCGCGGGGAAGTCGCGCGTCTCCGTGCCGTCCGGGAGCCGGTAGCGGACGCAGACCTCGAGCTCGTGGAAGGCCGAGAGCACGTCGAGCTTCGTCAGCGCCAGCGACGTGATCCCGTTCAGACGCACCGCGTAGCGGAGCGCCACCAGGTCGAGCCAGCCCGGCCGCCGTTCGCGGCCCGTGACGGTGCCGTACTCCTGTCCGAGCTCGCGGACCCGGCCGGCCAGCGCCGGCTCCATCTCGCTCGGGAACGGGCCGGCGCCGACGCGGGTCACGTACGCCTTCGAGACGCCGATCACGGCATCGATTCGTGTCGGCCCGATCCCGATCCCCGTCGCCGCGGCGCCCGCGGTCGGGTTCGACGACGTGACGAAGGGATACGTGCCGTGGTCGAGGTCGAGCAGCGTCCCCTGGGCGCCCTCGAGCAGCACGCGCTCGCCCTGGGCGAGCGCCCGGTCGACGAGCAGGGACGTGTCGGCCACGTACGGGCGCAGCCGCCGGGCGAACTCCTCGTGGCGCGCCGCCACCTCCTCCAGCTCGAACGGCTCGTGCTCGTACACGCGCTCGAGCCAGACGTTCTTCTCCGCGAGCGCCGTTTCGATCTTCTGGCGCAGGATCTTCGGGTCGAGCAGGTCCTGGACGCGGATCCCGATCCGCGCAGCCTTGTCGGCGTACGCGGGGCCGATCCCGCGCCGTGTCGTCCCGATCTGGAGCTTCCCGAGCCGCTTCTCGCTCGCGCCGTCGATCGCGATGTGCCAGGGCATGATCAGGTGCGCGTTGCCGGAGATCCGCAGCGGCTCGGAGGAGATCCCCCGCTCCTCCAGCCCGTCGAGCTCCTCCAGCAGCACCTCCGGGTCGACGACGCAGCCGGCTCCGAGGACGCTGATCTTGCCGGAGAGGATCCCCGACGGCAGGTGACGGAACTTGAACGTCTCGCCGTCGACGATCACGGTGTGGCCCGCGTTGGGGCCGCCCTGGTAGCGGCAGACGAGGTCGGAGTCCTGCGCGAGCAGGTCGACGATCTTGCCCTTGCCTTCGTCGCCCCACTGCGCGCCGACGATCACGGTGGCGGGCACGTGGGGGAGTGTGCCCGATCTAGTGGAGGCGCACGCCGATCGGGTCGCGGTTCGCCCGCTCGACCCGGATCGCGTGGCCCCGCGGGCAGCTGACGGCGCTGTGCTCGCGCTCGAGCTCCAGCCGTCCCTCAACCTGCGCGCCGAGGTACCCGTGCTTGGAGGCGCACTCCTCGCAGACGACGGTGTACGCCGTCGCCCTCGGTGCCAGCCAGACCGTCTGGTCGATCATCGTGCCGGTGCTCCTTCCCGCCCCTTGTGTCAGGCCGCCGCCAGGTCGGTGAACTTCGCGTAGCGCTTCAGGAACGAGAGCTTGATCGTGTCCGTCGGCCCGTTCCTGTGCTTGGCGAGGATCAGCTCCGCGATCCCCTGGCTGTCGGACTCCTCGCCGTTGTAGTAGTCGTCGCGGTAGATGAAGCCGACCAGGTCCGCGTCCTGCTCGATCGAGCCCGACTCGCGCAGGTCGGAGAGGATCGGCCGCTTGTCGTGCCGCTGCTCGACAGCGCGCGAGAGCTGGGAGAGCGCCACGATCGGCACCTCGAGGTCGCGGGCGAGCACCTTCAGCGAGCGGGAGATCTGGGAGACCTCCTGCACGCGGTTCTCGGCGTTCGAGCCCGAGGTCATCAGCTGCAGGTAGTCGACGATGATCAGGCCGAGGTTCGGCTCGCGGGACTTCAGCCGCCGCGCCTTCGACCGGATCTCCATCATCGTGATCGAGCCGGTGTCGTCGACCCAGATCGGCGCCTTCATCAGCTTGTCGCAGGCGGCGGTCAGGCGCGGCCAGTCCTCGGGCTTGAGCTTGCCCGTGCGCAGGCTCTGCGACTCGACCTTCGCCTCGCTGCACATCAACCGCTGGGTCACCTCGCTCTTCGACATCTCGAGCGTGAACAGCGCCACGGGGATGTCGTTGCGCACGGCGAGGTTCTGCGCCATCTGCAGCGCTAGCGCCGACTTCCCCATCGACGGGCGCGCCGCGATCACGATCAGGTTGCCGGGCTGGAAGCCCGACGTGAGCTTGTCGAGCTCCTTGAAGCCGGTGGGTATCCCGGTGACGTCCGCGCCGGCCTCGTACAGGTGCATGATCCGCTCGAAGCTCTCCTTCAGCAGCCCCTCGATGTGCGCGAAGTCGCTGGTGACGCGCTGCTGGGCCAGGTCGAAGACGATCTGCTCGGCCCGGTCGACGAGGTCGGTGGTCTCGCCGGGCCGCTCCTGCCCGAGGCGGGCGATCTCGGAGCCGGCGCGGACGAGGCCGCGCAGGGTCGCCATCTCGCGCACGATCCGCGCGTAGTGCGCGGCGTTTGCCGTCGCGGGCACGAGCGCTGCGAGCTCGTGGATGCGCGCGCGGCCGCCGACCTGCTCGAGCTCGCCGCGCTCCTCGAGCGAGTCGACCAGCGTGATCGCGTCGACCGGCTCGCCCTGCTGGTAGAGCGCGAGGCAGGCGCGGTAGACGATCCCGTGGCTCTCGCGGTAGAAGTCCTCGGCGGAGAGGATCTCCGTGACGGCCCCGATCGCCCCCGGCGAGAGCAGCATCGCGCCCAGCACCGACTCCTCCGCCTCCAGGTTCTGGGGTGGGACGTGCGGCGTCGAGGCGAGGGCGGCGACCTGGGCCATGGCACCCATTCAAGCCGTAGCGGCGGACAGCCACAACGCTGGGGATCCACAGGCGGCTGTGGGAACCTGCGTGCCGCCTGTGCAGGGAAAAGGAACGCCCGTTCGGGCCGTTCTCCACGGATGCCCCGGCGGCACTCCCGCGTCTGTCCACACCGGACCTGTCCACTTCTGCCGGAGGGAGCGGGAAGTTCGCAGCGTGCTCCACAGGCCTGTGGAGCACGCTGCGGGAATTGCTTAGGAGGGCTCGTCCTCGCCCGGCTCGAGCTCCCCGTGGACGGTCGCGGCGTCGCCCTCGGCTGCCTCCTCGGCCGAGAGCTGCCCGCCCTCGTCCGCGGCCTCCGGCTCCTCCCCGGCGGCCAGCTCGACCTCGAGGATCTCCTCGGCCTCGGCGTGCTGGGCCTGGGCCTCGGCCCGCGCCGCAGCGGCGGCCTCCGCCTCGGCGGCCTCCATCGCGGCCAGCTCCTCCTCGGGCGGCAGCTCGCCGCCCTCGGGGACGACGAGGGTCTTCACCTCGACGCTGACGTTCTCGAAGACCTGGATCGGGACCTCGTAGCGGCCGATCCGCCGGATCGAGTCGGTGCCGATCTTCTTCCGGTCGACCCGGATCTTGCGCGTGCGCCAGAGCTCGTCGGCGATGTCGGTCGTCGTCACCGAGCCGAACAGGGCGCCGGTGGGGCCTGCCTTCACGTCGAAGCTGAGCACGGTCTTGCGCAGGACCTCCGCGATCTCGTTCGCCTGCTCGACGGTGCGGGCCTCGGTCCGGGCCCGCTGGTCGTCCCGCTTCTTCAACTCGGCGACCTTGGCCGGGGTGGCGGGCTCCGCCAGCTTGCGCGGGAGCAGGAAGTTGCGGGCGTAGCCGCGGGCGACGCTCACGACCTCGCCGCGGAGCCCGACCTTGTCGACGTCGCTGAGCAGGATGACGTCCATCTAGCGCGGCTCCACGTAGGGGAGGAGCGCCATCTCGCGCGCCCGCTTGACCGCGACCGCGACCTGCCGCTGGTGCCGGCGGCACGCGCCCGTGATGCGGCGGTTGCGGATCTTGCCCTTCTCCGAGATGTAGCGCCGGAGCTGGTTCAGGTTCTTGTAGTCGACCTCTTCCACCTTGTCCTTGCAGAAGAGGCAGCTCTTGCGGCGGCCGGGCGCCATCGCCGAGCCGGGACGCTTGCGCGTCTGCTGCGTTTTGGGCTGTGCCATTCGTCTCTCCTAGAACGGGATGTCGTCGTCGGCCGCGGCTGCGGGGAAGTCGTCGGAGGAGCTCTGCGCCGCGCCCTGAGGCACGAACTGCTGCCCGCCGTCGTCGCCGCCCTTGCTGTCGAGGAACTGCACGTCGAAGGCGACCACGTCGACCTTCGAGCGCTTCGTGCCGTCCTGCGCCTCCCAGGAGCGCCAGTCGAGGCGCCCGCTGACGCCGATCCTGCGGCCCTTGGCGAGGTGCTGGGAGAGGAACTCGGCCTGGTTGCCGTAGACCTTGACGTCGAAGAAGTTCGGCTTGTCCGCCCAGTTCCCGGTCTCGTCCTTCTGGCGTCCGTTGACCGCGAGGCCCATCTCGAGCACCGCGCTGCCCGAGGGCAGGTGCTTCAGCTCCGGGTCGCGTGTCAGCCGTCCCACCAGGATCACGCTGTTGATGTCGCCAGCCATTACTCGTCCTCCTCGATCGGCTCTCTTGTCGGGGTGACATCCTCGCGCGCCGGCCCGCCCGCCGCTACTGGCTGAGTCGCACCCGGCTTGTACCGACGGGTCGCGAGGTGCCGCATGACGTCGTCGTCGATCTTGAGCACGCGCGAGATCTCGTCGAGCGTCTCGCCGTCGGTCGAGAACGAGAGCAGGTGGTAGACGCCGTCCGTCTTCTTGTCGATCTCGTAGGCCAGCTTGCGGCGGCCCCAGGCGTCCTGGCCGTCCCACGATCCCCCGCCCTTCTCGACGAGGTCGCGGGTGCGCTTGACGATCGCCTCCTGCCTGTCCTCGGGCAGGTCGGGGTCCAGCATGAGCAGAATCTCGTAGTCGATCACGTTCCCGGTCTCCTTCCGTCAGGGCTTCCTCTGGTCTTAGGCGGCCTCGACGGCGAGCGGGCGCGGGAACGGCGCACGCGATGACGAGGCAGGAAGCGGCTCTAGAGTAGCATCGGCCCGGTGAAGCGGGGACTCGGATGGCTCGTAGGCGCGCTCGGCCTCGCTGCCCTGCTGCGCCTCCGCCGCGACAAGGCGGCTCAGAGCCACGAGCTCGACCATGCGGCCGAGCTGCGGGCGAAGCTCGAGGAGGCGCGGACGGCCGCGGACGACCGCGACGAGTTCGACGCCGCCGAGGGGCAGCCGCTCGAAGCGGCGGAGCCGCCCCGCTCGCTCGAGGAGCGGCGCCGGGCGATCCACGAGCAGGCGGAGCAGGCGCTCGGCGAGATGCACCGCCCTCCCGGCGAGTAGCGTCCCGGAAACCCCGCTGAGCAGGCTTCTCCGGACCGGCGGCATACTTTGAGGCGATGAGCAAGCTGCCGAGGACCCGCGACCTGCCGCACGCCGACGAGGGCTATGACACCGCCCGGGTCGAGGAGGCGTTCGCCGCTTTCTCCGAGCGCGTGCGCGAGCTGGAGACGGTCGCCGGCGAGCTGCGCGACGAGCTGCGCTCGCTCCGCGCCGAGCGGACCGCGCCGCCCCTCCTCGACGACGAGCACTGGCCGGCCGACCCGGTCGCGCATCCCTCGCCCGACTGGGTGGCCGCGGTGCCGCCGCCGCTCGCGCGCGGCGTCACCGTGCCGCGGCTGGCCGTGGAGGCGACGTTCCTGCTCGCCGTCGCAGTCTTCGCCGGCCTCGCCGACCTGTCCGCGCCGTGGATCGCGCTGGTGATGTCGGTCGCATGGGGCCTCGTCGCGCTCGCCGAGTGGGCCGCGGCTGCGAAGAGGGCGCGCTGGCGCCTCGACGAGATCGCGCCCCCGCTCACCCCCGAGGGCGTCGCGGACACGACCGGGCCGTGGGCAATGCCGGTCGTCGAGGCGACGGTCGTCGACGCGGGCCCCGACCCGGAGTCGGCGACGATCGTCGCGAAGCTCCCCGCAGACCCCGAAGAGCCGGAATCGGAGGAGCAGGCCGACGAGCAGGAGCAGCCGCGGCGACGGCTGGGCCTGCGCCGGCGGCGCCCGGCCGAGCCGGCCGCCGATCCCTGGGAGACCTAGCCTCTCGATGGGACGAAGCGCTGCGTCGCGCGCGCGAGCGCGACGGCCAGCCGCTGCTGGTAGGTCGCTGAGCGGAGCAGCGCCGCCTCGCGCCGGTTCGACATGAAGCCGGTCTCGACGAGCACGACCGGCACGTCGGCCCAGTTGAACCCCGTCAGATCGCCCCGCTCGACGATGCCGAGGTCGCGGGCGCCCGTCGCCCGCACGAGCTCGGCCTGCAGGAGCCCGCCGGCCCGCCTGCTCGGCGCGTAGACGTCGCTCGTCCAGCCGCGGCGCAGCGCCGGCACGAGCGTCGAGATCCCGCGCACCAAGGGGTCGGTGGAGCCGTCCGCGTGGATGCGGATCATCAGCGCCGCGCCGCGCGCGTTGCAGAACCGGGCGCGCTCGCGGTTGCCGCCGCGGTACCCGTTGCCGTCCCGGGTCATCGCGACGCGGTAGCCGCGGGCGAGCAGGAGCGCCCGGGCGCGCCGTGCGATCGCGAGCGCGACGGGCGCCTCCCCTGCCGCGCCGCCCGGGTCCTTCACCTTCAGCTCGCGCGAGCCCGGCCCGATCGGCTCCACCTGCCGGCCGACCTCGGGCGCCGTCCCGTGCCCGGGATCGAGACAGATCAGCGCGGCGGCGGCGACCTCGGCGATCACCGCGGCAGCGCGAGCAGCTCGGCGAGCGCGTCGGCGTCCGGCTCCCATGCTCCCGCCGCCGCATTCGCGCGCACTTGCTCGGGCTTCGTCGCGCCGGCGATCACCGAGGCGACCCCCGGCACGGCCGCGAGCCCGCCGATCGCGACGTCGAGGAGGGAGGCGTCGTGTGCGCGAGCGAACGCCTCCAGCCGCTCGACGGCCTCGAAGTGCTCGTCCTCGATCTCGCGCCCGTGCAGGCGCGTCCCCGCCGGGGCGGGCGCGCCGCGGGCGTACTTGCCGGTGAGGATGCCGCTCGCGAGCGGGAAGTAGGGGATGAAGCCGATCCCGAGCCGCTCGCATGCCGGCAGCAGCTCGTCCTCGGCCCCGCGCTTCAGCCAGGAGTACTCGCTCTGCTCGGAGACGAACGGGGTCACGCCGCGCTCGGCGGCGACCGCGTGCGCCTCCTCGACCATCTGCGCGGTGAAGTTGGAGGAGCCGATCGCGCGCACGGTGCCCTCCTGCACGAGCTCGTGCAGTGCCTCGAGCGTCTCCTCGAGCGGCGTCACGCCGTCGGGGCGGTGGTACTGGTAGAGGTCGATCCGGTCGGTGCGGAGACGGCGCAGCGACGCCTCGACCGCCTTGCGGATGTACGGCCGCGCGCCGCGCGCCGTCTCGCCGTCGCCGAGGTCGTGGCCGAACTTCGTCGCCAGCACGACCGCGTCGCGCCGCCCCTCGAGCGCGCGTCCGATGATCTCCTCGCTGCCGCCGCGGTTGCCGTAGACGTCGGCGGTGTCGAAGAAGGTGACGCCCGCTTCGAGCGCCGCGTCGATCACCGCGCGAGAGGCGTCCTCGTCGATCCGGCCGCCGAAGTTGTTGCAGCCGAGGCCGACGACGGTGACGTCGAGCGCGGACGTGCCGAGGCGGCGGACTTCCATCGCCGCAGCCTAATCAGTACCGTCAGGGAGATGAGCGCGAACGGCGGCAAGAAGAGTCTCCAGGACGTGCTGCGCGAGCGGCGCGGCTCGACGCGGCTGCTCAGCCCGGTCGAGGCGTCGCAGCGCGCCGTCGCGCGGCGCCGCGAGGCGGCCGAGGCGGCGGCGCAGGACGCGCTCGCCCGCTGGCGCGACGGCCGCTCGCCCGACGGGCGCGTCAAGCTCGACCCCGATGTGTACCGCCGGCTCTTCGCGCTTTCGTCGGGGGCCTACTACGGCAGCGGCCACTGGTCGCGCCGCGTGCGCGCGCAGCTCGCGTTCGCGGCCGCGTGCGAGGTCGAGGCGTGCCGCAGCGCCGAGGGCGTCGAGGCACACCACCTGAGCCACGACGCGCTCGGCGCCGAACACCCCGGTCGGGACCTGATCACGCTGTGCGAGGGCTGCCGCCGCCGCGCGCGCAAGCTGGGCCAGGACCTGGCCCGGGTCCCGGCCCGCGAGGAGCTGCTCGCGCTCGACCCGGCGGCGCCGCTCTACGACTCCTCGTCGATCGCCGCCCTGAAGCAGAAATACGGCAGCTAGGCTCCTCGGCGGAGCGGCACGGGCCCGGTGGCCCAGCCGGTCTTCAAAATCGGCCCGGTCGTGCAACCCACGGCTTGCTCGGTTCGACTCCGGGGCCGCTCCGATTCAGAGGCGACTGTGCGCAGCACGAAGGTTGTTCGGAAATCGAAAAGGCGTTTCGCGGGTCCCCCCTCGTGACAGAAGAGGCAACGAGAAGATTTGTCTAGGTAGGGGGGAACACGTACATGTCACGTACACCGAAAGTGATCGGGCTTCTGCTTGTGGGCGCGCTGCTGCTGGTCGCGGCCGTCGCGGGATTCACCGAGAGGGGCGGCGCGGCCACGGTGGTTGCGCCGCAGAACACAACGCCGCCGACGATCTCGGGGACGCCCGAAGAGGGCAGGACGCTCACGGCGAGCACGGGGACCTGGACCGGTACGGCCCCGATCACCTACGCCTACAGGTGGTTGCGCTGCGACACCGACGG
>Ga0299913_10002311_pt1 | contig 14966 bp, 12 predicted proteins | sample RVTome_9_FD_201360 | JGI IMG/M metagenome (GOLD analysis project Ga0299913, IMG submission 201360) | Soil microbial communities from uranium-contaminated site in the Upper Colorado River Basin, Wyoming, United States - RVT155D38 (version 2) ...
CGGCGCCGGCCTCTACGTAGGCGTCGAGATCGTCAAAGACCCCGACACCCTGCACCCCGACCGGGCCCGCGCCGAAGACCTCATCACCGACATGCGCAACCACCGCATCCTCATCAGCGGCACCGGCAAGTCCGCCAACATCCTCAAGATCCGACCCCCACTGGCCTTCACCCAGGCTGACGTCACACGATTCCTCGAGACCTTCGCCAAGGTCGCGAAAGCCCGGCTGTAGCGGGCTGGCCGAAGGGACTGATCGTGAACACCTCGCCGGCAATGAGCTCTGCACAACGACTCTTCGAGGAGAGCGGCCTGGGGTCGTCTCATGAACCCATCGACGAGGCGCTGGTGAGCACCCTCCTCCAGGAGCGCTACCACATCGGCGGACGTCTCGAGCGGGTGGCGACGGAGAAGGACGATACGTTCCGGCTCCGGACCGGCTCGGGTGACCACCTCGTGAAGGTCTCACCACCTGACGAGCCAGCGAGCGTCGTCGCGCTCCAGACCGCTGCCATGCGCTTCCTCGAGGGTGCGGCGGCTGACTTGCCGGTCCAGCGGGTGAACCTGACCGTCGACGGGGACGACAACGTGGTGATCAGCACGGACGACGGCAGGACTCGAATCCTGCGAGTGTTCAACTTCATCGAAGGTGCGGTCCTGGCGCAGATCGAGCCGGTTGCCGGCCAACTCGAAAGGGCAGGCGAGATACTCGGGCGGATCGACGTAGGGCTCGAGCGGTTCGCCCACGCTGCAGACCGGCGAGAGCTCGTGTGGGACATCCGGCACTTCCACGAGCTGACGGGACTGGTGGAGCACACGCCGAACGCCGAGCACCGTCAGCTGGCTCACGAGGCATTCCGGCTCTTCGATCGCGACGTCGTGCAGAGGTTGAACGACCTCGAAACCCAGGTGATCCACGGCGACTTCAGCCCTCACAACGTGGTCGTCGATCCGCAGAGCGACGACTTCGTCATCGGAGTGATCGACTTCGGCGACACGGTGCGCAGTGCCCTGATCTTCGATCCCGCCGTGCCTCTGGCAAACCTCGTCGGCCGGGCGCCGGATCAGCCCTGGCGGGAAGCCTGCGCCTTCGCCGCCGGCTACCAGCAGGCGCGGCCGATCAAGGACTCGGAACTTCCGCTGCTCCCGGTTGCCGCGCTGGCACGCCTCACGCTGCGCGCGCTGATCACCAATTGGCGCGCGAAGCGCGTACCAGAACGGCGCGACTACCTGCTCGCCCATGCCAAGGACGACTGGACCAACGTGGAACGAGCCATGGCCGTACCCCTGGACGACGTCGTTGCCCAGCTTCGGGAGGGCCATGATGACCGCGCCTGAACGTGCACTTGACGCTGCCCGATCGGATCCCCGAGTGGGCAGCAGCCGAAGATTCAGCCCGAACGGCCGGCGTGGCGACCGGGCACATCCACCCAACCCACACCCACACAAGGAACCGAGATGACCATGAGGAGAATTCGTTGGGCAGGCGGGTTCGCGCTTCTCGCGCTGACCGCCTCTGCATGCGGTATGGGGAATGACGGTGGATCGGCCGGCGCCGACAACCGCCACTTGGTCTACGCGGAGTTCTATCCACCCATCGCCGCGTGGGCGCTCGAGACCGATGACTCGTTCACGCTCACGAGGACTGGTTGCCTCGAGCCGCTCGTGCAGTACGAGTCCGACGGGTCGCTGAGTGAGAAGTTGGCGACGTCGTGGGACCAGGTGGAGCCCACGGCATGGGAGTTCCAGCTGCGGGAGGGTGTGCAGTTCCACGACGGCACGCCGATGGACGCCGACGCCGTGGTCGGGGCGCTCACGCACTTGCTGGAGGCCAAGACGCCTGCGCGGTCGTTCAACTCCGATGTGGTGTCCGGGGTGGAGGCGGTGGACGAGAGCACGATCCGGATCACGACGGAGGAACCGGACGTGCTGCTGCCGTACCGGATGGCGACCCCCAACACCGGGATCCTGGCTCCGAAGGCCTATGAAGGGCGGCAGATCGACATCAAGGGCACCTGCACGGGGCCCTTCGAGGTCGTTGATGAGGTGCCTCGGCAGTCGGTAAGCCTGGAGCGCAACGAGGAGTACTGGGGCGGCACCCCGGCCCTTGAGACGGCAGAGATGAGGTTCATCGTCGACGGCGCCGTGCGGGCCACCCAGCTGCAGACCGGTGAGGTGGACATCGCCTACGCCCTGCCGGTGGTCAGCATGGCCGACTTCGAGGGCAACGACAACGTTGGGGTGAGCGCCGTCGAGCAGCCCCGCACGACCGCGATGATGCTGAACAACTCCCGGCCGCCGTTCGACGACCCGCTGGTGCGTCAGGCGATCCAGCACGCGATCGACACCGAGGCCATCGCCGGCAGCGTCTACGAGGGTACGGTGACGCCCGCGACCGGTCCGTTCTCGCCACAGCTGCCGTGGGCACCGGAAGGCGCCTCCCCGGTCTCGCCCGACCTGGATGAGGCCCGGCGTCTGTTCGACGAGGCCGGAGTGGACCCCAGCACCCTGTCGTTCGAACTGATGGCCTACGTCGCCCGGCCGGAGTTCGGCGATCTTGCCGCGGTGATCCAGGGCCAGCTCGGCGAGCTCGGCATCGAGGTCAAGATCCGGTCCGGTGAGTACGCATCGTTCGAGCCCGACGTCCTCGCCGGTGACTACGACGCCTTCTTGATCTCGCGCGGGTACCTGGTCGACCTGGGCGACCCGGCCGGCTACCTGGCTGCCGACTACACCTGCGACGGCGGCTTCAACATCGCGCACTACTGCGACGAGGAGACCGACGCGCAGATCGACGCGGCCCTGCAGGAGGAGGACCAGGAGACCCGGTTCGAAACCTACGGTGAGATCGCCGAGCGGCTCCAGTCCGAGGCGGTCAACGTGTACCTCGTGCACGAGGCCGCAGTGGTAGGCACCACGGATCGGGTCGAGAGCTTCGAGCCGCACCCGCTCAACTTCTACGTCTTCACCAAGGACCTCAGCGTCGGCTGAGCCTGCGGACAACTGAGACAGGACGGTCATGAACGAGTTCGCAACCGGTTCCGACGTGAGAACCGGAACTGAAGAGGTGGGACACACCCACGCCGATGTGTCCGGAGGTGCGCTCCGCGCCTCCGTGTTCGGTGCGATGGACGGTCTGGTGACCAACATTGCACTGGTGGCCGGCGTGGGCGCCGCCGGCGCGAGCCCGGAATTCATCGTGCTGGCCGGACTCGCCGGACTGGTCGCCGGGGCCTTCTCGATGGCCATGGGGGAGTACGCCTCGGTGAAGACCCAGAACGAGCAGCTGGACCGCGAGTGGGCCAAGGAACGCGACGAGATCCGAGCGCACCCGATCGCCGAGGAACGCGAACTCGCTCGCATGTTCACCAGCCTCGGCATGGCCAGGTCCACAGCGGCTGTGGCTGCACGCGACGTACACAGGGACCCGGAGCACGCCGCCCTGGTCCACGTCACGCAGGAGCTCGGTCTGGACCCTCGTGAGAAGCCTTCGCCGAGGGTGGCGGCGGTGTCGTCGTTCATCACCTTCTCCACCGGTGCCCTCGTCCCGTTGCTCCCTTACCTGCTGGGGTTCGCCTCACTCGTGGCCGGTCTGGCTGTCGGCGGGCTCGGGTTGTTGATCGCGGGGGCTCTTGCCTCGTTGACGACTGTGACGCCGTGGTGGCGCAGTGCCCTGCGTCAGCTGGCCTTCGGTGCGATCGCCGCGAGCGCCACCTACCTCGTAGGACTGGCGATGGGCATCAGCGTCATCGGGTGATGACCAGAAGTCGTCCGCCGCGCCCACGGCACGAACCAGCTGTGGGCGCGGTGGAATCCAGGACGACAGAGCGTTGACGGGTCACATGAAACTCATGGGCAGCGACCTGGTCGTCTCGAACGGCCTGCGCTGCCGCGCCACGCTGCACGCCTACGGCTCCGCCGTCGTGGTGGGCGCAGGAGACGTGGTGGATGCGCCTCATCCGGCGCTCGAGGGAGAGTCCGTGCGCGTGGAGGACTGGGCGAGCACACGGCACCAGGCCAGGGTCGCCGCCACGAACCTGCTGGTCGGGCCGTCCCGTGGACGTTCGCAAAACGAGCTCCCCGTATACGGCGAGACCACGATCCATGGTGACGCCATCCGCGCGGTCGGCTTCCCGTCCAGGGCCGACAGCAGCGAAGTCGTCTGGGGCCCGCTCCAGGACGGCGAAGCCGTAGTGGCCATGAGTCGCCGGGGCCGTCTCGTTGCGGAGGTCGCTGTCAATGCCAGAGACAGGGGCAACGATGTCGGCGGGGACACCGCATAGTTTCCCATCGGGCTCGCGGCGCTGACTGATCAACGACCTCCAGCCTCGGTGAAGTACCGCTCGAGGCTGCTCAGCACTTCGTTGCACCTCCGCACGCCGTCGAGGTCGTCGGCGAGCGCGCTTGCGAGCTCCCGAGACCACGCGGCCCGAAGCGTGCGGAGGTTGGCAGCGGCTCGTTCGGTTGGCTGGACCGTGACGCCGCGCCCTGAGCCGGCGGTGCGTGTGACCATGCCCTTCCGCTCGAGAGCCCGCAGCGCCGTGCTGACGTTGGTTCTCTGAAGGCGTGCGCGACCTGCTATCCGGCTCGGTGAAGAGCCGGGGTACAGGTCGACCACGCGCATGACGAGCCGCTCGGTCTCGGTCATGGACACGACCTTCGGGCCAGCGGGAGTGCGAGCGCGGACGAGCCGGCCGACATTGAGAATCAGGTCGGCGAGCTCAGCCATCGGATCATCCTCGCCGGGCTCGATGTCCACGTGTTGGTCGGGCATCTGCACAGTGTAGCCAAGTTATGCAAAGATAATGATGTGCAGATAACTTTAACGCGCAACCACGTACCCGCCGGTTCGTCCGGACCGCGGGCCCGGGCGGTGCAGCCGATGAGCGGGGCCAGGCGAGCGGAACTGGCTGTGATGTTGGGCGCGCTCAGTGCCTTCGGAGCACTCACCATCGACATGTACCTGCCCGCCATGCCGGCCATGGCCGACGACCTGCACACGCGCGCCGGTCTGATCCAGCTGACGCTCACGGTCTTCGTCCTCGGCTTGGCCATGGGACAGGTGGTGGTCGGTCCGCTCTCGGACGTGTGGGGACGACGTCGACTACTCCTGGCTGGGCTGGCGATCTACGTCGTGGGATCGGTCGCCTGCATCTTCGCCCCTACCGTGGGCTGGCTGATTGCCGCCCGCGTGGTGCAGTCCGTCGGCGCTGCCGCGGCGACCGTCCTGTCCCGCGCCATCGTCCGCGACCTGTTCGACGGGATCGCCATGACCCGCTTCTTCTCCACCTTGATGCTGGTCAACGGCGTCGCCCCGGTTGTCGCCCCGGTGATCGGCGGCCAGTTGCTGAACGTGGCCTCGTGGCGGGTCATGTTTCTCGTTCTCGCCCTGGCTGGAATCGTCCTTCTGCTCGTCGTCAGGGGCCGCCTGCCCGAGTCGCTTCCTGAGGAGCGCAGGCAAGCGGCCGACCTGCGCGCCAATCTGCGCGCCTACGTCCCGCTGTGCCGCGATGCCTTCTACCTGCGGTACGTGCTCACCTCGGCCCTCATGTTCGGCGCGGTGTTCGCCTACATCTCCGGGTCCTCGTTCGTGCTCCAGGACATCTACGGCCTCACTGCCCAGCAGTACAGCTTCGTGTTCGGTGCGAACGGGCTCGGCATCATGCTCTTCGGTCAGGTCAACGGCCTGCTCGTGGGTCGCGTCGCGAACGAGCACACGCTCCTGGGAGTCAGTCTCCTCGTCGCCACCATCAGTGGCTGCGGCGTACTGATCTCCGTCATCGCGGGGCTGCCGCACCTGGTGCTCTTCGCATGCCTGTTCGCCGTGGTCTCGACGCTCGGCCCTGTCCTCGCCAACGCCACGTCCCTCGCATTGGCGGCCCACGCCTCCGCGGCCGGAGCCGCCTCGTCGTTCCAGGGAATGCTCCAGTTCCTCATCGGTGGCGTCGTCGCCTCCACGATGGGAGCGTTCGGCGAAGGCAGTGCCGTGCCCATGGGTTGCGCCATCTGCGTGTCCGCCACCGCAGCACTTGCGGTCTTCGCAAGTGGCTCGGGTGCGGGCCGGCCTCGCCTGCCGCTGCGCGGGCTGCGCGGGTCGACCGATCGGGGGAGCCAGCCGTCCGACGAGTGTTCCGGGTGTTGAGATCCACAATAAGTTTCAGGATGGAACTGGAACGAATCATGGTATGGTTTCGATCGGACCTACGAACTCCGACCTAACCCAGCCCCGGTGGGGCCACACGAGGAGAGACGCAGATGATCGACTTCGAGCCGAAGTACATCACCTTCGACATGCACGGAACGCTGATCCGCTGGCAGATCCGGGACATGACCAGCAAGCTGCTGGCAGACGTCGTACCGGCTGACCAGATGGATGAGTTCATCAAGAGCTTCGCGTGGCAGCGCCTCGACGAGGTCCTGGGCCCCTGGAAGCCATTCCCGGACGTCATCCACGACTCGATGCGGAAGACCCTGGAACGCTTCAACCTCCCGTTCCGGAAGGCCGACAGCCAGGCCATCGTGGACGCTCTCCCCACCTGGGGGCCGTACCCCGAGGTGCCAGAGGCGCTGCGGGCTCTGGCGTCTCGCTACCCCCTGGTGATCCTGAGCAACGCCGCCGACGACCAGGTGATGAGCAACGTGGAGAAGCTCGGTGCGCCGTTCCATGCGGTCTACACCGCCGAGCAGGCCCAGGCCTACAAGCCCCGGTACCAAGCTTTCGAGTACATGTTCAACCAGCTCGGCTGCGGTCCGGAGGACATTCTGCACATCTCCGCCAGCCCGCGCTACGACCTGATGGTCATGAACGACCTGGGCGTCAAGAACAAGGTCCACGTCAACCGCGGGTTCGAGCCCAGCACCCCGGGCTACAACTACTACGAGGTCAACCTGCTCTCCCAGGTGCCCCCGCTGCTCGGTATCTGACGAGCGAACAGCAGCTGCATCCCCTGGAAGGCAGGGGTCACGGTCCACTCCGACAGTCCGCCCCAGCAGGTCGAGTCCTGCTGGGGCGGACTGGTTGTGGAACAAGGACCGGCCTCTCGCCGGCGGCCGCTCGGCTGGCTCAGCCACCTCAGCCCCGGTGGTGCTGCATGCCTGGCGCCGCCACACCATGCCGCGCCGCCGTTTCGTGAGGTGTAGAACCCGGGCGTGGACAGCAGGAACTTGAGCCGCATGTCTCTCGTACAGGCCTTTCGCGCCCGCCCTCGCGGCCGAGGCGGGACCGCTTGACGTCTCCGAATGGTGCGGCGGTGACACAGGACTGTCCTCCCAGGCGCATCTTGGCGACCATCGCCGATCGCACCGCGAGGTCGAGGTCGGCATCATCGGGGTCCAGGAACGGCGCGTTGTCGCCCAGCTCCATCGATCTCCGCAGCGCACACCCGATGCCGCACCGGCCTGACGGGGTCAGCTCGGTGGAGGCCAGGGACGAGAGCGGGGTGAGCCCGCGGGCTGGAAGGTGCTCTGCGGTCCGGAGTCGGACGCTACCGCTCGGTCCAGCTCCCGTTCCGGGTGCAGGGGGAGCTCGAAGAAGACCTGGCGGCTGGTCTCGATGTCGTTGAGGACCTCCTCGAAGCCAATGGTCAGCCAGAAGGGAATCGCGCCGGGGAAGTGGGGGTAGGTGTGCAGGGCGAGCCGCTCGTAGTGGGCCTCGTCGCGTGCCCGGTCGATGATCGTCTGGACCAGGGCGCGGGCGATGCCTCGGCGACGGTGGTCCCTGCGCACGGAGACCCGGACGATCTGGCCGGTGCGGCCATCGCGGTATCGCCGTTCGAGCAGCGCAAGCTGCGGCGGAACGCGTTCGGGATCCAAGGCACCGTTGCGGATACCGCCGGTGGCGACGACGTCTCCGGTGGTGGTGTCCTCCACGACGAGCATGAAGGCACCCTTGGGCTTCATGTACGACGCCGGGAGGTCGTCGATGTCGGCATGGATCAGCGGGTCGTAGGCATCACCGACGTCCTCGAGGAGCGACCGCATCATGATCTGCTGGGCGGCCGAGACGTCGGTCTCGGCAAGTTCGCGGATCACGAGTCGCTCATCCACGGTTGTTCCTTCCCGCTCGGGCCTGCCCGGCTCACCACTGGAGGAGGTTGCAGCCGATGTGGTCGGTGGGTTCAATCCCAGCCCCTGATCGGCCGGCAAGCAGCTCGCGGACTGCGCTGATGCACCGTCCCTCGTCGTCGGTGCGGAGTTGCTCGCTGCCCCTGACCCTAGCATATTTGTTCCAGTTCCATCCTGAAACGTAGGTAGGCCCGGGATGCGGACCAGCCGCTGAGGCAGGACTCGGGTCGGCATCGGGGAGGGCGGCCTGGCCGGCAGTCCCGAACCGTCCCGACACCGGGACCTGCTACGTCCTGCGCTGCCAGGCGACGATCATCCACGGCTGAGCGGCGGGCTTCACACGCCGACCGCGTGGCACAGGTCACGGAGCACCTGGACGCCCACCGTGAGCATCGCGACGTCCACGTCGGTGCTGACGGCGAGACCCGCGTACGCCGATCGTGCGCGGGCCATGGCGTCCTCGTGCTTCCGGGTCCAGGGCTCGAGCCCGCCCGTCCGCACCACATCCGTGGCGAGGGCAACGGTCAAGGCGACCAGCTCGTCGCGGAGCGCCGCCTTGGCCAGCTGCACCCAGTGCGGGTCGGCGGAGCTGGTCGGAATGACGGCGTAGAGCCAGGGCAAGCTCAGCGTCTCGCCAATCATGGCGTAGATCTTCTCGAGCTCGACCACGTCGAGACCACTGTCAGCGGCCGCTGAGGCCAGCGGCAGCGCAGCGTGCATGCGGGACACGGCCAGGCAGCGGGTCAGGAGTTCTTCCGGGGCGCCGAGACCGTCCAGCTGATCGAGCGCCTCGGCCAGCGGTGATCCGGCGTCGAGCACCGGACTGGCAGCCAGGGAGCTGAGCAGGTGAGCGACTGCCTCGGCGAACACGGCCGCTTCGTGGTCGATCCAGCCGAGTGTGCTGTTCCGTCGTGCCAGCCAGGAGGCGTTGAAGGCCAGGACCCGTTCCAGAGCGCGCCTGACCGGGATCGTCGGCGCGACCGGGTACGTCGACAGACCATCCCACAGCTGGGCCAGCCCGAGCAGGTCCCTCACGATCAGGATGGCGCGGATCGCCTGGTCGGTGCTCACGCCTGTCCGATCCTCGATCCGGTAGATGAAGCCCGGGCCGACGGAGTTGATGAGTTCGTTCGTCAACCTGGTCGCGATGATCTCGCGACCGAGCTGGTGGGCCGCGATCTGCGTGGGGAACCGTTCCTGCACGGCTTCGGGGAAGTAGCGGACCAGTGTGCCGGCCACCCCCGGGTCGTCGGGGATGTCGCCCTCGAGAAGGAGCCCGCGGGTCAGGTTCTTGGCGAGGGCGAGGATGACCGCTATCTCGGGCTGGGTGAGGCCCTGACCGGCCGAACGTCGGCGCTCGATCTCCTTCGCGTCGGGGAGCCGCTCGCGAGCCCGATCGAGTCCGTGTTCCTCGAGGTTGCAGATCACTTGGTCGTGCCGGTCAAGCACGGTCACGCCGTACCCCTCCGCGACACTGATCGCCAGGGCCTGCTGCTCGCTGTCAGCGAGCACGTCGCGGACGACCTCCGACGCACACGACTTCATGATCCGGTCGCGCTCGGCCCGGTCGAGGGACCCGTCCTCCTGTGCCGCGCGCAGCAGGATCTTGAGGTTGACCTCGCGATCGGAGGTGTTGACCCCTGCGACGTTGTCGATGAAGTCCGCGTTCACTCGCCCGCCGGCCAGGGCGTACTCGATCCGCGCGGCCTGGGTCAGCCCGAGATTGCCGCCCTCGCCGACGACCCTGCAACGCAGCCGGTCGGCGGTGGCCCGGACCCGGTCGTTCCCCCGATCCGCAACGTCGGAATCCGACTCGTGAGATGCCCGCACGTAGGTCCCTATACCACCGTTCCACAACAGGTCCACTGGCGCGCAGAGGACTGCTCGGACCAACTCGTCGGTGGAGAGCTCGTCGACCCCGGTGCCGAGCGCGGCACGCGCCTCCGGTGACAACCTGACCGATCGGCCGGACCTGGCGAAGACACCCCCGCCGCGGGAGATGATCTCCGGGTCATAGTCGGCCCACGACGATCCGGGCATGGCTGCGAGCCGGCTCCGTTCGGCGTACGACTTCGCGGGATCCGGATCCGGGTCGAGGAAGACGTGCCGGTGGTCGAAGGCGGCGACCAGGCGCAGCCTGTCCGAGAGCAGCATGCCGTTGCCGAACACGTCCCCGGACATGTCGCCGATCCCGGCGACCGTGACCTCGTCCCGGTCCAGGTCGATCCCGAGCTCCGTGAAATGCCGGCGTACCGTCACCCACGCTCCGCGGGCAGTCACCGCGAGATCCTTGTGGTTGAAGCCCGTGGATCCGCCGGAGGCGAAGGCATCGTCGAGCCAGAATCCGGCGTCGGCGGCCTCTGCGTTGGCCAGGTCCGAGAACGCGGCCGTCCCCTTGTCGGCAGCGACGACCAGGTACGGATCGACGTCGTCCGTCACGACCACGTCAGGCGGATGGACGATCCCGTGTCCGGACACGTTGTCCGTGATGTCGAGCAGGCCACGGATGAAGAGGCGGTAGCAGCGCCGTACCTCCTGGGCAGCTTCGGCACTTGCGAGCTCGGCAAGCGGCGTTTTCACGACGAGGGCGCCCTTGGCGCCTGCCGGGACGATCAGTGAGTTCTTGACCTGCTGGGTCTTCGCGAGAGCGATCACCTCCTCCCGGTAGTCCTCGACCCTGTCGGACCACCGCAGACCGCCGCGCGCCACGTGCCCGTACCGCACGTGGAGACCCTCGACGTCGGGGTGGTGCACGAACGTCTCGACCGAAAGGCTGGGATCCGTCGCGAAGGGCAACCTGTTCGGGTCGATCTTGAACACGATCGTGGACGACGGCTGACCGAGGTCCCCGCGGCGGAAGTAGCTCGTACGCGTGATCGCTTCCAGGAGTCCGGCGTACCAGTGCAGGACCCGGAACTCGTCCCTGGACGGGGCGGCGTCGGCGTACTTCGCCAGGTGGTGCTCGCCCGGGCCCGGACCGTGCGGATCGAAGCGGTCCTCGAAGGTCTCGACCCAGTGCCGGACGAAGTCGCGGTGAGTCGAGAGGATGCTGCGAACGTACGGTCTGCTGGCACCGAGGCCGGCTTGTTGCAGGTACTGGAACGCCGCACGCACCAGCTGCACCTGCCGGGCGCTGAGTTGGGCCTCCACCACCAGCGAGGCGAACACATCGCGGTCGACCGAGCCCTCCCAAGCCATGACAAAGGCCTCGGTCAGCAGGGGGAGCACCTCGTTGACCCACGGATCCTCGAGCTGCGAGAAGAAGAAGGCGTCAGCCGCCGGTTCAGGGCGGTGGTCCACCAGTGGGAGGCTGAGCTGGTCGAAGATGGGAAGCACCTGTGACAGGGGCGGTCGGTCCCCGGACCACCGAACGAGGCACCGGAGGCCAGACCCCTTGGTGTCCCACTCCACCTCCGGCGGGCGTCGTGATGTCCCTTGCGGGTCAGATAGAGCCATGGCGTGCCTCCCCGACGCGCTTGGGGTACCCCTGGATGGACGTGGCGTTGAGGTAACCGTACGCCGCGAGTCGGGGACGTGGGCCCCGTCCAGATGGATGGGGTTTCAGCAGCCGAGGTGGCGGGTGGGCCTGATGCGGACGATCGTCACAAGCCGGCTGGGTCGGCTCCTCGACGGATCGGCCCCGATAAGGTCGTGCTGTGACCAGCAATCCCACATCGCGGGACTACAACAAGGCGTCGGTTCTTGATGCGGTCCTCTCACGGGCGCCCTTGACGCGGAGCACTCTCATCGAGCTGACGGGCTTGAGCAAGGCGACGGTGTCGAGGGCGGTGGAGGAGCTTCGCGCCGATGGCTTCGTCGTCGACGGGGGAGTGGATGCGGTCGGCGGCCGCGGTCGCCGGTCCACCTATCTGGACGTGCCCGACACGGCAGGGCACGTGGTCGGTGTCAGTTTCGGCGCGCAGACCACTGGTGTCCTGGTGACCGACCTGAGGGGCCGCGAGGTCACGCACGTGATTGTTCCCACGGTGGACGAGGACGAGGTCCGAAGCGCCGCTGAATGGCTGGTCGACTTGATTGCCCAGACCAGCAAGTCCGCAGAGGGGCCAGCGCGCCAGGTCGTCGCCGCGGTGCCCGGCCGTGTCCGAAACGGCACGGAGATCTTTGGTCCAGCGGGGTCGAGGAAGATCTTCGCGGGCCCCGACCTCCGGGGAGCCCTTGAAGGCCTGGTCGACGCTCCCGTGCTCCTCGAGAGCGACGCCAATGCGTCCTTGCTCGGAATCCTCACCGATGACGCCACCATCGGTGATGCAGCTCTCTTCGAGGTCAGCACCATGCTGAACTTCGCCAGCTGCACAGATCACGAGATCGCCCGGGGTCGTACGCCTTCCTTCGGTGATGTGGGTGCGCTCTTCTCCGGAGTTGAGGACCAGCGCCTCGACGGGCTGCTGAGCACCAGCGGCCTGCTGCGATTCGCTCGTGGGCGGGGACTCGACCTGGATCGCATCGAAGCGCTCTGGCTGGAACCGCCCGACGAAGAATCCCGTGCCGAGGTGCTGGAGGCCTTCACCACGGCGATCGTCACTGCCATAAGTGCCGTTGCCGTGACGCTGGACCCGGATTCGGTGTACCTCGCTGGCCGATTGCGTCCACTCGTCGACGAGGTCCTTCCCGAGGTGCGCAGACAACTGGCTCGGAGTCTGCCGGCGGTCCCAGAGATCAGAGTCGTGACGCAGGTGCTCGGCCTGTCGGTGGCACGAGGAGCGGCGTACGCCGGCCTGACGGTGGCTCACAACCGGCTACGAGTGGCGGTGCTTGAGGCACGTCGCCCAAGTGACCGTACGGAGCAGGCCGCACCCGCCTTCTGATCCGCCCCGAGCTCGTCAGGAGGAGACCATGCCTTGGCGGGCGAGGTACTCCTGGCGTGCCTGGGCGCTGGTGTGGTGCTTGGTCAGCTCGTGCAGCTCGGGGGGCTCGCGTCCGTCGACGACGGGGTTGACGTGGACCACGACGTTCTCGACGTGGGCGACGGAGTGCAGCACGGTGTGCTCGATCTCCTCGGCGAGGGCGTGGCTCTCCAGGACGGTGAGGCGGGAGTCCACGGCGATGTTGGCGTCGGCCTCCATGCGGTGACCGCTCCAGCGGGCCCGGACTCTTCCCACGCCGAGGACGCCGGGGCTGGAGCCGATGACCTCGGTGAGCTGGTCGATGACGCCGTCGTCGACGCCGTCCATGAGGCGTCGGGTGGTGGTCCTCAGCGAGCTGACCAGGATCCACAAGATGGCGGCGGCGATGAAGAACCCGATGATGGCGTCGGCCTGCGGGAAGCCGAGCCACACACCGATGACTCCGATGACCACGGCGATCGAGGTGAGACCGTCGGCGCGGGCGTGTTGTCCCTCGGCGATCAGCGCCGCCGATCCGATCCTCCGGCCGGCGCGGATCCGGTAGACGGCGACCAGCTCGTTCCCGGCCGCACCGACGAAGCCGGCGGCGAAGACCCACCACAGGTTGGTCAGCTCGCGCGGGTTGACCAGGGCGTCGATGGACTCCCAGATGATCAGCGCCGCGGACAGCGCGATGATCAGCGAGATGAACAGGCCGACCAGGTCCTCGGCGCGGCGGTAGCCGTAGCTGTATCGCTTGCTGGCGGCGCGCTGTCCGATCCGGAAGGCGATGATCAGCGGGATCGTGGTGGCGGCGTGACCCACGTTGTGCAGGGTGTCGGCCAGCAGGGCGATCGACCCCGAGATCGCGACGATGAAGATCTGCATCACCGCCGTGGCACCCATCCCGGCCAGGCCGATCCAGGCCGCTCGGATGCCCTCGGTGCTGGACTCCTCGGCGGACTGGATCACCTCGTTGGAGTCGTGCGAGTGCGGCACCACGAGGTGCTTGATCTTCGCCCACACCCCCGACCCGTGGTCGTGGTCCCCGTGCCCGTGGCCATGGTCGCCGTGCCCGTGCCCGTGGCCGTGGCCGTGGTCCTCGGTGTGGGGGTGGGCGTCGTGCCCGGTGTCCGGATGCGGATGGGGGTGCGGCATGGGGGGTGCCTGTCCTTACCTGGTCGGCGCGTCGGCCCGGGCGTCACACCTTGTGGGCCGTCACGTGAGGTTGCTTGTGATGTATCACGAACTGTATTACGGTGTCCCCCAGGTAAGTCAACCCCAACCAAGGACCGTCCTTGAGCCGAGCGCCAGCACCCCCCTCAGCCACGCGTGGCAACCGCAGCGGCACGGACGAGGCCTACGAGTCCCTCAAGCGCCGGATCCTGCTCTGTGAGCTGACCCCCGGCGAGGAACTGCGCGAGGCCGCCCTCGCCGAGAGCACCGGATTCGGCCGGACGCCCATCCGGGAGGCGCTGCGACGGCTGGTGCAGGAGGGGTTCGTGGAGGTCCGGCCGCGCCAGGGCTACCGGGTCTCCCCGATCACCCTGGCCAGCGTCCACGACGTCTTCGAGCTCCGGCTGCTGCTGGAGCCGGCCGCCGTCGAGTTCGCGATCCGGCGCGCCCCCCGAGAAGCCATCACGGCCCTGCACGACCTTGCCCACGCTCACTACGTGCACGGCGACCAGGAGAGCTACGAACGCTTCATCGTCGACAACCTCAACCTGCACGTCCGGATCGCCGAGAGCACCGGCAACCAGCGACTGGCACACATGCTGGGCAACCTGCTGGAAGAAATGCAGAGGCTCTTCTTCCTCAGCCTCGACGCACGAGACAGCAGCATCGAGCAGATGCACGAGCACCACGACCTCTACGACGCCATGCTCGCCGGTGACGTCGAGACCGCCCGACGCATCGTGGTCGACCAGATCGAGCAGAGCCGCCAACGGGTGATCGACGCCCTGGTGGCCCGTGTGGTGGGCGGGGCCGTTCCTGACGGCCTTGCCAACGTCGCGGCCGGCCCGCGTCGACCCCATGGCGACCGAGTGCGGTAGGGCGACC
>Ga0299913_10002312_pt1 | contig 14965 bp, 13 predicted proteins | sample RVTome_9_FD_201360 | JGI IMG/M metagenome (GOLD analysis project Ga0299913, IMG submission 201360) | Soil microbial communities from uranium-contaminated site in the Upper Colorado River Basin, Wyoming, United States - RVT155D38 (version 2) ...
GATCGCGCCGGTCTCGACAGGGACGCCCAGCGCGCGCAGCTCGTCCTTGTCGCGCTCGAACATCCGCTCGAAGGCGTCGTCCCCGAGCCCCCGGTAGGCCTCCATGGTCCGCCGGACCTGCCCCTTGGCCACGTACCGGCGCTGCACCAGCAGCAGGATCAGCAGGTTGAGCAGCCGCTCGCTCTTGTTCACGCAGGCGCTCCCACGGGCGTCAGCCCTGGCCGAGGATGTCGACCACGAAGACGAGGGTGTCGGTGCCCTTGACGCTGATCTGCTTGTTGCCCTTCTTGCCGTAGCCCTTCTCCGGCGGCGCGACCAGGAGCACGCGGCTGCCGACCCGCAGGCCGGGGATCTTCTCGTCCCAGGCCGGGATGTACTGGCCCTGGCCGAAGACGGCCGGGTTGACCGTGCCGTTCTGTGGGTTCGTGAAGCCGGGGAACGGGTCGGTGAAGTTCTCGTCGAACGGCTTCTTGCCGCCCCAGACCTGGCCGAGGTAGCGCACGGCAACCGGAGCGCCCCTCTCGACCTTCGGGCCGGTGCCCTGGACGAGCGGGACGACCTGGTAGCCGGCGGGCTCCTTCGCCGCCTTCGAGAAGTCCAGGGAGGTCACCTTGCCCCCGGACTCGACGACCTCCGGCAACCCCTGGGGCGCGCTCTTCTCCGTGCCCTCGGGGCCGGGCAGCACCGACGACATGATGTCGACGACCCAGACGACGGGGTCCTGGTTGCCGATGCCGACGCTGGGGGCGCCCTGTCCGTCGAAGGCGTCGTCCGGGCTGGACATCACCAGCAGGCGCGTGCCGGCCTTCTGGCCGACCACCGCCTCGCGCACCGCGGGCCACGTGTTGCCGCCGTCGACGATGAAGTCGGGGTGGCGCGGGCCGGCCTTGCCCTGGGCCTCGGTCCCCTCGGGGGCGTCCCAGGTGCTCACCGCCTTCTTCTCGGTGTAGCCGTTGCCGATGTAGTAGTGCAGGAACGCCGAGCCACCCTCACGGACCTCCGGTCCCTCGCCCTGCTCGAGCACCGTCACCTCGGTGTCCTCGCGGGTGATGGGGCCGTCGTACTCGACCGTCGGCTCCTTGCCGAACTCGCCGGACACCTGGACCGAGCCGGAGTTCCGCGCCCCCTCGTCGTCACCGCAGGCGGTCAGGCCGAGCTGGAGGACGGTCAGGCTCGCGATCAGGGCTACGGCGCGGCGCACGGGCTCACCTTCTGCAGGATCCGGGGTCGGGGCGCCGACAGCCTAGCCGCAGGCGTCCAACGATCCGGGACGTGCCTCACATGCCGTCGATGAGTCGCTGCACACGCTCGTCGACGGCGCGGAACGGGTCCTTGCACAGGACGGTCCGCTGGGCCTGGTCGTTGAGCTTGAGGTGCACCCAGTCGACGGTGAAGTCGCGACGGCGCTCCTGGGCGCGCTTGATGAAGTCGCCGCGGAGCTTGGCGCGGGTCTCCTGCGGCGGCACGGACTTCGCCTCGAACGTGTGCAGGTCGTCGGTGACCCGGGCGACCGCGCCCCGTTTCTGGAGCAGGTAGAAGAGCCCACGGTCGCGGTGGATGTCGTGGTAGGCGAGGTCGAGCTGGGCGACCCGGGCGTGTCCCAGCGGGAGCCCGTGCCTGGCCCGGTAGCGCTCGATGAGCTTGAGCTTGATGACCCAGTCGATCTCGCGCTCGACGAGGTCGAGGTCGCCGGACTCGACGGCCTTCAGGCCGCGCTCCCACAGGTCGAGCGCCCGGTCGATGACGGGGGTGCGCAGCTCGCGCCGGTCGACGAAGTCGCGGGCCCGGGTGAGGTACTCCAGCTGGATCTCGAGCGCGCTGGCCTCGCGGCCGTTCGCGAGCCGGACCTTGCGCCGCCCCGTGGGGTCGTGGCTGATCTCGCGGATCGCCCGGATCGGGTTCTCCATCGTGAGGTCGCGCATCACCACCCCCTCCTCGATCATCCGCAGCACCAGGTCGCAGGAGGCCACCTTGAGCAGCGTGGTGGTCTCGCTCATGTTGGAGTCGCCCACGATCACGTGGAGCCGGCGGTAGCGCTCCGCGTCGGCGTGCGGCTCGTCACGGGTGTTGATGATCGGGCGGCTGCGGGTGGTGGCGCTCGAGACGCCCTCCCAGATGTGCTCCGCGCGCTGGCTCACCGAAAACGACGCCCCGCGCGGGGTCTGGATGATCTTGCCGGCGCCGACGATGATCTGGCGGGTCACCAGGAACGGGATGAGGATGTCCGCGAGCCGGCTGAACTCGCCCTGCCGGCCGACGAGGTAGTTCTCGTGGCAGCCGTAGGAGTTGCCGGCGGAGTCCGTGTTGTTCTTGAAGAGGTAGATGTCGCCGGCGATGCCCTCCTCGCGCAGCCGCTGCTCGGCGTCGAGCAGCAGCCCCTCGAGGATCCGCTCCCCCGCCTTGTCGTGGGCGACCAGGTCGACGATGTCGTCGCACTCTGGCGTGGCGTACTCCGGGTGGCTCCCGACGTCCAGGTAGAGCCGGGCGCCGTTACGGAGGAAGACGTTGCTCGAGCGGCCCCACGAGACGACCTTGCGGAAGAGGTAGCGGGCGACCTCGTCAGGGCTCAGCCGGCGCTGCCCGTGGAACGTGCAGGTCACGCCGTACTCGTTCTCGATCCCGAAGATCCGGCGGTCCATGCAGCAACACTAGACCCCCAGCCATGGCGGCGGAGGCATTCCGCGGGCCCGATTGGGGAGTCGGGCGCAGGGGTACCGCGCCGGCATGCGCTCCTCCCTCTGGCTCGACCACGCACGTTCGTCGTACCCGCCGCTCGCCGGAGAGTCGTCGTACGACGTCTGTGTCGTCGGCGGTGGCCTGACCGGCCTGCTGACCGCACTCCACCTGGCCCATGCCGGACGCTCGGTGGTGCTGCTCGAAGCGCGTCGGCTCGGCGCCGGCGCCAGCGGCCGCAGCACCGCGAAGGTGAGCCTGCTCCAGGGCACGCGGCTCTCCCGGATCGCCAGCCGCAACGCCCCGGCCACGCTGCGCCACTACGTCGAGGCGAACCGCGAGGGGCTGGCCTGGCTGCGCCGCTTCTGCGAGGACCACGGGGTGCCGCACGAGATCCGGCCCGCCTGGACGTACGCCACCACGCGGGTCGGCGAGCTGCGCGCCCGGGCCGAGCTGGCGGCGTGCCGGGCGGCCGGGCTGCCGGCACGCTGGTCCGACGAGGTGGACCTGCCCTTCCCCAGCCGCGGCGGGGTCCGGCTCGACGACCAGCTGCAGGTGCATCCCGGAGATCTGCTCGAAGAGCTGACCGACGAGGTGTTCGCCGCCGGGGGCGCAATCCACGAGGGCACCCGCGTCACCGGGGTGCGGCCCGACGGCGACGGCATAAGGGTCACCGGTCGGCACATGTCCGTCCACGCGCGGCACGTGGTGCTCGCCACCGGGCTGCCGATCCTCGACCGCGGCGGCTTCTTCGCGCGGCTGGTCGCGGAGCGGTCGTACCTCACCGCGTTCCGCTCGGACTGGCGCCCGACCGGGATGTACCTCTCGTGCGACGCCACGACACGCTCGATCCGGTCCGTACCGGAGGGGGACGACGAGCTGCTGCTGGTCGGCGGCAACCACCACACCACCGGCCGCGGGCCCGACGAGACCCAGCAGCTCGACGAGCTCGTCGCGTGGGCCCGGGACAACCTGCCTGTCGGCGACCTCACGCACTCCTGGTCCGCGCAGGACCAGACCTCCACGACCGGGCTTCCCTACGCCGGCCCCCTGCTGCCCGGCGAGGGCCGGATCCTCGTGGCCACCGGCTACGCCAAGTGGGGCTTCGCCAACGCCGCAGCCGCGGCCCTGCTCCTCACCAAGCGCGTGTACGGCGACGAGCCCGCGTGGGGCGAGGCGATGCGCACCTGGTCACCCCGCGAGGTGACCGGGCTGCCCGCGGCGGCGCTGGTCAACGGCTCCGCAGGCGTCCACATGGCCCGGGGCTGGGCGTGCCGGCTGCGGCACCCCGACGACGAGCGGGCACCCGTCTGCACCCACCTCGGCGGCGTGCTGCGCTGGAACGACGCCGAGCAGTCGTGGGACTGCCCGCTGCACGGCTCCCGGTTCGGTGCCGACGGGTCCGTGCTCGAGGGCCCCGCGACGGGGCGCCTCGAGCTCGGTTGACCTCAGCGGCGACGGGGCCGGCGTCCGCGCACGAGGACCGACCCGGCGCCGAGCAGCGCCAGTCCGGCCAGCACCGTGGCGGGGCTGGCCGGGTTGCCGGTCGCCGGCAGGACGGTGTCCCCCGACGTGCTCTGCGCGGCCGACGTACCCGCGGGACCGCCAGCGGTTGCCGGTGCCGCGGCCGTCGGCGTACCCGGGGTGCCGGTGGTGCCTGTCGTGTCGCCCGTGCCTGTCATGTCGCCGGGGCCCGACGTGTCTCCCGGGCCTGTCGTGTCGGTGGCATCGATCACCCCGGCGGGCGGCGGCGCGCACGGCACGGGCTCGAGCACGATCTCCTCGGTCCGTGGCTCCCGGACGACCCGGGTCTCCTCGGGGCGGTCGACGACGACGACCTCCGAGCCGGGCACCTGCACCCAGCCCGGCCCCTCGGGAGCGAGCGCGAGCAGTGGCGTGGTCTCGACGACCGGCGACCCGGCGCGCGTGGCGCCGGTGGGCTGCCACCCCGCGGCGGGATCGGCGGAGGCCGCCCACAGCGTCTCGAGGACGCCGCCGGTCACGCCGACCACGCCGAGCGAGGTCCACCCGGTGCCGGGCTCCTCGCCCGCCGGCAGCTCGACCCGGTCGGTGGTGGTGCCGTCGACGCGGGTGGCACCGGTCGGCTGCCAGCCCTCGGGCACGACGTCGTCGGAGGCGAACCAGGCGGTCTCGGTGTGCGCGACCTCGGGGACCTCCTCGACGGGCGGCACCTCGGGGCTGTCCACCACCCAGACCTCCTCGGTCACGGCCGGGGCCAGGACGGTGCCGCGGGTGCTGCCGGTGGGGCTCCAGCCGGTGCCACCAGCACCGGCGTTCCACCCCTCCGCCTCCCACCGGCGCGCGCCGGTGCGGACCTGCTCGTACTCCCACTCGGTGAGGACCACCTCCGGCACCAGCTCATGGGTCTCGTAGTGGCCCTGCTCGGCGACACCGGGCTGCGCCGGGACGAACGGCTGGTCGACCACCCGGAGGCCGTACTGCGCCGACACGAGCTCGGTCACGCGCTCCCAGGCGACGAGGTCGACGCTCCCCACGGTCCGCGTGTGCTCGGCCTCGCTCGGCACCGTGGTGCGGGTCCACTGCCACTCCCGGTGGGTCAGGGCAGGTGAGACGTGGACCTCGGCCGGGTGCTCGACGAGCACCGTCTCCGCGACCCCGCAGCGGACCGCGCCCGCCGGCGCCGGCGCGGCGCCCGCCGACGCGGGCATTGTGAGCACGGCGGCCGCGGCGAGTACGCCGGGCCCTGACAGTCGGAGTGCACGCAGCATCCCGAACCCCCTCCACTGGACGACCCGGCGGGTGCCGGACACGGAGGCAACCGACGTTGCGCCCGCAGCGTCACGGGAAGACTGCAGAGTCCGACCACAAGGGCTGCCCGCATGGCCCGAACGGGCCACGAATGACCAGGCGCAGGACTACTGGGGTCAGTCGCCGGGGTCAGTCGCCCGGGGTCAGTCGTCCGGGATCAGTCGCCCGGGTCGGCCGGCGGCTGCGGCCCGGGAGCCGGCGGCGGCTGCTGCGGCTGGGCCGGGTCCGTGGGCTGCGACGGGCGCGGCGGCGGAGGGGCGACCGGAGGCCCGACGGGCGGCTCGCCGCTCGTCGGGTGCTCGAGCGGCGCGACGTCGCCGCTGACCTGGTCGGTCGCGTCGGCCGGGTCGTCCTTCTGCGGCGAGCTCGGCCCATTGGCGGACACGCCGTCCTCGGGCTTCGGCTGGTCGGCAGTCTCCCGGCCACGGTCGCCGAGCAGCTCAGCGAGCTGCGCGGGCCGGAGCCGGCGGAACTTGCGCGCCTGGGTGCGGGTGCGGTCGAGCACCGCCACCTCGAGGTACTCGTCGGGGATCACCCGGTCGCCGGTGTCACTGTGCCCCAGGGCGGCGACGGCCACCCGGAGCGCCTCGCCGAGCGACGCGCCCTCGACGTACCGCTCCTTGAGGTACGACGCCACCGCCTCGGCGGCACCGCCCATCACCGCGAACCGGTGCTCGTCGGCCACCTGGCCGTCGTAGGTGAGCCGGTAGAGCTGGTCGTCGGCCGGCTCGTCACCGATCTCGGCGACGAAGATCTCCACCTCGTAGGGCTTGTCTCCCCCGCTCGAGAAGATCGTGCCGAGCGTCTGCGCGTAGGCGTTGGCGAGGCCGCGGCCCGTGACGTCGCGACGGTCGTAGGCGTAGCCGCGCATGTCGGCCAGGCGCACGCCGGCGATGCGGAGGTTCTCGAACTCGTTGTAGCGGCCGACCGCGGCGAACGCGATGCGGTCGTAGATCTCGGCGATCTTGTGCAGCGCCTGCGAGGGGTTCTCGGAGACGAAGAGGACGCCGTCGGCGTACTGGTGGGCGATGACCGAGCGGCCACGGGCGATGCCCTTGCGGGCGAAGTCGGCCCGGTCCTTCATGAGCTGCTCGGGCGAGACGTAGAACGGCATGCTCATGTCAGGCTCCCCACTCCCGGGCCGTCGGGACGCTGCAGGCGCCCGGCGACGACGCGGTCGGCGATCTGGGCGACGTCGTCCTCGTCGAGGCGGCGGCCGCCGTCGGGCGTGATCACGTGCATGATCGGGAAGATCCGCCGGGCCATGTCGGGGCCGCCGGTGGCGGAGTCGTCGTCGGCGGCGTCGTAGAGCGCCTGGACGACGGCGGTCACGCACTCCTCCTCGGTGAGGTCCTCGCGGTAGAGCTTCTTCAGGGCGCCGCGGGCGAACAGCGAGCCGGAGCCGACCGAGTGGAACGCGGTCTCCTCGTAGCGGCCGCCGGTGACGTCGTAGGAGAAGATCCGCCCCTGGTCGGCGGCGAGGTCATAGCCCGCGAAGAGCGGGACGACGGCCAGGCCCTGCATGGCGAGGCCGAGGTTGGCCCGGATCAGCGCGGCGAGACGGTTGGCCTTGCCGTCCATGGAGAGCGTGGTGCCCTCGATCTTCTCGTAGTGCTCCAGCTCGGTCTGGAAGAGCCGCACCATCTCGACCGCGAGACCGGCGGTGCCGGCAATGCCGACCGCGGAGTACTCGTCGGCCGGGAAGACCTTCTCGATGTCGCGCTGGGCGATGATGTTGCCCATGGTGGCGCGGCGGTCGCCGGCCATGACCACGCCTCCGGGGAATGCTGCGGCCACGATCGTGGTGCCGTGCGGCGCCAGATGATCGGCACTGCCGCCGGTGCCGTTGGTGCCCACAGCGCGCCGCGACGGCAGCAGGTCGGGCTGGTGGGTGGACAGGAAGTCGCTGAACGACGAGGTGCCCGGGGACATGTACGACGCAGGCAGGCTCGCCTGCTCCCCGTGAGGGCCTCTCACTGGCCCCCCTTCTGGATGAACGACTTCACGAAGTCCTCGGCGTTGGTCTCGAGGACGTCGTCGATGTCGTCGAGGATCGCGTCGATGTCTTCGTCGAGCTGTTCCTTGCGCTCGGCGACGTCGCCCTCGGAAGCGGTCTCCGCGACCTCTGCCTCCTCCGAGGACTTCTTGGGCTGCTTCTGCTCCTGTGCCATGTCTCCGACCCTATCCAGTCGAGGGGCGATGCGTGAGTGCCCTGAAGAGTTCCTCGGCCGTGTCGCACCGGTCGATCAGCCCGCCGACGTGGGCGCGCGACCCGCGCAGCGGGTCGATCGTGGGCACCCGCTGCAGCGACTCGCGGCCGGGGATGTCGAAGATGACCGAGTCCCACGACGCTGCGGCGATGTTGGCGGCGTACTTCTCCAGGCAGCGGCCGCGGAAGTAGGCCCGGGTGTCCTCGGGCGGGTCGTGCATCGCTGCGTCCACGCCCGCGTCGTCGAGCAGCCGCTCGATGCGGCCCTTGCGCACCAGCCGGTGGTAAAGCCCCTTCTCCGGCCGGACGTCGGCGTACTGCAGGTCGATCAGGTGCAGCTTGGCGTCGTCCCAGTCGAGGCCGTCACGGTCGCGGTACTGCTGGAGCAGCTGGAGCTTGGCCACCCAGTCGAGCTCCCGGGCGCAGGTCATCGGGTCCCGCTCGAGGCGGGTCAGCACCGACTCCCAGCGCTCCAGCACGTCGAGGGTCTGCGCGTCGGCGTCGGCGCCGAGCCGGTCCTCGACGTACTTGCGGGCCAGCTCGAGGTACTCCATCTGCAGCTGCACGCCGGTCAGCTGGCGACCGTCGGCCATGCGCACCAGCTGGCGGCAGGTGGGGTCGTGGGAGACCGCGCGCAGCGACTTCACCGGCTGTTCGACGCCGAGGTCGCGGGTCAGGAACCGGTCCTCGATCATCGCGAGCACCAGCGCGGTCGTGCCGACCTTGAGGTACGTCGACACCTCGGCGAGATTGGCGTCGCCGAGGATCACGTGGAGCCGGCGGTAGCGCTCGGGGTCGGCGTGCGGCTCGTCGCGGGTGTTGATGATCGGCCGCTTGAGCGTCGTCTCCAGGCCGACCTCGACCTCGAAGAAGTCGGCGCGCTGGCTGATCTGGAAGCCGTGCTCGCGACCGTCCTGGCCGATGCCGACCCGCCCCGCCCCGCAGACCACCTGCCGGCTCACGAAGAACGGCGTGAGGTGCCGGACGATCTCGGCGAACGGCGTGGAGCGGCGCATGAGGTAGTTCTCGTGCGCGCCGTAGGAGGCACCCTTGTTGTCGGTGTTGTTCTTGTAGAGCACGATCGGCGCGCCGTTGGGGAGCTGGGCGGCACGGGTGGCGGCGTCGAGCATGACCTGCTCCCCCGCCTTGTCCCACCTGACCACGTCGAGCGGGTTGGTGCACTCGGGCGAGGAGTACTCGGGGTGCGCGTGGTCGACGTACAGCCGGGCTCCGTTGGTGAGGATGACGTTCGCCAGCCCCATGTCCTCGTCGGTCAGCTGCGTGGGGTCGGCGATCTGCCGCGACATGTCGAAGCCTCGGGCGTCACGCAGGGGCGACTCCTCCTCGAAGTCCCAGCGCGCACGCCGGGCCTTCGACGAGGCCGAGGCGTAGGCGTTGACGATCTGGGAGGAGGCCACCATCGGGTTGGCGGAGGGCTGTCCGGACACGGAGATGCCGTACTCCACCTCCGCGCCCATCACGCGTCGCACGCTCATGCAGCGAGCCTACGCGCCGGACCACGCGTACCGGGTGCGACAGGCGTAGCCTGCCGCCATGGGCGTCTGGACCGACCGCGTGCTCCCCCACATCGTCGACAAGGCCTGCAGCATGCCGGACATCGTGCCGCTGCGGCGCGAGGCGCTCGCCGGCCTCCGCGGCCGGGTGCTCGACGTGGGGTTCGGGTCCGGCACGAACCTCGACCTGCTGCCGCCCCAGGTGGCAGAGGTCGTCGCGGTGGAGCCCTCCGACGAGGCCTGGCGGATGTCGTCCCTCCGCCGCGGCCGGAGCGGCGCACCGGTGGTGCGGGGCGGGCTCGACGGCGAGCGGCTCACGGAGCGGGACGCCTCCTGCGACTCGGCGGTGGTCACGTTCGCGCTCTGCACGATCCCCGACCCGGTGCGGGCTCTGCGCGAGGTCCGCCGGGTGCTCCGGCCCGGCGGCGAGCTGCACTTCCTCGAGCACGGCCTCGCCCCCGACCCCGGAGTCCAGCGCTGGCAGCACCGGATCGACCCGGTGCAGAAGCGGCTCTTCGGCGGCTGCCACCTGTCGCGCGACATCCCGGCACTGGTCCGCGAGGCCGGCTTCGAGGTGACGGACATGCGCACCGACTACCTGCCCGGGCCCGCGATCTCGAAGCCGTGGCAGCACGGCTTTCTCGGGGTGGCCGTTCCGACGTAGCGGCTCCGTTCTCGTGACCGTCGTCCGCACTCAGCGGCGGCGCCCGGCGACCGCGTGCGCCACGTTGACGCCGACGATGCCCGCCCACGCCACCAGCATCCCGGGTAGGTCGGCCTGGGTGGCGGCGATCGCCGTGATCGGGATGCCGGTGCCCAGCGAGACGATGCCGAGCACCATCTGCCGGCCGCCGTGTCCGGCGTCGTCGCTCCGCCTCCGGGCGATCTCCTGGGTGCGCTCGGAGACCCTGGCGTCGACCAGTCGCTCGATCCGGTCCGCGAACGACGCGGCCAGCTCCGGCTCCCAGGACGACCCCAGCTCCCCGCGCGTGGAAAGGACCGCCTCGACCTCCTCGGCCTTGATCGGCTCTCCGGCCGACGGATCGACCGCCATCGCGCCTCCTCGGGGCGTCAGAGGTACTGGCCGGTGTTGGCGACGGTGTCGATCGAGCGCCCCGCCTCGGTGCCCTGCTTGCCGGTGACGAGCGTGCGGATGAAGACGATCCGCTCGCCCTTCTTGCCGGAGATCCGCGCCCAGTCGTCGGGGTTGGTGGTGTTGGGCAGGTCCTCGTTCTCGTGGAACTCGTCAACGCAGGCCTGGAGGAGGTGCGTGACCCGCACGCCCTTCTGCTCGTGGTCGAGCAGGTCCTTGATCGCCATCTTCTTGGCCCGGTCGACGATGTTCTGGATCATTGCGCCGGAGTTGAAGTCCTTGAAGTAGAGGACCTCCTTGTCGCCGTCGGCGTACGTGACCTCGAGGAAGCGGTTCTCCTCGGTCTCGGCGTACATCCGCTCGACGCCGGCGCGGATCATGCCGGCCACGCAGGCCTCGCGGTCGCCACCGAACTCGGCCAGGTCGTCGGCGTGCAGCGGCAGCTCGGCGACGAGGTACTTGCTGAAGATGTCGCGGGCGCTCTCGGCGTCGGGACGCTCGATCTTGATCTTCACGTCGAGGCGGCCGGGGCGCAGGATCGCCGGGTCGATCATGTCCTCGCGGTTGGAGGCGCCGATGACCAGCACGTTCTCGAGCGTCTCGACTCCGTCGATCTCGCTCAGCAGCTGCGGGACGATCGTGTTCTCGACGTCGGAGGACACCCCGGAGCCACGGGTCCGGAAGAGCGAGTCCATCTCGTCGAAGAAGACGATGACGGGCGTGCCCATCGACGCCTTCTCGCGGGCGCGCTGGAAGACCAGGCGGATGTGGCGCTCGGTCTCGCCGACGTACTTGTTGAGCAGCTCGGGGCCCTTGATGTTCAGGAAGTAGGACTTCCCCTCGGCCCCCGTGCGCTCGGCGACCTTCTTCGCCAGCGAGTTGGCGACCGCCTTCGCGATCAGCGTCTTGCCGCAGCCGGGAGGGCCGTAGAGCAGCACGCCCTTGGGCGGCTTGAGCTGGTGCTCCTTGAACAGGTCCGGGTAGAGGTACGGCAGCTCGACGGCGTCACGGATCATCTCGATCTGGTTGCCCAGGCCGCCGATCGACTCGTAGGCGATGTCGGGCACCTCTTCGAGGACGAGCTCCTCGACCTCGCTCTTGGGCACCCGCTCGTAGACGTAGCCGGCCTTCGCGTCGAGCAGCAGCGAGTCGCCCGCCCGGAGCGGCTGGCCGCGCAGCGGCTCCGCCAGGCGCACGACACGCTCCTCGTCGGCGTTCGCGATGACCAGGACCCGCTCGCCGTCGGCGAGGATCTCCTTGAGCATCACGACCTCGCCCACGGTCTCGTAGTCGAAGGCGGCGACCACGTTGAGGGCCTCGTTGAGCATGACCTCCTGGCCGCGGGTGAGCTGCTCGACCTCGACGCTGGGGCTCACGTTGACCCGCAGCTTGCGGCCGCCGGTGAAGATGTCGACCGAGCCGTCGTCGTTGCCCTGCAGGAACGTGCCGAAGCCTGCCGGCGGCTGCGCCAGCCGGTCGACCTCCTCCTTGAGGGTCATGATCTGGTCGCGGGCCTCACGCAGCGTCTGCGCGAGCCGCTCGTTCTGCGAGGTCACCGCCGCGAGCGAGCGCTGTGTGTCCGCGAGGCGCTCCTCGAGGGCGCGCGAGTGCACGGGGCTGTCGGTGAGCCGCCGGCGCAGGTCCGTGACCTCGGCCTCCAGGAACCGCACCTGGGCAGCGAGCTCCTCGGCGCTCTGCGCGTTGTCCGAAGCCGACATGGGCGACACCTCCTTGTTGGGACATTACCCGCGCAGCGAAGGATTAGAAGCCCTTATGCCGGGTGTCGGTCACGAAACGGGCACGACCCGGCCACTGGTCGGACTACGGGGCGTCGAAGTCCTCCTCGAGGACCTGCTGGGGGAGGTCGGCCGGACGGGGTCCGGTGTAGTCGACGCCGTACGCACCGGGTGCCGGGCGCCGCTTCTTCACCGGCGGACGCGCCCCCGGCGCCATGCGCCGGGCCGTCACCAGGAACGCGGTGTGCCCGATCATCTTGTGGCCCGGGCGTACGGCGAGGCCCTCGACGTGCCAGTCGCGCACGAACGACTCCCACGGCTGGGGCTCGGTGAACTCGCCGTGCGCACGCACCGTCTCGACGAAGCGCGAGAGCTGGGTCGTGGTGGCGACGTACGCGATGAGGATCCCGCCCGGGTGGAGCGCCCCGGCGGCGGCGTCGATGCACTCCCAGGGCGCGAGCATGTCCAGGATGATCCGGTCGGCCTTCTCCCCCGACGCCGGCAGCTCCTCCTGGAGGTCGCCGGGCTGGAGGGTCCAGGCCGGGTGCTCGCCCCCGAAGAACTGGGTGACGTTGCGGCGCGCGACATCGGCGAACTCCTCGCGCCGCTCCCACGAGAGCACGCGGCCGAGCGGACCGACCGCACGCAGCAGGGAGCAGGTCAGCGCGCCGGAGCCGACGCCGGCCTCGACCACGGTGGCCCCCGGGAAGATGTCGGCCATCGCGACGATCTGGGCGGCGTCCTTGGGGTAGACGACCGCGGCGCCGCGCGGCATCGAGACGACGAACTCGCTCAGCAGCGGACGGAAGACCAGGTACTCGCCGCCGGCCGACGACTTGACCGTGAAGCCCTCCTCACGACCGATGAGCTCGTCGTGCTCGAGGTGGCCCTTGTTGCTGAAGAAGCGCTTGCCCGGCACCAGCTCGAAGTTGTGGCGGCGTCCCTTCTGGTCGGTCAGCCGGACCCACTCGCCCGCGCGGAGCGGGCCGCGGTGGACGCCGGACCAGGCCTCGGGGGGTACGTCGGAGGCGCGGGGAGCGCTGTCGGAGCCTGTCGAGACCATGGCGGGAACTGTAGTGGCCGGCAGGGGACCGACCGCGACCGGTCAGCGCTCGCGGAACGCCTGGTCGACGTCCGCGGTGGACAGCACGCCGAAGATCGTGCCGTCCTCCTCGACGAGGAGGTACTCGTGGGCGGGCAGGAACGTGATCGCCCTGATCAGGTCCTCGCCACTGATGGTCGCCGGCAACGTCATGCCCGGCTCCAGGGTGCGGGCCACGGCCGAGGCCTCGACCCACGGCCGGCGGGCCTCGGGGGTGGCGAGGACCGCCGCCTCGCTCACGACCCCCATCGGCTCACCGCGGGTGTCGACGGTGACGATGCTGCCGGCCTCGGCCTCCTGTGCCCGTCGTACGGCCTCGGCGATCGGGAGCTCGGCGGGCACGGCCAGGGTGCGTCGCGCCAGGTCGCGGGCGACGATCGACGGCAGCTTGCGGCGCAGCTTCGCGGACTGCATGGCCTGGGTGGCGCCCGCCCAGAGGAACGCGGCGATGATCGCGCAGATGACGTAGTCGACCAGGTCGGCGCGGTCGCCGCTCCAGCTCTCGTAGGCCACGGGGTAGAAGAGGACCAGCACGGCGGTCGCCCGCCCGCCCCAGCCGGCCACGATGGTGCCGCGGTGCGCGTTGCCGGTCAGCCGCCAGATCGCGGCCTTGAGCACGCGTCCGCCGTCGAGCGGCAGCCCGGGCACGAGGTTGAGGACGCCGACCACAAGGTTGGCGAAGACGAGGCCGTGCACCACCATCAGCAGCACGCCGTCGGGCGTGAACGGCTCCGCCAGCCAGGCCAGCCCGCCCACGAGGATCGACGTGAGCGGCCCGACCACGGCGATCCAGAACTCCTCGCCCGGCCGACGGGACTCGCCCTCGATCGAGGTGGCACCCCCGAGGAAGTGCAGCGTGATCGACGAGACCTCGTGTCCGTAGCGCTGGGCGACGATCGCGTGCGAGGCCTCGTGCAGGAGCACCGAGAGGTAGAGGACGACCGCGAACGCGAGGCCGACGACGTACTTCCAGAGGCCGAGGCCGGACTGGTAGCCATCCGCGAACGGGCCGACGATGATCGCGATCAGCCCCGCGATGACGAACCACGACGGCGTGATCAGGACGTCGACGTGGGAGATCTGGCCGACGCGGATGGTCCCGGGGGGACGCGGCCGGGGCGGCGGACCCTCGGGGTCGGACGTCTCGGCAGCGCTGTGGGACACGCCTCCACGCTAGCGTGTCAGTGGTCTCGCCTAGTGTCATGGGTGATGAGCGACTCACCGGCTGACCTGCACTCGACACCCGTCGACGGTGTCGAGGTGCTCGGGTCGCTCTCGCCGAGCCGCGCCGGCGACTTCATGACCTGCCCACTGCTCTACCGCTACCGCACGATCGACCGGCTCCCGGAGCCCTACTCCCCCGCCGCCGTGCGGGGCACGGTCGTGCACAAGGTCCTCGAGGACCTCTTCGACCTCCCCGCCGCGCGGCGTACGCCGGAGCAGGCCGCGGAGATGCTCGCACCGGCCTGGGAGGCGCTGCTCGAGGCGGAGCCGGAGCTGTCGGAGATGTTCGGCGACGACGGCCCGGAGATCGGTGCCTGGCTCGGCGAGTGCCGCACCGTCCTCGACCGGTACTTCGACCTCGAGGACCCGCGCCGCCTGGAGCCGGCCGAGCGCGAGGTGTACGTCGAGACGCTGCTCGACTCCAAGCTGCTGCTGCGGGGGTTCATCGACCGGGTCGACGTGGCCCCGGACGGACGCGTCAGGGTGGTTGACTATAAAACTTCCCGCTCCCCCAGCGAGATGTTCGAGGCCAAGGCGCTCTTCCAGATGAAGTTCTACGCCCTGGTCGTCTGGCGCACCCGCGGGATCGTCCCGGCGATGCTGCAGCTGATCTACCTCGGCAAC
>Ga0299913_10002313_pt1 | contig 14960 bp, 15 predicted proteins | sample RVTome_9_FD_201360 | JGI IMG/M metagenome (GOLD analysis project Ga0299913, IMG submission 201360) | Soil microbial communities from uranium-contaminated site in the Upper Colorado River Basin, Wyoming, United States - RVT155D38 (version 2) ...
ATCGCCTCGTCGATGCCTGGGACGGCGTTGTCGGTGCGCGCGAGGTCCGCGAGCGTCGTGATCCCGGCCGCGCGGAGGTGGGTGAAGTGCCGCCGCCCGAGCCGCGCGACGCGCGAGAGGTGGTCGGCCTCGTCCCACCAGACGTCGCACGTCGGCCGGAAGGAGCAGAGGTCGCAGTGCGAGACCGGGTACGGCTCGGTCGGGCGGTCTTCGGAGGCGAACGCCGTGAACCGCGCGCGCAGCCGCCGGTAGTAGGCCCCGAACTCGTTCGGATCGTAGGAGTCCCGCTCGCCGGACCCGAGCACGACGTGAAACCGCCGCGGCTGCCGCCCGGTGACGCGCGCGAGCCCCTCCGTGTAGAAGCAGAGCTGGAGGATGTGACTTGGCTTCGCGTGCCGAGCAAGCTTCGTGTCGACGGCCTCGTAGGAACCGTCCGGCTGCCGCTCGAGGAAGTCGGCGATCCCGCGCCAGCCGTCGGCGACGAAGACGCCCTGGTAGACGACGTTGACGCCGCTCGCGAGCGCGTCGGCCGTCTCGCGCGCGGCGCGATCCCAGTCGAGGTCGTCGGTGTCGATCTCGGCGATCGTCCTGCCGGCGTCGCGGTAGCGCGCAAGCTCAGCGTCCTCGTGTGCGATCCCCTTCTCGCGGAGCAGGTCAGCGTGCGGGTTGTCCTCGTCCGCCGGCGCGTCCACAAGCCCGAGCGCCACCCGCCGCTCGAGCTGCGTCAGATGCTCGCAGGCGAGGTAGGCCGAGAGGTCGGAGGGCGAGAAGACCAGGTCGTTGTCGAGTGACTGCACGTCCGTATTGTCGCCCCAGGGGCTACACAGGCTTACGCTGAGGGTGCGCGCGTCACCGAGGCTTCAAGAAGGAGATGTCCGAGAATAGGCTCAACCAGTGGACGCGAAGCCGACCGCCCACGAAGTCGCACGACACGGCTTGCAGCTAGCGGCCGACGCGTTGGCCGCGCGAGGGGCTCGGGCGCAACCGGCCGGCCGAGGATTCTCGCGCAACATGCTGTCGGTGACGCTTCCCGATCACCGTAATGCACTTGTCTACGTCAAGACGAGGCGCGTCGGCGACTGGCAAACCTCGACGAAGCTCGGCAAGCCGCGTCCGGACGAGTCACGCAACGAGTTCTGGCTCTTCGTCGATCTGATGGGCGAGCCGGACTTCTACGTCGCTCCGGCCTCGTGGATGGAGAACGACATCTACGGCGTTCACCAAGCCTACCTCGAACGGCATGGCGGCCGGCGGCGCGACAACCCGGCTAGCGACCACCACCGCATCACCGAGGACCGAATCGCCCGGTGGCGTGACCGCTGGGATCTTCTCGGATTGGCGATCGACGCGGACTAGCACGACGGTACGGACGAGTGATCGGGTGGCGACAAGGATCCCGGCGCGCAGCCGGAAGGCTCGGCGCCCGGAACCGGGGTCGCGGCCGCTACCCGCCGCGGCATGTCGGCGCGGATTCCGAGGCGAAGGCCCGCCGCGAGGACTTGATCGACGACGCTCCGCCAACTCTCGGTCGCGTCGCGAGGAGACGCGACCGGCGTCCGCCTGTATTTCTGCGTCTGCGTCGGCGTGACGACGCCGGGAAGCCGGATTTCCGGGCGCGCGAACCCGCGCGTCGAGCCGTCGACCTCTGTGCACGGAAAGAAGCTGAACATCCCGTGGAACGGATCGTCGAAGGTCGCGCCGAAGTAGAGCCCGTGCACCCGATCGTCCGGAAGACGCCCGGCGTACCACCGGTCGATAGTGATCTCGCGGTACTCGTCGGAGATCTCGCCGTCGAGCGCGCCTCGCGTTTTCCGGCTGTGCTCGATCCAGCGCGGGCCGACGACGAAGACGGTGTCCAGGACGAAGCGCCGACCGAGCCCCGATCCGAAGAGGATCAGCGAGCCCGGTCGCAGACGAGCGAGCTGGGTCGGATTGCCCACATGCGAATGCTGCTGGCAGCCCGTGAAGTGGAACGCCGCCCCGAAGACGAAGGGGTCCGTGTTCTGCGCCCATACTCCTGGCGCCGGCGGATCGAAGAACGGCTCATGAATCCAGGCCGGCTCACCCGGGCCGCGCCCTGAAGCCGGCGTGGCGAGGGACTGCGCCTCCCACTCGCCCCAGAAGCCGAGCTTTTCCTGGCGCGGCGACCCATCGACGGCATCGATGCTCCTCCCGGCGGCTCGCAGAAATTTTCGCGTGTGCCGCCCTTGCGTGTTCCACGCGACCTCGCCGGCCGCGGGAACTCGGGGCTCGCCGCCCGGATGGAGGAACTGGACGACACAGAGTCGCTCCTTCATGACCGCCACGGCCCCGGGGGTTGACCGACCGATAGCCAAACCTGCCCGAACCGGGCGTCAAACAGAAGCGCCAGCTTTTCGCCGATCGCGAACACAGCCTCGATGAAGCCCGCTTCCCACGACGCCTCGCCGGCCGACGCGACGAGGTCCCGCCGCAAGACACCGCCGTTCACGCAGCCCTCGTACCGCTCGCGCGGCCAGGGTGGCTCGCCGTATCGGGCCTTGAGCGTCCGCTCGAGAAGACGCGCGCTCCCAATCTCGGCCGAGTACCACCAAACCAGCGGTGCCGACCCCGTGCAGTGCGCCGCGCAGAGGACTTCGGCGCTGCCTCGGTGCGTCCCGAGCGCCGCCAAGGAGCGCACACGGCTCCGCAGGTTGCTCGACATGCCGATGTGCGAGACGCAGTCCGCCGACGCGACGACATAAACCCCCGACGATGCCGGGAGCGGGAGGGCTCGGCGGACGATATGCGTCGGGCCGGCGAACCCCACGAGCTCGGCAACCGGCTCGGCGATGGAAGGGAACGGAAGCGTCACCTTCATGACCCGGACGTCAGACCGGCCTCGCGAATCCGGCGGCCCGCGCCGCGCGCGCCTCGCCGAACGCCCAGTCGACTGTCTCGAGGAAGCGGTCGAGCGCGTTCGGACGGGCAAGCTCGGCAAGCGGAAAGCTCGGCCGCTTTTCGAGCCGATCGTCCGGAAGGGCGACGCCCTCGAGCGCATTGAGCCGCGCCTGTAGCTCCTTCCGCTTTTCAAGCTGATCGAACGGCGCCTGCGGGAATTGGAGCAACCACATGAAGGGGATTTCGACGGCGCCGTTCGTATAGACCACGAACGGGAAGAGATAGCCGGTCTCGTCGTCGAGACCCGGCTGGAACGAGCCGTCTTGCGACCCGCGGCCGTAGACGATTCGCAAGCCGTTGGACTCCGCCCAGTGGAAGATCCGGCGCGCCACGTCACCGGCTTCACGGCCGACCTTCGCGTCGATGTCCCCTAAGACCGAGTCCTTGTCCCACCTGCGTCTCGCAGATCGGGGTCGCGCCCCCTTCGCGCCTCGCGCCACTTGCGTCTGGCCGATGACGCGCGAGACGAGGTTCTGGAGGTCGCCTCCGACGAACTGCTTGATCTCGACCGCGAGCACCTCTGTGCCGGTCATCTGCTCGTTGAGGTACTCGACGATGCGTTGAAGCTCCGCCGGCACCTCGTCAGCTACGAACACGAGGCGTAGTCGGGCGGCCTGCAGGTTCGTACCAACCCGCTCCCAGAACGTTTCTGGATCGCCGTCGGGGCCCAGGAACTCGAGCACGTCCTCCGTCGCATCGCGGCCCTGCGAGTCGCACTGGCGCTCGAAGAGCACGCGGACTTCGTCTACACCCCAGTACGCGACGGCGTTGGCGGCGTAGTCGAGAAGCTGGCCGACGACCTCCCGCCGTAGCCGCGAATCGCTGCTCCGCTTTACTTCGACGAGCGTTGGCACGCCGTCCTGGTCGAGGAAGAGATGGTCGACCGACCACCGCGCGGTGCCGTCCTGCTCGTCCGGTAGACCGGCTTCGCGCGAGACAAGCAACCATCGCCGTGGATCGTCCCGATTCATCTGCCCGCCGGCGAGCAAGTCCGGGTGGCGTGCGAGAAGCTCCTGCAGGTGATCCTCGAGCTCGTATGGCTCCTCGGACATGGCGATGAGCTCGTCGCCGCGGCGGACGAAGATGCCTTCGCTCACTCCACACCCCGCTCTGCGAACCACCGACGGATCTCTCGCCTAGCTGTCAGATACCCGAGCTCGCCGATGGCCGCCTGGAGAAGCGCACGAGATGCGCCCTCGGCGTCGAGAGTCAGCCCTAGGTCGTCAGCCAGCTCGGCCGCCTCATCGACACGCCCGGCTTCGGTGGGCGCCGAGCTTCTGGCCTCCAGGACTTCAATGGCCCAAGCCGGTGTGATGGCTCCCGCGTACGCCCACGTGTAGATGTCGAGGACGCGGCACAGAGAGAGCGAGTAGCCGCTCGCCGCGAGCCGCCCTTGGACGCATTCGAGTGTCTCCCTGTTGACGTCGAGGTCCTTCTTGTAGCTCCTCGTGAGCGCTGTCGCGGCGCTCAGTCCACCGCCCGGTGGTATCGAATCGACGGAGCGCAGGTAGCCCGCGACGACCGAGTCGAGCATCGGAATGAGATGTGGACGCTTCTTGTGCAGCGCCTTCGTTAGTTTCGCCAGACCCACTCCCGGTACACCGGTCGGCGCCTGATAGAGCTCGTCGAGCGCGCTCCAGGGAATCTGGTCATCGGCGTCGGTGAGCGAAGCGTCCGCTGGAATCCGGCGCAGCGCCGCGTCCATAGCGGGGGCATGCTCGAGAATCCCCGCGATCTCGGCCGTACTCATCCGAGCACCGATCCGGTTCGCAATACGGAGATCCTCTTCGCGCACGACGTCGTCGGTCCGAATGGGGACAGAGTCGTAGCTGCGATAGCTGTAGTCCTGCTCCAAGAAGAGGAGAGCGAGGGGGAGCGGGTCGTCGAGACGCGTTCCGTTGCGAAAGACCAGCTCAGGGCAAGGAGCGTTCATCGACCGGTCCAGTGGTGACGCACCTTCTACGCCGCCTCGATCACACCTGGGATCGCGTTCATGTCGTGCGCGATTGCGTAGCGCCACTCTCCGAACGACCCGTCGGCGTTCACCGCGGCCACCCATCGTGCGGCCGCTTGTGACTTCACGTCCTCGCGGTCGTCCCAGCCCTTCGTCTCCAGGATCAGGTGAACGCCGTTCGAGAGCCGCACGATGAAGTCGGGGATGTAGCTGTGCTGCCCGCCGTCGTGCAGATACGGGATCGCGAAACCGAGGCCCTGGTTCTTCACGAATGCCTCGACGCGCGGATGGGTGTCCAGGTGGAACGCGGCCGACTGCTCCCACTTCGAGTCCTGAACCACGTAGTTCAGGTGTGACTTCTCGACCTCCTTGACCTTCTTGGAGGTCCAGAAGTCCACCTCGCTCGTCGAGCCGGCGCCGCGGCCCTGCTCGTAGCGCGGGACCTCCGGCGCCTCGCCCTCCGAAACGTCCGGATGAAGCGCCTCTGCGAGCCGTTCGATCGCGAACGCCCAGTACGGCGAGAGAAAGACGTCCACGCGCTTCTTCGGGTCGTCCACCTTCACCTTCTCGCGGACGAACCGCTTGACCACGTCAAGCAACTTAGGAAAGAGCACGTGCGCCGGCGCCTCGCACGTCTCCTGGCTCACGTACTCCCGCGTGAGCACGGCCGCCATCTCGAATTCCTGTTGCTGAAGCCGCGTCGCCGCACGCCACGCCTCGAGCGTCAGCGTCGAGGAGGCCCCGGGCTCGGAGTACGACGGCCGGCCCTTGTTGAGCAGCGTCGATTTCACGCGGACCTGGTCCGGGATCTTCATCGGATCTACGACCACGGGAGCGATGCTCTCCCAGTCCACGGTCACGCGGTTGCGGATCGCCTGCTGGTACCCCTCGACCCGCGGAAACTCGATCGCGTACGCAGCGCGTTCCGCAAGAGGCTGAACGTGATGCTGCTGCGGTCGCCGTATACGGACAACGGTCCGCTGCTTGAACGGAACGACCTCGAAGGGGACGCCGAGGATCTTCGCGACTTCCTCCTCGAACATGCCGTCCTCGGTGAGCTCGTAGCTGCGCCGCCGAAGGCCTCGACCGACCACCTGCTCGCACAGAAGCTGTGACATGAAAGGTCGCAGGCCGACGATGTGCGTGACCGTGTTGCAGTCCCAGCCCTCGGTGAGCATCCCGACGCTGACGATGCAGCGAACATCACGGCCCGGCGGATGGAGTGGCCGGTCGAGCTTCTGCGCCAGCTCCTCGAAGTCCTGGGGATAGATCGGGCGGCCCTGGTCGTCTCGGGGCCAGTCGCGCTTGCCGACCGTGTCAAGCGTGAAGCGCATCCAGCGCGACTCGTTGTTCTTCGCGCCCTCGACCTCGGTCTCCGCGACGACCTTCGAGTCGACCCGGATCGTGTATTTCGTCTCGTCGGTGTTGCGAAGCTCCGCGAAGTCGGCCGGCGGCACGCCCGGGGGCGCGACGCCGGCGGCGATCCACTGGTGGAGAACGCCGGCCAGCTTCGTGTTCTTGCAGACCAGGATCAGGACAGGTGGCCGTTCCTCGTCACCGTCTTCCGCCCACTCCTGGCGCAGCTCCTCCCAGGAGAGCGCGAGCAAGCGGATCGGATGCTCGGCATAGCGGAGAACGGCCTCCGGCTTCGGGTTCGCCCGCTTGCCGCCGCGCTCGGCCGTGGTCAGCTTCCGCATGATCCAGCGCCAGATGTTGAAATAGGCAGCCTGGTCCTCACCCGTTGGATCAGAGTGCGCAAGCTGGGGGATCTTCACGAGCCCCGACTCGATCGCATCCGTGAGGCCGAAGTCGCTCACGACCCAGGGGAAGATTCGATTCGTGTCCTCCTCGGCCCGCGCGAGATAGTACGGCGTCGCCGAGAGATCCACGCAGAAGTTGATGCGGCGGTTCTTGTGGATCCGGTCGAGACCGTCGACCCAAACGGTTGACTCGTACGCGAGGTCGTCCGCCCGATCCTCGTCGAGCTGTTCGGCGTCATCGGCGGCGCCCTCCGCTTCGGTCTGCCGGATCCGGTACGCGTGATGGGCCTCGTCGTTCAGGACAAGGAGGTTCTGCTTCCCCCCGACGTCGCGGAAGAGGCGCTGCATGAGCTTCGTGTCGCTCTCCACGTAGCGCGTCTCCTCGACTACGACCTCAGGCTTCTCGGGGCGACGGTCCTCCAGGATCCGCATGCCCTGGAGGACCGCAGCGTCGAGCGACTGCTCGGTCATGTAGCGAAGCCCTCGCCCGGACGTCGTCTTGGGGCCGATCTTGATCGTGGACTTCATGAGTTCCGGAACGCCCCGCTTCTGAACCTTCGAGCCGGCGCTCATCCCCTTGCGTTCGAAGTCGTGCCAGTTTTTCACGAGCACGCGGCCACGGCGCAGGGTTGGCATCAGGTGCGGCGGAACGAGGTCGCGCGTTCGGTAGACAGACGCCTCGTCGCGGTTCGGATCGAGTTCGCCGAGCCGCTCGCGGATCGTCACGTTCGGGCAGACGACGAGCACCGCGTCGGAGAAGCGCGCATCGCCGCGCGAGGCGACCTTGTTCAGGATGCTCCAGGCCGCGATCATCGCCATCACCGTCGTCTTGCCCGAGCCGGTCGCCATCTTGCAGGCGTAGCGGATGAACGGATCGACGCCGTCCGGAACGGTCTCGAGCGGCACGTCCACGCCCTGGAGCAGGTCCGGCCGCGCTTCCTTCAGGAAGATGATCGTCTCGGCCGCCTCGATCTGGGCGAAGAAGAGCCGCCGCCCCTCCCCGCGTCCCTCGCGGTGCCAGTAGCGGATCAGGTCGAGCGTAGTCCGCGACACGCCCGGGTAGCCGGCAGCCCGCCACTGCGCAACTCGCTCCCGAATCAGATTTGCGAGCTCGAGTTCATGCCACTCGCCGCGCGACGGCTGGCCGGGCTCGGGCTGGGGCGCCTTCGGATCGCGATAGAAGTACCCGGCTCGCCGCCGCTCCGCGATGCGCTCCGGCGCCCGTCCCTCCTCGATCTGCCAGTGCTCCGCAGGCTCCTCGAACGGAGAGTTAAGGATCGGCTGCTCGACCTCGAAGGCGGTCATTCCGCCTCGTCGAGCGACTTGACGACAAGTAGCTCGTTGCCGCGGTCATCGAGGACCTTCACCGCGATCTCGCGCAAGTCACCCGCGGTGAAAGGAGCGCTGACCGTGCCGGCGAGGTGATCCCAGACCGACTCCTCGAAATCCGTCTTGAGCGCTTTCTTCAGGCTGTCCCAGGCTGAGGTTCGCGGGAAGAAGGCCTGCGAGACGTGGAACGAGAGCCCGTTCCAGGCCGTGTCGAGGAGCCAGGCCGGGACGTCGTCGCCGCTGCGATGCTCGGCCTCGAACGTCGTTGGGTCGAAGGTGTCCAGCCCGAGCAGCTCGACCTCGTAGCGCTGCGGGCCGTCCTTCCCCTCGGGCTCGACCTTGCGGACGGCCACGTCGGGCAGCCCGGCCACGGAGAAGAGCTGGCTCGACCGCATCGTCTTCAGCAGATCGCCCATGACGAGATCCGGCGTCGCCTGGATATACGTCGCGGGGATGCCGACGAGCTGGTCGATCTTCTCGACCATCGTCCTCGCGTTCGCCTCGATCGCGAAGCCGATCACGAGGAGCTGCTCGTAGTGCTTGAGGTGTGCCTCGCTCGCTGCCTCGTAGACGAGCTTCTCGCTGATCGCGCCGTTCTCCGGCCCGAAGACGATGGCGACAGGCTGGCCGTCCGGCTCGAGATTCGCCTCGCCGGTGAGCGTGAGCGATTGCGCGGGCGGCCGGACGTTAGTGAGCGTGAGCGTCCGGTTGCCGGGGAGCTGAAGCGAGGAGTTCAGTCGCAGCGCCTCGACCATCCGGTCGATGTAGGAGGCGTCGTCGGGAACGCCCGAATCCTCCATTCCGTCGCCGTCGATGTCGACCGGCGTCGGGATGGACGCCTCGACCACGAACGGGCCGGAGACCCGTGTTACCGCCGTGTTCACCTCCGGACGGTCGACGAGCACCTCCTCGGCCGGCGGCTCGTCGTTCGCGATCGATTTGAGCGTCACGTGCGGGATAATCCCGCCGACCTCCTCGCCCTTCCTGTTCTGCCTGCGGCTGTAGACGAAACCCTCGCCCGGCCCGCGCTCGGCTTCCTGGAGCTCGTAGTATGGGAACGTCGCCGTGAGCAGCCGCTGCCGCGCGAGCGCGAGAGGGACGCGCGACGTGTCGATCGTGATCCAGCGACGACCCCATTGCTCGGCCACGTACGCGCTCGTTCCCGATCCGCACGTCGGGTCGAGGATGAGGTCTCCCGGAGCCGTCGCCATCAGCATGCACCGCTCTACTAACCTGGCCGATGACTGGACTACGTACATCTTCGACTCTGCTCGGCTTGAGAGGCGGACGTCAGGCCAGAAATTGGCCAGAGGCCGAACCGGGAAGTCGTCGAAGAACCGGACATAGCTCAACATTCGTCCGCGTTTCTCAATCCGTCGGCTGGCGATCAGACGCTGCATTCCGAGCTCGCCGGTCTTCCAATAGCCTGTAATGGGTCTGTACGTCTCACCTTTGAATTCGACCCGAAAATCGCCCGGAGGTCTCTGGGAGACAATGTTGTCTTGGCGATACGCGCGCGCGCGCCAGGCGAAAGGTTAGACCAGTCGGATCGTTCAGCGGTGGTCATCGGCCGCCGGGTGCCATCGGACGCCTCAACGCGCGAGTACTCTGCAGCACCGGGATCACCTCGCTTGTCGAGCCATATTTGCGAGTATTTCATCCGCTCCACTTCGCGGGCGTACCAAAGGACAAAATCCGTGACATTCGGTAGAAGCAAGTCCTCCTGAGCGCTTGTTTTCACGACGGTCACGATCGAGACAAGGTTTTCGCTCCCAAAAACCTCGTCGAGCAATTCCCGAACGTGATGCAGATTTTCATCGCCGATCTGCACAAATACGCTGCCCGATGGGCTCAATAGATCGCGGGCAAGCAGGAGGCGATCACGCAGGTAAGTCAAGTAAGAGTGGGGCCCGAGCTCCCACGTGTCTCGGTATGCTTTCACCATCTCGGGCTCGCGCGACATGTCCGTGTCATCGCCGTCTTTCACATCTCGCCGGCGCACGAACGGCTGGAAGTTCGAGCCGAACTTCACGCCGTAGGGCGGGTCGACGTAAACCATCTGCACCTGGCCGCCGAGGCCCTCGTACTCGAGCAGCGAGTTCATGACGACGAGCGAGTCGCCGAGGATCATCCGGTTGACCCAGCCGCCCTTGTGCTCGTACGCCTCGAGCTGCTGGTGGAGCGGAAGCTGCGGGTCGGCGAAGAGCTGCATCTCCATCTGGCGGTCACGCTCGTGGCCCGCGAGCGTCTCGAGGATCGCCTTCGTCGAGAGCCGCTCGTGCACGAAGAGCGGCAGCGTCGGAACGTCGAACGAGAGCCGCTCGGCCTTCCCGGTCCAGTCGAGGAAGGGCCGCGAGAGCGCCTTCAGCCGCTCGACCGCGTCCGCGAGCCCGCCGACCTCAACGCCGTCGAACGACCGCGGCTCAGGGAAGCGGTGCGGCGGCTCGAGCTGAGACGCCTCCTCGATCTGCGCGATCAGCCATTCGCCGAGCTCGCGCGCGGAGTTCTGGCCGTCCCAGTCGAGCGCCGGCGAGAGCGACGAGTCGTACCGATACGTTCTTGGCGGCCTGCGCTTCCGGAACTGCGCCTGCGTACCGACCTCCGGGCGGAGTAAGGCCTCGTCCTCGTGGCGATACGTTTCCGCACGCTTGGATTGTCGCCGCGACGCCATCAGAGGACAGTCTCGAGTGCATGCACGATGTCTCTTGCGTTGCGGAGATGCTTCTCGACTTCCTCGATCTTGAGTGTTGCCCGCCGGAACCCAATGCGATCGCCGGTGTGCGCGATCCGGTTCCGTCGACCCGCCAGTTCCTCGAGCTGCTTCTCCGATGTGCCCGTGCGTACAGATCGGTCTGCGTCGACCCTGGGCCAGAAACCCCGCTTTCCCACGGTCGAGAATACGATCCCGATCTTCGATGGGCTCGCGCTGGCCTCTCCGATGAGGTACTCCTCAATCACATCTCGATAGCCCCACCGCCGTCGCTTGTATCGGTCTTCGATCTCGATAACCTCCCCTAGCGACACGGATACCTGTCGCAGCCGATCGGGCAGGTCATCGAGCGCGCTACCTATGTATGTGCACGCTTTTTCGGATACGTAGGACTCCACTGCCGCCGCGATAGCGACTAGCGCCTGTCGCAGGAGCGGCCGAAGCTCGGGTTCGGTGAAATGCTCGCGACGCACGTTGCCGCCGGGCTTGAGCACCACGAAGACGTCCTTCGACTCCACGCAGTCGAGTTCATTCCACTTCTTCTGCGGAAGCCTTAGAAGAGCACCGACCGCGTCACGACGTTCTCGGCGCATCCTGTACGTCCGCGCATTGAGCAGCGCCCGGGTAAGGCCCAAGAGTCTTTCCGCATCGCCGATGTTGGCTTCGAAGACCTCGATCGGAGTCGGCTTCGGCTTGCCGGCCATCAGGAAGGTCTCTCCCCCAGCCCGAAGCTGTAGAGCCGCCAGGCCATCGCCTCGCCGCTCACGCCAAACCGCGCCGCCGCCTCGCCGCCCGTAGCCGCGGCGCGCACCTCGTCCTCCGGCATGAGCAGCTCCGCTGCGAAGACGTTCGCCTCGCGCTCCAGCAGCCTCCCCTCGCCCACGCCGACCTCCGTGGCCCGGCAGAACACCGGCACCGAGCGGCCCTCCAGGTGCTGGCACATCCAGTGGCCGAGCTCGTGGGCGAGCGTGAACCGCCGGCGCGCGGGTGGCTCGGCGGCGTTCAGCCAGATCTGGCGCTCGGCGGGTACGAGCATGCCGCTCACCTCGAGGTCCTCGCGCGCGCCGACGGCCAGGCCGAGGAAATCCTCCGCGATCGACTCGACGGGGACTGGTAGGGCGGGGCTGCCGGGGAACCGCTCCTGGTAGCGGTCTCGCAGCGCGCCGGCTCGTGGATCCTTGACCGGACCGGACACGTCCGTTCAGGAGGATGGCGAGTCAACACGGGCGGGTCAAGTGGCAGCATGGCCTTCGAAGAGCTCGTCCACTTCGTCTCGTGGCTCGGGGGGAGCGCCTGCAGTGGGGGCCGCAACCGGGAGATCCGGCTCGGGCGCGCGCAGGTACACGGCAGGAGCGGGCGCCGGCGGCGGGCGCCACGCCGCGAGCTCGTCGACGCGCGCCGCGAGCAGCGACCCGAGCGCCTCGAAGACGCGCCCGCTCACGCCGCGCGGATCGAGCAGCCCGGTCTCGAGCCGGTGGTAGTACGCGCCGACCTTCTCCCGCGCCCCCGCCGCGAGGCCCAGCCGCGTGACGAGCTCGTCCACGACCTCCGCTCGCCGCAGGCCGCGGCGCACACGCAGCTCCAGCAACGGCGGCTGCCCGGCCGCCCAGGCCTGCATCGCCGCGATCTCGTCGTCCGACGGCTCCCCCGGAAGCGACGCCGTGAGGAACCGGTCGAGCAGCTCCCTGAGCTCCACCTCCCCCTCCCCCGCGCGCGCGAGGTACTCCCGCGCGTCGGGCCGCTCGCCGCGTGCCCAGCGGGCCGCGTACTCGTCGAAGAGGAGCGCCACGTCACCCACCGACGAGCTCCCGGAGCCGGATGTGCCCGCGGTGGAGGGCCTGGTCGACGGCGTTCCGCTCGATCCCGAGCCGCCGGGCGATCTCCTCGTGGTCGTAGCCCTCGAGGTAGCGCAGCTCGAGCACGTGCCGCGCCCGCTCGGGCAGGTCTCCGAAGAGGAGCCGCAGGTCGTGGTCGGTCTCGAAGTCGTCGTACGGATCGGGCGCGGGAAGGTCGAGCTCCTCGGGCCACGGGTCGGTGCGCGGGCGCGCGAAGAACTCCTTGATCGTCCACGTCGTCACCATCTGGACGACGACGCGGAACGGCACCGGGTACTCCTTGCCGCGCCGCAGCTCGCTGAGCAGCCGAAGCGCGACGCGCTGGGCGACCTCCCAGGCGTCAGGGTCGGGCAGCCGCAGCCGGCACCGCTCGAGCACGACCGGGTAGTAGGTCGCAAGGAGCGTGGCGTGGTCGTTCGCCGCGAGGAGCCGGATGTCCTCAGCGTCGCGCGCATCGTGCATCGAGAGAGAGGTCGCGCGGGACAGGGCTTGATCTTACGCGGCCGTTCTGGACGGTCGAGGATGAGTGTCCGCACCGACGAGGAAGATGCGCCGTATGCCGGATCGCAAGCCAGCAGACCTTGCCGACCTCGCCGTTGAGCTCGAGCGCACGAGCGAGATCAGCGATCAGACGGGGCAGATGCTCGAGATCGCGGCGACGTCGAGGAAGCGCTCGCGCCGATCGGCCTTCATCCGGTCATCGTCGGTGGGCTCGCCGTCGCGTACTGGACGTCCGGTGCCCATCTCACCTCGGACATCGATGTCGTCATGCCGTACGTCGCGGAGGCCGGCGTGCGCCTCGAGCGGCTTGGGTTTGTTCGTCAGGGACGCTTCTGGGTTCTCCCAGGGCGTCACGTGTTTCTCGAGGCGCCCGGCTCCGAGCTCGAGCCGAGCCCGGAGGGATTCGAAGCGATTGAGACCCGGTCGGGCCGATCCGTCCGGATTCAGTCCGCGGACGAGCTCCTTCTCCAGCGACTCATGGAGTTCGCCGGCACGGGAAGCTCGTCGTCTTTCCAGCAATGCCTGTGGCTCCTCGGGTCCGAAGGGATCGACCAGGAGCGGCTCGATCGGCGCGCGCGGGCCGAAGAAATGTCCGCGGCCCTCGCCGCGCTGCGAAGCACCGTCGAATCGTTCGAGAGAACGGGGCGGCTTCCGGCGCCCTGGGAGCTGAAGGACCTCGCAAAACGGCTGTGAAGCTACAGTTGAGTCAAATGAAGAAGGTACGCCCTTACCGCCTCTGGCTCGATCAGCGTGTGAAAAACACCGCCTGGGTCGAGCGAGTGAACGCCGCTATGACCGCGGATGAGCGTGACCGCCCACGCGAGGCGGAGGAAGCGCGCCTTCTCCGCGAACGCGGCATCCCGCCGGCGCGTGTCGGAACGCCCCGCTGAGGGCGCGCCGACACGCATTCGCAGCAGGATCTTCCGGCTAGAGGCCGCGCAGAACCGCGCCGAGCTTCGCCACGCCCTCGGGCGCGAAGTCGCGGGCGCCGGCGTCGGCCATGCCGTCGCGGTCCTCGGCCGTCTGGAACACGGCGTGCTGGGTCACGCGGGTGCGGCCCTCGCCGGCATCCTCGAGGATCAGGGTCTGGAGGCAGACGTGGCCGGGCAGGCCCTCCCACTCGAACGTCTGGATCAGCCGCTCGTTCGGCTCCATGCTGTGGATGACGCCGCGGAACGCGTACTCGCCGTCGTCGCCGCGCTGGACGAAGCGCCAGCGGCCGCCGGGGCGCGGGTCGTACTCGTCGACCTCCGTCGTCAGGCCCTCGGGGCCCCAGTGGCGGATCAGCAGGTCCTGCTCGGTGAACGCGCGCCACACGGCCTCGCGGGACGCGTCCTGGACGGACACGACCGTCATGTCGTGCTTGCCGGGCTCGGCGATGAACTGCATCTCGGGGGTCGTGGTCGGCATTCCGGTCTCCTCTCGTCGGGTCTGCGGATAGGACGGTCGGGGGCCTGCGAACTCATCGGCGCCCTCGGAGGCGGCCGATTCGACCGAGGCGGGATCGGCCCTTGCGGGCGAGGAGCTCGCCCGCAACGCTTTGACGCGTGTTCCGCCGCCGGTCGCCGCCGCCTGACCCGCCCCTCGATCGCGACGACGTGCTGGCTATTCTGGGAGCGCTCGCCGATATCCGCTCCGACACGCGCGTAATACGCGAGATCCTCGAGGAGGACGATGAAACGGAACGATGGGATGAGCCCTGAGGAGCGCGCCGCGCGCGATGCACGACGCGCAGAGGTCGATCGGCTGCTCGAGCAGCGCATCGCGCACCACCGCCGCAAGCTCGACGAGGAGCGCACGGCCCGCGAGCGTCCGGCGCGGCGCAGGCTCTTCCGCCGCGGCTGAGCGACGCTAGGCGCGGGCCGCGACCGGCGAGGCGACGAGGTCGTCGTAGAGCGCGACGATCGTCCCGATGTTCGCCTCGACCGTCATGGTCGGGCGGGCCGCAACGA
>Ga0299913_10002314_pt1 | contig 14958 bp, 11 predicted proteins | sample RVTome_9_FD_201360 | JGI IMG/M metagenome (GOLD analysis project Ga0299913, IMG submission 201360) | Soil microbial communities from uranium-contaminated site in the Upper Colorado River Basin, Wyoming, United States - RVT155D38 (version 2) ...
ACTGATCACCGCTCGCGGCGTCGGCCAGACCCGAGAGCGATCCCCGCGGTCAGCTCACGCGCGCGACTCCAGTCCGATCCCCTGAGCCGCCAGGATGGCGTGCGCCTCGGCCATCGCCGCGTCGGAAAGCGTTACCCGCTCGGCGTCGAAGCCGGGCGCCCTCGTCGCATCGATCCCGAGCCGGGACGTCGCCCCGCCCTCGGATGACGGATCCAGCATGCTGCCGGGAAGACCGGCGACCACGAACGTATCCCGATCGGCCTGGAACCTGGTGGCGATGGCCCACAAGACATCCTCGTCGCGGCTGACATCCACGTCGTCGTCGACTGCGACCACGAGCTTCAGGTACGGGTCCCAGCCGAGCAGGGCGAGCGCAATCTGTTTCGCCATCCCGGGTACGCCCGGACGCACAGCCACATAGCAGTGGAAGTGCGTGCCGGAGGCTGGGTACTCGAGACGAACCACATCCGGGAACCGTTCCCGCAACTTCATCGCCATCTCCGATTCGCGCGGAACCCTCCCGAGATTGAGGTGATCCGGAGCGTTGCCGGAAACGACGTCGACGAGTATCGGATCATGTCTCCGCAGGATCGAGGACACCTCGATCACGTTGTTCGTCGAACGCGATGTGGCGTAGCCGGAGAACTCCCCGAAGGGACCCTCCTCCGCGTTCCGCTCCGGGTCGATCACGCCCTCCAACACGATGTCCGCCGAGGCGGGCACGCGGATCCCGAACCGGGGCGTCGCGACCACCTCGAGCGGCTGACCGAACAGGCCGCCGGCGATTGCCCTTTCGTCTATTCCCATGCCGACCCGTGCGGCCGCCGCCAACATGAACAGGGGATGTCCCCCGATCACCACGGCAACGCCAAGTGTCTTGGCTCGATCGCGGGCAGCGGCCAGATGCCGCCACAGATGGCCTCGCGAGTGCAGGCTGGTCGCCAGTGTGGTCTTGGAGGAGACCGTCGCTCGGTGATAGCTCGCGTTACCGGTGCCCTCCTCTTCACCTTCCACGATGACGATCGCACTTGTCAGGTACGGTCCCCGGTCTTGAGCGAAATGCGTCAACATCGGCAGCCGTGCCAGATCGACTCGCTCGCCCTCCTCGTGGACGTCGAGCGCGGGACCGGAATCGACGAGCCGCGGAGACACCGCCGCGGCGCTCGCGGCGACGTACGCCTCGTGCAGGCTGCCGACCGTGGTCCCGAGGAGTCGCGCGATCCGTTCGCGCGAGGCGAACAGGTTCGTCACCACGGTCGTTGCCAGACCGTCCACCTGAGTGCAGACGAGGATGGGCCGGCGCCCGGTCGCTTCCAGCTCCATAACGAGAGCCGTGACTCCCTGGACGCGCGAGACGGGCTCCTCGATGATCAGCACGTCCTCCGGATACCGGCGGCGGTAGTCCTCGAGGAATGCCCGGACGTCCTGTTGAGACATCGGCGTCGCCGACCATGCAACGTTCGTACGTTCCATATCTATCTACTCGAGTACGAACTCGGGCCGGGGCTCTACGCGCATCCCGGACGAGCGTTCCAAGTAGGCGGTCGCCTCCGCCGCGGATGCCGGGGCCGACGTGGGCTCGATGCCGAGGATCCGTGCGGTGTTGTTGCCGAGGTATCCCTCGAGGTCGCCCTCGCTCAGGTTGAAGCCCTGTGGCGGGTCCATACAGAGGACCTCGAGCTCGCGCATCCACATACCAGGCTCGTTCGGAGGTGAGTCCGTGCCGAACAACAGCTTCTCCTTGGGCATGTCCTGCGCGAACTCGACGATGCGCGACTGGAGCAGCCACCCGGATTCGCCGTACACGTTCGGGCTGTCCAGAATCATGTAGAGGGCCTCGAAGCAGTAGACCCCACCTGTCTGCACCCCGAAGTGCCCGATGATGAAGTTCACGCTCGGGAACTCCCGGATGATCTTGTAGTACTGCGTCGGGATGCTGTACGGACCGTCCCCGGTGTGCAGCAGGACCACGATCCCGTGCTCCGCGCAGACACGGAGGGCGGGGCGGAGCCACTCCAAGGCCCGGTCCGGTCGATACGCGTGCATGTTTGCGTGCAGCTTCATCATCTTGAAGCCGTGCTCTCGGATGTGGAACTCGAGCTCGGCCGCGCCGTTCTCCGGCCCGAACCGTGGGTTGTACGTGAAGTTCCCGATGAACCGATCGGGATAGCGCTGCACGAGCTCCACGATGTACGACATGTAGTCCCGGATGCCTTCGCGACCCGTCCGCATCCCGTCCTGCCACACGGTGTTGCCCGGCGGCGGCTGGATGCATCCGTAGTCCACGCGCCGTGGCTTCCCGTTCACCCAGTACGGCCCGTCCATCATCTTGAGCATCCGCTCGCCGGTGAAAGGCTCGCCGTTGTGTCGCCATGCCTGGTCCACCACGTTCGTCGGATGCATGTGCGTGTCGATGATCATCGAGTCCTCCTCTCGGGACGGTGCGGGGTCAGGTGGGTCGCGCGGTCAGCAACCGATTCGACGGCGGATCGCGGTCCGGTGACGGGGTCATGACGATGTCGTCGGGCCGCACGGGGACCCTCGGCAGCGGTCGTCCTGTGGCGTTACGCAGGGCGTTCATCACCGCGGGGGTGGTCGACAGCGTGGCGAGCTCGCCGACGCCATTGACCCCGTAGGGCGAGTCGGGATGCGGCATCTCGAGCAGGTGGATCCGGATCGGCGGCATGTCGGCGATCGTCGGCAGGAGGTAGTCGGTGAACGAGGCGTTGCGGATCCGTCCCCCTTCGAGCCGAAGCTCCTCGAGGAGCGCGAGACCGATCCCCTGAGCGACCGCGCCCTGCACCTGCCCCTCCACACCCGAAGGATTGATCGCGCGCCCTACGTCCTCAGCGACGGCGACCTCGACGACCTTGACGAGACCGAGCTCCGTGTCGACGTCCACGACCGCGCGCTGAGCGCAATACGCGAAGGCGACATGCGCATCGCCCTGTCCCGTCTCGGGATCGATGGATACGGTGGGTCGGTGATGGTACTCGAAGGCCTCTTCGACGCCGTCGTCCGCGAGCAGCTCCGACAGCGGCATGGCGATGTCGCCCGTCCGGGAGTCCACGACCTGCCCGTCGACGTATCGGAGCTCGTCGATGGCACATCCCAGGGCCGTCGCGCACCGCTCGAGCACGCTGGCCCGCACCGCCTCGCAGGCGCCCATGACCGCCCCGCCGGTCATCCACGTCTGCCGCGACGCCGAGGACGAGCCGGCGTCGCCGAGCGTCGTATCCGCCGGGTGGACGAGGACGTCGGGAACGCCCAACTCGGTGCGAGCGATCTGCGCCTGGACGGTGACGATGCCTTGGCCGCACTCGGCCGCGGCGGACCAGACCTCGACCAACGGCTCCCCTCGCGCGGCCGACAGCCGCACCACCGCGGTCGATGAGTCGTCCGCGCCACCCGAATACCCGACCGCCTTCATGCCGAGGGCGTACCCGACCCCACGTCGCACGGACTCCCCATGCGTGACGTTCCCGTGGCCGCCGGGGACCGCATACCCGTTCGGCCGGGCATCGGGGACCGGAAGCGCCAGATCCCCGAGGTGCTCCAGCAGCTCCCTGACGGGCGCCGGTCCATCGACCTGCTGTCCCGTCGGCAGGATCGTGCCGGTCCGGAGCGCGTTCCGGAGTCGCAGCTGCAGAGGATCGATCCGGAGCTCCGCCGCCAGCCGATCCATGTTCGACTCGACGCCGTAGCACGCCTGGACCGTACCGAACCCGCGCATCGCGCCACACGGGGGGTTGTTGGTGTACACGGCGTCGCCATCGATCTCGACGTTCGGTACGTCGTACGCGCCGGCGGCGAAGTAGCTCGCGTTCGCGATCACGATCTGCGAGGTGGACGTGTACGCGCCTCCGTCGAGCAGCAGGTACGCCTTCACGAACGAAAGGCGACCGTCGCTCGTCGCACCGTGCTCGAACCGCATCCACGCGGGGTGCCGATGCACGTGGCCGAGGAACGACTCGTCACGCCCGTAGACCATCTTGACCGGCCGCCCGGTGCGCAGCGCCAGCATGCAGGCGTGGACGTGGACTGAGAGGTCCTCCTTCCCGCCGAACGCCCCACCGACGCCCGCCAGGAACAGGCGTACGCGATCCTGCGGGAGCCCCAGGCACGCCGCGACCTGGTGGCGATCGTCGTGGAGCCATTGCGAGGACACATAGAGGTCGACGCCCTCCTCGGTCGGGACGGCGAGCCCGGATTCGGGTCCCAGGAACGCCTGATCCTGCATGCCGACCTCGTAGGTGCCGACGACCGTGACGTCGGCGGCCTCGCGCGCCGCCTCCACGTCGCCATGCCGGATCTGGACGTGTCGGACGAGGTTGCCGCTCGGATGCACCCGGAGCGACTCGGGCCGCAGCGCGGCGTGGGGGTCGGTTACCGGTTGCAGGACGTCGTAGGCAACCTCGATCATCGAAAGCGCTCGCCGGGCGATCTCCGGCCGGTCGGCGGCCACGATGGCGACCGGTTCGCCCTGGTACCGCACGACGTCCGCCGCGAGCACCGGCTGGTCGGCGACCTTCATGCCGTAGGTCGGCGCCCCAGGGACGTCGGCGTGCGTGAGGACCGCGCGGACACCACGGAGCCGACGAGCCCGGGACGTGTCGATCGAGCGGACGCGGGCGTGTGGGTGCGGGCTTCGGAGCGTCGCCCCCCAGAGCATCCCCTCCCAGTGGAGGTCGGAGGAGTACGCGAAGCGACCGGCGACCTTGGGCCCGGCGTCGGGCCTGATCGCGCCGGTGCCGACCCCGTCGAGGACCCTCGGCGACCGAGAGGTCCGGGTCGCTGCGCGGCCAGACGCCCTCGTCGTCCTCACGTCCCCCGCGCGCCCCCTCCGATGCGATCGAGCCGTCGCGGACGCCCTGCGCGCGTTCGACCCATCGTGCCTTGGCCGGGCTGCGGATCCGGGCCCGACCGTCGGGTGGGTGGCGCGCGCATCTCCGGTTCGAATCGCGAGCGCCACGTTCTTACAGATTGTCAATATGGCTGGGTGCCCGGGCCGGTGTCAAGGCGTGGCACTCACATGAAGTTGGAGGTGTGCAGCTCCGAGATGGCCTCCGCCGTGCCGGCCGGAAAGCCGAGCTGCGTCAGCCGCCGCACGCGTCGCCGGTGCATCGTGTCGTGGAGTTGCCGGACGGCGACCGTCCCCTCACGGATGCGGGTCGCCGACACGCCGCCCGCGGCCAGCAGGACCAACGCCTCCTCCACGTGGGGGCTCGCACCGCTCGCGTCGGCGAGGAACGCCGCACGGCGCTCGACGGCGTCGTGCAGGATCTGCGCCCGGTCGGGATCCGCGCCGAGGTAATGCCGCGCGTGCTCCACGCCGAACGCGACGTGGCGAGCCTCGTCGATCCGGGCCCGGCGGACGATGTCGGCGGTCACGGGGTCCGGGGCGAACCGCTCGACGAACGCGAGGTACTCGAGGAAGGTCCCCTCCCCGAGCACGGAGAGGAGGAAGGACGCCTGGGAGAAGTCTTCCTGCTCTAGCAGGGATCGCAGGGAGGTCTGGGTCAGCGCCGTCGAGAACTGCACACCGCCGCCGTTCGCCAACGCCCGCTTCGTGAAGGCCTCGATGTGTCGCGCCTCGTCGACCACCTGCGTGGACAGGAACAGCACGACCTCCGTGAAGTGGGGATGGATCGTCGGGATGAAGCGCGCCGGCACGTACAGCGCGGCGTACTCGTTCTCGGCGAGGTGCGTCATGATCTGGCACACCGCCCGCTCGACGTGCGTCGGGAGGGGCCGCAGATCGCGCCAGCGGATGTCCTTGGAGGCGTCCCACTGGCCCTCCGTGGCCAGTTCGTACAGGGAGGCCACGTTGTGCGCCCAGACGCGGTCCCGCTCCGTGACCGTGTAGGGGAACGGCTCGGAACCCGATTCCACGACCGCCCCGCGGGGCGCGAACCCCGTGGCCGGGTCCGCCCGGTCCGGGATCTCCCCGGCCTTTCCGACGAGCCAATCCCGCGTGTCGAAGCCGTCGTGGCGGAAGGTCGGCGTCACGCCCCAGTCGGGACGATCGCGGAACATCAGGGCCCCCCGCTCCCCGCGGCGGATCCGGTAGACGGTCCGGGGGCCGTCGGGCTCGGCGTCGACGAGCTCGTGCCCGGTTCCCCGACACCACGCCGGCAGCTCGTGCGCGAGCGCCGGGTTCGAGCTCGACAGCTCCAGGACCTCGCCGACCTGGAGGTCCGACAGGCAGACGTCCAACGCGAACACGAGGCCGGAGGCGAGGTCGAGGTCCTCGCCGTCGAAACGCGCCGCCGGATCCTCGCCGCGTTCGCTCGGTCTCACGATGCGTCCGCCATCCCCTGGTCGATGACCGCGTCGAACACGTCACGGTACCCGTCGAGCTCGGGTGCGATCCATTCGCGCAACCCTTCGAGCTGGAGGATCCGCCGGTGCTGGGGGTTCGCCCACTCCATCTCGAACAGCCTCGCGCTCCACGCGGTCGCGACCTCGGCCGGCAGCGTCGGCCTGGCCGTGAAGTTGCAGTGGTTGTACGGCGGCGAGGTCCAGAACGGTCGGAGACGACCGGGCGGGACGTCGCCGCCGCGGACGAACACGTCCCACGAGGCGGCGCCCACCGCCGCCGCGTCCGCCTCGCCGCGGAGGACGGCCGCCACGGCTTCTCGCTCGCTTCGGCCCGTGTCGCCGTGTTTGCCGACGTCCGTGTCGAACCGCAGCAACGCCACATCGGACCCCGGGGACAGGCCCTCCCGTCCCAGGTAATGCACCGGCATGATCGCCGCCTGCGCCGAATCGGCGCTGCCCAGAGCGAGGGTGCGGCCCCTCAGGTCGTTCGCGCCCTCCAACTCGCCCCGACCGACCAGAAGCGTCCGGAACCCCACGTCCGTGTCGCGCATCGCCAGCACGCGCGCCCGGCCATCGGTCGCACGATGGACACGCACGTACGCGAGGTTCGTGTTCCAGCCCACGTCGATCCATCCATCGAGCAAGGCCCGAACCTGGGCCGGGTAGTTCGAGAACCAGACCACGTCCATCTCGACGAGAGCGCCGCGGAAGTGATCGATGATGCCCTCCCAGATCGGGATCACCTTCGCGTCGTACGCCACCGCCCCTAGCAGGACCCGATCGGTCATCCCGCTGCTCCTTCGAGCAGCGGCATCCCGGCCAGCGCGCGGCCGGTCAGCTCGTACAGCACGTCGGTCGTGGGCGCCATCACCGCCCCCGCGCGCGCGTCACGGAAGAACCGCTCGATCGGGAGATCCTTGCTCATCGCCGCTCCACCGCACGCCTGCATCGCCTCCGACGTCACGCGGATCGCCATCTCGTTGGCGGAGGCCTTGGCGGACAGGATCGGGACGGTGGCGTCGCCCCGGGACATCCGCGCGGCGACGTCGGCGAGGAACCCCGCGACGGTATCGACCTCCGTCCGTGCACGCCCGATCCTCGCGCGGACCGTGGGGAGGTCGATCAGTGCGCTCCCGAGGTGCTCGAGCTTCGCGCGCGTCACGTGGCCCACGGTGGCGTTCAAGGCCGCCTCGGCGATCCCGAGCGAGACCGCGCCCTGGCCGAGCAGGAACCACGGGAGCACGATCCCCAGCATCAGGTCGAGACCGCCGCCGGTCTCCCCGAGGAGCCAGGCGTCTTCGACCGCGACGTCGAACCGCATCGGCGCGCTCGCGTTTCCGCGCAGGCCCAGCCCGTCCCACGGCCGGCCCACGCCGACCCCCTCGGCCGAGGCGGGGACGAGGTACAGGCTCGAATCGATCGCCCCGCTCGTGCCGGCCGGACGCGTCGAGACCACGTAGGAGTCGGCGTGGCCGGCGCTGGTGACGAACGACTTGTCGGCCGACACGAACGCCCCGCCGTCGCGTTCGCTCAGCTGACTCACCGGCGCCCAGAAGTGGCTCCTCGAACCCCGTTCGCTGAACGCGAGCGTGGAGAGCTCCGTCCCATCGGCCATGGCGCGGAGCTCGCGATCGCGGGAGCCATCGCTCGCGGCGAGCGTCACCTGAGCCGCGCAGACGTGCATCAAGTACACCATCGCGGTCGACGGACAGCATGCCGCCACCTCGCGCGTGACCCGCAGGAACCCTTCGGGCCCGACCTCGAGCCCACTCACGGCGACCGGCAACGTCGCCCCCAACAAGCCGGAGTCGCGGAGGACACTCACCGCCTCGATCGGGAAACGGCCCGCCCGATCCACCTCGGCCGCCTGGTCCTTGGCGATCTCGAGGACGGGTTGCAGACGTTCATCCAGGTTCACGGAGGCCTCCAACGCTCGGGGTGCACCGGGCACCGAGCGGCAGCCGTCTCTCAGCGGATCGGCGTCGCGGAGCCCGCGGCACGTGCGATCGGCGCCCGACCGGGCGCCGCGTCCTGCGTGATTCATCTGCGGTGCGTCACGTGCCACCTCCCTCCGCAGAGGAGCCGGCTCTGGCCCGGGTCACCCATCCCGGCGCAAGGGCCACGGCGAAGCGATCGCCTCACTCGATCCCGCGCCACGCCTCGGCGACGAGATCGCGAGACACCTTCTGGGCGCGCATGACGAGCTCTTGCTCGTCGACACCGACGAGCTCACCGTTACGCAACACAACACGCCCGTCCACCAGGACGGTCTCGACGACGCGCGAGTTCGATGAGAAGACGAGCGAGCCGAGGTCGTCATGATACGGCGAGCTCCTGGAGTTCTGGAGGTCGGCGATCACGAGGTCGGCTTTCTTCCCGACCTCGATCGAACCGATCCGGTCCCCGAGGCCGACCGCACGCGCACCCTCGATCGACGCCATCCGCAGCATCGCCTCCGCGGTGATCGCCCCCGCGTCCTTCGCCGCCACGCGGATCAGCAGGGCGCCGACCTTCATGCTCTCGAGCATGTCGTTGTTGTTCACGGCGGCTCCATCGGTCCCGAGCGTCACCCGTACGCCGGCGTCGGTGAGCTGCCGGACCGGCGCGATGCCGTTCCCCACGTACATGTTGCTCACGGGGTTGTACGACACGTTGACCCGATCCTCCGCGAACAGCTCGATCGCATGGTCGTCGAGGTTGACGCAATGCACCCCGATGAAGGAGGGACCGAGGAGACCGATCTCGTGCAGCCAACCCGCGGCCGACAGACCGTAGCGAGAGCGACTGATCTCGTCGTCCCGTGGGCTCTCGCAGATGTGCATCGTCACGGCCGTGCCGTGGGCGAGCGCGAAGTCACGCATCGCGGCCACCGCCTCCTCGGACACCGTCCGAGGGTTGGGCGGGGCGAGGCAGAAGACGACCCGGCCGCCGGCGGTCCCGGCGCAGACCTCGACCAACCGCTCGCAGTCCTCGAGCGCGGCGTCGAGCGGTTCCACCAGCGGCGGGTAGTACCCAGTGACCGGATAGCCCTCCGCGCTCGATAGGTCGGCCACACCCCGGCCGAGCAAGCCCCGGATCCCGCTCTCGGCGATCGCCTCGACGATCGTGTCGTAGGCGTCGTGTTTCGGCGTGGGATAGACATAGTCGAGGATCGTCGTCGTCCCGGAGCGCAACGCGTCGATGCATCCGATCCGTGCCGCCAGGGACAGCGCATCATGACCCATCGCCGCGAACATCGGCGCCGGGACGTTCTTGATCCACGCGTGCAACGGCAGGTCGTTCCCGAGACCCTTGAGCGCCGTCTGGAACAGGTGGGTGTGGGTGTTCACGAATCCCGGGATCACGTGCTTCCCGGTCGCATCGATCACGAGCTCGGCGTCGAACGACGCCTCGACCTCTCCGCCCTCCCCCACCGCGACGATCTCCGCGCCGTCGACGGCGATCGCACCGGACCCGTACCGACGCCCCTCAGCATCGAGCGTGACGATCTGCGCGTTCGTGATCAGGACGTCGACGGTCCTCAGCGGCTCACGTTCCATGTTCGCCCCGGCGTCGGATCCGCATGTCCACCTCGCGGCGACTACGCGGAGTGCCCGCGCATCCGCCCGGCTCCGACCTGTGAGACGGAGCCGTAGAGGCACCAGACGGGGACCTCCACCTCACGCGTGAGGTCGAGGCTCTCGCTCTTCTCCGTGCTCGCACCTGGCGCGGAGGCCGCACCGTCCCCGGAGCCGTTCGATCGCACATCGATCTCGATCGGATCCTGGCCGATCACGCGCTCCGGCGCCGCGAGCTGCACGAGCTCGTCACGGTTGCCCGTCGACACGAGGTTGCGGGCGGCGCGGCTGAAGTAGATCAGCGGGCGATCCACGCCGTCGACGCCCGCCATCTCGTAGGTGATCCCGACGCTTTCGATCCCGCTCGCCCGTGCCTCCTCGATCGTCAGCATCTGATCGACGATCGACATCCCGCCTCCCTCTTGGGTGAAGATGGCGCCGTCGGCCCCCAGGAGCCGCAGCAGCTGGACAGCGTGATGGGCCGAGCGCTCCTTCTGCGGCGTCGTCTTGTGGTGTCCCTCCATCAGGATGACGGGCAGCAGGTTGATCGAGTCACCGTGCCTGGCGGCGAGGCTCCGGACGACCGGGTTGTTGCAGTGCAGGATCGTCGGGGTCGTGATCCGTCCCCGCGTCCCGGAGACGAGGGCCCCGTCGAGGATCTCGTTCGTGTCGATCACCGTCGGGACGACGTCGGGGATCGCCACCCCGTACAGGTAGGTGTCCAGGAGCGCGCCGTGCGATTGGACCTGGTACACGTAGGCGACCCGCGGGACGCCCCCCGACACCGGGCGCTCCGGGAACGAGAGGGATTCCTCGACCGAGTCCGGGGGGGAATCCATCGCCAGTGCGCCGATCTCGGTGGAGACCGCGATCAGCGCGTCACGGACGGCGTTGTCCGCGGTCTGTTGATCCAGGTCGGAGGCGGGCGCGATCTCGACGACGGCCGTCAGCGCGGTCCCGAAGGGGCTCGCGGTCGCCCCGACGTCCCAGAAGTCCACGAACGCTCGGCGAGCCACCCGGACGCCGCCGCCACCGGTCGGTAGGTGAGCGCTCCCCACCAGCTGGAAGCCACGGAGGACGTGCAGCTCGCCCGAGCCGGCGGTGACCGGCGGCCCGTCGAACCCGGGGTAGGTCGGCCCTTCCGCTTTCTTCCGCGCGTCGAAGACGTCGAGGACGTTCGCGACCCGCGTCCGGTCTCCCGGACGGACGAGATGGATGCGTGCCGCCCGCACACGCGGGTCCCGCTCGACGAGGGACGTCAGCCGAGCTCGGTCGAGCGTGAGGTTCCCGTCGCTGAACCCGGAGGGTCCCTCAGCTAGGTTGTACACGACGTGCGCAGCGGTGCGCAGCACGCCGCAGGTTGACCCGGAACCTTACCGTCTGTCAAGTCGCGTCAGGCAGGACGCTGCAGGTTGGGCGCGTGTGTGCGCGTCCGGGCCGATTGACAGTATCGCCGCCTTGCACAAAGCTTGTACCTTTGTGCGGACGGACCCCCGGAAGGGGTGGCCTCGGCGGAGCGGGCGAGGTCGTCCGTCCGCTTAGCCGGAACCCGGAGGGTCCATGGGGACGAGCGCAGAGGCGACGTATCAGGCATCGCGCCGGACCGGCAGCGGCCTACGACGCCGCATCCGCCGGGCCGCCCCACCGCTGGCCGGCCTGGTCCTCATCGTGTTGGTCTGGCAGTTCGGAGCCAGCCTCCTCGAGATCCCCACTTACCTCCTGCCCAGACCGACCGACCTCGCGGAGGCCGCGGTCGAGAACCGGGAGCAGCTCGTCCAATCGCTCCTACGGACCGCGGCCTCGTCGGTCTCCGGTCTGGCCCTCGCGATCGTGCTCGGCATCACGGGTGCCGTCGTCCTCGGGCTCTCCAACGTCATCGAGCGCAGCCTGTTTCCCTACGCCGTCATGCTCCAGACGATCCCGACGATCGCGATCGCACCGATCGTCGTGATCTGGATCGGTCCCGGCTTCCGGTCGATCGTCGCCGTGTCCTTCATCATCAGCTTCTTCCCGATGTTCTCGAATACGTCGGTCGGGTTGCACTCCGTCGACCCGGAGGCGGTCAACCTGTTCCGTCTGTTCGGCGCGTCCCGGTGGAGGACGATGTGGAAGCTCCGGCTCCCCGGCGCGATGCCCTACATCATGGCGGGCGTCCGGATCTCGGCCGGCCTGTCCGTGATCGGCGCGATCGTGGGCGAGTTCGTCGCCGGCACGGGCGGGGGGCAGGGCGGTCTGGGCTTCCTCGTGAGCGTCGCCGCGACGCAGCTGAAGACGGCCTTGCTGATGACGGGTGCGCTCGCGGGCGGGATCCTCGGCGTGACCTTCTACCTCATCACGAAGATCGTGACGCGCAAGATCCTGGCGTGGCACGAGTCCACGCTGCCCGAGAAGGACGAGGCGGGCTGGAAGATCGTGCCCGTCGAAGCCGGGGGCGCCTGACCCGGCCCTCCGGAGGCCGGCGTCCGGACCGAACAGGCTGCCTTGGGACGTTCGGAGCTTACGCGGACGACGTCGCCCGGGTCCTCGCGCCTCCCACCTGGGATACCGAGCCGTACAGCACCCACAGCGGGGCCTGCATCGGGGCGGCGAGGTCCAGGCTCTCGCTCTTCTCCGTGCTCGCCCCCGGACGAGGAGCATCGCGACCCGCCCCGCCCGGCGACGCAACGTCCCCGCCCCGGGCGGCCTGCATCGCCTCGACACCGGTGTTGCCGAGCACCCGTTGGGGCGCATCCAGATCGACGAGCGCATCCCGGTTGCCGGTCGAGATGAGGTTCTTCGCGGCTCGCGTGAAGTGGATCAGCGGGCGATCGATCCCTTCGGGCCCCGCCATCTCGTAGGTGAGGGCAACGCATTCGATCCCGACCTTCCGTGCGCCTTCGACCGTCAGCATCTGATCGACGATCGACATCCCGCCCCCCTCTTGGGTGAAGACCGCGCCGTCCACCCGGAGGTAGCGGAGCAGCTGCACGGCGTGATCGGCGGAGCGCTGCTTCTCCGGCGTGGTCTTGTGGTGCCCCTCCATCAGCACCACGCCGACGAACGAGATCGTTTTCCCGTCCTCCCCGAGGAGGCGTCGGACCACCGGGTTGTTGCAGTGCCAGATCGTCGGCGTCGTCACCCGCTGATGGTTCCCCGACACGACGGCACCCCCGAGCAGCTCGATCGGATCGATCAGCGTGGGATACAGACTCCGGACAGGGTCGCCGTAGAGGAAGGTGTCGACCAGCGCGCCCTGCGACTGCACCTGATCGACGTAGGCGACCCGCGGCAACCCTTCTCCCGCGGCGGCCCGCGCGGCGGCCCGCTCCCAGAGGGCACCGAACTCCCGGACGTTCCCCTCGGCCGACCCGACGCTCAGGCTTCCGATCTTCGTCGACAAGGACAGCAGGGCTCCCCTGGCGGCGGAATCGACCGCAACCTTGTCGGTCACCCCCTGCGCGAACACGACGTCGACGACGAGGCTGGGGACAGCGGCGAACGGGGTCCACCGCGCCCCCTCCCCCCAGTAGTCGATGAACGCCCGGCGCGCCACCATGAGACCGCCCTCGCCCGTCGGCGGGATGCCGGTCTGGACGATCTGGAAGTCCTCGAAGCGGTGGATCTCCACGTCGGTGGCGTCGGACTCGACCGGTCCGTCGATGCCGGGGTAGGTCGGCCCGCCGACGCGACGGCGTGCGTCCGCCACATCGAGCACGTTCCCCACCCGGACGACCTCACCCGGGCGGACCAGGTCCAGGCGCACGTCGCGGAGCCGCTCGTCGGTAAGCAGGTCCGCGCGGAGGTCGGCGAGGTCGAGGTGGAGCGTCGAGCCGTCGTACCCGGAGGGTCCCTCGACGACCTCCGCGACCGGATGCGCGACGAGCTTCAGCATCGCCCGCGAACCTCCCCGTCCCGGTCGAGGGTCACGTCGGCCCGTCGGTCGACCCGAGGGCTTTCAGCTCGACCAACCACTTGCGGTACTCGAGCGAGATCCGATCCACGCCTCGGATGTGGAGCTCGGCGGAAAGGTCCATCGGCAGCTCCTCGGGCCGCTGGGACTCGGCGACGGGGCGATCCTGGCTCACGATCAGCTCCTGGAAAGCGATGAACTGGTCGTCGTCTTGGTCGAGCGCGTAGTTGCGGGCGTTGAACGTGAAGCTCCGGACGCGCTTGCGCCCGATCGGCGAGGCGGCCATGAAGAGGACGAACTCCCTCCCGTCCTCGTACGACTGGCGCAGCCAGACCGTGAACGGCATGAAGAGCCGGTAGTTCGTCGTGCTCGCGACGGGCCCGTCGGCGTCGGTCGCCTTCACGTCACTGGTTCCGGCGGGTTCGGTTCGCGCGCCCGTGAACCGGAGGATCCCGTCCTCGCGCCAGACCGGGACGTCCGGGACCTCTGGCTGATCCCGCGATGCTAGGAGACCGTCGTGGAGCCAGGCGAAGTGGGCGAAGTCGACGTAGTTCTCCACCCGCCGAGTCGCGCTGCACTCCCAGTCGTACCAGGGGACCGTCGCGGCGCGGAACGCGTCCTCGTCCCACTCCGGGAAGTCCGGGGCCGGGTACCTTGGCTCCTCGGACAGGCAGACCCAGATCAGGCCCTGTCGTTCCTGCACGTTGATCCGGCGAAGGCGCGCCCGCGAGGGGATGCTGGCGCCGTGTCGCGCCGGGATCGACGTGCAGACCCCGTCCGGACCGTAGGTCCAGCCGTGATACGCGCAGCGAAGCTCGTCACCCTCCACCCAACCCAGCGACAGCGCGGTCCCGCGATGCACGCAGAGATCGGGGAAGCAGCGGACCTCGCCACCCAGCCGGACGAGCACCAACGCCTCGTCCAACAGGATCACCCGTTGCGGCGCCTCACCGAGCTCGGCCGCGTACAGGACCGGGTGCCAGAAATGGCGGATCGCGCGGTACACCTGGGCCTCGCCCGACTCGTCGAGCGGGTTCTCGGGCACCGCTTCGAGTGGGTCGCGAACACGCATCCGGCCTCCTCCGTCACCTGCCCGAGGACGTGTGGCGTCGAATCTTACAACAACCTGTTGAACGAGGATTAGGATGCTGCGGTCATCGGGGCGACGGCGGACCGGGTGCCAGGAGGCTG
>Ga0299913_10002315_pt1 | contig 14954 bp, 10 predicted proteins | sample RVTome_9_FD_201360 | JGI IMG/M metagenome (GOLD analysis project Ga0299913, IMG submission 201360) | Soil microbial communities from uranium-contaminated site in the Upper Colorado River Basin, Wyoming, United States - RVT155D38 (version 2) ...
CCCGTCCCGTGAGCCCACCTTCGCCCCGCACGGCGGCCCCCGTTCCCGGAAGGTCGTCCTGAACCTCGAGCGCGTCCCCGTCGAGATCCACGCGGATCCGGTGGCGCTGGCCGCCCGCGTCGCCGGTCGGATCGCCGAGCTCGTGCGCTCGCGCGCGGCCGAGGGTCGCACGGCGGTGCTCGGTCTCGCCACGGGCTCCACGCCGCTCGGCGTGTACCGCGAACTCATCCGGATGCACCGCGAGGCGGGGCAGAGCTTCGCGAACGCCGTGACGTTCAACCTCGACGAGTACGTGCCGATGGACCCCGGCGGCCTCCACAGCTACCACCGGTTCATGCGCGAGAACCTGTTCGACCACCTCGACGTCCCGGATGCCGCCGTCCACATCCCCCGCGGCGATCTCCCGGCGGCGGAGATGGAGGCGCACGGTCTGGCCTACGAGGCGGCGATCCGCGACGCAGGCGGGATCGATCTCCAGATCCTGGGAATCGGTCGGACGGGTCACATCGGCTTCAACGAGCCGGGCTCGAGCCGCGCGTCGCGCACCCGGGTCGTCACGCTCGACACGATCACCCGCCGGGACGCGGCCGCGGACTTCTTCGGCGAGGAGCACGTGCCCGCCCGGGCGGTGACGATGGGTGTGGCCACGATCCTCGAGGCGCGCGAGATCGCCCTCCTCGCGACCGGCGAGCACAAGGCCCACATCGTTCGCCGCGCCATCGAGGGAGACGTGCACCCCGACGTGGCGGCCACCTACCTCCAGGATCATCCCAACGCCACGGTGTACCTCGATCCGGCCGCCGCGGGAGAGCTCACCCGGATCAGGACGCCGTGGATCCTGGGGGAGGTCGAGTGGACGCCCTCGCTCGAGATCGCCGCCGTGACGTGGCTGAGCGAACGGGTGGGGAAGCCCGTGCTGCACCTCGCGGGGGCCGACTACCGGGACCATCACCTCTCCTCGCTGCTCGCCCGGTACGGGAGCGCAGGGCCGTTGAACGGCGAGGTCTTCAACGCGCTCATCGCGCGGATCCGCGGACGGAGCAAGCTGCCGTCGGGGAAGCGGATCCTCGTGTTCTCGCCCCACCCGGACGACGACGTGATCTCGATGGGTGGCACCCTGCGCAAGCTGCGCCAGAACGACAACGAGATCCTCGTCGCGTACCAGACGTCCGGGAACGTCGCGGTCTTCGACCACGAGGTGAGACGCTATCTGGACTTCGCGCGCCGCACGGGCGACGTGCTGGGATCGGCCGACGAGGGCTCGCGGAACCGCATCCAGGAGCTCGAGCGCCGGCTGATCGAGAAGCGACCCGGAGAGGTCGACGCTCCCGGTGTGAGAGAGCTGAAGCGCGCGATCCGGGAATCGGAAGCCGTGTCCGCGATCCAGACCCTGGGACTCGGACGCGAGAACGCCCGCTTCCTCGATCTGCCCTTCTACCAGACCGGCCGGGTGCGGAAGGATCCCATCGGGGAGGAGGACGTTCGGATCACGCACGAGCTCATCGAGAAGTTCGGTCCGGAACTGGTGTTCGCGGCCGGCGACCTCTCGGATCCGCACGGGACGCACCGCATGTGCCTCGAGGCGGTCCGCCGCGGGCTGGCCCGATTCGACGGACCGGCCCCCGAGCTGTGGCTGTATCGTGGCGCCTGGCAGGAATGGCCGATCCACGAGGCGACCGTGCTCGTCCCGCTCTCCGAGGACGAGCTCCGTCTCAAGATCCTCGCGATCTTCAAGCACCAGTCGCAGAAGGATCGACCGCCGTTCCCGGGTCCCGACGACCGCGAGTTCTGGCAGAGGGTGGAGGCGCGGAACCGCGGCACGGCGCAGGCCGTGGACCGGCTCGGGCTGCCGGCCTACTTCGCGATGGAGGCGTACGTGGTGGAACGCGACGCCGCACGGGTCGCTCGCGCATCGGTGCCGACGGCGACACTCCGCGTGGGCGGCCATGCCGCGACCTGAACTGCCGAGGCTCCGGTGAGATACGCGATCCTCGCCCTCCCGATCGTCGCCCCGCTCCTCGGCTACCTGGCCGGCTGGCGCTGGGGTGGCCGACGCTGGTGGCTCGCCATCCTCTTCGCGGGGTTGGGTGGAGCGGCGTTCATGGCCTGGATCGGAGCGACCATGGCCGCCATGGCGACTGAGGTGGAGCCGGTCGCGGCCTCGCTTCGCGGGGCCGCGATCGGGCTCGGCGGCGGACTCGTCCTCGGGGGTCTCGCCGACCTGGGGCGGCGGCTCCTCGCCAGACGCGCCACACCGCTCCCGGAAGCCCGGCCGGGCCCGTAGCTTCCCTCGAAGCGGTTCCAACCCCGACGGACGGCGGCGATGAGCCAACGAGAGGAGCTCGCACGGGACGCATCCGGCGCCTGGCCGGCTCTCGAGTACGCGCGGGGGCGCGCCACGCTCGCCACGCTCCACATGTGGACACAGATCGTGGGGAAGGTCCGGATGGAGCTCACGCCGTGGGTGAACCATTCGTGGAGCGTGCCGCTGTACGTGTCCCCGCGCGGTCTCCGCACGTCCTCGATCCCGGCCGCTCCGGAGGCGTTCGAGATCGAGTTCGACTTCCTCGAGCACCGTCTCCCGATCGTTCGCAGCGACGGTGTGCACAGGTCGCTCGAGCTCCGTCCCCGCAGCGTCGCGGACTTCTATCACGAGCTCATGGCGACGCTCCACGAGATCGGGATCGCCGTGGACATCCACCCCGCTCCGAACGAGGTCCCGGAGCCGATCCCGTTCCCCGAGGACGAGACGCACGCCGACTACGACCCGGAGTACGCGTACGCGCTCTGGCGGGCACTCCTCCAGGTCGACCGCGTGTTCACCGAGTTCCGGGCGCGGTTCATCGGCAAGGCGAGCCCCGTCCACTTCTTCTGGGGGAGCTTCGACCTCGCGGTCACCCGGTTCTCGGGCGAGGGAGCCCCGCCACACCCGGGCGGGATCCCGAACCTCCCGGACGAGATCACGCGCGAGGCGTACTCGCACGAGGTGTCGAGCTGCGGGTTCTGGCCCGGGAACGACGACGTGCCGCGCGCGATGTTCTACTCCTACGCGTATCCGACCCCGGATGGGTTCTCCGAGGCCACCGTCGCGCCGGACGCCGCCGGGTGGTCCGCGGACCTGGGCGAGTTTGTGCTCCCCTGGGACGCGGTGCGCGAGTCGCCCGATCCCGACGGGACGCTGCTCGCGTTCCTCGAGAGCACGTACTCGGCCGCCGCGGACCTCATGGCGTGGGATCGCGAGGCGCTCGAGCGGCCACCGGGCTATCGGCCGCTCTGAGGCGGAGTCCTCGCGCGGGGAACGTCGGCGCGCCTTCCGGTGGCTTCACCGCGAACGCCCTCTCCCCACGGATGCCGGTTGACCGGTTCGCCGGCGCAACGGACATTGCCGCTGGCGTGTTGCACGGATGCGGTCGCCGCGGCCGCCGCGCGCCCGCCCGCAGGGACGCGACTCCCGCGGCCACGATCTCCCATTCAATCGGTTGGACCTGCTGCGAAGGACCGAGCCACACATGAACCGAACCGTCCTCACCACGAGGATCGCGTCTCGGATCGGCACGGGTGCTCTTCTTCTGTCGCTGTTCGCGATCGGCGTTCCGTCGTCGCTCGACGCACAGCTGCACGAGCCGAGCGCCACCCCGGCCCGACCCCCGTTCTACGCGATCCAGAACGCGCGCATCGTGACCGGAACCGGATCCGTCATCGAGAGCGGAACCGTCGTCATCGCGAACGGGCTCATCGAAGCCGTCGGGGCAAGCGCCACCGTGCCGCCGGAGGCCTGGGTCATCGACGGGAGCGGCCTGACCGTCTATCCGGGGCTGTTCGACGGGCTGAGCGATGTGGGCATCGAGCGCGAGAGGGAGAGCGGCGAGAACGGCGCCGGAGGAGGAGGCGGCAACCCGTTCCTCCAGCTCGCGAACCAGGAGGTCTCCACGGGACCCGGAGACCGCCCGAGCACGAACTCGTGGGTGCACGCGGCCGACCTGCTGAATGCCGACGCCGACGAGATCGAGACGTGGCGCCAAGGCGGGTTCACCACCGCGCTCGTGACGCCCGGGGAGGGGATCGTCACCGGGCAGGCGGCGGTCGTGGACCTGGCCGGCACCGAGCGGGAGATGGTCGTGAAGTCGCCCGCCGCGCTCCGGCTCACGCTCGAGGGCGGCGGCTTCCGGAGCTACCCGGGCTCGCTCATGGGCGTCATCTCCTACATCGAGCAGCTCTACCTGGACGCCGGACACCGTGCCGCGTATGAGGCGCGGTACGAGCAGGACCCGCGCGGGGAGCCGCGCCCCACGTACGATCGTGCGCTCGACCCCATCCAGGACGCGATCGACGGCGGCTGGCCTACGATCTTCCCGGCGGATGAGGTGAAGGAGATCCGCCGCATGATCGAGCTGGGCGAGGAGACCGGCGCACGCACCGTGCTCGCGGGCGGTCACGACGCGTACGAGATCGCGCCCGAGATCGCGGCGGCCGGCGTGCCGGTCCTCGTGAGCCTCGACTGGCCCGAGAAGGACCGGAACGTCGACCCCGAGGAGGAGGAATCGCTCCAGTCGCTCCGGCGCCGCGCCTACGCGCCCACGACCCCGGCGCGGCTCGAGGAGGCGGGCGCCACGTGGGCGTTCTACTCCGACGGCGCCGGGAACCCGCGCGAGGCCATCGAGGGCGTCCGCAAGGCGATCGAGAGCGGGCTCTCCGAGGATGCGGCCCTCCGGGCGCTCACGATTTCGCCGGCGCGCATCTACGGCGTGGACCAGATCATGGGCTCGGTGGAGGAGGGGAAGATCGCGAACCTGGTGGTGACGGATGGCGACCTGTTCGCCGAGGACACCGAGGTGAAGATGGTGTTCGTGGATGGGAAGAAGTTCGAGGAGCCGGCCGGGACGCGGCCCACGGACCCCCCGGCCGTCGACATGACCGGCACGTGGATCTTCTCGCTCCAGGACCAGTCGCAGGAGGCCACCGCCGAACTCACGATGGCCGAGGACGGGACCCTCACGGGGACCATCCAGGGAGAGCGCGGCGAGCAGACGATCACGGACGGGTGGGTGAGCGGCAACCAGTTCAGCATCACGGCCACGGCCTCGATGGGCCCGGCCGGCACGGTGGAAGTCGTCTACAGCGGCACCGTCGAGGAGGACAGCCTCGAGGGCACGGCCTCGTTCGGCGGCCGCTTCACGCAGGAATTCACGGGCACGCGTCCGGGAGGTGGACAATGAGTCGCAGCCGGATCCTCGCCCTCGGCCTCTCGCTCGGGCTCGCGGGCGGTGTGGCCACGCAGGACCCGCTGGCCGCCCAGGAGCAGCCGGTCCTCGTCACCGGGGCGACCGTCATGACGGCGTCCGACGCCGGCAGGATCGAGAACGGCGCCGTCCTGTTCGAGAACGGCCGCATCACGGCGGTCGGCCCGGCGTCGGAGGTCGACGCGCCGTCGAACGCCAGGATCATCGACGCGACCGGGAAGTTCGTCATCCCGGGGATCATCGACGCCCACTCGCACATCGCGGCCGATGCGATCAACGAGGGCTCGGTGGCGGTCTCGTCGATGGTCTCGATCATGGATGTGATCGATCCGACCGACATCGCCATCTACCGCGAAGCCGCGGGTGGCGTGACCACGTCGCACGTGATGCACGGCTCGGCGAACCCGATCGGCGGCCAGAACGCGATCATCAAGCACCGCTGGGGCGCGGATGCCGAAGGGCTCCTGTTCGAGGGCGCGCCGCCCACCATCAAGTTCGCGCTGGGCGAGAATCCCAAGCGGTCGAACTTCGGCGGCATCCCGGGCATCCCCGACCGCTATCCGCAGAGCCGCATGGGTGTGATGGACGTGATCCGCCAGGCGTTCGCGGCGGCCACCGCCTACAAGGCGGAGTGGGACGCGTACGATGCGCGCGTGGCGAACGGCGACCGGAACGCGATCCCGCCGCGTCGCGATCTCCAGCTCGAGCCCCTGAAGGAGATCCTCGAGGGCACACGCTACGTGCACGCGCACAGCTACCGGGCCGACGAGATCCTCCAGCTCATGCGGGTGGCGGAGGAGTTCGGGTTCCGGATCCACACGTTCCAGCACGTGCTCGAGGGCTACCGCGTGGCCGACGAGCTCCGCGAGCACGGGGCGCACGCGTCCACGTTCTCGGACTGGTGGGCGTACAAGGTGGAGGCATACGAGGCCATCCCGTACAACGCGGCGATCATGACCGAGCGGGGGATCGTGGTCTCGATCAACTCGGACAGCGGCGAGGAGGGCCGACACCTGAACCAGGAAGCCGCCAAGACGATGAAGTGGGGCGGCATGACCGAGGAGCAGGCGCTCGCCATGGTCACGATCAACCCCGCCATCCAGCTCAACATCCAGGATCGGGTGGGCTCGCTCGAGGTCGGGAAGGACGCGGATCTCGTCATCTACGACAACTACCCGCTCTCCTCGTTCGCAAAGGTGCGGACCACGTTCGTGGACGGCGAGGTCGTGTTCGATGTCGAGCGCGACATGCAGATGCGGCAGGAGATGGTGGCCGAGCGCGAGCGGCTGCTCGAGATGCTCGGCGAGGCCGAGGAGACGGAAGAGGCCGACGAGACGCCCGGCTCGCCCGGCACGGGTTCCGGAAACGGAGGTACGCGATGAGGCGGTTCCAACCAGCGGCGCTCGCCACGGCGGTCGCGCTCGGCTCGCTCGCGGTCTCCGCCGCGAGCGCGCAGGAGAGCGACACGTACGCGGTCACCGGCGCCACGATCCACACGGTGGCGAACGGCACGATCGAGAACGGCACCATCGTCATGCGGGCCGGTCAGATCGTCGCGGTCGGCGGTCCGGACACGGCCATCCCGGCCGGGGCGACGATCATCGAGGGCACCGGCAAGCACGTGTATCCGGGCATGGTCGACGCGTTCTCGCGTCTCGGTCTCACCGAGATCGGCGCCGTATCGGCGACGAACGACCAGTCCGAGATGGGCGACTGGAATCCGCACCTCGAGGCCTATCAGGCGATCCACCCCGCGTCGGAGCACATCCCCGTCGCGCGGGCGAACGGGATCACCCATACGCTCGCCGCGCCGGGCGGCGGCACGATCTCCGGGCAGGCGACCCTCATCCATCTCGACGGCTGGACCGTCGAGGAGATGCGGATCGAGGAGTCCGCCGGGATGGTGATCGACTGGCCGAGCGTGGGCGGCGGCGGCCGCGGCTTCTTCGGCGGCGGTGGCAACCAGGACCGCTCGTTCCAGCAGCGGCTGGAGCAGTACGAGAAGGACGTGACCGAGCTCGACGAGTGGTTCGCGGCGGCGGCGCACTACAGGCAGGCCACGGAGGCCGGCTCGGACCGCGTGACTCGCGACCTCCAGCTCGAGCAGCTCGCCCGGGTGCTCGACGGCTCGCTCCCGGTCATCATCCAGGCGAACGACGAGCGCCAGATCACCGACGCGATCGAGTTCGCCGAGAAGTGGGCGCTCGATCTGGTGCTGGCCGGCGCGGAGGAGTCGCGCGACATGGCGTCCACGCTGGCCGAGAAGGGCATCCCCGTGATCCTCGGACCCGTCCAGCGACTTCCGAGCGACCGGGACGCGCCGTACGACGAGCCGAACACGCTTCCCGGCGTGCTTCACGATGCGGGGGTCGAGATCGCGTTCGCGACCTTCAACTCGTCGGATTCGCGCACGCTCCCGTACGAGGTGGCCAACGCGGTCCCGTTCGGGCTGCCGCACGACGCGGCGCTCGAGGCCGTGACGCTCTCGCCCGCCCGGATCCTGGGCGTCGGTGACCGTCTGGGCTCGCTCGAGACCGGCAAGACGGCCAACGTGATCGTCGCCGACGGCGACCCGCTCGAGATCACCACGCAGATCGAGTACGTGTTCATCAAGGGCGTGCCGGTCGATCTCGACAACAAGCACCGCCGGCTGTGGGAGAAGTACAAGAACCGACCCGCGAAGGCGACGACGACGTAGCCCGCGCGGAGACGCCGCCGGGAGCGTTCCCGCTTCCGGCGGCCCTGCGGTCTCGGGACCGGAACCGTCACGGATCCCTGCGGGTCCACGTTCTCGGTACGGCGACGGGGAGACGCCCCGTCCTTCGATCGAGGCGGGATCGTACATGGCAACCGGACGAGCTCCTCTCTCGGCGGCGTTCGCGTTGCTCGCGGCGCTGGGCTGCGGCGAGGAAGCGCGGGTCAGCTACGCATTCCTGCAGGAGCCGGGGTTCGAGGTCGATCTCCTGACTCTCGAGTTCTCCGACGGATCACTCACGCGACGGCTCTCCGGCGATGATTTCGGCGGGGAGGGTTCTCGGGTCGACACGCCGGAGTTCGCGACACGCACGTCCGGAGAGCTGCGTACCTCCTTCTGGCTGGTCGCCGGCGCCGACACGCTCGCCGCCGGCGAGCAGCGGATCGAACTCCGGCCCGACTTCCGGTGGGAGCTGACCTTCCGCAGGTCGTCGTCCGACCCGACCGTGACCTGCTTCGGCTGCTTCGGCCGCGCGGCGTTCGCGCTCGCTCCCTCGCTGAGGGCTTCCCCCGCCGACTCCCTGTGGATCGTGTGGGGCGGCAACCACATCTCGAACCCCGTGGTGTACTGACCATGTGAATCGAGACATGTCCTCGGGTCGCCGTCTGGTGCTGTCTGCTCCTCCCGTCCGCCGCTGCCGCCCAGATCGTCTCGGAGTCCGAGGCGAGCGTCTTCGTGGGCTGTTACGACGTCGAGGTCGGGCAATGGTCCGCGGAGGTGAAGGGGACGTGGAGACCCGCGGTCGAGTGCGACGAGGGCGCCGCATCGCGTTGACGCGTCACGGTCGCGTCCTCGACACCGGATCGATCGTCCCGCAGGGCCGCCCGCGAATCACACGCCGGATGCGCCCCGTAGAGAGGGATCCGGACTGGCATCGATCCACGAGGGAGCCACTCATGGAGGTCCCCGAATCACCACGCGCCCGGCGCCGCACGGGGTTCCCTGGCGCGGCCGTCGGTCTCCTCATCCTGCTCGCGGCCGCCTGCGAGGGCCCTGTCGGCGTGGGTGAAGGCGGACCGATCGCGTTCGTGGGCGTCGACGTGATTCCGATGACCGAGGACGGGCTCGTTCTCCACGACCAGACCGTGCTCGTGGAGGACGGCCGGATCGCCTCCGTCGGCCCGAGGTCGGAGCAGACCCTGCCGGACGGTGCCCGGGAGATCGATGGGGAAGGGCGGACCCTGATCCCCGGGCTCGCCGACATGCACGTCCACCTCGAGTACTTCGAGGATCCCGACGTGCTCCGGCTGTTCGTCGCGAACGGCGTTACGCTGGTCCGCAACATGGACGGCCGGCCGTATCTGCTCGAGTGGCGGGACTCCGTGGCCGGCGGCGAGCTCCTCGGTCCCACCATCGTCACGGCGGGCCCGATCCTCGATGGCGATCCGCCGCTCCGGGATGACAACCTCGCCATCGGGAACGCCGCCGAGGCCGACTCCATCGTGTCCGCGCAGGCGGCGACCGGGTACGACTTCGTGAAGCTGTACACGAACCTTTCGCGGGAGGCGTACGACGCGGCGCTCGCCGCCGCCGCGCGACACGGGCTCCCGGTCGCCGGCCACGCGCCGTCGGACGTCCCCTTCGGTGCGGTCCTCTCGGGAAGCCAGCGCTCGCTCGAGCACCTGGACGGCTACGACGCCCTGATCGAATCGGACGACTCGCCGTTCCGGGACGGGTGGCACTGGACGAAGCTCTACCTCGCCATGCCGGCGGACTCGGCGCGGATCGAGGGCGCGGCCGAGCGCACCGCGGCGGCGGACCTGTGGAACGTCCCGACGCTGGCCGTGAAGGATGCGCTCGTCGCGCACGACGAGATGATGGCGCGACTCGACGACCCGACGTTCGTCTACGTGCCGCCCGACGTCCGCGAGTACTGGGAATCGCACACGCACGAGGCCGGGGGGCGGCTCGGCCCCGACGACCTGGACCTGCTCGCTGCCGGGCGCCGGAATCGTGGCGCGCTCGTGAGGGCGCTCCACCGGCACGGGGCCGGCCTCCTCGCCGGGACCGACACGCCGAATCCGTTTCTCGTCCCCGGGTTCTCGCTCCACGAGGAGCTCGCGAGCCTGGTGACCGCGGGTCTCGCGCCGTCCGAGGCGCTCGCGGCGGCCACACGCGAGCCCGCGCGCTTCCTCGAGATGTCCGACGAGCGCGGGACGATCGAGCCGGGCAAGCGCGCCGACCTCGTCCTGCTCGAGGCGAGCCCGCTGGACGACATCGCGAACACCCGGTCGATCGCGGGAGTGATGCTGGGAGGCCGGTGGCTTCCCGATCCGGAGTCGCTCCGGCCACCGACGCGTTGAGGTTCCGCCGTTCACTCGGCCCTGAACGCCTCCATGGGGTCGATCGTCGCGGCGCGTCTCGCGGGCAGGAGACACGCCAGACCGGCCACGGCGGCCAGGAACGCCGCGGCTCCTCCGTAGGTCCACGGATCGAGGCCACCGACGCCGAACAGCATGCCCCCGACGAGCCGGCCGGCCACGAGCGAGAGCGGCACGGCGAGGACGAGCCCGGCTCCCACCAGGACTAACCCGCGCCGCACGACGCTCACCGCGACTCCGGATGCCGAGGCTCCGAGGGCCATGCGGACCCCGATCTCGTGCACCCGCCTGGAGACGTGATAGGCCATGAGACCGTAGAGCCCTACGGCCGCGAGCAGGAGAGCGACCCCGGCGAACGCGAGAAGCACCGTCATCACGGACCGCCGGTCCGCGATCGACGTCTCGAGGACCTCCTCCATCGTCGCCACTCCGGTGAGCGGGATGTCGGGATCGAGCGAGGCGACGAGGGTCCGGAGCCCCGTCGTGATGCCGGCCCGGTCCACCCGCCCGCGCACCGCCAGACGCATCGAGGATGGAGAGCGCTGCCCGTAGGCGAAGTACATCGCGTGTCCGGTCCCGGCGGCGAGACTGGACGGCACCACGTCGCCGACGATCCCGACGACCTCCGCCGTCCACGGGTCGTCGGTTCCGACGTCCACGGCGAGCACCCGGCCGAGCGCGTCACCAGCGGGAGACAGCTCTTCCGCGAGCGAGGCGCTCAGGAGCATCACCGGGGGCGCCTCGCGAGTGTCCGTCCGGCTCACGTCGCGCCCGGCGAGGAGCGGGATGCCCATCGCCTCGAAGTAGCCGGGGAGGACCATCCGCTGGTACGCGACGCGCTCGAAGACACCGCCGGCGCCCCACTCCTCCGGGGGCGCCACGCGCACGTTGTCGCCCCCGTCCCGCACCGGGAGGCGGTTCACGAGCCCTACGGCGGACACGCCGGGGAGGGTGGCGGCTTCCCGGCCCAGGCGCTCGAAGAACCGCAGCCGGTCCGTCGCGTCCTCGTAGCTTCCCGATGGCAGCGCCACCTCCGCGGTCAGGAGCCCGGTCGGATCGAATCCCGGATCGACGGAGCGCAGCTCGAAAAAGCTCCGGAGGAGGAGTCCGGAGACGATGACCAGCACCGACGTCACCGCGACCTGCGCCACGACGAGCCCGCTCTGGAGCCGCACACCCCGACGCCCGGTCGTGGCCCGTGTCCCGCTGCGGAGTTCGAGCGCGGGCTCCGAGCGTGCGACCCTCAGTGCCGGCAGGACCCCGAACAGTCCGAGAGCGAGCAGCGCGAGCGCGGCGGTGGCGCCGGCCATCGTCGGTGACAGACCCGCCGTCAGCGGACCGAGCGTCTGGAGCGGCAGGAGCACGAGGATCCCGCGCTGAAGCCAGGTCGCGATGCCGATCCCGACCACCGAGGCGCCCAGCGCGAGCAGCCCGCTCTCGGTGAGGAGCTGGCGCGCCAGCCGCCCGCGTCCCGCGCCCATGACCGACCGCACCGCGATCTCGGACCGGCGGGCGGAGCCGCGCACGACCACCAGACCCGCCACGTTCGCGCACGCCACCACGAGCACGAGGAGAACGGCGGCGAGGAGGAGGCGGATCGGATCGCGGATGCCCTCGGCCAGGGCCTCGCGGAGCGGTGTGAGGCGAAGCCCCTTTCCCTCGTTCGTGTCCGGATAGGCCTCCTCGAGTCGGCCGGAGACGAGATCGACCCCTCCCTGGGCCGATGCGAGCGTGACCCCGGGCGACAGCCTTCCGACGAGGAGGAAGTTGTGGAACTGCCGCGCCGCGGCCCAGCCCGTCCCTCGCTGGATCGGTCTCCATAGGTCGGCATCCACCAGGAATCGGAATCCCGGTGGCATGACGCCGACCACCGTGGTGGGGACCGCGTCCAGGTGGATCGTCGAGCCGACCACATCCGGATCGCCGCCGAAGCTCCGTTGCCAGTACGCGTGCGAGAGGACCGCGACGGGGGCGCCTCCGGGCTCCCCCTCCGCGGCGGTGAAGCCGCGACCCGACGCCGGAGTCACCCCCAGGGTCTCGAAGAACCCGGTCGAGACGAGCGGGGCGCTCACGCGCTCGGGCAGCGCGGTTCCGGTGACGGTGACCTCCACGGGGAACGGCGTGATCGCCGAGAGCGCCTCGAGGCCGTCCGCGCGCTCGCGGTAATCGAAGAAGTCGGGCCCCGACACGGTGCGACCCACCTCGCCGCCGTACGTGACGCGACCCAGCACGAGCCGCTCGGGCTCGGGGTAGGGAAGCGAGCGGAACAGCACGACGTCGAGAACGCCCAGCATCGCGACGTTCCCGCCGATCCCGATCCCGAGCGTGAGCAGGACCGCGAGGGAGAACACCGGCTGTCGGCGGAGCGAGCGGAACCCGACGCGGCTGTCCCGTCGAAGATCCCCCAGCACCCGCGCCACGGGGCGGACGTCCCGGACGCCGTCCTTGATGTCCTCGACACGGCCGAACGCCGCCAGCGCCCGCCTGCGGGCTTCCTCGGCGGACAGGCCCCGTCTCAGGTTCTCCTCGGCCTCCATCTCGATGTGAAGCCGGATCTCTTCGTCCATCTCGCGCTCGTCGGGACGCCGGAACAGTGCGCGACACCGGCGGGCCAGATCTCGGGTCCACTGCATCGTCGCCTCCTCAACCGGCCTGGAGGATGGCTTCGACGGCCCCGGAGAACCGCCGCCATGACCGGCGCTCCCTGACCAGTGCCTTCCGTCCGCGGGGTGTGAGGTGATAGACCTTGATGCGACGACCCTCGTCGGACGTCTGCCACTCCGATTCGATGAGCCCCCGGTCGCGCAGGCGGTAGAGCGCCGGGTAGAGCGATCCCTGGTTCACGTCGAGCACGTCCTTCGAGAGGAGCCGGATGCGCTTCGAGACCGCCCACCCGTGGAGCGGCTCCAGCTCGAGGACTCTGAGGATCAGGAGATCCAGCGATCCCTGGAGCAGATCGGATCTGGACATTCGAGCGCCTCCGTGGTGTCGATCATCGAGGTATCATGACGTTCGACAACACGACCCGCCGAAAAGGTTGGAACCGCCTGGACGGCGGCGAACGGGGTGCCGTGGCGCGGGTCACGCACCTGAGGGCAGCCTCACCCGCAGGTACGCGGTAGACGCGGAAGCGTGGCCGTCGGGACGGAACACGCGGAAGCGTGACCCGGGCGGGGACCGGGGAGTGATGGCGGAGCGGCGGGTCGGACCGGCCCGGATGGCCGGCCGCGACCCGCCGGTCTCCACGCGAAGGGCTACATGCCGCCCGATCCGACGGGGATCTCGACGCGCGTGTTCTCCCACGTCAGCACGATCGCGCCGTCCTCGTACGCGTACGTCAGCGTCTCGACCATCTCCCCGGTGGCCTCGGGCGCGACGGTGAAGCTCCCGATCTCGGTGGCGCGCACGTCCTCGCTGATCGGGATCCCCCAGCGCTCGTAGTTCGAGTTGAGGAACCACTCCCACTCGGTCTCGCCCGGGATCGTGTACATCGAGTAGCTCCCGGCCTCGAGCGCCACGCCGCCGATCGTGGCGGGCGCCGAGAGGTGGATGGTGGTGGGCTCGTTCGCGCCGGCCCGCCACGGCTCTCCGTACGGCACCAGGGCGCCCATGACCTCGCGGCCCCGCGCCGAGGGGGCGCCGTAGCACAGGAGGCCTTCGCCACCCGCATAGGTGAACTCGAGCTGGCGCAGCGGGCTCGTCCGGCCTTCGGCCTCCTCGACCGTCGCGCCCCTCAGGAAGCAGCTCGCCTCCGAGCCCGCGGCTATCGTCTCTCCGGCCATGGCCTCCTGAGACGTCGTATCGGTCTCGGCCATCTGCTCATCTGCCGGCTCATCGGCGGGTGCGCCGCACGCGATGAGCGCGAGCGAGACGGCGGCGAGCACGGTCGAACGTGGATCACGAATCATGGCTCCTCCTGTGGCAGGGTGGTCGCCCGGTGTCCGTCTCCTCCGAAGGCTCCCCACGGGAGACGTTCGCAGGAACATAGCCGCCGGCCGGGCGGCGACGCACGACCGGCCCCGGTCCGGGCCCGGCTCAGATCGACAGGAAGCGGTAGAGGATGCGGATCAGGGCATACGCGCGGCGCATGTCGGGCGCTTCGAACCGCACCGTGAGGGGTCCGACCCGCTCTACACCGGGGATGCCGAGCGCCACGTCCACGTGGGTAGTGCGGTCCACCGTCATCTCGACGACGTAGGGGGCGTCCACCCGCCAGGGCGCCGCGCCTGCCAGGTCGAGCATCGCGGTCTTCGCCGCTTCCTCGAGCTCGGCGTGGACGACTTCCACCGGACGCAGGCGGGCCGCGTCGGCCGTGACCGCGGTCTTCGTGACGACGGCGCGCGCCGCGCCCGCATAGGTCTCGCGGGCCTGGGCGACGTACGCCTCGTCGCCGGCCACGAGCACCACCGGAACCCCGAGCGTGCCGGCGACGGCCGCGTTCATCTCGCCCTCGCCGCTCGGCGTTCCGTTGATGCGGAGGTCGCGGACGAGACCTGAACCGGTGTGGGCCAGAAAGCCCGCGGTGCCGGCCCGGGCGTGGTATCCGATGAACATGGCCGCGTCGAAACCCTCGTCGAGCTCCGCGACCATGCCGAGCGGCTTGAGGGACCCCTGAACGTACTCCACGCCTGCGGGAAG
>Ga0299913_10002316_pt1 | contig 14953 bp, 18 predicted proteins | sample RVTome_9_FD_201360 | JGI IMG/M metagenome (GOLD analysis project Ga0299913, IMG submission 201360) | Soil microbial communities from uranium-contaminated site in the Upper Colorado River Basin, Wyoming, United States - RVT155D38 (version 2) ...
ATGATCAGGAACAGGAAGGCGGGCGCCACCCAGAGCCACGGCCGGATCTTGGCCTTGCGCGTCGGCTCCACCCTGCGGAGGACCCACTCGGTGCTGATGATGTAGCCGACGACAGCCCCCGGGACGCCGATGACGACGGCGATCGCCATCAGCAGGGTATCCACCAGTCACACCTCCCTTTCCTGGGTCGGGATGATGCAGGCCGGGGACCGCCGGCGGCGGCACCCGGCCCACGGCTCTATCGGTTAGCCGTCCTCGCCTCCGTAGGCCTCGGCCTGCACCGTGTCGAGGTTGGCCAGGATGGAGTCGAGCTGATCGGGGTTCTGGACGAAGTCCAGGATTCCCTCGAAGAAGGCGTCGTTCATCGCCGCCGGCATGAGATCGGAGGCGTCGTACCGGACGACCTCCGCGCTTGACAGAATCTCCGCCGCCCGCCGCGTTGACTCGTCGGGATACGCGTCGGTTGACACATTGTTGTTCGCGGACAGGACGCCTCCGGTCTCCACCCAGGCTTCCTGGGCCTCGGCGCTGACCAGGTACGCCATCAGCTGCTGAGCTGCCTCCGTGTCGTTGAACATCCCGAACAGGTCACCGCTTGCGGTGAGGGCGGCGAACTCGATGGGCGGCATCATCCAGTAGTCGTACGTCTCACCGGCGACGGCTTCGTCGGGGAAGTTCGTCTCGAAGAAGCCGCTCATGAAGCTCGCCTGATGGTGCAGGTAGCACTCCGGCGGATCGGCGAACAGGCAATCTCCCCCGTTGCCGAAGGCCGTCGACAGGGCGGTGTTCACGCCCCCGGCCAAGTACTCTGGATCTGCTCCCCAGGCTCCGAAGGCCTCCCAGGCCTCGCGGATCTCGGGGCTCGACCACGCCAGCTCGCCCGTCCACCACTGGTCGTAGACTTCCGGACCCGACTGGCGGACGACGAAGTCCTCGATCCAGTCGGTGGCCGGCCAGCCGGTGGCCGCGCCGCTCTCGAGACCGATGCCCCACGGCGGCGTGCCGTCCGCGGCGATCTCGTCCACGAGGGCGGTCATGTCGTCCCAACTCTCCGGGACGGCGTAGCCGGCATCGCTGAAAGCGGCCGGGTTGTACCAGATCAGGCCCTTGAGGCTGACCTTGGCGAAAATGCCGACCAGCTCGCCGTCGATGGTACCGGCATCGGTATACGTATCGGCGTACTCGTCGGCGAGAATGTCCTTGACCGACTGCGGCATCTCCTTGAGGTGCCCGGCACGCGCGAACTCGGCCATGACTCCCGGTCCGGGAAGCCCCGCCACGTCCGGCGGATTCCCGCCGTCGATCCGGGTCTGCAGGATCGCGTTCGCATCGCGGCTGCTTTCAATCTGGACGTCGATGCCGGTGTCCTCCTCGAAGGGCGCCAGCATGGACTCGAAGTTCTCGAGCTCTTCGCCGCCGAACACGACCAGCATGTTGACGGTGCCACCGTCGCCGCCACCGTTCTCACCGCCGTCACAGGCGGCCAGGACGAGCACGAGGACGGCGAGTGGGGCGAAGAATCTGAATCTAGGGTTCATCAACCTCCTCCGGACATGACTTTTGGCTGCCGGGTTTTCCGGCGGGATCACGCGAGTCTCCTGCCGCTGTGTCGGACGCGCCCGTTCAGGCAACGAGCGACTTTTCCGACTCGGGGTCGAAGACGTGCAGCTTCTCGAGCGGTACACCCAGCTCGATCTGGTCGCCCGCCTTGACCCGCCGGTCGGAGGGGATGAGGGCCACGATCTCGTTGCCCTCCGCCTGGGCGTGGAGGAGCTCCTCGTTGCCCAAGTACTCCACCACGTCCACCTTGGCGGGAATCCGAACCTGGTCACCCCTGCCGTTGGCGATGTCAAGGTGCTCCGGCCGGAAGCCGATGAGCAGCTCGCTGCCGGCGGGGCGATCCCTGGCGGCGTTGGCGGCCGCCCCGGAGAGGCTCAGCTTGGCGCTGCCGAGCATGAGGTCCTCTCCCTCGGTTCGCGTGGTGGCGAAATTCATTGCCGGCGAGCCGATGAAGCCGGCGACGAAGACGTTGTCCGGGTGGTCGTACAGCTCCTGCGGGGTGCCGACCTGCTGCAGGAGGCCGTCCTTCATGACCGCGATCCGATCGCCCATGGTCATGGCCTCGACCTGGTCGTGGGTGACGTAGACCGTCGTCGTTCCCAGCCGCTGGTGGAGCCGCGCGATCTCGGCCCGGGTCTGGACGCGGAGCTTCGCGTCGAGGTTCGAGAGGGGCTCGTCCATGAGGAACACGGCGGGCTCGCGCACGATGGCGCGTCCGAGCGCGACGCGCTGACGCTGGCCGCCGGAGAGCGCCTTCGGCTTGCGGTCCAGGAAGCGCTCGAGGCCGAGGATGGCGGCCGCCTCCTTCACGCGCCGGTCGATATCGGCCTTGGGGGTCTTCCGCAGCTTCAGGCCAAAGGCGAGGTTGTCGAAGACCGACATGTGCGGGTAGAGCGCATAGCTCTGGAAGACCATGGCGATGTCGCGATCCTTGGGGGCCACGTCGTTCACGATCCGATCGCCGATGTACAGCTTTCCGTCGCTGATCGTCTCGAGGCCGGCGACGCAGCGCAGCGCGGTCGTCTTGCCGCAACCCGAGGGCCCGACGAGGACGAGGAACTCGCCGTCCGCGATCTCCAGGTTGAGGTCATTCACGGCGACCACGTCGGCGCTGTAGCGCTTGTACACGTGGTCGAAGGTCACGGTCGCCATGCAGTCCTCCATGAAGAGAGGTGCGCCCGGCTCGGATGGGCGACACACCGCGAGACTGCCATCATAGTGCAGGAAGCAACCCACCCGGCAACTATTCGAGCCCATGCCTTCTCGCCGACCGTTCCGCGATCGACTCCCGCGCCTCCCGCGCCGGGTAGCGCTGCCGTCGCTCTATGACCGCTATCCGCACGCCACGACGGCGCTGCGCCGGCCGCGCGGGTTCCAGGAGGTGCCGCTCGAGCGGATCGTGGGCACCACGCGCCAGCCGTCCCAGAACACGACCGACTTCCTGCCGTTGCCGTACCTGCGTGGCAAGAACTGGGAGGCGCGCTGGCAGCGCATCCAGCAGGCGGTCGACGACCTGTCGATGCTGCCGGCGATCGACGTCATGAAGGTCGGCGACGACTACTACGTCGCGGACGGGCACAACCGGGTAGCGGCGGCGCGCCGTGCCGGTGCGGGTGTGATCGACGCCGAGGTGACCGAGCTCATGGTTCCCGGCGTCGCGAGCACGGAGGCGCCCGGGGCGCACCGGGATGCCGCATCGCTCCTGCTCGGCGCCGATGAGCTGCGCCAGGCGGGGGAGGGTCGCCAGTCGCGCACGGCCGAGCACCGGCCGAACGTCGACGAGCTGCGCCGCGAAGAACTCACCGGGGACGCCGGGGAGCCCGACGGAGGGTGACCGACCGTCTCGTGCTGCCCTGGTCCGATCCGGCGGCGTTCCGCGCGCGCGGCGGGCGGCCGATCCGGATCCTCGCCGTCTCGGACGAGGCCGACCCGGCGCTCGAGGTCGAGGGCACGCGCACCTCGATCGATGGGCTCGACATGATCGTCGGTTGCGGCGACCTCGAGCCGCCGTACCTCGCGTTCCTGGCCGACGCCTTCGGCGTGCCCCTGCACTACGTCCGCGGCAACCACGACGTCGGCCTCGGCTGGGGCGCCACGGAGCGCGAGGTGCTCCCCGAGGCGATGTCCGACGGGCGCGTCGTCGAGGAGTCGGGCGTTCGCCTGCTGTCGTTCGCCGGCTCGCCGCGCTACTCGCCGCACGGGCGTGCGGGCGTGGAGCAGCAGGTGTCCGGCTTAGCGATGTGGCGCCGTGTCCTCGGCGCCTGGCCCGGCGCCGCCCGGCGCCGCCCGGTCATCGTCGTCACGCACGCCGCACCGCGGGGGCTGAACGACGCGCCGGACCAGGCGCACCGAGGATTCGCGGCGTTTCGCTGGCTCGTCGACCGGCTGTCGCCGCCGCTCTGGCTGCACGGCCACACCGCGCTCGTGCGACGCGGGATCGACGCTCGGATGGTTCGCCATCGGGGCACCACGATCGTGAACGTCACGGGCGCCACCCTGGTCGAGCTCACCCCGCCTGCTCCGGTCTGACCGATGCCTTCCCCCACGCCGGTCCCCGTCTCCCGCTACGTCCTCGTCGCGCTGCTCGGCCTCGGTGCCGTCATGGTCGTCGTGCTGCTGGTGCGGCCCTTCATCTTCAGCTTCGCCGGCGCGCGCGACGACGCGAACTACGCGCTCATCGCCGCGTCAGAGGTCGACGCCGGCCCGGTCATCACCGATGTGCTGCTCGAGGAATCCCACGGGTTCGCGGGCGAGGAGGGGCAGGACGACCTCGTCCGCATTCGAGTCGTGGCTGCCCCGCCGCCGCCGGGGCGCGATGGCTACTCGGTGGTGAACGCCTGGAGCCCGGTGAACGACTGCCCGCTCACGCTCGGCAGCGACCGGATCGTCGACTGCTCCGGCGCCGCCTGGACGTACGAGGGCTTCCCCATCGACGTGGCCCATCCCATGCTGGTCGGGTTCCCGAACGAGGTGCGCCAGGGCGCCATCGTCGTCGACTTCACGGCTCCCCTGGACCGATAAGGAGGATCGAGCGCCATGCCCGAGGGATTGAACGTACTGAGCTGGATCGTCATCGGCCTGCTGGCGGGGGCCGTCGCCGGCTGGTTCGTGCCGGGACGCGAGCGGAACGGCTGCATCGGCACGACCCTCATCGGGGTCGCCGGCGGACTGCTGGGCGGGTGGATCTGGACCGAGCTGCTCCACCAGAACCAGGCGGGCGGGTTCCTCGGCGCGCTTCTCATCGCCGTCCTCGGCTCCGCGATCGTGCTGCTCATCCTGCGCGCCATCCGGGGCAACGACTGAGGCCGACGCCGGCGCCCCCGGTCAGTTCGGGCGGCCGCCCCCATCGCTCGTGTCGCCGTCATCGCCGCCGCCCTCGCGCAGGAAGCGCTCGATGTCGGCGATGAGCTCGTCGCCGCTCGGCAGGCGGGCCTCGTCGGCCATGCGCTCCAGGCGCTCCACGTATTCGCGGGTACGCTCCTCGGCCGCGACGGCCGCGTCGAGCAGGGCGCGCGTCTCGAGGGCGCGGACCGGGAGGTCGCCGAGAGGCAGTTCCACGCCGATGTAACGCCCCACGTGGCGGATCAGCTCGATCGCCCCGTTCGGGAAGGCGCCGCTGGCATAATGCGGCACCTGCGCGAAGAACCCGACCGCCGGGATCGCCTCGCGTGCCACGGCATGCTCCAGGACGCTGAGCAGTGCGGCCGGCACGCGCAGGTGCCCGGCCGGGCCCTGCGTGACGTCCTCCGGCAGGAGCCCCGCCACGGACGCGGTGCCGAGCACCGGGACCGGGCGGGTATGAGCCACGGTGGCAGGGATCGCACCGAGGCTCACCCAGCTGCCGACCCGCAGCTGCCCGACGAGGTCGACGATCTCATCGGTCAGCTGGTGCCAACGAAAGTCTGGCTCCGGGCCGGTGAGGACGAGGATGTCGCGTTCCCCGAGGCGCGTGGCCCGCAGGCTGAGCTCCTGCCAATCGAGGTCGATGAGCTTGCCGTCCACGATGTCCAGCGCCGGCCGCCGCGCCCGGTAGTCGAACAGGGCGTCACCGTCGAAGGTCGCCACCGTGCGGCCGCCATCGGCGAGCTGCTCCGCGGCCAGCGTCCCTGCGCGACCGCCGTCGACCCATCCGTCGAAGGCAGCGACGAGCACCGGCGCGTCGAGCGCCGGCACCGGCTCGGCACGATGGACGAGGGGCATGTCCCAAGCATAGCCCTCGGTCGTCCCGCGAGCGTTTGACCGGACCGTGCCGATCGGCGACGATTCGCGCCGGACTCCCCGGCGGCGGTGTCGCCTGGTTCGCGGTGGCCTTAGCTCAACCGGCAGAGCATCGGATTGTGGATCCGAAGGTTATGGGTTCGACCCCCATAGGCCACCCCACTCGCGCCCAGCGATTGCGGGTCGCTCTCAGCAAAGTTGTAACCATTGCCTCCGGGCAATGTTGCCTTGGAGCAATCATGCCGGTAGGGTCAGTGGGCGCTCGCGACGAGGTAACCCGCGTGGCACGCGACGAGGTCGTTCAGTGGCTGGCCGGCATAGTGTTCGGCGGCGTCGCCATCACGAACTCCGCGCTCCAGGCTGTGACCCGTGGCCAGGAGCTCACGTTCACCCAATGGCGCGCGATCCTGTTCGTGGGGGAGCACGAGGATGGATGCCGCGTCGGCGAAGTCGCCGCCAGACTGCAGGCTGCGTTGCCGGCGACGAGCCGCCTCCTCCGCAGGCTCGAGCGCCGCGAGCTGCTCACCCTCACGCGCGACGAACGGGACCGGCGTGCCACGCGTGCCCGGCTGACGGATGGCGGTGCTGCGCTGCGTTCTTCCGTCCTCGCTCATCGGGAGGCGGAGATTGCCGCCATCGTCGACGACGTGGAACCATCTGCCGCAGCGGATCGGACGCTTCGCGATCTTGCTGCGCGCTTCGATGCCCGGGGCAGGCAGACATCGGCGCAGCTCGATCCGGGTGGCGAGAAGCCGACCTGAGCGGCAGCGGCGCCGGGGGCGCCGCTGCCGAACCTCCAATCGATTGTGATCCGCTGCCGCACCTGACTGGCGGACGCGACGTCGAGGATGTACGCGGCGCCCGGTCGCAAAAAGCGGGGTGATGTCCGGCGCGGCCTGAGCCCGCATGGCGGCATGCGGCTTGCCCACCCGGGCGTGCATGACCTTCCTGCGACGACCGGAACCGATATCGGCCGCGCTCCTGCGCGGCGCCCTGGCGGGCCTTGGCGCGACCGTGGCGATGAGCGCCGTCATGCTCGGCGCGCGGCGCCTCGGGCTGACCCCAACCCTGCCGCCCGAGCGGATCGCCCAGGAGGGCGCCGAGGCCGCGCGTGCTCGGGCCAACGGCGGCCAGATCGACGCCACCGCCACGGTCGGCCACCTCGGGTTCGGGGCGGCGGGTGGCGCCGCCTTCGCGGGGATGGCCCGCGTGCTCGGCGCTGCGGCAGTGACGCCCCTCGCCATGGGGTGGGCGCTCGTCATCTGGGCCGGCAGCTATTTCGGCTGGATCCCGGCCCTGCGCATCCTGCCGCCGCCCCCGCAGGACCATCCCGGACGCGTCGGGACGATGCTCGTGGCCCACCTCGTGTACGGCGCCGCGCTCGCGACCCTGTGGCGGGCCGGCGGCATGGGGCGGCGGGCATGAGCACCGTCGTCATCACCGGCGCGTCCGCGGGGGTGGGGCGCGCCCTGGCGCAGCACTACGCCGGGCGCGGTGACAGCATCGGCCTGCTCGCACGCGGGACCGATGGGCTCGCCGGCGCGCTGGCGGATGTCGAGGCGCGCGGGGGCATCGGCCTCGCCATCCCGGTGGACGTGGCCGACCACGATGCGGTCGAGGCCGCGGCGTCCCAGGTGGAGTCCGAGCTCGGCCCGATCGACGTCTGGATCAACAACGCCATGGCCAGCGTCTTCTCGCCGATCGCCGAGATGACCCCGGACGACTTCCGGCGCGTCACCGACGTGACCTACCACGGCGCGGTATGGGGGACGCTCGCCGCGCTGCGGCGGATGCGGCCGCGGGATCGGGGCACGATCGTGCTCGTCGGCTCCGCGCTGGCATACCGCGGCATCCCGCTGCAGGCGGCGTACTGCGCCGCGAAGCACGCCATGCAGGGCTTCCACGACTCGCTGCGCACCGAGCTCATGCACGACGGCAGCAACGTGAACGTCACGATGGTGCAGCTGCCGGCGGTGAACACGCCGCAGTTCCGCTGGGTGAAGAGCCGCCTGCCGAACAAGGCGCAGCCGGTGCCGCCCATCTTCCAGCCGGAGCTCATCGCGGAGGGCATCGCCTGGGCCGCGGATCACCCGGACGCTTCCCGCGAGCTCGTCATCGGCTGGCCTGCGTTGAAGGCCATCATGGGCAACAAGCTCGCGCCATCGTTCGCCGACCGGGTGCTGGCCAGCTCCGGCTACGCCGCGCAGCAGGTCGACGAGCCGGAGGATCCGGATCGGCCCCACAACCTGTGGGAGCCGGTGGACGGGCCGGGCGGTGGCGACCATGGGTCGCACGGTGCCTTTGACGACCGCGCGCGGGACTCGAGCTGGCAGCTCTGGCTGAACACGCACCGGCCGACGGTCGCGATCGCCGGCGCGACGCTCGGCGCTGCCCTCGTCGGAGCCCTCGCGCTGCGACGTGGCTGAGCCGGCACGTCCGCCCGGCTGGGCCTACAACCCGTCGGCCTGGTCGCAACGCTTCCCGATCCTCGGGCTCGCGCTCGTCGGCGTCGGCGTGGCCGGCTACCTCACCGCATTCCAGCTCGGCATCGTGGCCACCGTGTGGGAGCCGTTCTTCGGCGACGACAGCCGCCGGATCCTCACCTCCGGCGTGTCGCGGGTCCTTCCGATCCCGGACGCCGCGCTCGGCGCGATCGGCTACCTGGCCGATGCCGTCACCGGCGTGATCGGCGGACGGGACCGATGGCGATCGATGCCCTGGATCGTCATCCTCTTTGGGCTGGCGGTCGGTCCACTCGGTGCGACGAGCATCCTGCTCGTCATCCTCCAGCCGGTGCTGTTCGACGGCTGGTGCACGCTGTGCCTGGCGTCCGCGGCGATCAGCCTGGCGATGATCGGCCCGGCCTTCGACGAGGTGCTCGCCAGCCTCCAGCACGTCCGCGGCGTCCAGCGCGGGGGCGGGTCCGCCTGGCGAGCGTTCTGGACCGGTTCGGCAGGCCCGCGGTGATCTGGCAGATCGTCGGCATCGGCGTCTCCCTCGGCGTGATGGCGGCGCCCGACCTCCTCTCCCTGCCCGATGCGGTGGCCGACGCGTTCCACATCCTCGGACCCGTCGGCGCATCGGTGGGCGCCATGGCCGCCAGCGCCGTCCTGCGCGGGCTTCGCCGCCTCTATCTCGTCATCGGGCCCGCGATCGCGGCTGCTCCGCTGGTGCTCGGTGGTGATGCCGCGGCGATGGGCGTCGGGCTGGTGGCCGGAGCGACGCTCGCCGCCCTCGCGTTCCCGGGCGACGCGGACCCGGCTCGGCTCGGCGGCGGGTGGCGGCCGCTGTGGGCTGGGACGATGCCGACTTCCGGCCCTTCCGGGAGGGCCGACCGGCCGTAGACGTGTGCCTCGGCCGCAGGTGATCGTGAGCGCGGACCAAGATCGCAGCTCGTGGGAGATCACCCGTGGCAACCCTGACGAATCGCAGCGCGCTGCGACCGGCCGACCGATCAGCGACCGCGGTCGGCGACCTGCGCCTTCCCGGATTCCTCCTGTTCCTGCTGAGCGCGGGCTTCATGACCGTCATCATGCTCGGCGCCTCGCTGGCGCCCGGCTACGACTACCACGTCGCCGCGATCAGCGACCTCGGCCGCATCGCGGAGACCGCGCTGCTCTTCAACCTGACGCTGATGGCCGTCGGCGCACTGAACCTGGCCGGTGGATACGCCTTCTACCGCTGGCACGGCCGTGGCTGGCTGCTGGCGATCTACGTGGTGGCCGGCCTGGGTGCGTTCGGTGCGGGTGCCATTCCGCTGGGTACGAGCGACCTGCACTCCCTCTTCGCGCTCGTCGCGTTCGTCTTCTTCAACGTCGAGGCCGTTGCTACCGGGTTCGTGCTGGCCGGACCGATGCGGCCGCTCTCGTGGCTGGCGGGGATCATCGGGCTCGTCTACGTGGTCATCATGATCATCGGCGACGCGGGCAATCCTGCGGTGTTCGGCCCCATCGGGCACGGTGGCGCGGAGCGCATGATCGTCTACCCGGTGATGCTCTGGATGCTGGCGCTGGGCGGGCACCTCATGGCCGATCGCAGCCTGGCGGATCGCGGCGACCGGGCGTAACGGCCCTAGGGCAGTTCGACCGCGAACCCGGGGCGGGCGACGTCGATCGGTCCGGCGAAGCTGCTCCGGGCGGCAGCCATCGCGGCATCGGGGTCGGTCGCCGGCGTGAGATGGGTCAGCACGAGGCGACCCACGCCCGCGGCAGCCGCCTGCCGGCCAGCATCGGTCGCACTGGAGAGCGCGCCGAGGAGCTCATCGGGCACCGCCGCGGCGTAGCTCGCCTCGGCCAGCAACGCGTCGGCGCGGCGTGCCAGATGCACCAGTTCGTCCGAGGGGCCGCAGTCGCCGGTGTACACGAGCGTGGCGCCGTCTGCCGCGAGCCGGAGGCCGGCGTTCGGACGGGGATGGGGGAGCAGCGCGGTCTCGATGGTGAAGGGTCCGATCCACAGCATGTCGCCGGCCTCGAACGCCTCGAGACGGTACGAACCGGCCAGGAGCTGGGGGCGGTCGAGCGCGAGCACCGCGTCCAGCGCCCCGGGCAGCGCGTACACCACGAGCGGGTCGCGCGGCGGGTCGGCCCAGGCGACCGCGCGGAGGAGCGGATTGAGGTCGGCGCAGTGGTCGGGGTGGGCGTGGGTGACGAGGACCGCGTCGAACGAAGGCGCTTTCGCGCCGGAGAGCGCGGTCGCGACCCCATATCCGGGGTCGATGAGCAGGCCGAATCCGGAGGCGCTGACGACGTATCCGCTGCAGGGGCGGCCGTCGCCCGGGATGCCGCCACTGCCGCCGATGACCGAGAGCCTCACCCGGGCAGGATAGGGGGCTACACTGCCGGTCCGCATCCGATGGGGAGAATGATGACCGAGCCACCGACCTCCTCGCGCGGGGCCTCCCGCGCGCGACTCAGCATGCCGTTCCTCGCTCTGGCGCTCATCCTCGGCGCGTGCCGGGCCGCCCCCGCCGCCAGCGTGGCACCGAGCGAGCCTGCGGCATCGGCTCCGGGGTCGATGGCCGCCTCACCGCTGCCCTCGACACCGACGACGCCGGGGCCCACGCCGGTCGATGCGACGGTGGCCGCCGGCGTGGCCTTCGTGCGCCCGGTCGACGGCCTCGACCAGCTGTTCGTCATCGACCCCGACGGGTCGGAGCGCCAGGTGAGCGGCCGCGGGCGGCACGCCAGCGTCGGGGCAGCGCAGCCCCTGTGGTCGCCGGACCGCTCGATGATCGCCTTCGGGCCGCCCACCGTGGGCGTCGGTCTCGAGGCCGACCTCTGGATCGTGAACGCAGATGGCTCCGGGCAGCATGCGCTCGCCGTGCTCGGCGAGTTCACCGACTGGTCGCCGGACTCGAGCCGGCTGGTATGGACCGACTCGGTGCTCACCACCGACACGACCGGTGAACCGGCGCGGCTCTGGGTGGGAGACGTGGCGAGCGGCGAGGTGCGGCAGCTCGGTCTCATCGGCTACGACACACGGTGGCTGCCCGACGGCGAGCGGATCAGCTACGTCCCGTACGAGCCGCCGCGTGAGCCACGGGTCGTGGTCGTCGACGTCGACGGTGAAGGCTCGACTGACCTGGTGGCGGGCTCCGGCGTCCGCTGGGCGCCCGATGGTGGATCGTTCGTCTTCGAGCGTGAGGATGGCATCTACCTGGCCGATGCGGACGGGGGAGATGCCCGCCTCCTCCTCGAGAGCCGGGCCGCCCCGGTCTGGTCGCCGGACGGCAGCCGGCTGGCGTTCGTCGACAACGACGAATCCGGCACCTTCGTCGTCGGCGTGGCGACCCTCGACGGCGATATCGTCTGGGAGGGTTCGCCTGGCATTGATCCCGCCTGGTCGCCGGACGGGGGCCACCTCGTGGTGGACCTCACGATCGGCGAGCCGCTCATCGGCATCCTGGACGCCACGAGCGGCGAGCGGGTCTGGCTGATGGAGGGGCGATTCCCCGACTGGTGAGCCCCCGGCGGGGCGTCGCGCAGAATGCGGCCGACATGACGACCCATCGGTTCCGCACATCGCGCACGATCATCCGCCTTCCCTGGACGTAATCGCCGATATATCAGTATATCTGCATATATATATGACCCAGAGTTGACGCCGTGCGGCTCGGCTCGGTAGCCTCGCGCCTTCCGTGCGCAGGGGGCATCCGCACCAGTTGCCAGCTCACTCTGACGGCCTATCGAGCCTCGAGCCGGTCGTTGTCGCATCCACGTTCCGAGACACGCCAACCGCGCAGCGGGAGGCGCTGGCCACGACGCTGAGGCGACTGGGCGGAACGCTTTCCGAGCATGTCCTTCTTCACACCTGCCACCGCGTTGAGCTGGTCGCAGTTGCCGACGGCACATGGAGCAGCCCGTCGCTGGACGACCTGCGTGTCGTCCGCGGAGCAGACGCTGTGGAACGCGCGATCCTCGTGGCCGGCGGCCTTGACTCGGCGGTGATCGCCGAGGAGCAGCTGCAGGGGCAGGTGCGAACCGCCTACCGGACGGCACTCGAGTCGGGGACGACCGGCCCGTTGCTCAACGAACTATTCCGGCGCGCAATCCGCTTCGGCCGGAAGGCTCGGAGCCTGGCCCAGCCCGGGGGTGATCGGTCGCTCGCCGAGCGCGCCGCCCGGCTGGCGCACGAGCGCCTCGATTCGGCACGCGTGGCCGGGGAGGCGCTCGTCGTCGGCACCGGGGCAATGGGCCGCATCCTCGTCGTCGAGCTCGCTCGTCGGGGCATGTCGGTGACGGTGGCCTCACGTACGCGCGATGCTGCCGCCCGCCTCTGTGCGGGGATGCCGGCGTCGGAGCGGTGTCGCTCGACGACGGTGAGTGAGGCCCTCGACCGGCTTGCCGACTTCGACCTCGTCGCGCTCGCCGCCCGATCGCCGCAGCCCATCCTCGAACGGCGGCACCTCACAGCGCTGGCACGGCGGCCGCTTGTCGTCGACCTCTCTGCGCCGCCGGCCGTGACGAGCGAGGCGATGGGATGGCTCGGTGACGATCTCCTCGACCTCGATCGGCTCGGCGGCGCGGACCGACCGGCGCTCGACGACGCTGCGCTCAGGCGCCTGCGTGCCCTTGCCCGTCGCGAGCGCGACGCCTACCTGGGGTGGATGCAGACTCGCGCGAACGGCGATGCACTTGAGCTCCTGGCACGGCACGCCACGGAGGTCCGCTGGCGGCACATCGAGCGGCTCCGCCGAGCCGGTCGCTTCGACGCGGAGCAGCTTGCCGCGGTTGACGGCGCGGCCGCGGCCATGCTCGGCGAGATCCTCCACGACCCGATCGTCCGCGCCCGCCACGATCCCACCGCCGCGGCAGCCATCCGCCGCCTCTTCGGATCGGACCGATGACGGCCCTCGACCTGGTGCGCGTCGCCACGCGCGGGAGCCCGCTCGCTCTCGTGCAGGCCGGGCTGGTCGCGCGGGCGCTCGTCGCCGCCGGCGCGTGTCGACGGACGGAGCTCGTCCTGGTCCGGACCGAGGGCGACGACATCAGCGAGGCGCGCGCGGACGCGGGCCACGAGGCCAGCGACGGGCAGTTCACGGTGGCGGTCGAGGAGGCGGTGCTCGCCGGAAGGGCGGACGTAGCGGTCCACTCCTACAAGGATCTGCCGACCCAGTCGCACGCCGAGCTCACGATCTGTGCGGTGCCCGAGCGAGCCGATCCGCGAGACTGTCTGGTCAGCCGCCACGACGGCGGCCTGGATGGCCTGCCGCCGCGCGCCGTGGTCGGCACCGGGAGCGCCCGCCGCACGGCGCAGCTCCTGGAAGCCCGCCCCGACCTCCGCCCGGCTCCGATTCGCGGCAACGTCGACTCGCGGAGGCGCCGCGTCGCGGCGGCCGAGCTCGATGCGGTGCTGCTCGCCGCCGCCGGCCTGGATCGTCTCGGCGTGGGCGCCGGTGACGAACGCCTGCCGCTCGACGTCATGCTCCCGGCGCCGGCGCAAGGTGCCCTCGCCGTCCAGGCGCGCACCGATTGCGCGGACCTGTGTCGTGTGGTTGCGGCCGTCGATCACGCTCCGAGCCAATTGGCCGCCGACGCCGAGCGTGAGCTGCTGCGTCTCGTCGGCGGCGGCTGCCTCGCGCCGCTCGGGGCGCTTGTCGAGGTGGACGCTGGCGCAGCCCGGCTGCGCGCGGCCTACGCGACCGGACCGGGACGGCTCACGCGGGTGGACCTCGGCGGTCCCAGCGCGGACCTGCCGCACCTCGTTGCCGCAGCGGCGCGCCAGCTCGCCGAGCCAATTCGGGTGCCGCGGTGACGCGCGTCCTGGTCACTCGACCTCGCGAAGCCGACGAGCTCGTATCGTGCCTCGCCGCGGCCGATATCGAGGCCATCCACGTCCCGACCATCCGCGTGCGACCCGGGGAGCCCGGCCGGCTGGCCGCCGAGCTGCGCAACCGTCGCGACGGGGACTGGACCGTCATCACCAGCGCGAATGGCGCGGCCGCGGTGATCGAGGCGCTCGGCAAGTCAGCGGGCATGCTCGCCGGTCGGGTGGTGGCCATCGGCCCGGCCACGGCCGAGGCCCTCAGGGCCGATGGGCTGCGCGTTGACGCCGTCCCGGTGCGGTCCGAATCGTCGGCCATCCCGGCGGCGATGGGCAACCTCGCCCGACGACGGGTGCTGCTCGCGCGCGGCAACCTCGCCACGCCGCGGCTTGCGGCGGACCTTCGCGCCGCCGGCGCGGAGGTCGTCGAGGTCGTCGCCTATCGCACCGTCGAGGGCCCGCCGGAGTCCCGGCCGTCGCTGCTCGCGGCGCTCGACGCGGGGCTGGATGGGCTTCTGTTCACCAGCGGGTCGTCGGCTCGTGGGCTGCTTCGCCTGCTGCCCGCCGAGCGGCGGCCGGCCGCCCATCGCGTGCCCGCGTTCTGCATCGGCCCCGCCACCGCCGCGACGGCACGTGCCGCCGGCTTCTTCGTGGCCGCCCAGGCCCCCGAGCAAACGGCAGCCGGCCTCGCCGCCATCACGATCCAGCACTTCGCAACGGAGCGAACATGACGACAACCCAACCACGTGTCGAATCCCGAGCCCCGGCAGGCTTTCGTGGCCGCCGCCTGCGACGCACCCCGGCCCTCCGCGCGCTCGTCCGCGAGACTCGGATCTCCGCAGCGCAGCTCGTCCAACCGGTCTTCGTGTGCGAGGGCCGCGGCGTGCGCGACCAGATCGGCGCCATGCCGGGC
>Ga0299913_10002317_pt1 | contig 14942 bp, 12 predicted proteins | sample RVTome_9_FD_201360 | JGI IMG/M metagenome (GOLD analysis project Ga0299913, IMG submission 201360) | Soil microbial communities from uranium-contaminated site in the Upper Colorado River Basin, Wyoming, United States - RVT155D38 (version 2) ...
TCCCCGTCTCCGACCACGAGGGCAACGAGGTCGCGAAGGACGATGGGCCGCGAGCGTCGTCGACCCTCGAGAAGCTCTCCCAGCTCGACGAGGCATTCGGGGGCGGCGGCGTCACCGCCGGCAACTCGTGTCCCCTCAACGACGGTGCCGCGGCGGTGCTGGTGATGTCCGACACCAAGGCCAAGGAGCTGGGGCTCACGCCCAGGGCGCGGATCCTGAGCGCCGCGACCTGGGGCAATGAGCCCGAGTACATGGGCGTCGCCCCGATCGGCGCGATCAAGAAGGTGCTCGAGCGCACCGGGATGTCGATGTCGGACATCGGGGCGGTCGAGCTGAACGAGGCCTTCGCGGCGCAGGTGATCCCGATCATGGACGAGTGCGAGATCCCGCTCGAGAAGCTCAACACCCATGGCGGGGCAATCGCCCTCGGCCATCCCTTCGGGATGACCGGGGCCCGGATCATGACCACGCTCCTCAACGTGATCGAGACCGACGACCACGAGGTCGGCCTGGAGACGATGTGCGTCGCCGGCGGCCAGGGCGAGGCGATGGTCGTCGAGCGGGTGGGCTGAAGCCGCCGCTGGCCGCTCGGCCAGCGATTGCCCGCTGCGAAGGGCGAAAGCGCATTAGAGTCCTTGCCACAACGGGCGTCTGCGGGTGAAGGAGGAGCGATGGATGTGATGGGCACGATCGAGGGCGCGGTCTCGCGCGTCAACTCGACGGTCTTCAGGCAGGTGAACCGCGCCACCGACTGGTGGAACCTGCCGACCCCCCTCGGGCTCCTGAACCTGCGGGCGTTCCGCGACGACCTGCGCCGGCAGAACCTCTATGACACCGAGGAGGGGCGCGCCCCCGAGGTGATCCCGCCCGACGAGCTGCCGCGGTATCGCACCTACGACGGCTCCAAGCAGGACCCGGCCGACCCTCGTATGGGCCAGGTGGGGACCCGGTTCGGGCGCAACATCGACCCGGACGCGACGCCGCCCGAGCCGCCCGAGCGCCAGATGGACCCGAACCCCCGCGAGGTCGCCACCCGCCTGCTCCACCGCGACACGTTCAAGCCGGCGAGCACGCTCAACGTGCTGGCCGCGTGCTGGATCCAGTTCGAGAACCACGATTGGTTCGGCCACGGCGAGAACGACCCGGAGCGCCACATCGAGGTGCCGCTGAGCCCCGACGACCCGTGGCCCGACGGGGACGTGATGAAGGTTCGCCGCACCCACCCCGAGCGCACCGACATGGGCGGCAACGGCGCCGGGCCCCGGCCGACCTATGTCAACACCGTCACCCACTGGTGGGACGGCTCGCAGATCTACGGATCGACCGAGGCGCGAAACCGCGAGCTGCGTGCGGGCGAGGGCGGGAGGATGATGGTCGAGAACGGGCGTCTTCCGCAGGAGACCGCGCGGAAGCTCCGAGGCGTGGACCTCACCGGCTTCTCCGACAACTACTGGATCGGGCTATCGCTGCTTCACACGCTGTTCGTGAGGGAGCACAACGCGATCTGCGACCACCTCAAGGGGGCCTACCCGACCTGGGACGACGAGCGGCTGTTCCTGACCGCGCGCCTCGTGAACTCGGCCCTGATGGCGAAGATCCACACGGTCGAGTGGACCCCGGGCATCCTCGCCAACCCCGTGCTCGAGCGTGCGATGCACGCCAACTGGTACGGGATCCTGCCCCAGTGGGTACGCAAGAAGTTCGGGCACCTCGGCACCGAGATGATCGGCGGCGTGGTCGGCTCGGAGCAGATGCACCACGCGGCCCCGTACGCGATCACCGAGGAGTTCGTCTCGGTCTACAGGCTGCACCCGCTGTTGCCCGACGACTACGAGATCCGCGACCACCGAAACGGCGAGCTGCTGGACACCACCGACTTCGATCCGATCCAGGGCGCGGGAACCCGCAGGACGATCGACGAGTGGGGGATGGCCAACCTCCTGTACTCGTTCGGGACGGCCAACCCCGGGGCGATCACGCTGAGGAATCATCCTCGAGCGCTCACCGACCACGTGCGTCTCACCGGCGAGCGGGTGGATCTGGGGACGATCGACATTCTCCGCGACCGCGAGCGCGGGGTCTCCCGCTACAACGACTTCCGCGAAAAGCTCCGCAAGGGCCGCGTGAAGTCGTTCGACGACCTCACCGACGATCCCGAGCTGGCGCGAGAGATCGAGGACGTCTACGACGGCGACATCGACAGCGTCGACCTCCAGGTGGGGATGCTGGCCGAGCCGCTGCCCCCGGGCTTCGGGTTCTCCGACACGGCGTTCAGGATCTTCATCCTGATGGCGTCGCGGCGCCTGCGATCGGACCGCTTCTTCACCAACGACTACTCACCGGACGTCTACACGCCGGAGGGGATGCGCTGGGTGGAGGAGAACACGATGGTGGACGTGCTCCTGCGACATCACCCAGAGCTGGCGCCGGCCCTGGACGGTTGCGAGAACGCGTTCGCTCCCTGGCGGAAGCTGGCCTGAGCCGGACGTCGCCGTGAGCGGCATCCCCAGCGCGTCGCTCTACGAGAACGCCCGCTTCAACGCGCTGGTCGTCGTCCCGAACGCGCTCCAGGGGATCTTCCGCAAGCGCCGGGCGGCGGTGGCGGTCGCCACCCGCGCCAACGTCGACGGCCACGCGGTGGGCCTGCTCGCGGGGATGAGCCGCGGCCACTCGGGGGGGCCGGTATGGGTGCGCGTCGTGCGCGAGCGGGCGCTGCTGCTGCTGACGCCTGCGGACGTCCACCGAGCCCTGGAGGGGTCCCCCGATCCCTTCGCCGCCGACCCGAGCGCCAAGCGGGACGGGATGTGCGCCTTCCAGCCCGACGCGCTCACGATCTCGCGCGGCGAGCTGTGGCGAGGGCGCCGGGCGTTCGCCGAGGCGGTCCTCGACACCGTGCGGCCGCGCCACCGGCTGTCCGAGCGCTTCGGCGCCGTCGCCCGCGAAGAGGTGGATGCGGTCGCCGGGACGGCGGCCGGCGAGCTCGACTATGGCGCCTGGAGCCTCGCGTTCCGCCGGATCGCCCGCCGAGTGGTGTTCGGGGACGGCGCCCGCGACGACGAGCTGCTGACCGACCTCCTGGCGGAGCTGATGTCCGAGGCGAACGGCATGCCGGGAGGTCCGTCCGAGCGCTACCCCGAGCTGGTGGACCGGATCGAGAGGCGGATCGATGCCGGCGAGGAGGGCAGCCTGGTCTCGCTCTTCGCCGAGGCGCCGTTCGACGCCGACACGCGGGTGCCGGGCCAGGCGATCCACTGGCTGTTCGCGACGGGCGACACTCTCGCCGCCAACTCCTTCCGCTGCCTGGCGCTGCTCGCAAGCCACCCGCGGCAGCGGCAAGAGGCGACCGGGGAGCTGAAGGCGGACAGCGGCGAGCGCCCCTACCTCGAGGCCTGCCTGAACGAGGCGATGCGCCTGTGGCCGACGACGAGCATGCTCGCCCGCGTGACCCTGGCCGACACCGACTGGAGGGGAACGACGGTCCCCGCGGGAACGCAGGTCGTGATCGTCAACGGGTTCCTCCACCGCGACGCCGAGCGCCACCCCTGGGCCGACCGCTTCGCCCCCGAGCGGTGGACCGAAGGCGACGCGGGGGAGAGCTGGTCGTTCAACCACTTCTCCCGCGGCCCGCAGGGCTGCCCGGGCGCCGGGCTGGCCCTCCTTCTCGGCGGCGAGGCACTGGCGCAGGTCCTCGGCGATCGCACCGTCGAGCTGCGCTCGCACGAGCTGGACCCCGAGCGCCCGCTTCCCCACATGCTCGACTTCTTCGGGCTGCGCTTCGGGCTCGCGCCGGCGAGCTAGGCGCGCAGCAGGGCCGGGGCGCGCCGGGAGGACGCGCCGGCGTCAGTCCTCGAACAGCGCGTAGCCGTACTCGCCGCGCTTGTAGGCGAGCTTGGCGATCGCGGCCATGCGATTGTCGTCGTTCGACTCGATCTGCCTGAAGGCCGAGCGAACGCGCCGCGCCGCCCGCGTGCAGAAGGTGTCGGCGATGTAGCGCTCCTGGCCCGAGGGCTCGACCCCCTGCTCGGAGAAGATCCGGCTCACGCGGGAGAGCACGGCCACCTGACCGAGGATGTCGGAGATCGCGGCGTAGACCCGCTTCTGCAGGAACTGGCGGTGCATGATCTCCTTGCGGTGCTCGCGCAGTAGCGACTCGCTCACGCCGCGCAGCTCCTTGACCTGCTCGGAGACGGCGTCGGCATGTGCGTCCAGCTCGGGGTGCGCCTTCGTGATCCGGTCCGGTCGCACCTGACGCTGGATCCGCCGGCCGACGTAGTCGGCCAGGACTCCGATCGAGCCGATCGGGTCGCCGAGGCCGATCTCCCCCAGCTCCGAGAGCTCCTCGCCCACCGGCTTCATCCCCGACAGGGCGACGAAGGCGCGCATCACGTCGTTCGCCCCCTCGAAGATCGGGAAGATGCGGATGTCGCGCAGGATCTTCTCGTACGGCTCGTCCTTCATGTAGCCGGCGCCGCCCTTGAGCTGCATCGCGCGGTTGGCCGCGTACCACAGGAACTCGGTGCCCGAGACCTTGCAGATCGCCGACTCGAGCGAGTAGTCCTCGACCCCGCCGTCGACGAGCCCGCAGGTGAGATAGCACATGGACTCGAGCCCGAACAGGTTCGACACCATCCAGCCGATCTTGTCCTGGACCAGCTCGAACTCCGCCAGCGGTTGGCCGAACTGGCGCCGCTCCTTGACGTGATCGATCGACAGGTCGAGCAGCTTCTTGCTCGCGCCGACGGAGCCGGTCCCCAGCCCGATGCGCCCGTTGTTGAGGATCTGCATCGCGATCCGGAAGCCATCGCCCGGCTCGCCCAGGACGTTGTCGGCCGGCACCTTGACGTCGTTGAACTCCAGGCGGCGCAGGTCGTTCCCCCGCAGGCCCATGGTGTCGAAGCGCTCGCCGACCTCGAATCCCTTCATCCCCTTCTCCAGGATCAGGGCGATGTGGCGGTCCTTCCCGTCGATCTCACAGCGGGCGAAGGTCGTGAACACCTCGCCCTTTGACCCGTTGCCGATGTAGCGCTTCTCGCCGTTCAGCACCCACGAGCCGTCGGGCTGGCGCACCGCGCGCGACTTGATCTCATACGCGTCGGAGCCCGCCTCGGGCTCGGTCAGCGCGAAGCCCGCCAGCTTGCGTCCCGCCGCCAGGTCGGGCAGGAAGCGCTGCTTCTGCTCGTCGCTGCCGTAGAGCGCGATTCCCTTGAAGCCGATCGACTGGTGGACGCCGAGGACGATCGAGAGCGTCGCGTCGATCTGGGCGAAGGTCTCGAACACGCGGGCGTAGCCCGTTTGCGAGAGGCCCTGGCCGCCGTACTCCTCGGGCACGTAGAGTCCGCACAGGCCCACCTCGCCCAGCTCGCGTATGACCTTGTCGCCGATCCAGCGGTCCTCCTCGATCTTGCGGTGGTCCATCCGCGACCCGATCTCGCGTGCGGCGGCGTTCAGGTCGCGCACCCGCTCCTGCTCGTCGGGATCGGGCTCGGGCCATGGGAACGCCAGGTCCTCGTGGATCTCGCCGAGGAACAGCGACTTGGCGAACGAGGAGGCGGCGCGCTCGGGCTGTTCCTCCTGCTCGGGTTGCGTCGCCGCCTCCATGTGCGCAGCGTATCCCAGGTGCGCTGCTTGAATCCGGGGCGAAGCGTGGAGACCAGCGCCAGACACCCGCGCCGCAGGCCCACGCCCGCGGTCTACCGCCGCCGGCGCCTCGCGGCGCTGGTTGTCGCGGGCGTAACCCTGCTCGTCCTCTTCGGGGCGATGCGCTCGTGCGGGGGCGACCCGGTGGTGCCGCTGAGCCCAGATGGGGTCCGCGAGGCGAGGCTGGAGGCCGAGCCCGCCGAGCTGACGCTCTCGTTCAGCGGTGACCTCCTGATCCACACGCCGCTGTTCGCCCGGGCGCTCGAGCTGGGCGGTGGCGAGCGCTACGACTTCGCCCCGCTGCTCGCCGAGGTGAAGCGCTACGTCGAGGACGCCGATCTCGCCTTCTGCCACGTCGAGACGCCGATGACGCCGGAGCCGGCGGCGAGCTACCCGATCTTCAACACTCCGCCGGCGCTGTCCCGGGCGATCGCGAAGACAGGCTGGGACGCCTGCTCGACCGCTTCCAACCATGTGCTCGACCAGGGCGTCGAGGGGGTGGGCGAGACGCTCGAGGCCCTCCGCCGGGCCGGCGTCGAGCACACCGGCTCGGCGACCTCCGCCCGTGCTGCCCGCAGGCCCCTGATCCTCGAGGCGGACGGCGTTCGCGTTGCCTTTCTCGCCTACACGAGCGACACCAACGGGATCCCCGTGCCGGAGCCGTATCTGGTCAACCTGATCGACGCCAGGCGGATCGTCACCGATGCCCGCCGGGCGAGCCGAGCCGGTGCCGACGCGGTGATCGTGAACATGCATTGGGCCTCGGAGATCGTCGGGGAATATCTGACCGAGCCCAGCGCGGGCCAGGAGAGGATCGTCAGGCGCCTCGTGCGGGAACCCGCGATCACCGCGATCGTCGGTCAGGGGCCGCACATCGCGCAGCCGATCCGGAGGGTCGCCGGCAAGCTGGTCGTGTTCAGCGAGGGCAACCTGATCTCGAACCAGGGGGCCGACTTCGGGCTGGCGCCGGGCAGCCAGGACGGGTACATCGCGCTGCTCGACCTGGTGGTGGACGGGGAGGGCGCCCGGGTCGAGAGCGCGCGCTATGTGCCGGTGTGGACGAGCCACTCCGACTACCGGGTGCTGCCGGCGGGCGACGCCCTCGCGGACGGCGAGGCGGACGAGGCGTCGCTTCGCGCCTCGTACGAGCGCACGCTGGACGTGGTCGGTCGCAACCCGGCCAAGCCCGTGCCGCGGCGCCTGCGCTGACGCGCCAACCAGGCGTTTCCGGGCGCCGACTCGACACCAGGGCGAAGCGGCCGGGCCGCGTTCTGGACAACTGGACATGGTTTCGACGGGCCGCGTGGCCGATCATCTACGTGCGATGGTGGTTCGCGAACCGCAGATCGTCGCCTTCGGCGGAGGCGGGTTCTCGATGGAGCGGGGAAACCCGCTGCTCGACGACTACGTGCTCTCGCTCACCGGGACGCCGCGGCCAAGTGTCTGCTTCCTGCCGTCGGCGAGTGGCGACGCCGATCACTACGTCGTCCGGTTCTACAAGGCGTTCGCCGACCGCGCCGACGCCTCGCACATCACTCTGTTCCGGCGCGAGGCGGGCGCCCGTGACCTCCGCGCGCACCTGCTCTCCCAGGACCTGATCTACGTCGGCGGTGGCAGCCTCGTGAGCCTGCTGGGCGTCTGGCGCGCCCACGGGATCGACGTGATCCTGCGCGAGGCCTGGAGCCGCGGGGTGGTGCTTTGCGGGCTCAGCGCCGGGGCGCTTTGCTGGTTCGATCGCGCGCTCACCGCCTACTACGGACGGCCCGAGCCGGTGGGCGGGCTGGGGTTCCTGCCGTGGAGCTTCACCGCTCATTACGACTCCGAACCCGAGCGCCGCGAGGAATTCCACCGGCGGGTCGCTGCCGGCATGCCCCGAGGATTCGCCGCCGACGACGGTGCCGCGCTTCACTTCCGCCGGCGCGACCTGCTGCGCGCGGTCACGTCAAAGCCCGACGCATGCGCCTACTCGCTGCGGGTGGTCGCGGACGAGGTCAAGGAGGACAAGCTCGAGGCGACCTACCTCGGCGACGATCCGTGCCCGGCCCATCGCCCGCCCCTGGTGAGCGCCGCCGACAGGTTCGCCCCGCGGCCCCAGCCTCCGGCCGTGGCCGCGTAGCGCATGGCCGCCCGCCGCATCGTCGCCCTCGGCGGCCACGAGTTCAAGCGCAGGCCGGAGGAGCTGGCCGTCGTCCATCACCTGCTCGGGTTCACCGGTGCCGACAGCCCGCGCGTGTGCTTCATCCCCACCGCGGGCGGCGATGACCACTCGGGGATCGCCGACTTCTACCTGGCGCTCGACGGCGCCGACTATCGGCCCTCGCATCTGTCGCTGTTCCGGCGCGAGCGCGAGCGCGTGGACGTGCGCCGCCACCTGCTCTCCCAGGACCTGATCTATGTCGCGGGCGGTTCGATGTTGAACCTGCTGGCGGTATGGCGGGCGCACGGGCTGCCACGGATCCTCGCCGAGGCCTGGGAGCGGGGCATCGTGCTGGCGGGCCAGAGCGCGGGGGCGATGTGCTGGTTCGACTACGGGATCACCGCATCGCTCGGCGAGCCGCGCCCATATCCGGGACTGGGGCTTCTGCCCGGGAGCCTCTGCGTCCACTACGCGCGCGACCCGAGTCGGCGCTCGGCCTACCACCGCGCGGTATCCGGCGGCTATCCGCCCGGGTATGCGCTGGACGACGGCGCCGGCGTCCTGTTCGAGGGGCAGAGCGCCGCCGAGGCGTTCGCGGGGCGTCGCGACTCGAGGGTGATCCGGGTCGAGGCCAACGGCCGGGGCGCGGCCCGGGAGGTTCCGCTTCGCCCCGAGCCGCTGGCGCCGCCCCCGCCGCCGCCCGAGGACGCGGCGATCGCCGAGATGCGCGAGCTTCGGCTGGGACGCGGCCGGGGCGCCGGCCTCGCGCTGCGCGGCTGACTCACCTGACCCAGAGCGGCCATGACCCGCCGGGCCGAGAGACCGGGCGGACCATCGGCTTCGCACGGAAGCGGCTAGCTTCGCCGCCGCCTGCCGGCCCGAATATCAATGAGGGAGTGAACGGGGTGGCGATCCGGAGCGCGGATGGCGCTTTTATGGTCGGCATGCGTCCAAAAGGCGCCCGATCCACAGCCCGCCGGCACCGATGGCTGCAGATCGTCCTCTCTGGGGACGGAATCTAGCCATCGCGCTCCGGGGCCCCGCAACGCACGCCTGAGCCCAGCCGACGCCACCCCTACCCAGCCAACGAACCCTGCACGCGGCGCGAGCCCTGTCGCTCCCGGCGCGAAGCGGCCAACCGGTCGCGGCTAGGATCGCCGGCGTGGCCCTCCCCCTGAAGCCGCCCGTCAAGCCCCAGCTCGCGCTCTCGAGGAAGCAGCTGCCCGAGGGGGAGGAATGGGCGTATGAGCCCAAGTACGACGGGTTCAGGGGGGTGGCGTTCGTCGACGGCGAGGACGTCTTCCTCCAGTCGCGTAGCGGCAAGCCGCTGCGCCGGTACTTCCCGGAGCTCGAGTTCCCCCGCGGGCGCTACGTGCTCGATGGCGAGCTCCTGATCCTGGGCGACGGCGGCCTCGAGCAGTTCGACGCGCTCCAGAACCGATTGCACCCGGCCGAGTCCCGGGTGCGGATGCTGGCCGAGCGGACGCCCGCGATCTTCCGCTCCTTCGACCTGCTGGCCGAGGGAAGGCGCAGGCTCCTGCCGAAACCCTTCGCCGAGCGGCGTGCCGCCCTCGAGGCGCTCGTCCACGACTTCGACGACCCCGGGTCGGTCGAGGTGACGCCGCTGACCCGCTCGCCCGGCGATGCGCAGCCCTGGCTTCAGTCCGGGGAGGGCGTGATCGCGAAGCAGCTCGATGCCGCCTACCGGCCCGGCGAGCGCAAAGGGATGGTGAAGGTGAAGCGGCTGCGGACGATCGACGCGGTCGTCGTCGGCTGGCGCCCGGGCAAGGAGGAGGGCACGGTGGGCTCGCTCATCCTCGGCCTCTACGAGCCGGGGGGCGAGCTGAGGGTGGTCGGTCACACCTCCGGCCTGAAGGCGAAGGAGAAGCGCGAACTGGTCGCCGGCCTTCGGCCCTACGAGACGGGCGAGCGCGGCCACGGCGACCCCAGTCGCTGGGCCTCGGAGCGCGACCTGGAATGGATCACGCTGCGGCCCGAGCTGGTGGTCGAGATCAGCTTCGACCACGTCTCCGCCGGCCGCATCCGCCACGGCTCGAAGCTGCTGCGCTGGCGCGACGACAAGGACCCCCGGGACTGCGGTATCGGCCAGCTCGACCAGTAGATTCCGGACGAGGAGCTGATCGCCCCGGTCGAGGTCACGGGGGGCTCTACGTCACCGCACGGGATGCGGGGCCCAACTCGTCACGCGCACGCGCGCCTGCGCGACTTCGACCCCCGCGGCACGGTCTGGTAGCTCAGCCCTTCCTCTTGGCGTTGCTCTTGGCCTTGCTCGGCTGCACCCGCCTCGGCTCGCCCTTCTGCTTTCGGAAGTGGGGGGGCCAGGGGGCGTCGCCGAGGCCCTCCTCCTCGTCGCGCGCGGCCAGCTCGTGGAGCGCGTCGAGCGAGTGGGAGCGCTCGTCGATCTCGGCGGAGGGGTCGCCCACCTCGGCCAGCCGCTTCGGCACGGTGTCCAGGCGAAGCTCGGCGGGCTCGACGTCGGGGACCTCGTCCCAGCTGAGCGGGCATGAAACCCGGGCGTCGGGCACGGGTCGCACCGAGTACGCCGAGGCCACGGTGCGGTCGCGGGCGTTCTGGTTGTAGTCGACGAAGACCCCGTGGCGCTCCTCCTTCCACCACTTCGAGGTGGCCAGGTCGGTGCGGCGCTCGACCTCACGCGCCAGCGCCAGCGCCGCCCGGCGGACCTCGGTGAAGTCCCACCTGGGCTCGATCCGGACGTTGATGTGGATCCCGCGCGAGCCGGAGGTCTTGGGGAAGCCGACCAGGCCGCCGTGGTCGGCCAGCACCTCGCGAACGCACAGCGCCACCTGGCGGACGTCATCCCAGGAGGCCTCGGGCGTGGGGTCGAGGTCCACCCGAAGCTCGTCGGGGTGGTCCAGGTCCGAGCGGCGCGCGGGCCAGGGGTTGAAGTCGATCACGCCCAGGTTCACCGCCCAGACGAGGTGCGCCTCGTCGTTCGCGACCAGCTCGGTCGCGCTGCGGCCCGACGGGAAGTGGACCGTCGCCGTCTGGAGCCAATCGGGGGCGCCCTTGGGAACGCGCTTCTGGAAGAAGAACTCACCCCCGGCGCCCTCGGGGAAGCGCTTCATCGTCGTCGGGCGCTCGCGGACGTGGCGCAGCTTCGCCTCGCCGACCTCGACGTAGTAGTTCGCGAGGTCCAGCTTGGTGTGCCCGGTCTCTCCGAAGACCACCCTCCCGGGGCTGGAGAGCCGGACCTCGCGGCCGGCCGCCTCGATCTCGGTAGCTTCCTTCGCCATGGACGAGCTCTCGACTATGACTTACGCGCGCGACGGGCGGATCGCGCGGATCACCCTCGACCGGCCCGAGCGCGGCAACGGCATCACCCTCGAGATGCCGCGCGAGCTGGCGGCGTGCGTGGAGCGGGCCAACCTGGACCCCGAGGTCCACGTGATCGGGCTGGCCGGGAACGGCTCGGGCTTCTGCGGCGGCTACGACCTCGTGGCCAGCGCGGAGGGCATGGGTGCCGGGGAGACTCAGGACGCCGAGGCGCCCGACGGCGCGCCGACCCAGCCGGCGACGATCGCGCGAAACCACGACCCCGCCGGCACCTGGGACCCGGTCGTGGACTTCCAGATGATGTGGCGCAATGTCCGCGGGTTCATGAGCCTGTTCTTCTCGGAGAAGCCGGTCGTCTGCAAGGTGCACGGGTACTGCGTCGCCGGCGGCACCGACATGGCGCTCTGCTCCGACCTGCTGGTGGTCGCCGCGGACGCCAAGATCGGCTATCCGCCGGCCCGCGTCTGGGGCGTGCCGACGACGGCGATGTGGGTGCACCGCCTGGGTCCGGCGCGCGCCAAGCGCCTCCTGCTCACGGGCGACTCGCTCACCGGCGCCCAGGCGCTCGAGTGGGGGCTCGCGACGGAGGCCGTGCCCGCCGCCGAGCTGGACGGTGCCTTCGAGGAGCTGCTCTCGCGCGTGGCTCGGGTGCCCGTCAACCAACTCGTCATGCACAAGCTCCAGGCGAACCAGGCCCTGCTCTCGGCCGGCCTCCTGGAGAGCCAGGTGCTGAGCACCCTCATGGACGGGATCGCCAGGCACACCCCGGAGGGCTTCGCCTTCCAGCGCCGTGCCGCCGAGGCCGGGTGGGGTCAGGCTGTGCGCGAGCGCGACGAGCCGTTCGGCGACTTCGGCCTGCGGCAGCCACCGCCCGGCGACTCCCCCGATTCGCGTCCGGGGTCGCCGGGGTAGCAGCCGGCATGGCCGCCCGGAACCCCGCGTTCACGCTCGAGCTGCTGCGCGAGCGCATCCTCGGCCACCAGAGCTTTCCCGCGGACATGGCGGTCGAGCCGATCGCCCTCGACGACGAGCGCGCCGTTGGGAGGATGGTGGTGGACGAGCGCCACCTTCACCCCGGCGGCCTCGTCCACGGCGGCGCCTGGATCGCCCTCGCCGACTCGGTCGCCGCCTGGCAGACCTTCCGCCACCTCGATCCCGGCGCCAGCTTCACCTCGATCGAGATGAAGCTGAACGTGCTCGGTCCCGGTCGCCCCGGCGACGAGCTGGTCGCTACCGCCGAGCATCTCCACGCCGGCCGCTCGACCCACGTGGTCGAGGTGCGCGTCCGCTGCGAGGAGCGCTTGGTGGCGAACCTGGTCGTGACGCAGTTCGTGATCGCCCCGGCGGACGACGCGCGCGGGCAGGCCGAGTGAGGGTCCTCGTCACCAGCTCGCGGATGCCGTTCGCGCTGGCGATCATCCGCAAGCTCGCGGCCCAGGGCCACGAGGTGCTGGCCGCCGATGCCTGGGAGGTCTCGCCGGGCAGCCACTCGCGCTACGTGGCCGAGCACTTCGTGACCCCGTCCCCGCGAGACGCGACCGAGGCCTTCGTGGCCGACGTCGAGCGGATCGCGGCCGAGCGCCGGGTGGACCTCATCGTGCCCGCGTTCGAGGAGGTCTTCTACCTCTCGACCCGGTGGGACCGCCTGGCGCGAGTGACGAAGCCCTTCTTCTCGCGCTTCGGGACCCTGCTGCCGCTGCACGACAAGGAGAGCTTCCAGCGGTTCGCGACCGGCCTGGGCCTGCCGATGGCGCGGACCGTCGTCGCGCGCTCCGACCCGGAGCTGCGCGAGGCGCTGGGGCGCTTCGAACGCTACTTCGCCCGCGCCGCCTTCTCGCGCGGCGGGGTCGCCCTGCTCACGAATGCCGGGCCGCTCGCCGGCAGGGTGGCGGTCGCCGACTGCCACCCCACGCCCACGAACCCGTGGCTGGTTCAGGAATTCGTCGAGGGCGAGACCTTCTGCACGTACAGCACGGTCCACGACGGCTACGTGACGGCCCACTGCGCCTACGCGATCCCGCGCCAGTGGCAGCACTCGACCGGGATCCAGTTCCGTTCGATCGACGGAGCCGTCACCCTCGAGATCGTCGAGCGGATCGCTGCCGAGACCGCCTACACGGGCCAGGTGTCCTTCGACTTCATCGACTCGCCGGACGGCCCCTACCTGGTGGAGTGCAACCCGCGGGCGACCGATGGGGCGCTGCTGATGAGCGCGCCGCAGCTCGCCAGCGGCCTCCTGGAGCCGACCGGCCAGTGCGAGACCGTCCCCGCGGGCGAGGAGATCCAGCTCGACCTCGCCGTGTTCGGGGGCATGTTCGACGGCGGCCAGATCCCGGGCACGTTTCACGACCTGCTTCACATCCGCGGCGCTGACCGCGGATGGCACGACGCGCTGCCGAACCTCTACTCGTTCCTGTCGCTGGTCCGCTCCGAGCGCCTGCGCCACGCCGAGCACTCCGAGCTGTTCGTGGCCATGGCCGGCGACATCAGCTGGGACGGCGAGGAGATCACCGGGATGTCCGAGGAGGACGCCCGGGTCCTGGCCGGGGCGCGGGGCTGAACTCAGCGTCTCCACCAGCGAACCGCCAGCGCCGCGAGCGCGATCCCGGCGGCGTCGACCAGCACGTCGAGCGGGTCGGCGTCGCGGCCCGGGACGAAGCTCTGGTGGACCTCGTCGAAGACCGCGTAGGCGAGCGAGACGACGACCGCAACGGCGATCCCGCCGCGGCCCAGCCTCGGCGCGAGCGCCCAGGCCCACAGGACTGTGAGCAGCGCGAACTCCCCGGCGTGCGCGAGCACCCGGCCCACGGCGCCGATGTCCGCGCCCGGGTCGGACTGGGCCGACAGATAGAAGATCAGGCCCATCAACGCCAGCGGCGCCGGGGCCCGCCGCAGCGCCGGGCTCAAGGCACGCGGTGGATCTCGAACAGGTTCGTGCCGAGCCGCTGCTGGGGTAGGCCCGCGGTGACGCCGATCAGATCGCCCGACTCCGCCACGCCGGACTCGCGGGCGAGCTGGGCGCAGTCGTCGAGCAGCGCGGTGAGCCCCTCCCACTCGCCGGCGAGGGCGCAGCGCACCCCGAACAGGAGCTGGAGACGGCGGACGGTCTCGACCCGGGGCGATACCGCCAGCACCGGGACGCGCGGGCGGTGGGCCGAGACCAGGCGGGCCGTGCGGCCGCTGCGAGTGGGAACGACGATCGCCGCCAGGCCCAGGTTGTAGGCCGAGCCGACGGCGGCCCGTGCCACCGAGCTGGCGACGTCGGAGGGATCGTCGGCAACGCGGCTCAGGAGCCACTCGCCGTAGCGGAGGTCGGGCTCGGTCTCGCGCGCGATCCGGTCCATCACCGCCACCGCCTCCACCGGGTGCTCGCCCACGGCGGTCTCCTCGGAGAGCATCACCGCGTCGGTCCCCTGGAGGATGGCTGCCGCGACGTCGCTCACCTCGGCCCGCGTCGGCCGCGGCGAGGAGACCATCGAGGCGAGCATCTGGGTCGCCGTTATGGTCGGGCGCGCGTATTTACCGGCGAGGCGCAGCAGGTGCCGCTGCACGCCCGGCACGCGCTCGATCGGCAGCTCGATTCCAAGGTCGCCGCGGGCGACCATGATCCCGGCCGTGACCGCCTTCACGATCTCCTCGGCGCGCTCGGCCGCCTGCGGCTTCTCGATCTTGGCGATGACCGGGATGTCGGAGCCCGACGTCCGGATCCTCCGTTCGACCGGGGCGATGTCCTCGGCGCGGCGCACGAACGAGATCGCCAGCAGATCGATGCCGTTGGCGATCGCGAAGTCGACCCACTCGAGGTCCTCGCGGCCCGCCGACGGCAGCCCCACGTCCGTCCCGGGGAGGTTCA
>Ga0299913_10002318_pt1 | contig 14941 bp, 11 predicted proteins | sample RVTome_9_FD_201360 | JGI IMG/M metagenome (GOLD analysis project Ga0299913, IMG submission 201360) | Soil microbial communities from uranium-contaminated site in the Upper Colorado River Basin, Wyoming, United States - RVT155D38 (version 2) ...
GAACCGACGAGAACGGACCCGAAGTGACCGACTTTCCCCTGTTCGCGCTGACCGAGGAGCACCAAGCGATCCGCGAGGCGGTGCGCGCCGTGTGCGACGCGAAGGTGGCGCCGTACGCCGCCGATGTCGACGCGAACAGCCGTTATCCCGAGGAGGCGGCCGAGGCGCTGCGCGCGGCGGACTTCCACGCCCCCCACGTGCCGGAGGAGTACGGCGGTGCTGGCGCGGACGCGCTGGCCACGGTGCTGGTCATCGAGGAGGTGGCCCGCGCGTGCGTCGCGGCCTCCCTTATCCCGGCCGTCAACAAGCTCGGCTCGATGCCGGTCATCCTCGGCGGCAGCGACGACCTCAAGAAGCGCTACCTGACCCCGCTCGCGAACGGGGAGGGCGGATTCTCCTACGCGCTCTCAGAGCCGGAGGCCGGCTCCGACGCGGCGAGCATGACCACCAGGGCGGTGCGCGACGGCGGCGACTGGGTGCTCAACGGCGTCAAGCGGTGGATCACCAATGCCGGCGTGAGCGAGTTCTACACGGTGCTCGCGGTGACCGACCCGGAGAGGCGGTCGAAGGGGATCACCGCGTTCGTGGTGGAGAAGGCCGACGAGGGCGTCTCGTTCGGCGCTCCGGAGAAGAAGCTCGGCATCAAGGGCTCGCCGACCCGTGAGGTCTACCTCGACGACGTGCGGATCCCGGGCGACCGCGTCATCGGAGAGGTGGGCCACGGCTTCGAGCTGGCGATGCGCACCCTCGACCACACCCGGGTCACGATCGCCGCGCAGGCGATCGGTGTGGCGCAGGGCGCTCTCGACTTCGCGCTGGGCTACGTGCAGGAGCGGCGCCAGTTCGGCAAGCCGATCGCCGACTTCCAGGGGCTGCAGTTCACCCTTGCCGACATGGGCATGAAGATCGAGGCCGCACGGCAAATGACGTACGCCGCCGCCGGCCGCTCCGAGCGCGGCGACGCCGACCTGACGTTCTTCGGCGCCGCCGCGAAGTGCTTCGCCTCCGACGTCGCGGTCGAGGTCACCAACCAGGCGGTGCTGCTGCTCGGTGGCTACGGCTACACCCAGGACTACCCCGTCGAGCGGATGATGCGCGACGCCAAGATCACCCAGATCTACGAGGGGACCAACCACATCCAGCGGATCGTGACGGCCCGCCAGCTGCTCGCCGGCGTCCAGTCTCGTCCCTAGGAGCTGATTGATTCACGGGTACGTGTAGAAGCCTTGCCCGGACTTGCGGCCGAGCAGCCCGGCGTCCACCATCCGTTGGAGCAAGGGCGGGGCCGCGTAGAGCGGCTCCTTGAACTCCTGGTACAGGGATTCGGCGACGGCCTGGGTGGTGTCCAACCCGATGAGGTCTGCCAGCGCGAGCGGACCTTGCGGGTGGGCGGCGCCGAGGACTAGGCCGCGGTCGATGTCTTCGGCTGAGGCGAACCCGGACTCGAACATCCGGATCGCTGACAGGATGAACGGGATCAGCAGGGCGTTGACCACGAATCCGGCCCGGTCCTGGCAGTCGATCGCTTGTTTGTCCAGCTCGCGCTCCACCCATGTTCGTGACCGCTCGGTGGTCTCGGCAGAGGTGAGGAGCGAAGGCACGAGTTCAACGAGCTGCAGCACGGGCACGGGGTTGAAGAAGTGGATGCCGATCACCTGGTTGGGCCGCGAGGTCGCAACTCCGAGCTTCATGATCGGGATCGAGGAGGTGTTGGACGCGAGGATGGCGTCCGGGGCCTGCACGATCGAGTCGAGGGAGCGGAACAGGGCCACCTTGGCCGCTTCGTCCTCGACGATCGCCTCGACCACGAGCTCGCGATCGGCGACCGCATCCATGTCGGTCACGACGTGGATCCGTTCCAGGACCTCGGCCGCGGAGCCGACCTTGCCCTTGGCCTCGGCACGCTCGAGCGAGTGCTCGAGCCGACCCACGGTCCCCTTGGCTGCCTGGTCGTCTGCCTCGACCACAACCACGTCGTGTCCGGCACGCGAACTGACCTCGGCGATGCCGGAGCCCATGAGGCCCCCTCCGATGACACCTATGTTCCGCACTGATGCGCTCCTTCCGGGTGGGTAGGGATACCTGGAGTTGTGCCGAGGAGCTCGGCAGCTTCGATGAGAGATGGCCCATACCAGGTGAGCAGCCTGCCGCTGACCAGGGCTGTCGGAGTGCGGGTGAAGGCCTCGGGACCGTCGGCCGCGGTGAAGACGTAGGGCTCGTCCGGCAGCAGGACTGCGTCGACCCCGGCCGCGTCGAGATCAGCGAGCTCGACACGCGGGTAGCGGTCGGCGTGCTCGGCGTACACGTTCTGCCAGCCGAGCCGGCGGAGCAGGTCGCCGGTGAAGGTGCGGGAGCCGACGACCATCCAGGGGTCGCGCCAGATCGCCACGGCCACCCGGCGGGTGACCGGTGGCGGCGGACCGCACCACAGCCGCTCGGCCTCCGCCAACCAGGGCGCGCGCGGCCAGTCGAGGACGTCGTCGAAGAGGTGCTCGTACGTCGTGATGGCAGCGGGGACGGTCTCGATGTCGGTCACCTCGACCCGGACGCCGCTCTCGCGCAGGCGGCGTACGTCGAGCTCGCGGTTCTCCTCCTTGTTGGCGATCACCAGGTCCGGATCGAGCGCGCGGATGGCGGCGAGGTCGGGGTTCTTGGTGCCGCGGACCCGGGTGACGTCGAGGTCAGCGGGGTGCGTGCACCAGTCGGTGGCGCCCACGAGCGCGTCGGGCCGAACCGTCGCCAGCGCCTCGGTGATCGAGGGCACGAGCGACACGACACGGCCGGCAGGGGAGCGGCTCATACGTTGCGACGGTACTGGCCACCGACCTCGAAGAAGGCCTCGGTGATCTGGCCGAGGGAGCAGACGCGGGCCGCGTCCATCAGCGCGGCGAACACGTTGTCGCCGCTGACGGCGGCCTTCTTGAGGCGGGCGATGGCCTCGGCCCCTTCGACCGCATGGTCCTCCTGGTAGGCGTGCACCCGATCGAGCTGGGACTGCTTCTCGGCCTCGGTGGCGCGCGCGAGCTCTATCTGCTGAGGCGTGCCGTCGGCTGTGCCGTCTGGGTCCTTCTTCCGGAAGGTGTTGACGCCGATGATCGGCAGGCTGCCGTCGTGCTTGCGGTGCTCGTAGAGCATCGACTCGTCCTGGATCCGGCCACGCTGGTAGCCGGTCTCCATGGCGCCGAGGACTCCGCCGCGTTCGCTGATCCGGTCGAACTCCGCGAGCACTGCCTGCTCGACCAGGTCGGTGAGCTGGTCGATGATGAACGACCCCTGCAGCGGATTCTCGTTCATCGCCAGGCCCCACTCGCGGTTGATGATCAGCTGGATCGCCAGCGCCCGCCGGACCGACTCCTCGCTCGGGGTGGTGACGGCCTCGTCGTAGGCGTTGGTGTGCAGGGAGTTGGCGTTGTCGTAGATCGCGATCAGCGCCTGGAGCGTGGTGCGGATGTCGTTGAAGTCCATCTCCTGCGCGTGCAGCGAGCGGCCCGAGGTCTGCACGTGGTACTTCAGCTTCTGCGAGCGTTCGTTGGCGCCGTACCTATCGCGCATGGCGACCGCCCAGATCCGGCGGGCCACCCGACCGATCACGGAGTACTCCGGGTCCATGCCGTTGGAGAAGAAGAACGACAGGTTCGGGGCGAAGTCGTCGATGTCCATGCCCCGCGCCAGGTAAGCCTCGACATAGGTGAACCCGTTGGCCAGGGTGAACGCCAGCTGGCTGATCGGGTTCGCCCCGGCCTCGGCGATGTGGTAGCCGGAGATGGAGACGGAGTAGAAGTTGCGGACCTCGTGCTGGATGAACCACTCCTGGATGTCGGCCATCATCCGCAGCGAGAACTCGGTGGAGAACAGGCAGGTGTTCTGGCCCTGGTCCTCCTTGAGGATGTCGGCCTGCACCGTGCCGCGCACGTTCGCTACCGCGTACGCCGCCAGCCGCGCGCGCTCCTCCTCCGACGGGTCGCGCCCCTCGAGGTCGCGGAACTTGTCGACCTGCTGATCGATGACGGTGTTGAGGAAGAACGCCAGCACGGTCGGCGCGGGGCCGTTGATGGTCATCGAGACCGAGGTGGACGGGTCGACCAGGTCGAAGCCGTCGTAGAGGGCCTTCATGTCCTCGAGGGTCGCGACCGAGACGCCGGAGGTGCCGACCTTGCCGTAGATGTCGGGCCGCTCGGCGGGGTCGCGGCCGTAGAGGGTGACCGAGTCGAAGGCCGTCGACAGGCGGGTCGCGTCGCCGTCATCGGACAGCAGCTTGAACCGCCGGTTGGTCCGGAACGGGTCGCCCTCGCCGGCGAACATCCGGGCCGGGTCCTCGCCGTCGCGCTTGAAAGGGAACACCCCGGCGGTGAACGGGAAGTAGCCCGGCAGGTTCTCCCGGCGCCAGAACCGCACCAGCTCGCCGTGGTCGGCGTACGACGGCAGCGCGACCCGGGGGATCTTGTTGCCCGACAGCGACTCCCGCGTCAGAGCCGTGTGGATCTCACGATCGCGGACCACGACCACCTGCTCGTCGCCGGAGTAGGACTCGACCACGGACGGCCATGCCTCGAGCTGGTCGGCGACCTCCGGGTCGAGCTCCTTGCGGGCCTCCTCGAGCAGCGCGGGCACGCCGCCGGCCCGGGCGTCGTCGAGCTCGGCCGCGACTGCCTCCAGACGCTGCACGCGCCGCGCGTGGTCGGCCAGCTCGTCGGTGCGCGTGTGGTAGCCGCGCACGGCCTCGGCGACGTCGGCCAGGTAGCGCACCCGGTCGCCCGGCACGACCTGCCGGATGCCGGAGGAGTGGCGCACGTCGACCTCGTCGAGCGTGCCCTCCGCGAAGGCCAGTCCCCGGTCGGAGAGGAGCCCGCGCAGGTGCTGGTAGAGCGCCGTCACCCCATCGTCGTTGAACGTGGCCGCCGAGGTGCCGAAGACCGGCATGTCGGTCGGCTTCTTGCCGAACGCCTCCCGGTTGCGGACCAGCTGGCGACCGACGTCACGCATGGCGTCCTCGGCCCCGCGACGCTCGAACTTGTTGATCGCCACCACGTCGGCGAAGTCGAGCATGTCGATCTTCTCCAGCTGCGAGGCGGCACCGAACTCCGGCGTCATCACGTACATCGCGGTGTCGACGAACGGCACGATGGCCGCGTCGCCCTGGCCGATGCCGGGTGTCTCGACCACGACGAGGTCGAAGCCGGCGGCCTTCACCACGTCGATCACATCGGAGAGGTGGTCGGGGAGCTCGTGCGCACCCCGGGTGGCGAGGGAGCGGAAGAAGACCCGGTCGCCGTCGAGGGAGTTCATCCGGATCCGGTCGCCCAGCAGCGCGCCGCCGCCCTTGCGGCGGGTCGGGTCCACGGCGATCACGGCGATCCGGAGCTTGTCCTGCTGGTCGACCCGGAACCGGCGCACCAGCTCGTCGGTCAGTGACGACTTGCCCGAGCCGCCGGTGCCGGTGATGCCCAGTACAGGCGTAGCACTCCGAGCGGCAGCATCGCGCACGGCGGTGAGCAGGTCGGACGAGAGCTCGCCGCGCTCAGCGCCGGTGATCGCCCGCGCGATCGCGAACCGGTCCCCGCTGAGCACCTGCTCGGCGCTGACCTGCCGGGTGCTCCACAGGTCGAAGTCGCAGGCGCGGACCACCGAGTTGATCATCCCCGGCAGCCCCAGCCGCTGCCCGTCCTCGGGGGAGAAGATCGTCACGCCGGCCTGGCGCAACCGCTCGATCTCGTCGTGCACGATCACGCCGCCACCGCCGCCGACGACCTTCACGTGCGAGGCGCCCTGCGCCCGCAGCAGCTCGACGAGATACTCGAAGTACTCCACGTGACCGCCCTGGTACGACGACACGGCGACCCCTTGGACGTCCTCCTCCAGGGCGGCGTCGACGACCTCCTGCACCGACCGGTTGTGACCCAGGTGGACCACCTCGCAGCCCTGCGACTGGAAGATCCGCCGCATGATGTTGATCGACGCGTCGTGCCCGTCGAACAGGCTCGAGGCCGTCACCAGACGCACCGGGTTCTCGGGGACGTGGAGGTCGCTCATCGACGTTCCTTCGAAGATAGTTGGATGTCCTACTAAATCGGATACTAGGACGTCCAACTAATTCTGTGGAGGGGGAGTCGGTGTGATCTAGGCATCATCCGAGCGCCGCCGCGAACGCCCGTACCTCGTCGGCGAAACGCTCGGGCACCTCGGCCGCGGGGAAGTGGCCGCCGGCGTCGACGGTGCGCCAGGACCGCAGGTCGAGGTAGCGACGGGCCACAGCCGCCCGCGACGGCCGGATGATCTCGTCGGCGAAGATCGAGCAGCCGGTCGGCACCGTCACGGGCGTGACGACGTCCATGCGTAGGGACTCGAAGTACAGGCGCGCGGACGTGGTCGCGGTACGGGTGAACCAGTACACGGAGACGATGTCGAGCATCGCGTCGTCGCTCAGCAGCGACCGCCCGGTCGCGTCTCGACCCGACCAGTCGCGGAGCTTCTCGGCTATCCACGCGCACAGTCCGATGGGGGAGTCGTCGAGGGCGTAGCCCAGCGTCTGCGGACGGGTCAGTTGGATCTGCGCGTAGCCGAAGCCGGTCCGCCGGTAGGCGCGATCCCGTTCCAGCCCGCGCCGCTCGAAGTCGCTCACGTGGGTGGTCTCGACGACCGTCGGCACCACGATCGGCATGGTGAGGTGCAGGCCCGAGAGCCGTTCCGGGCTTCGCAGGGCGAGCTCGGTCGTGACGGTCGCACCCCAGTCCCCACCGTGGGCCAGGAACGTCTGGTATCCCAGGGCGCCCATCAGTGCGACCCACGCGTCCGCCGTCCGGGCGGCGTTCCAGCCGGGCTCGTCGGGCTTGCCGCTGAACCCGTATCCGGGCAGCGAAGGGCAGACGACGTGGAAGGCCGGGCCTTCGTCGGGTTCCACGAGCAGGCGCGCGGCGTCGAGGAACTCGAAGCAGGTGCTCGGCCATCCGTGGGCCAGCAGTAAGGGCGTCGCATCGGCTCGTGATGACCGGAGGTGAACGGCGTGGTGCTCCAGCCCGTCGATCGGGACGAGCACCTGGGGTACGGAGGTGAGTCGCGCTCGCAGCCGGTCCCAGTCGTAGCGGTGGCGCCAGTGCTCCACGAGCGCCCGGAGGTCGTCGAGGGGCACTCCCTGACTCGGATCCGTCTCGCGGTCCGGCCAGCGGGCCCGGTCGAGCCGGTCCTTCAGGTCGGCGATCGGGTCGTCGTCGATCCGAGGCGAGAAGTTCATGCCCGCATCCTGGCCCACGGTCCTCGCACATCGGTGTGGGTGTGCACACCGCGCGCGACCGATGGTCTTGCTCGCGGTCCGAACCAGCGGCGACGCTGGGTTCGTGCCAGGGGACCAGGGGGAACCACGATCCGACCGGGTGCTCGAACTCGCCGGGTCACACAACGTGCGGGACCTCGGCGGCCTGCGCACCACCGACGGGCGAGAGGTCCGCCGGGGCCAAGTCTTCCGCAGCGACTACCCCGCGTTCGCCGACGTCGAGGACGGTGCCGCGGTCCGTGAGCTCGGGCTACGCACGGTCGTCGACCTCCGCCGCGGCACCGAGGCCGGGTTCGAATGCGTGAGCTGGGACGTCCGCGGCGTCGACTACCACCGGTGCCCGCTGTCGGCGGGCGAGGAGATCTCGTGGCACGCCAGGTACCACTCCTACCTGACCCATCGCCCCGAGACCGTGGTCGAGGCGGTCCGTCGCGTGACTGACGTGTCTGGCCTTCCGGTGCTCTTCCACTGTGCGGCCGGCAAGGACCGCACCGGCGTGGTGGCAGCGCTGGTGCTGTCGGTGCTCGGGGTCGACGTGGAGGAGATCGTGGCCGACTACGTGCTGACGGAGGCCGGTCTGGGGCGGATCCTGGCCCGGCTCTCCGTCACGGGGCCGTACGCCGCGATGCTCGCCGATGCCGACCCCGTCGACCAACGGCCGCGGGAGCAGCACATGCGCGGGTTCTTGGACTGGGTCGCCGAGCGGGGCGGCGCCGAGTCGTGGCTGGTCGACCACGGGCTGGCGTCCTCGCACCTCGACGAGTTTCGGCGGCGGGTCATCGAAAGATGAGCCTTGCGTAAACGGTCATACCATTCTACCCTCCGATATGTGTGACCGCCGCCACCCGAGAGGAACGACCATGGCTGCCTCGCTCAAGAATGTGCGCGACCGCTACTCCGAGCAGGAGATCTCCGCGTACTACGACGCGGGCTTCTGGCAGCCCACCAGCTTCAACGCGCTCGTCGCCGAACAGGTGGCGCGGCGTCCCGACGAGACCTTCGTGTTCGACGGCACGACGTCGTACACGTTCCGGGAGCTGGGCGAGAAGGCGCTCCGCCTGGCAGTCGGGCTGCGCCGTGCGGGGGTGACGCGCGGCGAGCGCATCGGTGTGCAGCTGCCGAACTGGACGGAGTTCGTGCTCGTCTCCGTGGCGGCCTCCCGGATCGGCGCCATCGTCGTACCGATCATGCCGATCTACCGCGACGACGAGGTGGGCTACGTCCTGCAGCACTCGGGGGCATCGGTGGCGATCACCTGCGGTGACTTCCGGGGCTACGACCACGCGGCGATGTTCGCCACCATCCGCCCCGGCTGCCCGGAGCTGCGTCACGTGTACGTCGCCCGCGCCGCGGTCGGCCTCGACCCCGCTCTGGGTGAGTCGCTCGACAGTCTCTTCGCCGAGGGCGACGCCGCCGACCTCGAGACCGAGGCCGGGGAGGACAGCTCGCCGGACGACGGCTTCCTCATCGTCTACACCTCGGGGACGACCTCGCGTCCGAAGGGGTGCTTCCACACCTTCAACACCCTTCGTGCCAGTGCGGCGGCGATCGCGAAGAGCCTCGAGTACGGCCCCGACGACGTCCAGTTCGGCCCGTCCCCGGTCACGCACAGCACGGGGTTGGTCACCAGCGTGGTGCTGCCGCTTCTGGTCGGAGCCAAGTCCTACCTGATGGAGGCGTGGGACCCGACCGAGGGACTGCGCAAGATCGAGGAGCACCGGTGCACGACGGCGGTGACCGCGACGCCGTTCCTGCAGATGCTGATGGGCGCCTACGACCCCGACAAGCACGACGCGAGCAGCCTGCGACGGTGGGTCTGCGCCGGATCGCCGATCCCCGGCTCCGTCGTGGAGAAGTCGCGGGAGCTGTTCGCCGGCTGCCAGACCCTCAGCCTCTACGGGCGCTCGGAGAACTTCCTCACCACGATGTGCACGGTGCACGACCCCGCCGAGCGGTCGGCGACGTCCGACGGTTCCGCGCTCGAGGGCGCCTCGGTCCGGGTGGTCGACGCGGACGGCATGGAGGTCGCCCGCGGCGAGGAGGGCGACATCGCCTACCAGGGCCCGAGCCACATGATCGAGTATTTCCGCAACGACGAGGAGACCGCCGCGCTCTTCACGCCCGACGGGTACTCACGATCCGGCGACCTCGGGAGGATGGACGCCGACGGGTTCGTCCGGGTGACTGGCCGGCTCAAGGACATCGTCATCCGCGGCGGGATGAACATCAGTGCCCGGGAGATCGAGGACCATCTGCTCCAGCACCCCGACATCGCCAACGTCGCCGTGGTGGGCATGCCCGACGAGCGGCTGGGCGAGAAGGTCTGCGCCTATGTCGTGCTTGCCGAGACCGCCTCCACGATCACCCTCGCCGACGTCACGGAGTACCTCCGGGGACACAAGGTCGCTACGCAGAAGCTCCCCGAGCGGCTCGAGCTCGTCCCGCAGCTCCCGATGACGGCGACCGGCAAGATCCAGAAGCACCTGCTTCGGGCCGACATCGCGGCCAAGCTGTCATGACGGTTGCTGCCGATCGGCGACCGGTCGACGCCGAGGACCTGCAGCGGCGGTACGACGACCTCAGCCGCCGGTACGCCGTGGAGGTGCGGCTCGCCGGCGCGGCCGCGTCGGGCGGTGGCATCTCCGGGCTCGTGCAGGCCGCGGCCGAGCTGACCTCCAACCCGATCTGGCTGATCGATCCGCGCCGTCGCATCGTCGCGCGATCGGCCCACGCCCGGGGCTCGGACTTCCGGCCCCCGGACCTCGACCTGCTGCTCGGGCGGATCGGCCCGGTCGACCTGGCCTCCCGTGAGCCGCTGCGGGTCCCTGCCGAGCCGGCCCTCGACATCACCCGGCGGCACCTCCTGATGCCGGTCGGCCGCGACGACTGCCTCTTCGCCTGGCTCGTGGTGGCCGAGGTCTCCGGGCGGATCGGGCGCGACGACGCCGTATTGGCCAGTCGCGCGGCCTTCCACCTGGCCGGCGAGTACGTCGTGCAGCGGCGGGTGGCCAGCGCCTCCTGGAACGCGCGCTCGGCGCTGGCCCGGCAGCTGGTCCGTGGCTCGACACGGGAGGACGACCTCACGGAGGCCGCCGAGTACCTCGGGGTCCGGGCCGAGGCCGACCGGGTGATCGTCTTCGTCGCCGACCCGCCCGGGGCCGAGGCCCGCGACGAGGAGCGGCTCTCCGAGCTGGTCGCCCGGGAACTCGGCGTCGAGGTGCTCGGCGCCCGCGGGCGCGAGGGCACGATCCTGTTGGTCGAGGCTCCCGACCGGGCCGCGCCGGTCTCGTTCGTGCACCGGGTCAAGGGCGTGATGAGGCGCCTCATGGCCGGGCTCGGCGAGCCGGACGCGATCGTGGGGGTCTCCGGCGTCACCCGCCCCGGCGCCCTGCAGCGCTCCTACCGCGAGACCCGGGAGGTCGTCCTCTGCGTCGACAGGTTCGCCCGCTCGTCCGAGCGCGTCATCGCGGTCGACGACCTCGGTCCGGCGCGGCTCTTCGTCGCGAACAGCGACGTGGGTGCGGTGCGGCGCTACGTCCACGACGTACTCGGAGCCCTCCTGGGCGAGGCACCCGGTCTGGCGGACCTGCTCCGCACTCTGCAGTGCTTCTTCGACACCGGCCGCAGCGTGCGGGAGTCGGCCGGGCGTCTGGGCATCCACGAGAACACGGTGCGACTACGGCTGGCCAAGGTCCACGACCTCACCGGCCTCGACGTGGCCTCAGACGCCAACCACCAGCTGAGCGTCCAGACCGCGCTGCTGGTGCTGCGGCTCGAAGGACACCCCGCGATCCCGACCTTCGAGGAGATGCACGCGCTCGCCGACGACAAGAAGAACGAAGAGAAGAACACCGCATGACGCGACGAGCCCTGGTCACCGGCGCCGGACGGGAGGGAGGCATCGGTCAGGCGATCGTGCGCCGACTCAGCGACGACGGGTTCGAGGTCGTCACGCTCGACAAGGAACCGGGCTGCACCTGGCAGGTCGACATCGCCCGCGACGAGCTGCCCGACTTCGGGCCCGTCGACGTGTACGTCGCGAACGCGGCGATCACGACCCTCTTCGGATCCGCGCACAGGTTCGCCATGGACAAGTGGCAGCTCGATCTCGACGTCAACCTGACGGGGACGTTCCGGGTGCTCCAGCAGTGCCTGGTGGGGATGCGCGAACGCGGCTACGGCCGGATCGTGGTCATCTCCAGTACCTCGGGCACGCAGGGCATGCCCGCCCAGGTCTCCTATGCCACAACCAAGGCCGGCCTGATCGGCATGGTCAAGACCGTCGCGGCGGAGAACGTCAGCACCGGCGTCACGGCCAACTGCGTGCTCCCGGGGATGACCGCCTCGTCGGGGATCCTGCGCATGCCCCAGGAGATCCAGGACGCGTGGCTCGAAAGCCTGCCGAACGGCTTCGTGGACCCGGCGGACATCGCCAACGGCGTGGCGTTCTTCGCGTCTGAGACCTCGGGCATGGTGACCGGTCAGCTGCTCACGATCGACGGTGGCGACGAGCTCAACACCCGGTCCGTGACGTCGTCGGTGGCCCGCCGCTGATGCGCGGGCTGGTGATCCCGGCCCTCACCGGACCGGACGCCGGTGTGCTGCGCGACGACGTCCCGGAGCCGGAGGGCGCTCATCCCTGGGCCGAGGGCGAGCGCCTCCTCGTGGAGGTGCGGACCGCCGGCGTCGCGTTCCCCGACGTCCTGCAGAGTCGCGGCCGCTACCAGCACGGCACCGAGGTTCCCTACGTCGCCGGAGGCGAGTACGCCGGGGTAGTGCTGGAGGCACCGGGCGGCTCGCGGTTCCGGGTCGGCGACCGGATCGCCGGGCTGAGTGTCTGGGGCGCGCTCGCCGAGCGGGTCCTGGCCATTCCGCGGTACGCCGTCAGGCTGCCGGACCACATGTCGTGGGCCGAGGGCGCGGCGTACTTCCTCAACTACGCCACCGCCTGGTTCACCCTCCATCGCGCCGGCTTCCGGGAGGGCGAGTCGGTGCTCGTGCACGGCGCCGCCGGCGGCGTCGGCAGCGCGGCGCTCGACCTGCTGCGAGGGCGGGCGAAGCCGTCGATCGCGGTGGTGTCGACCGACGAGAAGGCGGCGGTCGCGACCGAGTGCGGGGCCGGCCAGGTGCTGCGCTCTGCCGACGGCTGGGCGGCCGGGGTGCGCGAGGTCACCGGGCACGGCGTCGACGTCGTCGTCGACCCGGTCGGCGGTGACCGGTTCACCGACTCGCTCCGCGCGCTGGACGTCGGCGGCCGGCTGATGGTGGTCGGCTTCGCCGAGGGTTCCATCCCGGAGGTCCGGGTCAACCGTCTGTTGCTGCGCAACCTGAGCGTGATCGGCGTCGCGCTGGACCCGTGGGAGCAGCGGTTCCCGGGCTACGCGCCGGAGCTGATCGAGGGTCTGGAAGCTGCGGCGAGCGACGGCAGGGTGCGGCCGTACGTCGGGCACCGGTTGCCGTTCGACCGGGCCGACGAGGCGCTCGGCATCATCGACCGGCGCGAGGCCCTCGGCAAGGTCGTGGTCGAGCTCTGACCGTCCGTCCGGATCAGAGCAGCAGCACTCCACCGTCCACCGGCACCCCGACGCCGGTGATGTACGCCGAGGCGGCGCTGGCCAGGAAGACCGCCGTTGTGGCGATCTCGAGGGGGTCGCCCAGCCGTCCGGCAGGCACCCGCGCGTCGATGACCTTGCGCTGGTAGTTGGGGCTGTAGTTGGCGGTCGCCTCGGTGAGGAAGACCCCCGGCAGGATTGCATTGACCCGGATGCCCCTCGCGCCCCATTGCGCGGCCAGGTCGCGGGTCATCCCGAGCACGCCGGCCTTGGCCGAGCTGTAGCCGGCAGCCGGCATCCTCGCGGTGGTCACCGCCATCACGCTGGACAGGTTGACGACGGCGCCACCGGGTGGCATGACGCGTCCGGCCGCCTGCGACATCCAGTAGGAACCGAACAGGTTCACGTCGACCACGTGGCGGAAGTGCTCCGGCGGATCCTCGGTCGCAGGGTGGTACTCGCCACCGATGCCGGCGTTGTTCACCAGAACGTCGCACCGTCCCAGTTCGGCGACGGCGGTGTCGACAAGCCGCTCACAGTCCTCCACCTTCGTCACGTCGGTCTCGACGGCGACGCACCGCCGACCCAGCTTCTCCACCAGGGCTCGGGTCTCGTTGAGCATCGCCATCCGGCGCGCACCGATGGCGACGTCGGCGCCGGCCGCAGCCATGCCCTGGGCGATGGCAACGCCCAGACCGCTGGACGCCCCCGTGACGACGGCCACCTTGCCGTCGAGTCGGAACCTGCTCCGCCACGCCTGGTCGTCGTACGGCTCGGTCATGCGATGGTTCTACTCCGCGTCCGGCGGTCCCTCGACCGGTCGGCGCGCCGGGCATGTGGGCCTCTCCAGCAGCAGGGATCCACGGCGTTGTCCCAGGCTCACGCCGCGCCCACAGTGGACGGGTGCACGCACCCGACCCAGAGGACCTGCTCCACCGTGCGACCCTCGCCGCCCGGCGTACCTCCCCAGGCGCCGAGGTGGTCGGACTGCGGCGGCTCGAAGGTGGTGTCTCGAGCCTGACCTACGCCTCGAGCGTCCGGTACGACGGAGCGGAGCGGCCCGTCGTTCTCAAGGTGGCCCCGCCCGGGCTTGAGCCGGTGCGCAACCGCGACGTGCTTCGACAGGCGCGAGTGCTCCGCCGGCTCGGTCGGCTCCCCGGATTCCCGGTCCCCGAGGTGCTGTTCGACGACGCCGGCGACCCGCCCGACGTACCACCGTTGTTCGCGATGGAGCTCTGCCCGGGCGAGTCCTACGAGCCGCTGCTCGACGTGTCCGAGGCGCCACCGGCGCCCGAAATCGCCGCCGAACGGATGCGGGTGGCCGCGCGAGCGCTGGCCCGGCTGCAGGCCGAGACCCCCGCGGCGCTGGGACTCGACGGAGAGCCTGTCGTGCCGGTGGCCGGGGAGCTGGAGAGATGGGGTCGCCTGTTCGCCACCGTCGACGCCGACATCGGCCCGGGGCACGAGAAGCTGTTCGACCGGCTGGCCGAGCGGGTGCCCGACGGCATCGCGCCGCGGGTCCTGCACGGGGACTACAGAGTCGCCAACCTGCTGTTCACCGGCGCCGAGCTCGAGGCCGTCATCGACTGGGAGATCTGGTCGGTTGGCGATCCGCGCTCCGACCTGGCGTGGCTGTTGATGCACGCGGAGCCCGCGCAGGTCTTCCATGAGGTCCGGTCGCCCGCCGACATCGCAGCGGGGTCGATGATGCCCCCCGCGGAGGCGCTGCTCGACGAGTACGCCGCCGCCAGCCGGGACCACGGAGCGACCGGGGACGAGGTGGCCGAGCTCTCCGCCGACCTCGCCTGGTTCCTCGGGGTCTGCTACTACAAGACGGCCTCGACCATCGCGGTCATCCACAAGCGCGACCGCAAGCTCCCCGAGCCGGACCCCAAGCTGGGGGTGGCGGCCCGCCACCTCGACGAGGTGCTGCAGGCGGGCCACCGGGCGCTCGACGAGCGCTGATCCCCGACCACGACTCAGCGGATCTCGACCACGACCTTGCCGACGGCGGCGCGCTCCTCGATGGCCGCGAGCGCGTCCGCAGCCCGGTCCATCGGGTAGGTGGCCCCGATGGCGGGTGACAGCCGCCCCGCGTCGAGCAGCGCCTGAACGCCGCGCC
>Ga0299913_10002319_pt1 | contig 14940 bp, 16 predicted proteins | sample RVTome_9_FD_201360 | JGI IMG/M metagenome (GOLD analysis project Ga0299913, IMG submission 201360) | Soil microbial communities from uranium-contaminated site in the Upper Colorado River Basin, Wyoming, United States - RVT155D38 (version 2) ...
CCAGCCACTTCGTGTGGCAGGACCTCGACCCGGTGGGGTTCATCTGGGACTTCAAGGACCGGATCTACCACGTCGACTGCAAGGACGCGAAGCGGCAGGTGGGCAACGGGCGCAACGGTCGGCTGGGGTCGCACCTGGCGTGGGCCGACCCCCGACGAGGGTGGGACTTCGTCTCGACCGGGCACGGCGACGTCCCGTGGGAGCAGTCCTTCCGCATGCTCAACACCATCGGGTACGACGGTCCGATCTCCGTGGAGTGGGAGGACGCCGGGATGGACCGGCTGGTCGGTGCCCCCGAGGCCCTCGAGTTCGTCCGTCGACTTGCCTTCGACGCCCCGACAGCCGCCTTCGACGCCGCCTTCTCGACCCAGGAGTGAGGCTGGGCGGCCACGCCGACGCTGTCGCAGTATCACGCATCGCCGGCCCCGCTCCTGAGGGGAGAGCCCGAGAGGAGCGTGGACGGGATGCCCGTCGACTACTACGTGGCGTGGTGGAACGTCGAGAACCTCTTCGACGAGGAGAACGCCCCGCTCGAGCGACGTACCGACAAGGTCTTCCGGGCGATCCGGAGCGACATCGCCGGCTGGACGCCGGAGCGACGCGACCGCAAGGTCCGGCAGCTCGCGTCCGTGGTCGCCCAGATGAACTCTGGCGCCGGCCCCGACGTGCTCGGGATCTGCGAGGTGGAGAACCGGTTCGTCGTCGACCTGCTGGTCGCCGAGCTCGCCGGCCGGCTGCCGGGCCGCAGCTACGGAGTGGCTCACTCCGACACCGACGACGCCCGAGGCATCGACGTCGCCTTCCTCTACGACTCCGCGTTGTTCCAGGTGCCGCCCGGCGAGACGTTCTTCCACGTCGTGATGCGGCGCAACGCGACCCGCGAGATCGTGCAGGTCAACTTCCGCACCGTCCACGGCGGGCGGACCTGGGCGGTGCTGGGCAACCACTGGCCGTCCCGCAGCGGCGGCCAGTTCGAGTCGGCCGGCTACCGGCACATCGCGGGCGAGACCTTGGGCTACTTCCACCAGCGCGCGCTGGAGGTCCACGGCCCGGCGACCCCGGTGCTCGCCATGGGCGACTTCAACGACGAGCCCTTCGACACCTCTCTCGTCGTCCACGCACTCGGCGTCCGGCAGCGGGCCCGGCTCCTCAACGCGGTCACGCCGGTGCTGTGGAACCTGATGTGGCCGGTGGCCGGCGGTCGAGCCGGACAGCCTGACGGCACGTTCTACTTCAACAACCAGCCCAATGTGCTCGACCAGTTCCTCGTGAACCGGAACCTGGCCGAGGACTCCTCACCGATCCGGGTCCACTCGGAGACGGTCGAGATCCTCCGCTTCCCCGGGACGTCGGACGACGGCGACTACCCCCGTCCGATCCCCTTCGGGGGCATGGGCCGGCCAGTCTTCGAGGACGGCTTCTCCGACCACTTCCCGATCGGGATGGTCGTCACCGAGGCGGACTAGTCGCGGGCCGCAACGCGGGTCGTGGACCGGTGCCAAGTGTTAGCGTGAACGGCACGTGTTCCCGCAGGATCGCGTGCGTCGTGGCCGCAGCGCCGTCCGGGCGCCCGCGGCGCGCCTGGAGGGGGTGCCGCGCGTGGCTCCGCCCGATTCACCGTTGGCTTCGGACCCGCACGAGCGCGCCCGGAAGTTCGTCGCGTCGGAGGCCGCTGACGGGCACCTGGCCGCCGAGCTTGATCTGGTGCCGCGGATGTGCCGTGCCGCAGCCCGCGCGTTGTCCTTGTCCGGGACCGCGGTCCATCTGGTCGGTCGCGACGGCGCCTCGGGCGTCGCGGGCAGCAGTGACGACCGGAGCACGCGGATCGCGGATCTCGCGTTCACGACAGGCGACGGGCCCGGGCTGGACGCGTTCCGGCTGCGCCGGCCGGTCCTGGTCGCGGACCTCGCGCGCGAGACCGGACGCTGGCCCGGCTTCGCACACATCGCGGCCGACGCGGGAGTCGGGGCGGTGTACTGCTTCCCGCTCCAGGTCGGAGGCATCTCTCTGGGTGTCCTCGACCTCTACTCGGACGAGCCGCGGGTGCTCGCTGATGACGAGCTGTCCCTCGCCCTGGCCTTCAGCCACCTGGCGGCGCTGACGGTCCTGGGGGACCACGCGGTCGACGAGGACGGGGAGTGGGAGCCGCTGCTCGACCACCGGGCGGAGATCCACCAGGCCCAGGGGATGGTGATGGTCGACCTGGGCGTCGACCTCGCGGACGCGCTCCTGAGGATGCGGGCGCACGCCTTTCAAGGGGGCCTGCCCTTGATCCAGGTGGCCAGGGCGATCATCGCCGGCCTCGTGCTCCCGTGCACGCAGGCGGGGGACGTGCCGTGACGACCGGCTGGCGCGAGCCGTTTAGACATAGGATGCACCGAGTGGATAGGAGTTGAACGTGCCCATGGAGATCGAGCAGCTCGCCGACGTGTTCGTCGAAGTGGCGGACACACTGGTCGCCGACTTCGACGTGATCGAGTTCCTCTACACCGTCGCGCGGCACGCCGCCGAGATCGGCGGCGCCTCGGCCGGCCTGATGCTCAGCGGCCAGGACGGCACCCTGCACCACGTCGGGGCCTCGAGCGAGGACGCCCGACTCCTCGAGCTGTTCCAGCTCCAGAACGACGAGGGGCCGTGCCTCCTCTCCTTCAGGACCGGTAGCCGGGTGCTCGTGCCCGACCTCAGCGAGGCCGACGAGCGCTGGCCCCGGTTCGCCGATCGCGCCGTGGCTGCAGGATTCGCCGCGGTCTACGCGTTCCCGATGCGGCTGCGCGACCAGGTGATCGGCGGCCTCAACGTCTTCCGGACCGAACGGCGCGACCTCGACGACGGCGACGCGCGGCTGCTCCAGGCCCTGGCCGACCTCGCCACGATCTCGCTCATCCAGGAGCAGGCGGTGACCCGTGCCGACGTGCTCACCGAGCAGCTCCAGGCAGCGCTCAACAGCCGGATCGTGATCGAGCAGGCGAAGGGCGCCGTGGCGCGGACGCTCAACGTCGGCGTCGACGAGGCGTTCGAGCTGCTGCGCGGCTACGCCCGGACCTCCCGGCGCCGCCTCACCGACGTTGCCCACGACGTCGTCACCTCGGGCGAAGGCCCCGGGCTGCTGCGCCCGTCGTGACCCCCTGACCCAGCGCCCCCGGGAGGATTCGAACCTCCGACCCGCGGATTAGAAGGCCGCTGCTCTATCCAGCTGAGCTACGGGGGCGGGACGTGCGCAATTCCCTGCGGAAAACCCACGCCGAGCCGGAGTCTAGTGGCCCGTAGATGCGGTCCTTGGGCGCACCAGCCTCCGCAAGTGTTGGAGGCCGGCATGGTCTTGCGGGACGTCGGGAGGTGTCGCAAACCCTGTCCCATTGCGCCCAGAATGACCGTGGACTTTGAGTCCGGAGATCAAGCAAACCCGTCTTACCAACGTGGTCGGATGGCCCGCAGTTAAACAGGGGCGACGGAAGCCGGATACACCCACGAATCGGGCGCGGGAACGCGCAGTGGAGCGGTTGCCGTCGACGGGCGCGACCAAGTGTGCACGCGGCGCAAGCCGAGTGCGACGCGCCGGAGCTGCACGTGTCGGGAACGAACATACGTTCGAAGTATCGTGGTGAGTCTTCCCCTCGTGTCGGTGGTCACCGACAGGATTGCCGCGAGAGCGTAGCGCCACCCAGAGGAATGAACGCCTTGACTCCGTACATGGACGATAGTGATGAACTGCTACCGGGCTTTGATGCCCGGGCCTACGTCGTGCCGCCGCAGGGGCGACCTGTCGGTACGAAGTTGTCCCCGAGTTCTCGCAGCGCCTCTGATCCCACTCTCTGGGCTCTCGAGCCCGCTACCGCTGCGAAGCATCGTCTGTACGCAGCGTATCTGGATGCTTGGTTCCCGATCCTGCTGCAGAGTCCGTGGAACGAGAAGGTGACCTACGTCGACGCGTTTGCCGGGCCTGGCGAATACCTCGACGGCGAGGACGGCTCGCCGGTGTTCGCGATCCGCAACTTGCTCAATCACAGTGCGCGCGACTCGATGAATCTGACCCGCGACCGCGTCACGCTCGTCTTCCTTGAGGCACGCGAAGACCGTTACCTGCACTTGATGGATCGCCTGACCTCGGAGTTTGGGTCTTTAGACGAGCTTCCGATCAACGTCGTCGTCGAGGAGGGTCGAGCCGAGCGCGACTTGATGCCACTGCTTAACGCTCATCGAGCGTGGGGTTCTCCCATCCTGGCAGTATTCGACAGCTGGGGGAACGTCTCGGTGCCCTGGACCGACATGCGTCGGATCGCCTTGAACCCCAGCAGCGAGATCGTTGTGACCTTCGGCCCGAATTGGTTCTCTCGATTCGAAGGACCCAAGCCCGACGACCTTGACGCTGTCTTCGGTGGCCGGGAGTTCTGGAGTCGGAGCGACCCCGACGCGACCGCCAACGAGCGTTGGGAGAACTGGCTGCTCGACTACAAGAACGCGGTCATCCGGGCCGGCTTCACCTACCCGTTGGCGTTCGAGGCCCTAGCCAAGACCGGCATCCCTTTGTACATGGTGTTCGGAACGAGGCACCCGTCCGGCGTGAAGGCGTTCAAGCGCGCAAAGTGGGTCGTCGACGGAGACGAAGGCATGAGGTTCAGCGATCCGCGAACGACGGCGGCACGCAAGTCTGCGGAGACGCTGTGGCAGCCGTCCTTGTTCGACGCGTTCGGGGACCCCAACAAGCCTGACGATGAGCTACTTGGGTTCGTGATGCTGCTGCTTCAGCAGAAGCCTGCGACTGTCGACGAGATCGCCGAGTTTCTAGAACTCGACACGCCCCAGTGGATGGCGAGTCATGCACGTTTGGCGATCCGCTATCTGATGGACGAGGGAGTGATCCTCCGCGAGAACTCCGGCGGACGCCTGACCGGATCTAGCCTGCTGCGGCTCGCCGCTCCGTAACCGACGGTGGGTACGCCCGCGGCAGAATGATCGGCCAGAGTGTGGCGTCGTGTCCCTTCCCCGACACGCCCCACTCGCGCGCGAGCACGGTACCGGCCTGCTTGAAGAAATAGGCGACGTCGGCAGCTTCGCACTGGTCGCGGAGATCCGTTGCCCACTCCGGACGCATCGGTCGGGACCCATGGCCCGACTCGCCGCCGACGATTACCCAGTCGATCCCGTCGAGGTTGAGATTGGGCAAGGCAGTGAGAAGCGGCTCGCAACTCAGGAATCGAGTGGCCGCGGGGACCGCGCGCAGATGGTTAACGCGATCCGTCACAGCGTCGGACTCCACGGTGACGCCCATCCACACGTTGTCCGGCCACTCGATCTGATCTGCCAGGCGCGCCAAGCGGTGCGCGCGTTTGGTCAGGATTTGATACGTGTGCTGCGGAGTCTCGCGCATCACGTCAAAGATGTCTTGGACGAAGGACAGCGGAACCTTGGCGTGGAACAAGTCGCTCATCGAGTTCACGAAAACGATCTTGCTTGAGCGCCACTTGAAAGGCTGCCCAAGCGCTGAAGGATGAAGTGTCACCCCGAAGCCCGGCCCCGAAGTCCGTGGGTCACCGTCGTTCTGATACTTGTCCTGCCCCATGGCCTTCAGGCGCTTCGCGAGGACCATTGCGTAGCAGTTGTCGCACCCGGCCGCGACGCGGTCGCAGCCGGTGACCGGATTCCATGTCACCTCGGTCCACTCGATCGCGCTGTGCGTAGCCATCTCACCCCGATTCTCGAACATATGTTCGACACAGTCAGACTACACCTCTCGCGATACTCCATGCGCGCGACTCGCGCGGTTGCGCTCTCGATGCGTGTGGTGTGCGTCGGTGACGCCGTGCGCCGGTGGCAGGCTACGGGAACTGGATGATGGTGCCGTCTGGATACTGATTCGCCCTGGCCTGGTTTGGGCTGCCGATCTTGCCGGCTCGCTGTAGGACTGCGAGTGTCCGCCGCTTGACATGGCTGCTGTGATACGGGGTCGCCACGACGACGTGATCAATCACAGTCTGGATGTCAACGGCTTGGCCAGCGAAGTGGCTCAGCAAGTGATCTTGCAACGGCTCCGTGTCGATGTCGGCGCTGAACAACACGTCTTGGTTGGCAAGTCGATCGTGGAACGTGAAGTCACCAGTCGGAGCCACCCTCCACATAGCTTGCTTCATCCGGTCCATGCCGAGAGGCTCTCGAGTGCAGTAATAGAGGTCGTACAGGCGTTTCCCGCGTTTGTCGTACATCGCAAACGACTGGATGTACGGGAACCCGCACACATCATGAAGCTGTCGCTTGTACAGGTCGTGCAGAAACTGGCTTCGTTGTGCGCCATTGAGAACCCCTGCGTCCTTGTAGTCCGTAGTTCCGAACAAATCGGTTAGGGCCTTGTCGATCACGCCCGCGTCGCATTGGCGCACAACGAACTCGTGGGCGAAGTAGAGCAGCATCTCGCCTTTGTCGAAGTCCGTGAGCCGACGCAGCGTGTCCATCGGCGTCGCTTTCACGCCAACTGGGTCCACGAATGCGAACGTAGGAGCCAGGTTGCGCTTCCTCGCTGCCAGATCGTCGACGATCTCCGTCGTTAGGTTGACGAACGAGTCGTTGTTCACTCCCACGGTGACGTTCTTCGGCCACGGGTTCCTGCTGTGCTTGAGCTCGCCCACCAGTCGTTCGAGGTTTTCGACACAGCCGGCGTCTTGTTCGTTGAAAAGGAATAGAAATTCGGTTGCCTTCATCAGCTCGAAATGATCGTGGTCAAGCAATGTCTTGAGCGCGATGAGCGGTGAACCGTCGTGGCCTCCCTTGGTCTCACCAGGACCAGCGAATGCGTCGTAGTAGACGATGCGCCTGTTGTACTTGGCCATGATCGGGAACCAGGCGCCCAAGTAAGATTTTAAGAGAGCGTGCTTTGCCGCGGTGTGCGGGGGGCAATCCCACAACTCCAGTGGCTTTCTTGCCTGTCCTGGCATCAGATCTCCCAACCTGGGTCGGCGTGGCATCTCAAGGCGAAGACACACGCTACTTTGCGCCGCAGTTGCTCGTCGTAGATTCGAGCGGTCGTTTCATGCCTGCCGCGCTACGAGCCACCTGGCGCGCGGGAGTCTGACTCCCATCTGGAGGTTGGCCGCGCGAGACTGCGGTTGTCCCAACCCCCGCATCCCGGGTGAGCGTGGCTGAGCGGTCTCGTGGTAGTTGTATCCGCGAGCACGGTGCGTCATAGCGCACCCACGTGGACGGAGACAGGCAGTGCCCATCTTCATCAGCTACGCACACCACAACGCGGACTTTGTGGATCGCCTTGCACTGCAGCTCGTTCAACATCGGGTGAGCGTTTGGGTGGATCGGTGGGAACTCCATGTCGGCGACTCCTTGCTGACCAAGATTCAAGACGCGATCACAGGGGCGAGCGCCTTGCTGGTCGTTCTCTCTAAGGCTTCTGTGTCGTCCGCGTGGGTCACCAAGGAGATCAATGGGGGTCTGCTTCGCGAGCTTGAGGAACGAAAGGTGGTAGTCCTTCCCGTCCTGGTTGAGGACTGCGCCATACCCCTCTTTCTGCGTGACAAGCTCTACGCCGACTTTCGGACTGATTTTAACCACGGCCTGCGCATGGTTCTGGAGTCTGTTGCGAAGATTTCGACGGCTTCGATGGGTCGGATCGAGGAACCCGACTACTTCACCGATTGGGCCGTGGACTGGGGCAGCTCGGACGACCATGTGGCTCTCAGGGTCATGCTCGTTGAACACGCGCAGGGCCAGCCGTTCACGATTGTCGGCGCCGTTGAGATCGTCCTGGACCCTTCAGCCGCGTCGTCCTATCTCCGAGCAGTCCAAGAAATCGGACTGGAAGCCGCGAACTGCGATGTCGTTAGCCATGTTGCCGCCGCGCTGCCGCGCGTCGAGTTTCTGCTCACCGACCAACTGGAGCAGGCCAGTCGCCATTCAGTGAGCCTGGGTACTGGGTCGAGTAACGTCCGAGTCTCGGCGCGCCGCCTAGGTACCGACACGGGTCGAGATGTCTTGTATCGAGCGGGTCAGCAACTCGAACAACTCGTCCAACAAATGCGGGACGCGCTCCGGAATCCCTGACTCGCTGAGAGATTCCCGCCTGCGTCATACCGCCGCATTGGGCCGACACGCCCAAGACGGCCCCGTCGCTGCATGCTTGACCACGTGAACCACTCCGATGCAGCCGACAGCTCGCGGCAGTTCAAGGCGCTCGAGGCCAAGCTCCAGCCTGCCCGGATCCGGTCAACGCTGGCATTCGCCGGCCTCTATCAGCTGACGCACGAACAGCTCAAGCGTGCCGTGCTGGACCAGGTCAAGGGCTTCTTCGGCCACCTGGTCCTTGACGACGCGAGGTCTGGGGGGAGCCCGACGGCGAAGCCCGATACAAGCGGGACGTCCTCAGCCGAGCCAAGAACCCGTTCGTCGCCTCCCTCTCGTGGCTGGTGAGCATGGACGCCATCAGCGCGGATCAGGCGAAGCGCTTGGAATCGATCTACGCGCATCGACCCGAGCTCACACACGAGCTCGCCAAATGCATCGTCGACGTCGATTTCGAGCCCGATATGGACGTGTTCCTGCAGGCTCTGACCACCCTCAAGGCGATCGCCCGCTTCTGGACCGACCTGGAGATCAGCATCGGCACCTTCGACAACCATGTCGAGCTGAACATCGACGACGTCACTCCGCTGTCGCTCTTGGTGCTGCAGATGTGTATAGACGCATATGTCGAGGACTCGACGGGCACAGCGCCGACGGCGTGAGCTAGTAGCCCTCCTCCTCCGCCGCGGACTCTTGCGCTCCCCCGTGTGCCCTATCGACTCACACCCGCTGAGGACGGCGCGTCAGCGGTGGCGCAGGCGCGTGAACGCGAGGCATCGCACAGAGAAGGTACTCATGCAGCGATCCGCGCGTTTGCGTCAGGTGCGTCATACCGCCGCCTGAGCTTGTGGTTAGCGCCGAAAGCATCCGCCTTGCGCTTGACCGGTCAAGCCCAGCTCGCCTCGACCGCAGGTCACCGTGGCGGGTCGAGGGCGATCCGGAAAGTCTCGGGTCCGTAGGGGAAGATCAGGCTCCCGGGTCCAGGCGGGATCTCGTAGAGCGACCAACCCCGAAGGAACTGCCCAGGCGCGACGGTGTCAGGCAACTCCTCGCGGAACTCCCCCGAGCCGTACTTCCCATACGCCGCGATGACCCATCCGGTGTCGTCGATCGCCTGGCCACCTGCCGTCTCGAAGTTGGGATAAACGTTCGTCCCGTAGACCGACTCTCCGCTGACGTGAGTGATGGTCATCTCGACGGCGACAAGGACGCGCCCACTCGGGACCGAGTCGCCGGCTTTGGGATCCGGGTAGGAGACCTTGTTAAGTGCGACCTCAACAGATTCATTCTCGTCGTTGGGCCCAAGAACGACGGTGTCACCAGCACTCGAGAGCACGCCGTCGATCTCCTCGCCGGCAGTCGGCGAGACCTCGCTCGAGGGTGGCGTCTCACCCGTGATGGTCTCAGTTACGGTTTCGGTCACCGTGGCGGTTGCCTCTGCACGCGGGTCCGAGTCATCCCCGCCACACCCGCTCACCAGTGCCGCAACCGCCACGAGCCACAGACTGATCAATCGCCGGATCATCACTGCACCGTAGTGACCCAAGTTGGGACGTGCTGAACTTCGCCTGATCTCATCGACACCAAGAGGATGAACCTCCACTTCGGAGGCGGACGCCGCGCGTTCCATGCCAGCGCTCGGAGCGGTCGCCGGGTGTTCGGGAACCCTGGATACTCAGGTGAGCTCCGTGGCGTCATACCGCCGCGAACTAGCCATCGTGCAAGACCAACGGCGGTGGCGCGTCGACAACTCCAGCTCTAGGCCGATCTGTCTACCCCCTGCAACATCTCGGCCGGCAGCGCGGTCGTCCGAGGACCCAGGCCCTCGGCCGCTGTCCGTCGTGCCACGGCCCATCGCACTGCGGGGCTACGTTCGCTTTGGGAGTCCCAGCGCTGCGCGAACGAGGGCAGCCGCATTGTCAGCCCCTTTGGGCTCGCGAGGGTAGGGGATTCCGTAGTACTCGTCGGCCGAGTCGGCGTTAGCCAGTTGGCTGTTCGTGTCAGCCCATAGGTCGTCGCTTTGAGCGAGCAAGGCGATATTCGCCTGGACCTCTCGGGGCCAGTACGCGTACCGGCGAAACGCATTGGCCTGTGCGCTCTGCACCTTCGACAGCTCGGCGTGCAGCCCTTGATATGCGGTGTAATCGAGAGAGTCGCTCATGCCGTTGAGCTGCTCGATCAGGGAGTTGGCGTGCTTCACGATCGCCAAGTACCGCATTCCTGCTGCCTTGTAGTCCTCGACGCTCACTCTCGCGGCCCTGCCGAGTGCTGCCGCGGACGTCTCGGACTCTTCGATTCGAACCCGAACGTGGATGGTCCCGGGCTCCAAGCCCTTCGCGGTGACCAAGAACTTCCCGCTCTCACCGCGACTCGTCGCCGTGCCGACCTCCGTCCAGCGCTCTCCATCAGAAGATGCCTCGAGGATCACAGCACGCGCTTCTGCCGGCGCTACACGGCCTGAGATTCGAAGGGGCCGATCCGTGCGGGCGTACCGCGTGACCTTGGCTTCAACCCGTGTTGGATCGAGCACATTGACCGCGAGCGGCGTCGACGTCGCCTCGCTGGGCCGTCCGGCATCGAGTACTCGTGTCCGCCACTCCCCTGCACCCTGCGCGGTCATGGGGACCGTGAACTCGTATTCGCCGAGTGCATCAGTTGCCGATCGATCCGTCTCAGTCCACGTACCGGACGAGTGCTGCTCCAAGACGACGACCCGATCTGCCACTGCGGGGGCAACGCTCCCGGAGATGGTGACCTCTTGGCCGACAGCCAGCGACGACTCCGACGCTAGCGCCGAGATCTCGGAGTCCTGCGGACTGAGAAAGGCGAACCAAGCGCCGACGGCAACGACGCCCACCGCACCAGCGCCCACGCCGGCGTACAACTTTCCAAACCTCATCCGAGCAATCCCCCGTGTCCGAGAACTTCGGCTCGCAGCATAGGTGGGAAACCACGTCGGCACCGGGAAACCGGCTACTTCCCAGACGCGCGAGCGTCAATCCGCCGCGTGCTGGACGCACCCAGATGCCGATGTGACGACGCAGCCACCGCCCACGCCCCAGGGAGCGATCATCTGGCTGAGCTCGGTTAACCCTGTGGGCCCTGGTTCATTCTTGCTGCCCACTCCTGGGCAGAAGCCATGATCTCGTCGGGAGTGATGTAGCTATCCCTCGGGCGCAGATAGGGTCGTCGGGACTCGCTGCCATTGGTGCAGAGGGCGTCGTCGTGCCAGTTTCTGTTCATCGTTGGCATCCAGCGGCACGTCCACTCCTGGGCGAACGCCTCGAACCGACGCTCCTGCTCGCGGATCTCATCCCGCGCCTCGGCGGCAAGTTCCGCATCATCGGGCTCAACCGGCGTCATGGTGTACCCGTCCTCGTTGCCGGTGACCTCGCGCATGCAGCCGCTGGTGGTGAGGCTGATGCACGCGACAAGGGTGACCGCCGCACCGAATCTAAGAAGCACGGCGGCAGCCTAAGACTTCCTCGGCGAGGAACCGTGCCGTTCGCACAAATCCGCTCACCCGCTCATGGACGCGGAGAGTGCGCCTATCCGCCGCCTGTTGGCGTCAAATAGCCAGTTATCGCACAAGTCCCCCGAGGAATGTCGGCCGCCGGACAGCGATCCACGCAGAGTTGCCAACTTGCGCATCAGGCGGCTGCGAACCGGACGTGGACCCTGGCATGGGGAGTAACGTCAACGTCTCCCAGCCGACTGGCTCCGACAACAGCCGCAGACGTGGCTCTTGAAGGACCCATCCCAAGTGTCAACCAATCCGGGACAGGAGTGATGCTGTGTCCAGTGAACCCGATGCAATAGCGGGTCTGCTTAGGACCCAAGGGCCGATGCGATTCGTGGAACCGGCATCTGACGCCGCCCTCGGGGCCTTTGAGGCGGAGCATGAACTTCAACTGCCAGCTCAACTAAAGCAGTGGCTACTCGTTTCGGACGGTGGAGACTTCTTTCTTCCCGCAGGGTTCCAGTTGCGGGGCGTGGCACATCTTCCGCTGATTGACGTTGATGACACTGATCGTCCGGATGACAACTACGTCGTGATCGGCGCCCTGTCGTCCGGCGACCCAGTGCTGTGTGAGAGATCAAGTGAGCGAATCTCGATCTACAACCATGAGGCCGGAAGGATCGAGGACGACGAGTCGTTCGCCGACTTCTTCACCTTTCTGACCGCTCTGGCGGCCGTGGTTGGTGCCGGTGACGACGATGTCGGATAGGACGGCAGGAGCCAACCGAGCGATCAGGGACGCATGGAGGAACGAGAAGCGTCTCGTACTCGAAGGCAAAGGCACCCGTGACTGGACGGCCGAGCAGCAGAAACAGATCAAAGATTTCGGCAAGGCCTATGACGCGAAGGGCAGGGCATTCGAAGGCCAGCACATGAAGAGCGTCTCGGCGTACCCGGAGTACCAGGCCGACCCTCGAAACATCCAACTCCTCTCCCGCGAGGAACACCTCGCCGCTCACGGCGGCAGTTGGCTGAATCTGACCAACGGCTACTACGACCCGGTGACCATGACCATGTCGGACTTCGGCAACGACCCTCCCCAACCGTGCGTCGAGACACCGCTCACACATCCGCTGTATGCCGATCCCGTTAGCGCATCCAGCAAGCAAACGTCTGGCAAGGAGGACAAACGTGGGAATCCTCTGATCGACGCGGATCAGCCTGCCCGTTGGGGCCGCACGCGGCAGTGGACACAGAAAGCGCAGCGGGCTGCTCAGTGGGCGTGGAGGGATCCCGTGGTGCGAACTGCGGCCGCTTCTGTCATCACCGCGGTGGCTACGGAAGCGCTCAATGGCACCAGGTCCGCGGAAAAGAACCTTCCGAGTGCACCGTCGACACAGCCACCCACGAGGACAACTTCGGGACCCGGCGTCGAGTCTTCACCCGGGAGTCGGCAGTCACCCGAAGCCCATGGCGTGACTGAGTACACGAAGAAGGACGGCACCATCGTGCGGTCACACCAACGAGGCGGAAAGACGGACTGACCGAGTAAGCCTCGTGGTTGTGGTTGGCGGCCTCAAAGCGTCCCAGGATCTTCATTGCGGTCGGCGCTCGCAGACCTAGGTCTTTCCGCCGCATCTACTCAAGGATTACCGGCGGCGGGAGGGATTCCGGGTTTGGTCGACCCCTTGTCCGCGATCGCTGTGACCTCGCGCAGCGCAGCCCACTCCTCGGGCAGCTTCTTGTTCTTGGAAATGTTGCAGCGCCAGCACGCCAACACCACGTTCTCCCAACTGTGATCTCCCCCGGCGCTGATGGGAATGACGTGCTCGACGGTCGCCAGGCTGTCTCGGCGGAGGTCGCCGTGCTTGCGTGACTTGAAGTCCATCAGGACGCCGCAGTAGAAGCACTCGTCTCCGTACTGCTTGCGAAGGTTGGATCGAGTCACCGTTCGGTCGAAAGTCACGCCCGCCAGCCGAGCGCGTCGGCGGTCTACAGCTATGTACGTCGCCGCTATGCGCTTCTCTCGATCCCGCACATAGCGCTCCTTGTCACGCTGCCGAATCGTCTCGATTTCGGCGGCGTAGCGAGCCCGTTGCCTATTGCGCTGCCGCTCCTGGTTCTCGGCGTACCAACTGCGGACATGGCTTGACCGACACGGCTTGCACTTCGACCGCCGCCCTCCAGTCGCGTTCTTGTCGGTGCCGAAGTGGTCAAGCGGCTTCCGCTCGCCGCACGCGGTGCACGTTCGCGTTCCGTCGGGATGGTCGATGACCTTCAGGACGCTGGGACTAGGGTTGCCAGCCAACGGGTCGCCGTACTTGCGAAACCGGAGGTAGTGGGGATTGCACAGCCCACCACTGACGGCTTCTGTCTCACAGCCTTCGACCGTGCAGGCTTGGCCGTCGTACCTCGCGACGCGTTTCGCCTCAACTGGACCGGGATCGCCGGTAGCCCGCCACCGCTGCCAGTGCATCTCGCACCAGCCCTTCGCACGACGAGGCCGCTCGCACCCATCCAATATGCAGGACTTGCCCTTATTGGTGAGCACTCTCCGGGCCCCGACCTCGCCGGGGTCTCCCGTCCGAGCCGCACGGCCATAGTGCAACTTGCACCAACCCAAGGAGACTGCGACCTTCTCGCAGCCATCGACGCTGCACGGCGCTCCGTTATAGCGGATCACTTTCAGCGCTGCCGGGCCTGGCTCGCCTGTCGCCTTCCATCGAACGTAATGCCCTTGGCACCAGCCTCGGGCACTTCGAGGCTTCTCACAGCCCTCCACCGAGCACTCGGCGGGAGGACGGCTGTCCTTCCGCTTTGGCAACGCTGGACCAACGTGGCCGTCCTTGCGCCACCGCTTGTAGTGCAGACCGCACCAGCCACGAGCTCGAGCGGGGCGCACGCAGCCCTCGACTTTGCACACGTCGGCAGATTGACACAAAGCTCCGACAAGCCTCCCCACTTTTGATTCATGGGTGTCTGTCGGCCAGCAGAACAGCCCAATGCTGTTGCGCTCTAGCGGTGCGTCATATCGCCGCAAGCGACGTGAGCTCAGCGCGGGAGAACTTCGGCTCGTCGAGCCTCACTGCGTTGATGGGCACGGGCGGCTCGCAACTGTGGGTGGAAGCCAGAGTGCTTGTTCTGATCTAGGTTGAGTGGGAGGGTCACGTTCGCGATGAGACGGCTCTCCAAGACCCAGGGCGTCGGCGTCTCCGTCCAGCACACGCGAGCATGGTCAGCCATCCATCGGGACAAGTCCGCCTCACCGCTACTGAAAGTCAGTCGCTGACCTGATCCAACGCGGCGAAGACCGATGCCTAGCTGGTCGGCGAGCAATGATCCGAGAGTCAGCCTGAGAGTCGACCCCGCCGCGTTGCCTCGGAAGTGGTAGCGCACGCGAGTGCGTAGATTCTGGCGAC
>Ga0299913_10002320_pt1 | contig 14938 bp, 18 predicted proteins | sample RVTome_9_FD_201360 | JGI IMG/M metagenome (GOLD analysis project Ga0299913, IMG submission 201360) | Soil microbial communities from uranium-contaminated site in the Upper Colorado River Basin, Wyoming, United States - RVT155D38 (version 2) ...
GACGACATCGAAGGCCGGTGTGTCGCCGACGTACCAGATCGACTCGGGTGAGAGGCCGAGGACCTCGAGAGCGAAATCGAAGATGCGAGGATCGGGCTTCTCAACACCCACCCCACCCGAGTCGATGACACAGCGGACCTCGACGCCGTCTCCCGGCCCGACCTGAAGGATCCCCATCTCCCGCAGCCTTCGCTCGATCGTCCCATCTGAGTTGGACACGATGCCCACCGGCACTCCAGTGTCGACCAGTTCGGCAAGACCATCGACTGACCCGTCGATCACCTGGCTCCACAGCGCGCCGGTTACGTACTCATTGCGGAGATGCTCGACGGCCTCGGGTACCAGCTCATCGCTCACGTCGAGGCTGCGGGCATAGGTGTCGAGATAATTGGTCCACAGGGGACCCAAGAACTCGTCTCCGTCGAGATCCATGGGGAACACGCGGACCGAGACATAGTGAGCCCGGTCGATCGCGGAGTCATCGCTGATGGCATGGCCGACGTTCTGGAGCGCCGAGCGAATGTGAGCTCGGGAGGGAAGAAGGAACACCCCGCCGACGTCGAGCAACACGGCCGATGGTGTGGTGGTCATCGGACTGAACCTATCCAATGCGTTTTGCTAGGTTCGATTTGGCCTAGCCCAATCCCCCAAATAGGCTTTGTGAAACTCTTCACAAGCCCTCCTCAGTGAAGCACGACAGCACCACCCAACAGGTTCATTCCGCAGTCAACGATGGCTGGATGCATGGTGGATCCTTTCTCGGCTCCGTCATCGCCGGCATCCTGATCGGCTACTTCGCCGATATGTGGTTGGGAACCGATCCATGGTTGGTTTCACTCGGGCTGCTTGCCGGCTCCTACGCCGGATTCGTCAAGATGTGGGGATACGTGAAACAGCTGGACGAGATGCCACCTCGTGAGCGCTGACACTCACCTGCCACCGGTGGAGAGCATCCTCGCCCGACACACGGTGGCTCGGGCCATCTACGTTGCCCCGGTTCTCATCGCAATCTCTTGGATTGTCAGGGGCTGGAACGGAGGATGGAGCGCCGCACTGGGCGTGGGCCTCGTGGTGGCGAACTTCCTCCTCGCAGGGGCCATGCTCTCGATTTCCGCCAAAATCAGCCTTGCTGTCTATCATGCCGCCGCCCTGTTCGGCTTTTTCCTGCGGCTGGGGTTGATGGTCCTCACGGTGCTGCTGATAGCGCAGTTCTTGCCCATCGACCGCATCGCCTTCGGGCTATCGGCGGCGCTGGCCTATCTGGTGCTGTTGTGGTGGGAGGCCGCAGCTGTTTCGAAGGGACGAGAAAGGAACCTGGATTGGACCCCGTGATTCTCGCGGTCGAAGAATGCGATTTCATCAACGAGCCCCTATGCACCCCGGCAGACGTCTCCGAGCTCTTCGTCTTCACGGAGGGTCTGTGGGGCACCCCGATCACCCGGACCATCTTCCTCATGGGTCTCGCCGCACTGATTGTGGTCGCCGTCCTCTACTTCGCCTATCGCAAGCCCAACCTGATGCGCAGCAAGTTCCAGACTGCTGTCGACGCTCTCACCGGTTTTGTTCGTGACGACGTCGCGATTGGCACCATCGGGCCGGAGGGGATCAAGTACTACCCCTATCTCCTGTCCATCTTCCTGTTCATCCTGGTCGGCAATCTCTTCGAGATCACACCGTTCATCAACTTCCCGATCACCGGGCGAATGGCCATTCCGGCATTCCTGGCAGTCGTCACATATGTCATCTTCATCGTGGTCGGTTTCGCCAAGAACGGATTCAGCTATATCGCAGACATCGTCTGGCCGAAGAGCGTGCCTCTGGCGATGCGGTGGCTCGTCGGGCTGATCGAGTTCATCTCATACTTCTTCATCAGGCCGGTCTCACTTGCAGTGCGGTTGTTCGCCAATCTCGTTGCCGGGCACGTGATGCTGAGCATTCTGCTCGTCTCAGGTTTCGTTTTTCTGATCAATATCCCGGAGATTCCGGTCAAGGGCGCCATGTTCGGGACTTTGTGGCTTGCGCTAGGTCTGGCAGTCTTCGTGTTCGAGATCCTGGTCTCCGTGCTGCAGGCCTACATCTTCACTCTTCTCAGCGCCGTGTACATCCAGAGCTCGGTCCATCCCGAGCACTGATCGACAGGAATGAATTTCTCGTAGACAATCCACGAGAGGGAAAGGAAACCAACCAATGGACGCAGTTCTCGCACTGGTGAACGCCGCGACGATCCTCGCCCAGGAGGCAGGCGGCATCACCGGCAACCTGAACGTCGTCGGATACGGTCTTGCCGCCATCGGGCCCGGAATCGGCGTCGGCATAGTCGCCGGCAACGCGGTGCAGGCGATGGCCCGCCAGCCCGAGGTCGCCGGCATGCTCCGCACCACGATGTTCTTGGGCATTGCCTTCACGGAAGCGCTTGCGCTGTTCGGGCTCCTCCTGTTCTTCATCGGCTGATGGATCTCGCACTGATTCTTCCGTTAGCGGCCGAGGAGACCGAGGGCGGCTCCGGCGGGTTGGAGATCCTCCTCCCTCCCCTCAACGAGTTGGTCGCCGGGATCATTGCCTTCGCGATCGTCTTCTTCTTCGTTTGGAAATGGGCGGTGCCGGCCATCAACCGGATGCTCGAGCAGCGGCAGGCCGCCATCTCCGGCCAGATCGAGGACGCCGAGAAGGCGAAGGCTGAGGCCGAGAGTCTGTTGGCCGATTACAGGGGCCAGCTCGCCGAGGCAAGGGCCGAAGGGAACAAGATCATCGACGAGGCACGTCAGTCGGCTGACCAGATGCGGGCCGACATCATCGCCAAGGCCGAGGCCGACGCCGAGCAGATCCGGGCTCGTGCCCGGGAGGAGGCCGCCGGAGAGATGTCGCGCGCTCTTGCCGACGCCCGAAGTCAGGTGGGTGACATCTCGGTCGATCTCGCCGGCAAGATCGTCGGAGAGTCACTGGATCAGCAGGCCCACCAGGCGCTCATCGATCGCTACCTGGCGGATCTGGAGAAGTTATAGGCCATGGCCGCTGACGACCGGATCAACGGCTACGCCAGGGGCATCCTCGAGATGGCCCGAGGCGAGGGTGAGCTGGAGAGAGTCGAGGGTGAGCTCCTCGTCATCTCCCGAGCCTTCGAGACCTCTGCCGAACTGAGGTCGAGCCTCACCGATCCCCAGCTCCCCCTCGACAAGAAGCAGGCCATCGTCGACGGTCTCGTGGGTGGCAGGGCATCATCCCTCACCGTGGGCTTGGTTCAGCTCGTCGTGAGCCAGAACCGGGCTTCCGAACTGCCTTCCATCGCGATGGCTGTCGCGAGGGCCGCGGCCTCTTCGCGAGACAAGGAGCTCGCCGAGGTCCGCTCCGCCATCCCACTCGACGACGAGACGGTGCAACGTCTCGCCACCGCCCTGAGCCGGGCTACGGGCAAGGATGTCGAGGTCAGAGTGGTCGTCGATCCAGCGGTGATTGGCGGAATCGTCGCCACCGTCGGCGACACGGTGATCGATGGCTCGATCTCCAAGCGTTTCGACTCGGTCCGCCAGGCCGTCAGGAGTGACTAAACAATGTCTGAATTGACCATCACCGCCGATCAGATCACCGAGTCGCTGCGCTCTCAGCTCGCCGATTGGGAGCCGGACACGACCAAGGAGACGGTCGGCCATGTGACGTCCATCGCCGATGGAGTGGCACGGGTGGAAGGCCTCCCCAGCGTCATGGCTTCCGAGCTCCTCGAGTTCCCTCGAGGTCTCGTCGGCGTCGCCCTCAACATCGACGAGCGCGATATCGGTGTCGTCTTCCTTGGTGACTACAACCACATCGAGGAAGGCCATCCCGTCAAGCAGACGGGCACCGTGCTCTCGGTTCCGGTCGGCGATGCCCTGTTGGGACGTGTCGTCGATCCTCTGGGCAACCCGATCGACGGCAAGGGCCCGATCGACTCCACCGAGCGTCGTCTCCTCGAGACCCAGGCGCCATCGGTGGTGCAACGGCAGCCGGTGAAGGAGCCGCTGCAGACGGGCATCAAGACAATCGACTCGATGACCCCCATCGGGCGGGGTCAGCGACAGCTCATCATCGGCGACCGACAGACCGGAAAGACCGCTCTTCTCGTCGACACCATCATCAACCAGAAGCAGTACTGGGGCACAGAACAGGCGGTGAAGTGCATCTACGTGGCCATCGGGCAAAAGGCATCCACGGTGGCCGAGGTGGTCTCCACTCTCGAGGAGCACGGTGCTATGGAATACACCGTGGTGGTCAACGCTGCTGCCTCCGACGCACCGGCCCTGCAGATGTACGCGCCATATGCAGGCTCTGCAATCGGCCAGCACTGGATGTACAAAGGCGAGCACGCCCTGGTCATGTTCGACGACCTCTCCAAGCAGGCGGTCGCGTATAGAGAGATCTCGCTGCTGCTGCGTCGCCCGCCCGGCCGCGAGGCCTATCCCGGCGATGTCTTCTACCTGCACAGCCGGCTCCTCGAGCGTTGCGCCAAACTCTCTGACGAGCTCGGCGGGGGCTCGCTGACCGGATTACCGGTGATCGAGACCAAAGCCGATGACATCTCCGCTTACATCCCCACCAACGTCATATCGATCACCGACGGGCAGTGTTTCTTGAAGACCGACCTGTTCTTCCAGGGTGTCCGTCCGGCGGTGGACGCCGGGCAGTCGGTGTCCCGGGTCGGCGGAAACGCCCAGATCAACGCGATGAGGAAGATCTCCGGTCCTTTGCGTCTCAATTTGGCGCAGTTCCGGGAGCTGGCCGCGTTCGCCGAGTTTGGCTCCGAGCTCGACGCCTCGTCGCTGGCTCAGCTGGAGCGGGGACGACGGGTCGTCGAGGTCCTCAAACAGCCGCAGTTCGCTCCCGTGCCGGTCGAAGAGCAGGTTCTCGTCCTCTACGCGGTCACCGAAGGCCACATGGACGATGTCCCCACCGAAGACGTCAAGCGGTTCGAGCGTGAGTTGCGCGAGTACTTCAAGGCGCGGCACGGCAACCTCCTGCAAACAATCGCCGAGACCGGCAAGATGCCAGAAGGCGACGAACTGGTCACAGGCATCCAGGAGTTCCAGCAGACATTCGAGGCCACCGAGAGGGTGGAGGCTTAGCAAGGTATGGCGAGCGCTGCGCTCCGTGATACCCGACGCAGGATCAACAGCGTCGAGGCCACCAAGAAAATCACGCGCGCCATGGAATTGATCGCGGCCAGCCGCATCCCCAGGGCCACCGCCCGTGTCGAGGGCTCAAAGCCATACACCTCCAAGCTCGTCGAGGTGATCGAGAACGTCGGCGGCGCCAACGCCGGGGCATCGCACATGCTTCTGGAGCGCCGCGAGGTGTCCACCGTCGGAATCCTCATCGTGTCATCCGACCGGGGTATGGCGGGCGCTTACGCTTCAAACGTCATTCGGTTGGCCGAGCACCGCATCTCAGAGCTGGAGAGGTCGGGCAACAACGTTCTGATCTACGCGGTGGGGAAGAAGGCGCAGTCCTACTTCCGCTATCGGGGATATCGCATCCAGCAGGCCTACCTGGGAGTGACCGACACTCCTGGCTACTCCAACGCAAGGGCCATCGCCAACACGATCATGGAGGCCTATGCCTCGCGGCGGATCGATGCGCTCGAGGCGTTCTACACCAGGTTTGTCACCGCCATGACCCAGACACCGACGTCGGTGGAGGTGCTGCCGATCACGCCCCCAACCCGTGAGGTGGGCGAGGGAGCAGCCGTCTCTTATGAGTTCGAGCCATCACCGGGAGAGATTCTCGACCGTCTCCTGCCGCGATATGTGGAGGCCTTCATATTCAACATGCTGTTGGAGGCGTCGGCTTCGGAGCACAGCGCCCGGCGTCGGGCGATGAAGGCGGCCACCGACAATGCCGAGGAGCTGATAAAGAGCCTGAGGGTGCAGGCCAACCGGGCCCGTCAGGCCGAGATCACCACTGCCATCACCGAGATCGTCGGTGGCGCCCAGGCCCTGGTGGACGCACAATGACCGTTTCCGACCATTCTGTGCGGGTTAGCCACGCGTCACGCGTGGTAGAGCCGCACAGAACGGTTTTGAAGACCCACAAGGAGTAGAGATGACTGAGAACACAGGTTCCGAAGGCCGGATTGTCAAGGTGGCCGGGCCGGTGGTGGACGTGGAGTTCCCGCCGGATGAGCTACCTGAGATCCTCAACGCGGTCGAGGTGTATTTCACCCTCGGAGGCGAAGAGCACAAGGTGATCGCGGAGGTCGCTCAGCATCTCGGCGGCTCCAAAGTGCGCGCAATCGCGCTGGCCCCGACCGATGGGATGACCCGTGGTTCCCTCGTCGTAGACACCGGTTCGCCGATCACCGTCCCGGTGGGCGACCAGACCCTAGGGCACATCTTCAACGTCTGGGGCGACTCGCTCGACGTCCCCGACCAGGACTTCTCCGAGCCGCGCTGGCCAATCCACCGCACTCCGCCGAAGTTCGAGGACGTGGAGCCGCAGAAGAACGTCTTCGAGACGGGGATCAAGGTGTTGGACCTCGTCTGCCCTTATCTCGAGGGGGGGAAGATCGGCCTGTTCGGCGGTGCGGGAGTCGGCAAGACGGTGCTGATCCAGGAGATGATCAACCGTGTTGCTACCCAGCACGGTGGTGTCTCCGTGTTCGCCGGGGTCGGTGAGCGCACCCGTGAAGGCAACGACCTCTTCCTCGAGATGCAGGAGTCGGGTGTCATCGACAAGGCCGCGCTCGTGTTCGGGCAGATGGACGAGCCCCCCGGGGTCCGTCTCCGTGTCGCCCTGTCGGCACTGACCATGGCCGAGTACTTCCGTGACGTGCAGGGCCAGGACGTGTTGTTGTTCATCGACAACATCTTCCGTTTCACCCAGGCCGGTTCGGAGGTATCGACATTGTTGGGACGGATGCCGTCGGAGGTCGGGTACCAGCCCAACTTGGCCGACGAGATGGGCGTCCTCCAGGAGCGGATCACATCGCTGAAGGGCCGGTCGATCACCTCGCTGCAGGCGATCTACGTGCCGGCAGACGACATCACCGACCCGGCGCCGCACACCGCGTTCGCCCACCTCGACGCGACCACGGTGCTGTCCCGACCCCTCACCGCCCTGGGTATCTACCCGGCGGTGGACCCCCTCGACTCGACCAGCCGGGCCCTCGACCCCCAAATCGTCGGAGAAGAGCACTACGAGGTCGCCATCGAGGTGCAACGGATCCTGCAGAGATACAAGGACCTTCAGGACATCATCGCCATCCTGGGTATCGATGAACTGTCCGAGGAGGACAAGCTTCTGGTGGCCCGGGCCCGCAAGATCCAGCGTTTCCTGGCCCAGCCGATGTTCGTGGCCGAGCAGTTCACCGGTCAAGAAGGCATTTACACGCCCCTCGAAGAGACCATTGCCTCTTTCAAGGCAGTGATCGACGGTGAGATGGACCGCTTCCCCGAGCAGGCCTTCTACATGGTCGGTGGTCGTGAGGATGTCGAGAAGCGAGCCGCCGAGATGGAGGGCCAGGCGGCATGATGGGGGAGACGATGGCTGCCGCACCAATCGGAGGCACTCCGGATGGCTAAAGCCTTCCAGGTCGACGTCGTATCGCCGGAGGCGACGGTGTGGAGCGGGCAAGCGACCATCGTCATCGCCCGCACTCCTGAGGGTGAGCTCGGCATCATGGCCGACCATGAGCCGCTGATGGGCGCCCTCGCCACCGGGCCAGTGGAGATCGAGTCGGAGTCAGGAGAGCGCACCACGATTGGTGTCTACGGTGGGTTCATTCAGGTGCTGAACAACCAGGTGACCCTGATCACGGACCGTGCCCAGATAACAACCGACACGGCCCAAGCCAGGGAGGTGGCTGCAGAGTTGGCTGAGGCTGAGCAGGTCGACGAGGTGAACGAGCCCGCCGGCTGACCGAGAATCTTGCTCTAAGGGGCTAGCGACAAGGCGATTCGGGCTCCAGATGTTCACCGGTCTCGTCACCCAGTTCAACGAGTAGCGGTCACCCACCATCGGAAAACGGAGAGGTGCCTGCGAGTCCCTCTCCGTTTTCGCGTTGCTCGTGTTGACCGTCGGCTGGCCCCGGAGACCCCAGCCCGGCAGCGAACTCGTCGACAGCTCGCGCCAGGCCGCTGCCGATGGCACCTGCGATAATCGGGAAGAGCATCGACGACAACAAGCCGACGCTCTCCACCTGCAGCGTCACGGTGATGGTGGTTCCCGTAGCTCTTGGGTTCAACGTAACGCTCGCGATGCCTTTCACCTCTGAGTTCTGCACGCTCCAGGCCATCGCTTTGCCCTCCACACGCTCGTGGGGCCTGGCGGTTCCCACGTATTTCCGACCAGCGGCGTGGGTGTCAAATGAGAACCCGAACAGTCGCCCCTCCTCGTCGATCGCGGGGTCGAACACTCGGTCGACGCCACCGATCGCCTCCCAGGTGTCGGGCCGGTCGAGAGCCGCCCACACCTCCTTCAAAGGCGCGCTGGTCCTCGCTTGGTGCGTGAAGGTCTGGGAGGGCACGGCGGCAACTTAGTGGGCCCGCCAACGAATTCGGGGCGACGTTGCCGCCGCCCCGAGTGCCCCTGGGAGGAGGGCTCTGTTGTCGTTTGCAAGATCCCGGAAGGAACTTGACGTCTCACTTTGTAACGGGCGAAGGTGACCGGACTGTTAACACCGGCTGGCGGTTGGAGTAACTCTCGACGATCTCGTGTGGGTAGCGTCTGGCCATGTCCGACCTCCGCCAACAGATTGAAGCCATTTTCGTTCGCGCCCCTTTCATGGACCTTCTCGGTGTCCGCCTCCTCGAGGTGGGTGAGGGTTGGGTCGAGACAGAGCTGGTGATCACCGATCAGCTGCGCCAGCAGCATGGATTCGCCCATGCTGGTGTCGTCGCCACCCTGGCCGACCACACCGCCGGCGCCGCGGCGACGACGGCAGTCGGGGAGGACGCTTCGGTGCTGACCGCCGACTACACGATCCATTTGCTGCGGCCCGGTGCGGGAGAAGTCCTTCGGTCACGCGGGGAAATAGTCCGGGCGGGAAAATCGCTGATCGTCTCCGGGTCGGATGTATGGGCGGACGGGATACATTGTGCCCGATACACGGGGACGATGGCGGTGGTTGACCGACACGTATGACCGGGTGTCCTAGTCGAACGACCCTCGCAGTCTCTCCAGTCGCCCGTCCCACTCGCTCCCCACCGTCTCCAGCCAGGACGTAACCTCGCGAAGCGGAGCGACTCTCGCTGCATAGACGACCTGTCTACCTTCATGGGAGCGGTCGACGAGACCCACCGATCCGAGATGGCTGAGGTGCTTGGCGATCGCTTGACGGGTCACGGGCAGCTCCAATGCCAGCTCTGAGGCCGATGCCGGCCCCTTCGCGTTGAGTCTCTCGAAGACGGCGCGACGGGTCGGGTCGGCCAAAGCGGCCAGCACGGGCTGGGGGTCGCTCATGCCGCCTGGCTGAGGAACACGGGAGGGAGACCGGTTATCTGATACTCGAGCAACCGCTCCACGATGGTGACTCTCGTGCCTTCCTCGGTCGGGGCGAGGTCGATGGTGACCTGCGAGGGATCTCCGTCGATCTCCCGCCAGGACCAGGTGATCGACTCACCGGGTCGGACATCTTCGACTGTGCCGATCACATCACGATCCGGGACCATCACCTTGCCGCCATGTCGTGGCTCCACCCGCACTCCCATCCACTCTTCCGCGAGGTCGCCGTCGACGATGCGCTCCCAGACCTCATCCGGGTCGGCGGGGACCTCGACACTTCTCTCGATCTGGGGCAGGTCTTCCATGAGCTGCAACTTAGCAGTTGCGCAGTCGTGGTAAGCTAAGTGCAACTGACTGGTTGCGAAAGGAGCGACGCGATGCTGATACCGACGGTGATAGAGCAGACCTCGAGGGGAGAGCGAGCCTTCGACATCTACTCGCGGCTTCTGGGCCATCGGGTGGTCTTCATGGGACGGCCAGTCGACGATGAGGTGGCCAACCTGATCGTCGCCCAGCTGCTCCATCTGGAGTCGGAGGATCCCGACAAGCCGATCTCTCTTTACATAAATTCGCCGGGCGGGTCGATGGACTCGATGTTCGCCATCTACGACTCGATGCAGCACATAAGGCCAGAGGTGCACACCACCTGCATTGGGATGGCTGCCTCGGCGGCGGCTCTGATCCTGGCGGGAGGTGAGGATGGCTCCAGGTCGATTCTTCCTCACGGGCGGGTGATGATCCATCAGCCGCACATAGGTGGTTTGGGGGGACAGGCTTCCGACATCGAGATTCACGCCGCCGAGATTCTGAGACAGCGGGAGCAGGCCAACGACATCCTGGCCCGCCACACCGGCCAGGACATCGAGAAGATCCGCCAGGACACCGACCGAGACCGTTGGCTGACCGCCGACCAGGCGGTGGAGTATGGATTGGTGGACACCATCCTGGCTCCATCGGCGATCCCTGCCGGGCTACAAGGCTGAACTTCCGCACAGATCTGACCCGGCGAAAATCACCTCGCCCAGACGGCGGGGCCTTCGTAGACTGAGCGCGTTCCCTCACCACTCTCATGCTGATAGCGCGCGACCTCCGCATCGATGCCGGCGTCCGGACACTGATCCGGGATGTCTCTTTCAGCGTGCAGGCAGGGGACCGCATTGGTCTCGTCGGTCGCAACGGTGCCGGCAAGACCACGCTGATGCGGACACTGATGGGCGAGCTCCAACCGGCCGAAGGCACCGTCCTCCGTTCCGGGAACCTGGGCTACTTCTCCCAGGAGGCCGCCCTTCCCCACCTGGAGCATCCCGACGCCACGGCACTGGAGCGCATCCTCATGGCCCGGGAGATTGGAGCGATGCAACGCAAGATCGAGCAGGCACGGGCCCGTCTCGAAGGTCTCGGTGGAGAGGAGAGGGATAGAGGAATCGTCCGCTTCTCCCATCTCCACGACGAATTCGAGTCCAAAGGCGGCTTCGTGGCCGAGACCGAAGCGAAGCGGATCGCATCCAATGTTGGCATCGGCAACGACGAGCTGACTCAACCCGTCAAGTCGATGTCGGGTGGTCAGCGACGCCGTGTCGAATTGGCCCGTCTCCTGTTCGCCGAGACCGATGTGATGCTGCTCGACGAGCCCACCAACCACCTCGACCTCGACGCCAAGGCCTGGCTCATCGAGTACCTGAGCACATACAAAGGCGGGATGCTGGTGGTATCCCACGACCTTCCCCTTCTCGACGAGGCCATCACCTCGGTCCTGGCCCTGGAACATGGGGAGATCGAGGCCTATCGCGGCAATTATTCGCACTACCTGGTGGAGCGGGAGCTGCGTCAGGAGCGCAAGACGAGGGAGCGCCGTCACCAGGATCAGGCGATCGCACGCCTCGAGGAGAACATCCGTCGCTTCAAGGGGACCACGGAGAAGATGGCGAAGACCGCCCGCGCCTGGGAGACCCGTGTCGAGCGGATGAAGCGCGACCTGGTCGAGGTCCAAAGGAGCGGGAAGAAGGTCAGGCTCCGTTTCCCCCAGCCAGAGCGATCGGGAAAGGTCCCACTCGCCGCATCGGGTTTGGCCAAGTCCTTTGGGGACAACATCGTCTTCGTCGATATCGAGTTCGCCGTGGAGCGAGGGGAGCGGATGCTGCTCATCGGGCTCAACGGTGCGGGCAAGACGACCCTGTTGCGGATCCTCGCTGGAGTGGAGACTGCCGACCTGGGTGAGGTTTCAATCGGGCATCTGGCAACGCTGGGCTATTACGCCCAGGAGCACGAGCAGATCTTCGACGGAGTGACGGTGTTCGACCACATGCGAAAGGCAGCCCGTCTCCCCGACTCGACCCTGCGCGGTCTGCTCGGCCACTTCTTGTTGGCGGACAAGGTCGACCAGGACGCTTCGACCTTGTCGGGTGGGGAGAAGACCAAGCTGGCGCTCGCCATGCTGGTGGCCGCCCAGCCAAACGTGCTGCTCCTCGATGAGCCGACCAACAACCTCGACCCACAGGCCAAAGAGGCTCTACTCGATGCGCTCACGGTATACGAAGGGACCATCATCATGGTCAGCCACGACACCGACTTCGTCGCCGAGCTGATGCCCGATCGCGCCATGATGATGCCAGAGGGCGAGATGAAGTTCTTCGACGAAGACCTCCTCGATCTGGTCGCACTCGCCTGATTCTTCCTGCTCGCGAGCACGCGGTGTCGCCAGGCGACACGTTGTGCTCGCGAGCACGGTGAGTAGCGTGTCGAGCCCGAATTCGCAGCCGCCGGGCCGCCGGTAGAATGTAAGCCCCGTGTCGGGACCCCCTTCGATCCGCAACGTGGCTTTGATCGCGCACGTCGACCATGGCAAGACGACCCTCGTCGATGCCATGCTCAACGCCGCCGGTGTCTTCGCCGCTCACGAGACACCGGTGGACCGGGTGATGGACTCCGACGACCAGGAGCGGGAGCGGGGAATCACCATTCTGGCCAAGGCTGCTGCCATCGAGTGGAAAGGCACCCGGATCAACCTGGTCGACACTCCCGGCCACTCCGACTTCGGCGGAGAAGTGGAGCGTGCCCTGGCCATGGTCGATGGGGTGCTGCTTCTCGTCGACGCCGCCGAAGGCCCAATGCCCCAGACCCGATATGTCCTTTCCAAAGCTCTCGGCCGTGGCCTGCCCGCGGTCGTCGTGATCAACAAGGTGGACCGTGCCGACGCCCGGATCGATGCCGTGGCCGACGAGGTCTATGAGCTGTTTTTCGACCTGGAGGCGGAGGAACATCACATCGAGTTCCCCATCGTCTCCTCGATCGCCAGATTCGGTCGGGCAGTCCGAGGCGTCGCGATGCCGCCCCCAGACAGCGACCTGTCCCCGATTCTCGATTCCATAGTCGAGACCATTCCGGCACCGACGGGAGATTCGAGTGCACCGCTGCAGGCGATCGTGACCAACCTCGACGCCTCCGACTATCTCGGGCGTCTCGCCATCGGTCGTGTCGAGCAGGGGACCCTGAAGGCTGGCAGCCTGGTCGGGCTGGTCCAGGCTGACGGGACCGTCCTCAGACGCAAGCTCACCTCTCTACTCGGCTTCTCCGGGCTGGGACGCGTCGAAGTGGCCGAGCGCCTCGCCGGCGACCTCTTCGTCGTGGCCGGTCTCCCCGAGATCGAGATCGGAGACACCCTCTCCGAGCCAGACGATCCCAGGCCGCTTCCTCGCCTCATCGTGGACGAGCCGGTGCTGCGTATGACCTTTGGTGTGAACACCTCCCCGATGGCCGGCAAGTCGGGGAGTTTGCTCACCTCACGTCAGATCAGGGCACGTTTGGAGCGCGAGGTCCTCGGGAACGTGTCGATCCGTATCGCCGACACGTCGAGCCCAGACATGATCGAGGTTGCGGGTCGTGGCGAGCTGCAGCTGGCGGTGCTCATCGAGTCGATGCGACGTGAAGGCTTCGAGCTACAGGTGAGCAGACCCGAGGTGATCGTCCGTGACATCGATGGCGTCAGGAACGAGCCCATGGAGCGGGCCATCGTGGATGTCCCCGACGAGTACGTCGGGACCGTGACCCAATCGATCGCCACCCGGCGGGGTCGGGTCGACGACATGCGACCCGGAGAGCGGGGGAGGACCATCGTCTTCGCCACCGGGCCGGCCCGAGGTCTCATCGGGTTCCGATCGGAGCTGATGACCGCGACCAGAGGGACGGCTCTGGTCAATCAACAGCACGAAGGTTGGATGGCCTGGGCCGGGGAGATCGAAGGCCGCACGGGCGGAGCGTTGATCTCCGACCGGGCCGGTACGGCCACCGGGTTCGCCCTCGACAACCTGCAGAACCGGGGCGAGCTGTTCATCGAGCCGGGAGACCCGGTATACGAGGGGATGATCATCGGGGAGAACTCGCGTCCTGATCTGATGCTGGCCAATCCGGCCAAGGCCAAGCAGCTCACCAACATCCGTGCCGCCGGAGCTGACGAGGCGATCAAGCTCAAGCCCGCACGCAGGCTGACACTCGAGACCGCAATCGAGTGGATCGAGGACGACGAGCTGGTCGAAGTGACCCCCGACGCAATCCGGGTGCGGAAGCGGTACCTGAGCGAGCCGGAACGGCGTCGTCACAGCAAGGGCAAGTGACCGCGCCCTCTTGATAGAGGTGTTCCCCGGCAGGGCCGGGGCACACCTCCATATGTCGGAGCCCTTGCGAAGATCAGCCGGTGCGCTCGACCGTGATCGTGGCAACCGGGTTGTCCCAATCGTTGATCGCAGGATCGAGGTCGGCGACTCCGAGGATCCCCCCGTGGTGGTGGATCACACCGTTCTCGGCGAGCGCCGGATTACTCGTCCCCGTGCCTCGACCCATGCTGTCCTGACCGGTGAGGGGGCCACAGGGCGGTACGAGGTCGACGAAAGCCTCGGTGTTGATCTCGGTTCCGGCATCATATCCCTGGGTGCTCACGCTCACCGAATCACCCACCTCCGAGGGCAGCTTGAGAGTGTCGACTCCGGTGAACCCATCGTTGCTGCAGATGAGCATGGAGGCCCAGGACAGGGAGTTGAACGGCGGTCCGGCGGTGATCTCGAAGGTCACCGTCTCACCGGGCATCACCGGCGGCACGCCGGTGTTTCCGGTCTGAACCACCAGATCAGCGAAATCACCATCGCCGGTGACACGATCGACCATAGGGTCGAGATTGCCGTTCTCGGCGATCTCCTTCAGCCCGAAGCTGGCCGCCGAACTCACGGAGAACAAGCCGTCGCTGCCCTTGTGGGTTGTGGCGAGCGCCGGAGTGAACGGCTGCCCGTCGGTCGAGTTGGTGATGGTCACGGTGTACGACCTCTCCGCACCTGCGCCAGCTGCTGGTGCTCCCACCAGGAGGGCCAGCATGGATACGGTGGTGAAAACTGCCACTAAACGCCTTTTGCGCATCGATACTCCTTTCGATCGATGCTTTCAGACTGTCGGATCCATGTCGAGATCTTCGAAACAGGATCTG
>Ga0299913_10002322_pt1 | contig 14935 bp, 16 predicted proteins | sample RVTome_9_FD_201360 | JGI IMG/M metagenome (GOLD analysis project Ga0299913, IMG submission 201360) | Soil microbial communities from uranium-contaminated site in the Upper Colorado River Basin, Wyoming, United States - RVT155D38 (version 2) ...
AGGTTCCCGATCGGCGTCGGGCACACCACCAGCCGCCCCGCGCGATGTTCGCGAAGCGAACTCGCAAGGGAATCGGCGCCAGCCGATTCCCCCGTCACGCGACCGACTCCGCGTAGCCCGCGCGCAGCAGCCCGCCGCCCTCGCGCGCCGCCAGCGCCGCGCCGACGAGCCCCGCCTCGGCGCCGAAGGCGGCCGCCTCGATCCGCACCACGTCGCGCCCCGGCGCCAGCGCGCGCTCGCGCACGATCCGCCGTGCAGGCTCGAGCAGCAGCTCGCCGGCCGCGCTCACGCCGCCCCCGATGACCACGACCTGGGGGTTGAAGATGTTCACCAACGAGACCAGCCCGACGCCCAGGCGCTCCCCGATCGTCGTGATCGCGTGGCACGCCACCGGGTCGCCCTCCTGGGCGAGCTCGGTGATCAGCGGTCCGGTCAGCTCGCGGCCCTCCTCCAGCGCGTGCCCCAACGCGGTGTCCGGGCGCCGGGCGACCGCCACCGACGCGAGCCGCACCAGCGTCGTCCCGGAGCAGACCGTCTCCAGGCAGCCGTGGTTCGGGCAGTCGGACTGGCACGGCGGGCCGTCGATGTCGACGGTCATGTGGCCCATCTCGGCCCCACCGCCGATCCAGCCGCGGTAGACCTCGCCGCCGAGCAGCAGGCCGCCGCCGATCCCGGTCCCGATCGTGAGCAGGACCACCTCGCGGCAGCCCGCCGCGGCCCCGACGCGCGCCTCGCACAGCACGGCGCAGTTGGCGTCGTTGTCGACCGCCACCGGCAGCCCGAGCCGCTCCGCCATGACCTCGTGGAAGCGGATGTCGGCGAGCGGGGCGTTGGCCGCCTGGACCGCCAAGCCGGTCCGCGAGTCGAACGTGCAGGGGATGCCGAAGCCCACCGCCTCGATGCCGCCACCCACGGCGGTCCTGATCTCCTCGACCGCGTCGGCGACCATCTGCACGAGGCCGTCCTGGTCCAGACCGTAGATCAGACGGTTGGTACGGTGATGGACGCCCAGGTCGGCGTCGACCGCGCCGGCCAGGAGCTTGGTGCCGCCGAGGTCGACGCCTATGACGCCTCGCTCGACCACGCGGGCCACGATACCCGATGCCCGACCACCGCCCAGACGACGAGCCGCAGTACACGAAGTACCGATCCGGCCCGCGGCTCCCGTGGCGGCGGGACGAGAGCCTCGGCGAGCCGCGCGACGACGCTCCCGCGCCCAAGCGCCGGATCTGGCCGTTCCGCCGCCGCGAACGCCTGCCGAGCCGCCGGCGGCGGCTGACCGTCGGCCGCGTCCTCGGCTACCTCGGGCTCGGCGTCGTCGCCTGGCTGCTCGTCTCGCTGGTCGTGTTCCTCATCAGCGCCCAGATCCAGTCGGCCAAGATCTCCGACGCGGCCGACGCCCAGCTCTCCGGCGGCGGCTACCCGCTGACGTCGCCGAACACGATCCTCGTGCTCGGCTCGGACGCCCGCACCGAGGACACCGCAGAGCCGGGCGCGCAGACGATCGGCGATCCGAGCCGGTCGGACTCGATCCTGCTGCTGCGCGTCGGCGGCGGCGCCAACGCCCAGCTCTCGGTGCTGCGCGACACGGTCGTCGACATCCCCGGCCACGGGACCAACAAGATCAACGCCGCCTACGCCCTGGGCGGCCCGTCGCTGGCGATCGAGACCGTCGAGAGCTACCTGGGGCTCGACGTCAACCACCTCGTCGAGGTCAACTTCGAGAACTTCCCCGACCTCATCGACGCGCTCGGGGGCATCGACTACACCGGCAACTGCGTCATCTCCAAGATCAACGGCGGCTCGCGCAACGGCGGCTACACGCTGCGTCTGAAGGCCGGCTCGCACGAGCTGAACGGCGAGGAGGCGCTCGCGCTCGCGCGCACGCGCAAGAACGACTGCCGCCCGCAGGAGGACGACAAGGCGCGCGCCCGTCGCCAGCAGAAGATCATGAGCGCGATCAAGTCCAAAGTGATCTCGCTCGAGACCTTCATCCGCCTGCCGTGGGTGTCGTGGGCGGCGCCCAAGACGGTGCGCTCGGACATGTCGGGGCCGACGCTGCTCGGCCTCATCGGCGCCGAGCTGATCGGCGGCAACGCGAAGAAGTACCTGCTCACCCCGAGTGGCGGCACCACGCTGCCCGACGGCGGCGCTGGCCTGACCGTCGACGAGGCCACCAAGCAGGAGACGGTCGAGCAGTTCCTGCAGGGATGAGCCCCTCCCGGGCGCCCTGTGAGGGGCGCCCGGAGGTGCGGGGTCCGTCAGTGGCGGCCGCGGCCCTCGAGCTGGGCGCGGATCTCGCCGCCCGGCCGCGCCTCGCTGTGCACGTTGGCGTACGTGACGCCCGCGCGGATCGCGTCGACGAGCTCATCGAACTCGCCGGGCTCGATGCCCTGGGCCGCCGGGCCGACGACGTCGGAGGGCTCGAGCGTTCCCGAGACCGTTCCGGCGGTCGTCGGGCACGCGGGCGTGCCCTCGGGCCCGTTGCCGAGGTTGCTGCACAGGAACACGCTGATGCCGCCGTTGAAGGCGCGCGCCCCGAAGTGGATGTGCGCCTGGAGCACCTGCGTCTCGAAGCCCCGATACGACAGGCGGTAGTCGAGCCTGTCCGAGAAGCGGTGCACCCGCATCTTGAGCTCGCCGTTGGCCGGCGTCGAGAGCGTGGGGATCTCCTCGTAACCGCTGAGGTCCTCGCGGAAGTCGCTACCGCCGGTCGCGACGGCCACGCCCACGGCCCCGAGCAGCGACACCACCCCTATCGCCAGCACGAGCTGGAGCCTGCGTCTGCTCACCCTTACCCCCTCAGGTCGGATGTGGACCGAGGGCATACGCGCGCGCGGGGCGCGCGGTTCAGAGCCCGGCCAGCGCGGCGATCCGCTCGCGGTGCTCGCTGCCCTCGCCGTAGGCGTGGGCGTTCGCCTCGCCGCGCTTGAGGAAGAAGTGCAGGTCGTGCTCCCAGGTGAAGCCGATGCCGCCGTGGACCTGGAGCGCGGCGCGCGGGACGCGGCGCCCCGCGTCGCCCGCGTAGGCCTTCGCGCAGGCCGCGGCCAGCTCCGCCGTCTCGGGCTCGTGGTCGAGCGCCCACGCCGCCCAGTACACGGCCGAGCGCGCGCCCTCGACCTCGAGCAGCATCTGCGCGCAGGCGTGCGAGACGGCCTGGTAGGTGCCGATCGCGCGCCCGAACTGCTTGCGCTCCTTCGCGTAGGCGACCGCCATCTCCATCGTCCGCTCGGCGACGCCGACCGACTCGGCCGCGTTCATCACCGCCGCCTGCAGCCGCCCGCGCGCGACATCGCCGCCGCCGGTGCGCTCGCCGCCGGTCACCCGGAAGAGTCGACGTGTCGGGTCCAGGGCGCGCACCGGTTCGACCGCAGCGCCGGTGACCGCCGCGCCGTCCCAGTCGACCAGCACGTCGGCGGTGCCGGCGTCGAAGGCCAGCTCCCCGATCACCACCGCGCCCCGGCGGCCACCGGCGATGTCCGCGCCGAGCAGGCCGGCCGCCCAGGTCGACTGGAGCGGCGTCGGCGCCAGCGCGTAGCCGAGCTCCTCGGCAACGACGACCATCTCGACGGTCCCGAGCTCGGCGATCTCCGGCCAGCCGAGGTCGACCATCTCGGCCCACTGCGCGTCGGTGAAGCCGCGCTCGTCCTCGAGTGCCAGCCGACGCACCTCGGCCAGCGGGTAGCGGGCGGAGAGGAACTCACGCGCGGTCGACTTGATCGTCCGCTGGTCGTCGGACAGGTCGAAGTTCACGTGGCCAACCTCCGAGCGCCGCCCTTCTCGGGTCGCGGATGACCGAGCTGGGCGCCGCACGGCGCCGAAGCCGATGGTGGGGTCATCGGCGAGCCGGCGGGTGGCGATCCAGCGAAGGTCAGTCGTGGCATCCAGAAGTGCGGGGGTCGGGGGTTGGTCAAGAGGCTCGCGGCAACCCGAGGACGCGCTCGGCGACGATGTTCTTGAGGATCTCGGTCGTCCCGCCCTCGATCGAGTTGGCGCGGGCGCGCAGGAACCGGTACGGCCACGAGCCGTCGACCACCAGCGCGCGCGGGCCGGCGACGTCCATCGCCAGCTCGGTCAGCCCCTGGTTGACCTCGGCCCAGTGCCACTTGCCGAGCGAGCCCTCGGGCCCGGGGGCGCCCCGCTTCATCGTCGCGGTCAGGCCGCGGTAGGCGTTGAGCCGCAGGACCTGGGCCTCGGCGTAGAGCTGGCCGAAGCGCCGGCGCACCAGCGGGTCGTCCGCCTGGCCGGACCCGCGGATCTCGTCGCGCAGCTCGCGCAGCGCGATCTGGACCGAGACCTGGAGCGCGAAGGCCAGCCCGGCGCGCTCGTGCATGAGCGTCGTGATCGCGACCGGCCAGCCGTTGCCCTCGCCGCCGACGATGTTGTCGTGCGGGATCCGGGCCTCCTCGATGAACAGCTCGTTGAACTCGGCCTCGCCGGTGATCTGCACGAGCGGCCGGACCTCGACGGCGTCCTGCTCCATGTCCATCAGGAAGTACGTCAGCCCGCGGTGCTTGGGCGCCTCGGGGTCGGTCCGGGCCACGAGCATGCACCACTTGGCCTCGTGCGCGTAGGTGGTCCACACCTTCTGGCCGGTCACGACCCACTCGTCGCCGTGCCGAACCGCGCGCGTCTTGAGCGACGCGAGGTCCGAGCCCGACTCGGGCTCGGAGAACCCCTGGCACCAGATCTCGTCGGCGGACAGGATCGGCGGCAGGTAGCGCTGCTTCTGGTCCTCGGTCCCGTGCGCGATGACCGTCGGTCCCCCCATGGCCAGCCCGAGGACGTTGGCCATCGACGGCGCGCCCGCGCGCGCGACCTCCTCGTAGAAGATCGCCTGCTCGACCAGGGTCGCGCCGGCGCCGCCGTACTCGGTCGGCCAGCTCAGCCCGGCCCAGCCGCGCTCGTTGAGCGCGCGCTGCCAGGCACGGCGGAACTCGAAGACCTCGGAGTCGGAGTCCGGCTCGCGGCCGGGGTGGTTGGCCTCGATCCAGCCGCGAACCGCGTCACGAAACTCGCGTTCCGCAGGCGACAGGCTCAGGTCCATAGGCGGCGGACGCTACCGGTTCGCGCCGCGGCCGCGACGCGAGCGCGACGCCGCCGAGGATCAGCGCGAGGCCCGCGATCGCCGCGACGGTGATCGCCTCGTCGAGGAACACGGCGCCGTAGAACAGCGCCACGCCGGGCGCCAGGTAGCTGACGAGCGAGGCGCGGCCGGCCCCGACCTCCGCGATCAGCTTGTAGAAGATGACGAAGGCAAGCGCGGTGCCGACCGCGCCCAGCGCCACCACCGCCGCCACGGCGCCCAGCCCAGGCATCTCCGTCGGCGCCGTCCCCACCGCGGCCGGGAACGTCCACAGGGTGGCGGCGGAAATCGACACGAACGACGCCTGCATCGAGGTCAGGCGGCCGTAGCGGCCCTTGACCACGAAGCCGCCGAGCGCGTAGAAGGCGGCCGCGCCGACCATCGCCAGCGCGCCGAGGAACTGGGCCAGCGTGGAGATCGACTCGACGCCGACCACCAGCCCGACTCCCGCCAGACCGGCCAGCATGCCGGCGCCCTGGCGGCGGTCGATCCGCTCGGACGGGTCGATGAACGGCGCGAAGAGGGCCACGAACAGCGCCGCCGGCGAGATCAGCACCGCGGTCAGGCCCGACGGCACCTCGTGCTCGCCGAACGTGATCAGGATGAACGGGGCGGCGACGGCGACGAAGCCCAGCAGCGCCGCCCACCCGGGCCGGCGCCGCATGTCGGCGAACGCGCCGCGGGCGGCGCCGCGCAGGGCGATCAGCAGCACCAGCGCCGCGATCGCGGTCCGCGCCCACACGATGACCGGCGCGCTGAAGTCCTCGAGCGCGTACTTGATCAGCAGGTACGAGCCGCCCCAGATGGCCGACAGCGCGGCGAGCAGGCCGATCTGGCGTGGCGTCATGGCGACCAGTGTCGCAGCGGATCGCCCCCAGCGGAAATGACGATTGCGCCTGAAAGCTATAAGGGAGGCTTATATCTATCTAAGGCGCTCGCACGAGCTTGCGAGTGCGAGTAAGCCGCATCCTCAATCGGAGGCTCGCACGAGCTTGCGAGTGCGAGTAAGCCGCATCCTCAATCGGAGGCTCGCACGAGCTTGCGAGTGCGAGTAAGCCGCATTCTCAATCCGAGCCCGACGAGGACGCGGGCTTGGAGTCGGACTTCGACTCCGACTTGGACTCCTTGGCCTTCGCGTCGTGCTTGTCGGCCCCCGAGGCGGCCGACTTCTCGGACTCACGCTTGCGCTTGGCGGTGCCGTAGTCGGTGTTGTAGAAACCGGACCCCTTGAAGTGCACCGCGATGGGGTGGAACACGCGCTGGACCGGCGCGCCGCAGGTCTCGCACTCGGTCACCGGATCGTCGGTGATCTTCTGCATGACCTCGAACAGGTGCCCGTTCTCGCAGCGGTACTCGTAGATCGGCATCGCGGCGGCCGAGTATAGGCTGGGGGCCATGGCGGCTCCGACCATGGAGGCCGTCGTCGCGCTCTGCAAGCGACGCGGCCTGATCTTCCCCGCCTCCGAGATCTACGGGGGCATCGCCAACACCTACGACTACGGGCACTACGGCGTGCTGCTCAAGAAGAACGTCGTCGATGCCTGGTGGAAAGCGATGATCCAGGAGCGCGACGACATCGTCGCGCTCGACTCGGCGATCATCCAGCACCCGCGCACGTGGGAGGCGTCGGGCCACCTGAAGGGCTTCACCGACCCGCTCGTCGACTGCAAGACGTGCAAGCTCCGGTTCCGCGCCGACCACCTGGGCGAGCTGCAGTGCGGCCGCAAGCCGTCCAAGCACCCGGGCGAGACCGACGAGTGCGACCTCACCGAGTCGCGCGAGTTCAACCTGATGTTCGAGACCACCATCGGCCCGGTCCAGGAGGCCGGCTCGACGGTCTACCTGCGGCCTGAGACGGCCCAGGGCATCTTCCTCGACTTCAAGACGACGCTCGGCTTCGCCCGCCGCAAGCCGCCGTTCGGCATCGCCCAGGTCGGCAAGTCGTTCCGCAACGAGATCACGCCCGGCAACTTCATCTTTCGCACGCTCGAGTTCGAGCAGATGGAGATGGAGTTCTTCGTGCCGCCGGACGAGGCGGGCCGCTGGTACGACTACTGGAGGCAGGCGCGGCTGGACTGGTACGTCGGGCTGGGCATCGACCGCGAGCGCCTGCGGCTGCGCGACCACGAGCCGGACGAGCTCTCGCACTACTCGTCCGAGACCGCCGACGTCGAGTACCTGTACCCGATCGGCTGGTCGGAGCTCGAGGGCGTGGCCAACCGCGGCGACTTCGACCTCACCCAGCACGCCGAGTTCTCCGGCGACAAGCTCGAGTACTTCGACCCGAACACCAAGGAGCGCTACGTCCCGCACGTGATCGAGCCGGCCGCCGGCGTCGGCCGCACCGTGCTCGCGCTGCTCTGCGACGCCTACGACGAGGACGAGCTCGGCGGCGAGCGGCGCACCGTGCTGCGCCTGCACCCGCGGATCGCGCCGGTCAAGGTCGCCGTGCTGCCGCTGCTGCGCAAGGACGGCCACCCCGAGCGCGCGCGCGAGATCTTCCAGGAGCTGCGGCGGCACGTCAGCGCCGAGTACGACGAGGGCGGCCACATCGGCAGGCGCTACCGGCGCCAGGACGAGATCGGCACGCCGCTGGCGGTCACGATCGACCACCAGACGCTCGAGGACGGCACCGTCACGCTGCGCGACCGCGACACCCTCGCCCAGGACCGCGTGCCCGCCGACGAGCTCGTTCAGCGTGTGACGCAGCTCACACGCTGAACGTGTGCGTTTTGTAACGTGGCCCGGAGTCCGAGCTTGCGAAGGCCCGGAGGACCGAACTTGAATTCCGTCGCCGCCGACCAGGTCACCTACGATGACCTCTACCGCCGCTGGGAGGCGGGCAACTGGCGCGCGACGGAGATCGACTTCGCGCAGGACCGCGTCGACTGGCACGAGGGGTTCAGCGACCTCGAGCGCCGCGCCGCGCTGTGGAACTACTCGATGTTCTTCCACGGCGAGGACTCGGTCGCCGACAACCTGACGCCGTTCATCGACGCCGCGCCGCGCGAGGAGCAGAAGTACTTCCTCACCACCCAGCAGGTCGACGAGGCCCGCCACGCGGTCTTCTTCAACCGCTTCATGCACGAGGTCGTCGAGCGCGGCGACGGCACGATCGCCGGCGCGCTCGAGGCCACCCGGCCCGAGCTGACCTGGGGCTTCGTGAAGACGTTCGAGATGCTCGACCGGGTGGTCGACGAGCTGCGGCGCGACCGCTCGCGCACCAAGCTCGCCCAGGCCGTGACGATGTACCACTTCGTCGTCGAGGCGACGCTCGCCCAGCCCGGCCAGCACTTCATCTCCGAGTACCTCGCCGCGCGCGACCTGCTCCCGGGGTTCCGCTCCGGCCTGCACAACGTGGCGCTCGACGAGCAGCGCCACATCGGCTTCGGCGTCAAGCTGCTGCGCGACCTCGCGCTCGAGGACCCCGAGGTGCCGGAGGCGGTGGCCGAGCAGCTGCGCGCCGTCACCCCGGTCTCGCTCGCGGTCTTCGTCCCGCCCGGCTGGGACACCCGCTACGTCGAGTGCTTCGGCTTCACGCTCGAGCAGATCTACGAGGAGGGCGCACGCTCCTTCGAGGCGAAGTTCCGCGCCGCGGGCCTGCCCGTCGAGGAGCTGCCGGGCCCGCAGGTCATGCCCATGGACATGAGCGCGCGCGAGCGCTCAGCGCGCGGGCTGGCGATGCTGCGCGCCGGCTACCTCGGGCCGCCGAACGGGGCGCCGGCACGTGACCCGGAGGCGATGGCGATCCTGTTCGACAGCGTCCGCCGCGGCGTCGACCTCCGGCGCGTCCCCGAGGGGCCGTTCGTGCTCCAGTGGGAGTTCCCGGACGCCGAGCCGTGGCACCTCCGGCTCGAGAACGGCTCGACCGCGGCGGCGCCGGGCCGCGCGCCGCACGTCGACCTCGAGCTGCGCTGCCGCTTCGGCGACTGGGTCGACCTGGTGGCCGGCCGGCTGGACCCGCGCAGGGCGGTCGCCACCGGCCGGCTGAAGCCGCGCGCGCGACCGCGGGCGCTGTGGCGCGCCCGCGGCCTGTTCACTTCTTGACCTTGAGGGACATCCGCATCTCCTCCGGGTGCTGGGAGCACACGAGGACGTACTTGCCGGACTTGAGCTTCTTGGACGTGAACGTCCCGCCCGCCTGGAGCGGGGAGCGGAACTTGGTCGGGCCCTTCTCGACGTTCACGTCGTGGACGTCGAAGCCACCGCGCTCCCACTTGAAGCGGAGCTTCGTGCCGGCCTTGACCGACTTGAACGGCGCGACGTAGAAGTTCGAGCCGACCGTGACCGTCGGCGGCTTGCGCTTCGCCTCGGCCGGGCCGGAGACGGCGAGGGCCGCGCCCGCCGCCATGACGGCGACGGGCGCGGCGAGCCTGCGGAGAGCGGACGTCGTCACTGGACGACGATCTCCCCGGCCATGTCGTTGCCGTGCACGGCGCAGTAGTACGGGTACGTGCCGGCCTTGGTGAACGTGACCGAGTCCTTCGACGGGAACGGCGACGCCGCATCCGCGTCGAGGATGCCGGTGTTGAAGTAGCCGTTGCCGTGGTTGGAGCCGTCGAAGCTCACGGCGGTGCCGGGGGCGTCGGAGCGGTACACCACGAACGGGTCGAGCACCGGGCCGAGGAACGGCTTGGAGTCCAGGTACTGCTTGGGGCCGAACGCGATGTTGTGGATCTCGATCGACTCCTTGGACATCTCGAACGTCACCGTGTCGCCGACCTCCACGGTCTTCCTGCCGGGGAAGAACGCGATCTGGGCGATCGCCTCGGCGTCGTTGCCGGCGCGGACGACGTTGCCCTTCGGGCCCTCGAACGCGGTCAGCTTCTTTGCGAGCTTCGTGGACGCCTTGACCTGCTTCGCGAGCCTGCGCTTGTCGGCCTTCTTGCCGGGGACGCCCTTACGGCCCTTCTTGACGACGACCTTGAGCTGCTTCGACGGGTGGAAGACCGACGTGAGCCGGTACGTGCCCGCCTTCGGGAAGCGGACCCTCCACGGCTTCTGCGGCCCGTCGAGCGCGAAGCCGGACGAGACGGTCTTGCTGCCGTCGATGACCTTGCCGCCCTGCGGCGTGAGGCCGGCCATGTTGGGCGCCAGGCTCGGCTGGCCGTTGAACCACATATCGGCGCCGGCCTCGTCCTTGGCGTCGGCGACGGTGCCCGCGGGCACGGCGAACGGGATCGGGTCGGTGCCCTTGGGGACGAAGACCACGTCGCCGAAGCCGGTCGTCCACTTCAAACGGACGTGGTCGCCCTTGGCGATGGTGAGCTTGCGGGGGTAGAAGTCGGCGTCGAACGCAACCGGCGGGACACCCGCGAGCGGCTTGGCCGGGCCGATCGTCACCTGCTTCGTGGCGGCCTGCGCTGAGCCGGCCGAGATCAGGAGCGCCGCGATCCCTGCGGCGGCGACGAGCGATCGTTGATTCCTCATGGCGGCAGCCTCGCCAGCGCCGCCCGCGCGCACATCGGGGATATCCCTAGTGTGAGACCCGGGGGCCGCCCACCGGGTCATTCCGGGTGGAGCGACGTCCCGTTTCCGAGCAGCGCCCGGGCGGCCGCGGTGGCGGCCCGCAGGGCCGGCCGGTGGTCGTGCTCGGGCTCGCCGAGCAGCCGCAGCGCGAGCCCGTCCGCGAGCGAGAGCAGCACGGCGGCGACCGCCTCGGGCTCGTCCGCGAGCCGCACGACACCCTCGGCCTGCCGGGCGGCCAGCAGCTCGGCCAGCCGGCCGCGCGTGGCGTGGTGGAGGGCGGCGAACTCGGCCGCGATCTCCGGGTTGCGGCGGCCGGACGTGAACAGCTCGAACATCAGCGCCACGAAGCCGGGGTCCTTGGCGACGAGGTCCTCGAGCGAGTGCACCAGCACCTCGATCACCTCGTCCGGCGAGTGCGCCTCGGCCAGCGCGCGGTCGAGCCGGGCCATCCGGATGTCGGCATCGCGGCGGACGACCTCGGCCAGCAGCCGCTCCTTGGTGCCGAAGTGGTAGTGGAGCAGGCCGCGCGAGACGCCGGCCTCGCGCGCGACGTGGTCGAAGGTCGCGCCTGCAGCGCCCCGTGCCGCCACGGAGCGCCGCATGGCTTCGATGATCCGCGCGCTCGCCTCCACCCGGTAAGTATCGTCGCCGGGAGGCAGGAGCGTGCGACTGCCTCGGCAGTTAGTGCGCGGCCACCTTGCGGTAGCGCGCGACGGCCAGCGGCGCGAAGATCGCGGTCAAGACGATGCACCAGACGAAGGACATCCAGACGTCGGTGTTGGCCGGCGTGTCGAGCCACAGCGAGCGAACGGCATCCGACCACGTCGTGAACGGGTTGGCCTGGGCGAACTGCCGCAGCCCGTCCGGCATCGATTCGGCCGGCACGAACACCGACGAGGCGAACGTGAGCGGGAAGATCAACGTGAAGCCGATCGAGTTCGCCGTCTCCGGCGAGGACGAGAACAGCCCGACCAGCGCGAAGATCCACGAGAACGCGTAGCCCATGAACAGCAGCAGGGCGATCCCGAGCGCGATCTCGCCCGCCGTCGCGTTGATGAAGTTGAACCCGGCGGCGAAGCCGACCGCGAACAGCACCAGCAGCGACAGGCAGTTCAGCAGGATGTCGGATGACGTCCTGGCCGTCAGCACCGCGGCGCGCGACATCGGGAGCGAGCGGAAGCGGTCGATCAGGCCCTTCTTGACGTCCTCGGACAGGCCGAGCGCGGTGACGAAGCCGCCGAACGCGATCGACTGGACGATGATGCCCGGCATCAGGAAGTCGACGTAGTCGAACCCGGGCGTCTGGATCGCGCCGCCGAACACGTAGACGAACAGCAGCACGAACATGACCGGCTGGATCGTGTAGGCGATCAGCAGGTCGGGCTGGCGCGGGATCCGCAGCAGGTTGCGCTTGGCGAGGACCGTGGTGTCCTCGACCGTCGTGGAGACGCTCATGCGGGCGCGGCCTCCTTCTCGTCCTCGGGCACCTCTTCCTCGGCGGCGTGGCCGGTGAGCGCGATGAAGACGTCGTCCAGCGTCGGCCGGTGGAGCACGATGTCGTCGATGTCGACACCCGCCGCGTCGAGCCGGCGCACGGCCTCGGGGATGACCCCGTGGCGCGGCCGCACCGGGGCGTGCACGACGTGGCCGTCGGCGGTCGCGCGGTCCAGGCACATCTCGGCGAGCGCGGCGATCGCGGCGTCGGCGTCGCCGGCGTCGACGAGCTTGACGTCGAGCCGGTCGCCGCCGATCTGGGCCTTCAGCTCGTCCGAGGTCCCCTCGGCGATCACGCGCCCGTGGTCGATCACGACGATCCGGTCGGCGAGACGGTCGGCCTCGTCGAGGTACTGGGTGGTGAGCAGCACCGTGCTGCCGCCGGCCACGCGGTCCTCGATCGTCTCCCACATGCCGATGCGGCCGCGCGGGTCGAGCCCGGTCGTGGGCTCGTCGAGGAACAGCACCGGCGGGCGCGCCACCAGGGCGGCCGCCAGGTCGAGCCGGCGGCGCATGCCGCCCGAGTACGTCTTCGCCGGCCGCTTGGCGGCGTCGATCAGGTCGAAGCGCTCGAGCAGCTCGTTGGCGCGCTCGCGCGACGTCACCTTGCCGAGGTGGTAGAGCCGTCCGACCATCTCGAGGTTCTCGAAGCCGGTCAGGTTCTCGTCCACGGCCGCGTACTGGCCCGCCAGGCCGATCTGCGCCCTCAGGGCGGCGGCGTCCCGCTTCACGTCGAGTCCCGCGACGCGGGCGCTGCCCGCATCCGCCTCGAGCAGCGTGGTGAGGATCCGCACCGCGGTGGTCTTGCCGGCGCCGTTGGGCCCCAGCAGGCCGAGGACGCTGCCCGTGCGCGCTGCGAAGTCCACGCCGCAGAGGGCGCGGACCGAGCCGTACGACTTCTCGAGCCCCTCGACGACGATCGCATCATCCGTCATGCGCGCCAAGCTAGTGGAGCGTCCGGGCCGTTTCGGTACGGTTTGGCACACTTCTCCGGGATGGAGGAACGCCGGCGGAGCCCGCGCCCGAAGCTGATCGAGAAGCTCGAGGAGCGGCGCGAGACGCATCGCAAGCGCAACCGGCTGTTCCGGATCGGATTCGGGATCGTCGGCCTGCTGGTGCTGCTCACCGGCATCGTGATGCTGGTCACGCCCGGCCCGGCCTTCGTGCTGATCCCGATCGGCCTGGCCATGCTCTCGCTCGAGTTCGTGTGGGCCGAGCGCCTGCTCGAGAAGTCGCTCGAGCAGGCCCAGATGGCGCAGGAGAAGGCGGCTCAGACCACGCGCACGCAGCGCATCCTCGGCGTCGTCGCGGGCCTGCTGGCGCTCGCGGCGGTCGTGCTCGCCTGGATCTGGTGGGACCTCCCCTTGCTCCCCGACAACTGAGAAGGGCGCCCGCAGGCGCCCTTCGATCACGCTTGTCGCCCGCGCTCAGGTGGTGGTGCCGGCCGCCTCGCCGGACGGCGCGCTGGCCGTGGTGGTGGAGCTGTACTCGAACTCCTCCTCGGCGCCGAACAGCGAGTCGAGCACCTTCTTGCGCAGGCCCTCGCTGACCGCGAGCGCCACGCCGGCGCCGGCGACGCCGACCAGCAGGACCTTGCCGATGCTGCCGCGCTTCTTCTTCTTCGGCTCCCGGAGCGCGACGCTCGCATCCTTGAACGAGCTGGCCGCGTTCTTGATCTCCTTCTGGAGCTTCCTGTCGTCGAAGATCTGCTTGGTGGGTGACTTGCCGTTGCTGAGGCGGGCGTAGGCCTTGCGGGCGGACTCGTAGGCGTCCGCGATGTTCTGCCGCAGGTCCTCGTCCTCGACGATCCGCTTCACGTACGGGTTCGCACGCGCCTGCATCGCCGCCTTCTGGGCCTTCTGGGCCTTCTTCTTGGCTTGTGCCATACCACCTCTCCGCATCCGTTTGGAACGAGCATACCCGCGATCCGAAGCGCTCACCGGCGCTTCCTGCCGTCCGACAGCGCCTCGCCGAACACCTCGCCGATCTCGTCGACCCAGACGAAGTCCATGTCCTTGCGCAGCGGCTCCGGGATGTCCTCGAGGTCGGCCTCGTTGCGGCGCGGGGCGAGGACGCGGCGGATGCCCGCGCGCTGGGCGGCGAGCGCCTTCTCCTTCAGGCCGCCGATCGGCAGCACCTGGCCGGTCAGCGTGAGCTCGCCCGTCATCGCCACGTCGTCGCGCACCGGCCGGCCGGAGACGAGCGACATCAGCGCGGTCGCCATCGTGATCCCGGCGCTCGGGCCGTCCTTCGGGATGGCGCCCGCCGGCACGTGGACGTGGACGTCGTGCGTGGCGAACCAGTTCTCCGGCATGTCGGCGTGGCCGCGGACGTAGGACAGCGCCGCCTCCGCCGACTCGCGCATCACGTCGCCGAGCTGGCCGGTGATCGTGAGCTTGCCCTTGCCGGGCATGGCGCTGGCCTCCACGAACAGCACGTCGCCGCCGACCGGGGTCCACGCAAGGCCGGTCGCGACGCCCGGCTCCGCGGTCCGCCGGCGGACGTCGGGCTGGAAGCGGGGCCGGCCGAGCAGCTCGCGCACGCGCGGCGCGCTCACCGACACCTTGCGCGCGTGCGTGCCCATCGCCACCTCGAGCGCGACCTTCCGGCAGACCGAGCCGATCTCCCGCTCGAGGTTGCGGACCCCGGCCTCACGGGTGTACGACTCGATGAGCTCGCGCAGCCCGGCATCGGTGAAGCCGATCTGCGAGCGCTTGAGCCCGTTGCGCTCGATCTGGCGCGGCACGAGGTAGCGCTTGGCGATCTGGAGCTTCTCCTCCTCGGTGTAGCCGGCGAGCGCGATCACCTCCATGCGGTCGCGCAGCGCGCGCGGCACGCGGTCCATGTCGTTGGCCGTGCAGATGAACATCGTGCGCGAGAGGTCGA
>Ga0299913_10002323_pt1 | contig 14929 bp, 13 predicted proteins | sample RVTome_9_FD_201360 | JGI IMG/M metagenome (GOLD analysis project Ga0299913, IMG submission 201360) | Soil microbial communities from uranium-contaminated site in the Upper Colorado River Basin, Wyoming, United States - RVT155D38 (version 2) ...
GCGCTCGCTCAACGTGTCGGTGGCTGAGACCGGGCATCAGGATCTGTGGCAGCGCGCCGAGATCGCCTGCGCGGTGGTGGGCACCGCCCGACCGGTGGTGGAGGAGATCCTCCGCGCCGCCGACCGCGCGGTGGAGGAGACCGACGGCGTGCGGATCGTCGACACGGTGACCCAGTTCCGATGAGGCAGCCTTCCCGCCGGCCGGAGCAGGTCGCCGGCACGATCCGGCAGGTGATCGCCGACGCGCTGACCCGCGAGGTGCGGGACCCTCGAGTCGGGTTCGTCACCGTGACCGGCGTGCTGGTGACGAACGACCTCTCCCACGCCCGGGTGATGGTCAGCGTACCCGGCGGCGAGACGGAGAAGTCGAGAGCGATGGAAGGGCTCCAGAGCGCCGCCGGCTTTCTGAGGAGCCGTGCCGCCCGCGCCCTCACCACCCGGACCGTGCCCGAGCTGCATTTCGAGCTCGACAAGGGGATGGAGCACGCGGCGCGGATCGGGGAGCTGCTCGAGTCGATTCGCCGGGAGGAGCAGGACTGATCGGAGCGCTGCTGGTCGACAAGCCCGCGGGCATCACGTCGCACGATGCGGTCCAGCGGGTCCGCCGGGCCCTCGGCACCCGGTCGGTGGGGCACACCGGCACCCTCGATCCCTTCGCGACCGGACTCCTGGTGGTACTGGTGGGACGCGCGACCCGGCTGGCGCGGTTCGTGGAGCCCCAGCCCAAGACCTATCTCGCCACCGCGCGGCTTGGCGTCCGGACCGACACCGACGACCTGACCGGCGCGGTGATCGAGGAGCTCGGTCTGGAGGGGCTGACGCGGGAGCGGATCCTCGAGGCCCTGGCGGGATTCGCGGGCGAACAGCGGCAGCGCCCGCCCGCCTATTCCGCCAAGCACGTCGCCGGGGAGCGGAGCTACCGGCTGGCTCGTCGCGGGGCGCCGCCGGAGCTTCCCGAGGCGACGGTCATCGTGCACCGGGTCGAGCCGGTCGAGTGGGCCCCCCCGGAGCTGACCTTCCGGGCTACGGTGAGCGCGGGCACGTACCTCCGGGCCATCGCCCGCGACCTGGGAGACCGGCTGGGAGTGGGTGCCCACCTGTCGAGGTTGAGGCGCGAGGCGATCGGCGGGTTGCGGGTGGAAGACGCCGTGCCGCTGGATCAGGTGCATCGAGCCCGGCTGCTGCCCGCCGCGGACGTGCTGCGACACTTGCCCGCGGTGGAGCTGGGCCCCGAGACGAGAGCCGCGGTCGTGCATGGCCGGGCGGTGCCGGGCGGCGGGGCAGTGGGGCAGCGCGGCGGCGAGGCCGTGGTCCTGCTCGATGGTGCCGAGGTGATGGCGGTCGCGCTGGTGGAGGACGGCTGGCTCAGACCCACGGTGGTCCTCGGTACCGCGTGAGCGACCTGCTCCGCGGTCCCGCCGCCCCGCTGCCCCGCTCGCTCGACGGCACGGTGGTGACCGTCGGCTCGTTCGACGGCGTGCACCTGGGGCACCAGGCGGTGTTGCGCGAGATCGCGGAGCGAGCCGGGGCGGTGGGACGCGCCAGCGTGCTGGTGACCTTCGAGCCGCATCCGCTCGAGGTGGTGAATCCCCAGGCCGCGCCGCCGTTGCTCACCACCGGGCCGGAGCGACGCGAGGTCCTGGCGCAGACGCCGCTCGACTTCGCCTACTTCCTGCGCTTCGACCGGCACGTGGCCGCGATGACGCCGGAGGAGTTCGTCCGCGGTGTCCTGCTGGAGCGCTGCGGGATGCGCGAGCTGGTGATCGGCCACGACCACGGGTTCGGCCGCGGCCGGAGCGGCGACGTGGATACTCTGCGGCACCTGGGCGGCGTCTACGGGTTCGACGTGGACGTGGTGCCCCCGGTAGACTTCGGGGACCAGCACGTGTCCAGCTCGCGGGTCCGGCGAGCAGTGGGCGGCGGAGACCTCCTGAGCGCAGCCAGGATGCTCGGCCGGCCCTACAGCGTGAGCGGGCTGGTGGGGCACGGGGAGCACCGGGGGCGGCAGCTCGGGGTCCCCACCATCAATCTGGTGGACGTGCCGCCGCAGAAGCTGCTCCCGCCCGACGGCGTGTACGCGGTGCGGGTGGAGTGGCGGAACGGGCGCGCCGGCGGGATGATGAATCAGGGTCCCAAGCCCACGTTCGCCGATGGGCGCCGCTCGCTGGAGGCACACCTCTTCGACTTCGAGGGCGACCTCTACGGCGAATGGGTGAGGATCGAGTGGGTGGAGCGGCTCCGCGACGTGGAGCCCTTCGCCTCGGTGGAGCAGCTGAAACAGCAGTTGGACCGCGATCGCGTTCGCGCCCGGGCGGTGCTCGCCGCCGGCGGACCGATCCTAACCGCGTGACCCACGCCTGAGCCTCGACTGACGATGTCTATTCGCAACCGCCTGCTGGTCATCCTGGCCCTCGTCGCCCTCAGTGTCTTCTACCTCGTCCCCCGCGACATCACCCTCCGGGAGCGCGACTCCCAGACCGGCGTGATGACCGACCGGGTGCAGAAGCGGGTGCCGCTCAAGCTCGGGCTCGACCTCCAGGGCGGCATGCACCTGGCCCTCGAGTTGGACCAGTCCAAGCAGGTCTCGGCCGATCCCAAGCGTGACCTCGAGCTGGCGCTCACCGTCCTGCGCAAGCGAGTGGACGAGTTCGGCGTCACCGAGCCGGTCACCCAGATGGTGGGCGACGACCGCATCGTGGTGGAGCTTCCGGGCATCGACGATCCCGCGCGGGCCAAGGCGATCGTCCAGCGCAGCGCCTTCCTCGAGTTCCGCATCACCGACGAGACCACCGCGCTGGAGAAGGCCATTCCGGCGATGGACCGCGTGCTCCGTGGCCTCGGGATTCGCGGCACCGGCGCGCCGGCCGGGCGGCCCTCCGCGGTGGAGCAGCTGCTGGGCGGTGACAGCGCCTCGAAGAAGGCCGGGGCCGACAGCGCGGCGAAGAAGACGGGGGCCGCCGCCGATAGCGCCGCCGGCGATACGGCGCGCGCCGCCCCCCCCGACGCGGGGGGCGGCGTGCTCGCCGGACTGATCCAGCCGTCCGGCGCCGCCGGCGGCTCCGCGCCCGGCGAGTACATGGTCCCCGAGACCGCGTATCCCCGGGTGGACAGCCTGCTGAGCATCCCTGCCGTCGCACGCCAGCTCCCTCGCGGCATCACGCTCCGCTGGTCCGCGACGCCGACCAGCGTCGGGGTCGAATCCTACCGGTTCCTCTACGCCCTCGAGGACCGGCCGATCATCACCGGCAGCAGCCTCGAGGATGCCCAGGCCCAGATCGATCCGCTCACCAACGGCCCGATCGTCACCTTCCAGCTCGACCGTGCGGGCGGCCGCAAGTTCGGGGAAGAGACCGGCCGCCATGTCGGTGACTACATGGCGATCATCCTCGATGGCCGGGTGCAGGGACGCCCGCCGGTGATTCAGAGCCGGATCGGCCGGAACGGGCAGATCACCCTCTCCGGCCGGACGCTCCAGGAGGCGCAGGACCTCGCCCTCACCCTCAAGGCCGGTGCGCTGCCGATCCCGCTCCGGATCGTCGAGGAGCGGCAGGTCGGTCCCAGCCTCGGCAGCGACGCCATCCGCTCCGGCGTCATCTCGGGCATCATCGGCACGGTCTTCGTCGTGCTGATCATGGTGCTCTACTACCGGGTGGCCGGCGCGCTCGCGATCGCCGCCCTGGCGCTCTACCTGCTCTTCACCCTCGGCGGCCTCGCGATGCTGGACGCGACCCTCACCCTGCCGGGGCTCGCGGGCCTGGTACTCTCCGTCGGCATCGCGGTGGACGCCAACGTGCTCATCTTCGAGCGAATACGGGAGGAGCTGACGGCGGGCAAGACGGTGCGCCTCGCGGTGGACGAGGGGTTCAAGCACGCTATGAGCGCGATCATCGACTCCAACGTCACCACCGTGCTGACGGCGCTCTTCCTCTTCCAGTTCGGCACCGGGCCGGTGAAGGGGTTTGCCGTGACCCTCATCCTCGGCACCGCGGCCTCCATGGTCACCGCCATCTTCGTCACCCGGACCATGTTCCTGATCTGGCTGGACCGGAAGCCCACCATGGCCACACTGAGCATCTGATCCCATGAGACTCTTTGCCAACGCGAACTACGATTTTCTCTCCCAGCGGAAGTGGGCCTACGGGATCTCCATCGCGTTCGTCGCGATCGGGCTCATCGTCCTGCTCATCCGCGGTGTGAACTACAGCGTCGAGTTCACCGGCGGCACTCTGATCCAGGTCGAGACCCAGCAGCCGGCCGACATCGGCGCGCTGCGCAATGCGCTCCAGACTCGGGGCATCCCCAACGCCGAGATCCAGACCTTCGGATCCGACCGCGAGATCGTGGTGCGGGCCCGGGTGGCCCGCGCGGGCTCGGATGCCAACGACACCCAGGCGACGGCCGAGGCGGTCGGCCAGGCGCTGGACGCCACGCTGGGGGCGGGCAAGTACCAGATCCTGCGGACCGAGGCCGTCGGCCCCAAGGTGGGCGGCGAGCTGCGGCAGCAGGCGGTGCTCGCGATCCTGATGTCGTTCCTCGCCGTGCTGGCCTACCTCGCGTACCGCTTCGAGTGGCGCTTCGGCATCGCGGCCATCGTGGCCACCGCCCATGACATCATCGTCGCGATCGCCTTCATCGGACTCGCGCGAATCGAGGTCAGCCTCTTCGTCGTGGCCGGACTGCTCACGATCGTGGGCTACTCGCTCAACGACACCATCGTGATCTTCGACCGCATTCGCGAGAACCTGCACCTGTTGAAGCGCGAGAGCCTCGCCAGCATCCTCAACCGCTCCATCAACGAGACCTTGCCGCGGACCTTCTTCACCGGCACGACCGCGTTCGGGAGCCTGCTGGCGCTGAGCATCCTGGGCGGCGATGTGGTGCGCCCCTTCGCTCTGCTCATGCTGTTCGGTGTGATCGTGGGCACGTTCTCGTCGATCTACATCGCCGCCCCGGTGCTGCTCGCGATCGAGACCCGCTGGCCCGGGCCCGACGCCAAGGGGCACCTGGGACAGAAGGTCACCGCGGCCCCCGCCGGCAGCCGCAAGCCCCAGCCGGTGGGCTGAGGCACCGTCGGTGTCATTCCGGGCGACGAGTGTGTCATCCTGAGCGAAGCGAAGGAGCCATAGGTTGGATCATGGCTCCTTCGCTTCGCTCAGGATGACACGCGAGCCCCATGCTGGTCGACACCCACTGTCATCTCGCCGACCCGGCCTACGAGCCCGACCGCGCGGACGTGCTCGCGCGTGCCTGGTCCTCCGGCCTCGCCCACATCGTCGTCATCGGTGAGTCCCCTGAAGCCTCCGATCGCGCCCTCGCCCTCGCCGCCGGGGAGGAGCGACTCTCCGCGACGGCCGGCATCCACCCTCACGATGCGAGGCGTTGGAGCCCCGAGCTGGCGCAGTGGCTGCGCGAGCGGCTCCGCCATCCGCGCGTGGTCGCCGCCGGCGAGATGGGACTCGACTACCACTACGATCACTCGCCCCGCGACGCACAGCTCGCCGCGTTCGAGGCCCAGCTCGCCCTCGCGGGCGAGGCGGGGAAGCCGGCGGTCATCCATGCCCGCGAGGCCGACGACGACGTGGCCGGTGTCCTCGGCAGCCAGCCGGGCGTGACCGCCATCCTCCACTCCTTCAGCAGCGGACCCGGCCTCTTGCGAGCGGGGCTGGTCCTCCGCCACTATGTGTCGTTCAGCGGGATGGTCACCTTCAGGAACTGGAGTCTGGACCAGGCGATCCTGGACACGCCGCTCGACCGGCTGCTCCTGGAGACCGATGGCCCCTATCTCGCCCCGGTGCCGCATCGTGGGAAGCGGAACGAGCCGGCCTTCGTCCGGCAGGTGGCGGAGCGGATCGCGGCGCTGCGGGGCCTCGCGCCCGACGAGCTCATGGCGCGCACCTCGGAGAATGCAGCCCGTGTGTTCGGTATTCATCTACCCAGAGTGGAGAGCCGCCCCCAGTGACGACCGTGCCGTCCGATATCGCCATCGCTCAGGCAGCCAAGCTGCGTCCGATCGCCGAGGTGGCGGGCGAGATCGGCCTGGGCCCCGACGAGATCCTTCCCTACGGCCGCTACAAGGCCAAGGTCAGCGCCGAGGCGATCGCCAAGCGAACGCCGAAAGGCCGGCTGGTGCTCGTTACCGGGATCAACCCCACCCCGGCGGGTGAAGGGAAGAGCACGGTCACCGTCGGCGTGAGCCAGGCACTGCGCCGGCTGGGGAAGAAGGTCGTCGTGTGTATCCGGGAGCCCAGCCTGGGTCCGGTGTTCGGAGTAAAGGGAGGGGCGGCGGGCGGCGGCTACGCCCAGGTCGTCCCGATGGACGAGATCAACCTGCACTTCACCGGCGACTTCCACGCCATCACGTCGGCGCACAACCTCCTCTCGGCGATGCTGGACAACCATCTCCACCAGGGGAACGCGCTGGGGATCGACCCGCGGCGGATCACCTGGCCGCGGACGATGGACATGAACGACCGGGCCCTCCGCTCGATGGTCATCAGTCTCGGCGGGATCAACGCGGGGCCGGTGCGCGAGGAGCGGTTCGTGATCGTCCCGGGCAGTGAGATCATGGCGATCCTGGCGCTCGCCACCGACCTCTCCGACCTCGAGACCCGGCTCGGCCGCATCATCGTGGGGCTCACCCGCGACCGGAAGCCGGTCACGGCCGCCGATCTCAAGGCGTCCGGCGCCATGACGCTGCTGCTCAAGGACGCGATCCTGCCGAACCTGGTGCAGACCCTCGAGGGCGGCCCGGCGCTGGTGCACTGCGGTCCCTTCGGCAACATCGCCCACGGTTGCAACTCGATCGCCGCGACCAGGCTGGCACTCTCCCTGGGCGAGATCGTGCTCACCGAGGCCGGCTTCGGCGCCGATCTCGGGGCGGAAAAGTTCTTCGACATCAAGGCGCGCTTCGGCGGGCTCAAGCCCGAGGCCGCGATCGTGGTGGCCACGGTGCGCGCACTGAAGATGAACGGCGGGGTGAAGAAGGACGCCCTCGGCAAGGAGGATGTCGCCGCGCTCAAGCGCGGGCTCGTCAATCTCGAGGCCCACGTCAAGAACGTGCAGAAGTTCGGTGTGCCGGTCGTGGTCGCACTGAACCGGTTCACCTCGGACACCGAGGAGGAGCTCAAGAGCCTGCTCGACGCCGCCCACGGATGGGGCGCACGGGCCGCGCTCAGCGAGGTGTGGGCCAAGGGTGGGGAGGGCGGGGAGGCCGTGGCGCGCGAGGTGCTTGCGGTGCTCGACGAGAAGAAGGCGGCGTTCAAGCCGCTCTACGACACGTCCCGGCCGATCAAGGAAAAGATCGAGACCATCGCGCGGGAGATCTACGGCGCCGGCGGCGTGGACTACACCGCGGCGGCGGAGAAGAACATCGCCCAGTGCGAGGCGATGGGCCTCGCGGAGACGCCGGTCTGCATCGCCAAGACCCAGTACTCCTTCACCGACGATCCCACCAAGCTGGGCCGGCCGACCGGCTTCCGGCTCACCATCCGCGACGTGTACCCCTCCGCCGGCGCCGGGTTCGTCGTCGCGCTGGCGGGCGACATCATGACCATGCCGGGCCTGCCCAAGGTGCCCGCCGCCGAAGCGATCCGCGTTCTCCCCGACGGGACCATCGAGGGATTGTTCTGATGCCCAGCGCCGCCGTCTCCACACCCGGCGCGCCTCGCGCCATCGGCCCCTACAGCCAGGGGATCAAGTCCAACGGCTTCCTGTTCACCGCCGGCCAGGTCGGGTTCGATCCCGAGAGCGGCGAGCTGGTGGACGGCGGGATCGCGGAGCAGACCCAGCGCGTGTTGCAGAACCTTCGGGCCATCCTCCGCGCCGGCGGTACCGACCTCTCCGCCGTGGTCAAGACCACCGTGTTTCTGGTGGACATGGCCGATTTCGCCCTGATGAACGAGGTCTACGCCGAGGTCTTCGGCGACCACCGGCCCGCCCGCTCGACGGTCGCGGTCGCCTCGCTCCCCCGAGGCGCCCGGGTCGAGATCGAGGCGATCGCGGCGCTCCCTTAGATTCGAGGTGGGAGCGGATCGGGCCTGGTGGTCTGGCCGGTCTTCAAAACCGCGATGGAGGCGCCTCCGGCGGCTCCGGTGGGTTCGATTCCCACACGCTCCCGCCACTCGCGTCCCCTGACCCTGGAGCGCCACTCCACGTGAGCCCGCTTCGCGCCGCGACGGTCCTCGTCCTGCTGCACGCCGCCGTCTGGGGACCGGCGCTCCAGGCGCAGGACACGACTGCCGTTCCCGTCGTACCGACGCGCGATTCGGCCGCGTTCACGCCCATCACGCCGATCAACGCCTTCTGGCGCTCCTTCCTGCTCCCGGGGTGGGGACAGGCGCGGCTGAACCGGAAGCTGACGGGGGGTATATTCGTCGCCTGGGAGGGCGTGACGCTCGGGATGAGCCTCAAGACACGTCACGAGCTGGCCTATCTGCGTCGCACCGCGTCCGCGCGCGCGGACAGCAAGCGTCGGGAACACGAGGACTGGATCGTCCTGCTCGCGTTCAATCACCTCTTCGCCGGACTCGAAGCCTACGTCGGGGCGCATCTCGCCGATTTCCCTGGAGATCTCCAGATCAGGGCGGTGCCCGGCGGCGTCGGCGCGTCGGTGACCGTGCCCCTGCGTCTCCGATGAACCGGCTGCCGATCGGCATCTTCGACTCGGGGATCGGCGGGCTCACTGTGGCTCGCGCGATCTTCGAGCAGCTCCCCGACGAGTCCACCGTGTACTTCGGGGATACTGCCCGGGTGCCCTACGGCCCCAAGTCTCCCGAGACGGTGCGCCGCTACAGCCTGGAGATCCTCCGCTGGCTGCTGGAGCAGAAGGTGAAAGCGGTCGTGATCGCGTGCAATACCAGCACCGCGCACGCGCTGGCGACGCTCCAGGCGGAGTCTCCGGTCCCGGTCATCGGCGTGATCGAGCCGGGCGCGCAGGCGGCCGCCGCGGTCGGGGGAGCGCGGCCGATCGGGGTCATCGGCACCGCCGGAACCATCGCGAGCAACGCCTACGCCAGGGCGATCCATCGGGCGCACCCCGACGCGAAGGTGGAGCAGCGGGCCTGCCCCCTCTTCGTGCCGCTGGTGGAGGAGGGATGGTTCGAGCATCCGGCCGCCGACCTCATCGCGCGGGAGTACCTGGCCCCCTTCACCGAAGCGAGGGTCGGCACGCTGGTGCTCGGCTGCACCCACTACCCGCTGCTGAAGCCTTTGCTCCAGCGGGTCATGGGCTCGGACGTACGGCTCATTGATAGTGGGGAGGAGACCGCGCGCGTGGTGGGCTCCGCGCTGCGCGAGCGGGGACTGCAGGCGCCCGAGGGCGCCCCGGGCACTCACCGGTTCGTGGTGAGCGACGACGAGGCGCGCTTCCGGCAGGTGGGCGCGCGATTCATCGGTGACCGCCTGGCTGGGGCGGAAGTGGTACCCCTGGGCTGAACTGCCGCAGCTCGGCTCCATCCTCGGTCGCCACCGCGTAGCGAAACCCGTCGAACCAGGCGCCGGGGTTGAGATAGGTTCCGCCCGACGGGGTGCGAGAGAGCTCCGCCCGGTGGGTATGGCCCATGATGACCATGTCCAGCTCCGGCTCCCGCGCCAGGAGGGCGGTGGCCCAGGCGCGCTGCTGCGCCGCGGCCGCCGCGAGCCGCTTCTCGTCGGTGCTGTGGTCGCCGAGCCTCGGGCTCAACATCTCGACCAGTCTGATGCCGAAATCGGGGTGCATGGCCCGGTAGGCCAGCGATGTGAGGCGGTGGTTGATGACCCGGTGCAGCAGCATCGCGCGCCGGCGCGGCTCCGTGAGGCCGTCGCCGTGGATCGCTGCGACGGACCGGTGCCCGAGCCGGAAGGTGAGCCGGCGCGGATCGAAGCGGAGACCCAGGTCGCGGCCCCACAGATCGCCGCCCCATCGGTCGTGATTCCCCCCCACCATGAGCACCGGAAGGCGGCGGGCGAGCCGGGCCAGGGCCGCGGCCACCTGAAAGCCGCGGCGGGGTACCACGTGGGCGTAGGAAAACCAGAAATCGAAGAGGTCGCCGTTGACCAGCAGGCTGTCGCCCAGGGTCGGAACGGCGTCGAGGAAGGCCAGGAGCGCCTCCTCGACGGCAGGTGGTGTCGCGCCGAGATGGGCGTCCGAGACGACGACGAGGGAGTGCCCCAGCACGGGGCCAAAGATGGGTCGCACCCGGGGTGGCCGCAACCGGCCCGCAGCAGACTGTCACTTTCACGGCACTCCGGACGTCTACCCGTGAAACCGCCCGTGCGCGCCCCCGACGTGTCGGAGACCTACGTACGGGTCAATTACTCCGAGACCGACCAGATGGGCGTGGTCTATCACGCCCGATACCTCGTATGGCTGGACATCGCCCGTACCGAACATCTCCGGCTGGCCGGTATGAGCTACCGGGAGCTGGAAGATGCCGGCCTCCGACTCGCCGTCGCGGAAGCTTCGGTCCGGTACCGCCAGCCCGCGCGCTACGACGACCGGGTGCGCATCCGCTGCTGGGTTCGCGACCTCGCCTCCCGGCGGATCGACTTCGGCTACGCGATCGAGCGGGCGGACGACGATCGTCTGCTCGCCACCGCCTTCACCTCGCTCTTGTCGCTCGACCGCGCCATGAGCTTTACCCGGTTGCCGGACGCGGTGCGCCGAGCGATGCGCCCGGTTCCCGATCCGGTGAGCCTCCAGCTCGCCGTGGAGCCACGGAAATCTTCAACGCATGCACCCTGACGTCTGTCGCCGACTTCGCTTCGCCGCCCGTCTCGTTCTTCTGCCATGTCTCGCGCTCGGGTCCGCCGTCGCGCCCGCCGGGGCGCAGGAGGAAGCGATCGTGGAGCAGCTCGCGCCCGTGCTCGCCGCCGAGGACGCGCGGAACTTCCAGCCTGCGCTGTTTCGCAGCGCGTTGGTGTCGCCCGACACGCTGGTCCGCCGCCTCGCCGCGATCGCGGCAGGACGGATCGGTGATCTCCGGGCGACGCCGCTCCTGGTCCCGCTGCTCTCCGAGCCCGATTCAACGGTGAGGGTAGGCGCCGCGTTCGCGCTAGGGCTGATCCGTGACACGGCCGGCGCGCAGCCGTTGATGGATCGCGTCACCGGGCTTCCCCCGCTCGACGCACAGACGGCGCTGGAGGCCATTACCGCCCTCGCGAAGATCGGCGGCCCCCGGGTCGGACGCTTCTTCGAGGGAATCCTGGGCGGCAGCATCGTCCCCAGCCGGGAGGACCGGCGCCCGCTGCTGGGCCAGATCGTGCTGGAGTCGTGGCGGCTCGGGTCGGACGCTCCCGTTGGTGTGTTGCTGCCGTTTCTCGAGGACACCGCCGCGTCGTTTCGCTGGCGGGCCGCATACACGCTGGGCCGGATTCGCGCACCGGCAGCGGCCACGCGCCTCACGATCGCGCTGCGTGATCCCGATGCCACCGTGCGCGCCATGGCCGCCCGGGCGCTGACCCGGGAGTACACCGACTCCGCCGGACTCGCGCCCTCCAATGTCGCGAGGCTGCTCGCGCGGACGGCCTCCGACGCGAGCGTGCAGGTTCGTATCAATGCCCTCCGATCCCTCGCGAGTTTCCACGACTCCTCCGCCGTCTCCCAGATCGCTCCGCTGCTCGGCGATCCGCTGCCGAACGTTCAGGTCCAGGCGGCCTCGACGGCGGGCGCGCTCGGCGGGCGCGAGGCCGCGCGGGCGCTGGAACGCCTCGTGGGGGGGAAGGGGCCGTTCGGAGTCCGGCGGGAGGCGCTGGTCGCGCTGGCTCGGGCGGACAGCGCCGCCTTCGCGGCGGCGGCGGCCGGTTGGAAGGGGAGCGCCGACTGGCGCGCGCGAGCGGCGGCAGCGGAGGGCTTGGCTGTGGCCGGCCCCGGCGCGCAGCCGTGGTTCCTGTCCGACCGGGACCCGCGAGTCATCGCCACCGGCCTTCAGGCCTGGGCCACGGAAGCCGATGGGCCCGACCCGGTGTTGGTGGCCGCGGCCAGGTCGCTGGTGCAGCACGCCGATGCCGCCGTGCGCAGCGTCGCCGCCGATGCGGTCGGACGGGTCGCGAGGCCGGAGGACCTCCCGTCCCTCATCGCGGCCTTCCGCCGCACGGCGCGCGACTCGTTCCCCGACGCGGCGCTGGCCGCGCTCGGCGCCATCATGGCCATCCGCAGCGTCTCACCCCAGGTGCAGACCCGTGTGGATCAGGAGTTCGTGGCCTCGGCGCCGCGACCGGAGGACTACGTGATCCGGCGCTGGGCGGAGGACAACTGGCCCGAGCTGGCCGCACGCTGGGGACCGGCCACACCCATCGCCACCGGCCGCACCCCGGAGGACTATCGGGACCTGGTGCGTCGGTTCGTGCTCGCCCCGGATTCCATCGCGCGACCCAAGGTGACGATCGAGACCGATCAGCGCGGCCCCATCGAGATCGAGCTGTTCGGCCCGGAGGCCCCGCTCACCGTCGCGAATTTTCTCCGGTTGATCGAGCGGCGCTTCTTCGACGGGAACCGCTGGCACCGGGTGGTTCCCAACTTCGTCATCCAGGACGGCGATCCCCGGGGCGACGGCTTCGGCAGCCCCGGCGGCGCCATCCGCGACGAGATCAACCGCCACCGATACGTCGGCCCGATGCTCGGCATGGCGCTCTCCGGTCCCGACACCGGCTCCAGCCAGTGGTTCATCAATCTCAGCCCCCAGCCGCATCTTGACGGCACGTACACGATTTTCGGACAGGTCAAGGCCGGGCAGGCGACGCTCGGTCGGATCACGCAGGGCGATCTGATCCGGACGATCAGGTTGAATTGAGGTCGCGATGCCAGCCCTGACCAGATGGTCGTTGCTCGTGGCGGTCGGGATCCTCGGCGCACTCTCGCCGACCGATCTGGCCGCCCAGTTCTTCAGCTTCGGCCAGAACAAGATCCAGTATCGCAAGCTCGACTGGCGGATTCTGCGGGGTCCGCACGTCGACCTGTACTACTACCCCGCGGAGGCGGAGCTGGCGCCGGCCGCCCTGGCCTACGCCGAAGCGAGCTACGATACCCTGGCGGTGCAGTTCGGCCACGACGTGGCCAGACGGGTGCCGCTGATCGTGTACGCCTCGCACACGGACTTCGAGCAGACCAACATCCTGCCGTTCACTCCGCCCGAGGGCCTGCTCGGCGCCACCGACTTCCTCAAGCGCCGGGTCTCGCTTCCGTTCCGCGGCAACTTCTCGGAGTTCCGGCACACCATCCGCCATGAGCTGGTGCACGTCTTCCAGCTCGACCTGCTGACCGAGGCCTACCTTCAGTCGCCGCGACACGGCCGCTTCAACTTCCCGCTGTGGTGGAGCGAGGGCTTGGCCGAGGTCTGGTCGGGCGGCCAGGACGCGCGCGACGAGATGGTGCTGCGCGACATGACGCTGAGCGGGCGGCTTCCCTCCTTCCGCCAGCTGACCTGGGTGCTGGGCGGGATCGTGTACCCGCTGGGCGGCCAGATCCATCGCTGGCTCGCCGATACCTACGGGGATTGGCGGGTGGCCACGATGTACAAGGAGCAGAACCGCCACGACAGCTTCGAGGCGGCGGTCGTCGCGGTCTACGGAAAGAGCCTCGACCAGCTGAGCGACGAGTTCCAGCTCGCCATGCGCCGGCGCTACTACCCTTCGGTGGACAGCCTCGCCCCCCTCACCGTACTGGGCCGCGAAGTGGTGAAGCTCGCCGTGAAACCGGTCTTTCTGCCGGACACCAACGGCGGGTCCGGTGAGGTGGCGTATCTCTCGCCTCGCACCGGATACGTCTCCATCTACCGGCGTGGGCTGGATAGCGGACGCACGCGCACCGTCGTCACCGGAGGCCGGACCGCGGAGCTCGAGTCCTTCCACCCGTTCGACTCCCGGATGGACGCGTCCCGCCCCGGGCTGCTGCTCTTCATCGCGCGCTACGGCGATCGCGACGCGCTGGTAGTCTGGGACCTGGAGGAGAACGAGGTTCGAGGCCGCTACCAGTTTCCCGAGCTGGTGTCGATGCTCTCGCCGCAGTGGATGCCGGATGGGAAGAGCATCGTGTTGAGCGGTCTCTCGGAGAGCGGGATCTCCGACATCTATCGGGTGCACCTCCCGGAGGGGACGCTCGAGCCGCTCACCGCCGATCGCTACCAGGATCTCGACCCCAGCCCCGGGCCCGGCGGCCGTCGTATCGTCTTCGCCTCCGACCGCACCTCCGACGGGCTGGAGGGTGCGGCCAATCTCTATCTGTTGAACCTCGACAGCGCGCGGATCGAGCCGCTTACGGCGGGCCGCTGGAAGGACGAGTCGCCCGCCTGGGCACCCGACGGCCGGATCTATTTCACCTCCGACCGTGACGGGGTGCTCAACGTCTTCTCGGTGGACACGCTGGGTGAGGGGCGGAGGGAGACCTCGTCATGGAGCGGCGCGTTCGATGGCGTGCCGCTCCCCAACGGCTCGGGCCTCCTGGTCGGAGGTTTCCACGATCTGAGCTGGAATCTCTACCGGTATCCGGTGGACACTCTGGCCCGGAAGGAGCGGTTCTCCTTGCGTGCGGCCGACACGACCGACGCCTGGAGCTGGCTCGCGGCGAGGGACACCGCCGGCAGCATCATCGCCAGCCGGGAGCCTTACCGCTCCCGTCTCTCGCTGGATTTCGCCGCCGGTGAAGGGGTCCTCATCCCGGGCTACGGCGGGGCGCAGGGCATCTTCTTCGTGATGAGCGACCTGCTGGGCGACAATCTGCTGTTCGGCTCGCTCGGATCGTTCCAGGGCCGCCGGCTCGGCAGCATCATCTCCAACATCAATGCCAGCGCCATCTATCTGAACCAGTCGCGGCGGGTCAACTGGGGGGTCGGGGCCTTCCGCACCAAGGGCCGAAACTTCGAGGGCGACCGGGTCGTCGCCTACGACGAGACCGCCTATGGCGTCCTCGGTGTCATCCGCTATCCCCTGAGCCGCTTCACCCGGGTCGAGGGTACCT
>Ga0299913_10002324_pt1 | contig 14928 bp, 11 predicted proteins | sample RVTome_9_FD_201360 | JGI IMG/M metagenome (GOLD analysis project Ga0299913, IMG submission 201360) | Soil microbial communities from uranium-contaminated site in the Upper Colorado River Basin, Wyoming, United States - RVT155D38 (version 2) ...
CCTCGCCGGTTCCGCTGAAGGTCGCGAAGACGCCACTGCGGTCCGGCCCGAAGCGCAGCAGGCCGCCGACGGGATCCGCGCGGATCGCATCCCAGGGGCCGACCAGGACCCGGATCTCGCCGCCGTCTGGGCCGCCGCCCGGCTCGATCTCCGCCCCCCGCCCGCGAAGCTCGCCGTCGACCTCCGCGCAGAGGGCGCGGGCGCCGCCGCAGTAGACGCCGGCCCTCCAGCGCTCGCCGTCGTAGCCGTGGAGGAAGGGCTCCGGCCAGTCGCCGACGACGGCGGGGACGCGCATCGCGGTGCTCCAGTCGTGGTGGTCCCACCAGACCCGATCGCCCTCGGCCAGGTCGAAGTCGGCCGCCCCGCGCCCAGACTCGACGCCGTTGACGTAGAAGAACCAATCGCTGCGGCGGCCGTCGGCGCCGCCTCCGGCGAGTCCGTCGATCGAGTGGACGAAGCCGCCGCCGAAGCGGGTCTCGAGTTCGGTCTCGCGGTCGAGCGTCCTGATCACGGTGTCGGACTCGTCGATCGGAACCTCCTCGTCGAGCAGGGCGCGCGCTCCGTAGTCGCGGCTGACGGTGAGCTCGACATCGCCCTCCTCCTCGCCGGCGCCGAGGCCGCAGCCGGCGGCCGCGACGGCGCTCAGCGCCGCCGCGACCGCCACGCCGCGGATCACGGTCACCTGTCCTTGCCGCCCCCGCGCTTGCCGCCGCCCTTGGGCTTGCCCTTGCCGGCTGGGCCGAGCACCCGGTCACAGCGCTTCAGCCGGTCGTCCTCATCGGCGATTACGACGTCCTTGCCCTTGCCGCAGTGGACGAAGTCCTCTCCTCCGCCCTTGACCTTGACCTTGTCATCGCCGCCCCGCGCGCGGATCCGGTCCGGCCCGGGGCTGCCCTTGAGGCGGTCCTTGCCGTTGGTCCCGATGATCGTCCGCCCGCGCTCCTCGGGGCAGTCGTCGAGCTCCGCCGACACGCACAGCGACTGCGGCGCCGACGGGATCTCGTCCGGTACCGGGCCGGGGCCGACCGCGCGCAGCTCGGTCTCGCCCTCCGCGACGGGGACGGTGGCGACGCCGCCGACCGTGATCGCAGCCGAGGCGCCGCCGGTGATCACGGTGCCGTCGGGGGCCGGGGCGCTGATGCCGTCGAAGGCGATCGACGTCACGCTCACCTGGATCAGCCCGGGGAGGGTTCGTGCCGGCGCGCTGAGGACCAGCTCGTCGCCGGTGTTCGCACCGGTCCCGAAGTCAGCGAACACCCACAGCACCTCGGTCCGCTTGTCGATGGCGACGAGCTCCGCGCTCAGCGGCGGGGCGACGTGGTCGTTCCTGAACAGCCAGCCGCTGAACGAAGGGACGTCTCGCTCGATCGCCTCGGCGACGCGGCAGACCCGACGGCCGAAGGAATCCTCGGCCACGAGCAGCGGCCTCAGTGAGCCCCTGGCCTGTGCCGCCGAGGCGACCAGGCCGAGCGCGGTACGGCCGTCGATCTCGTGCCGACCGGTCGACGGGACGCAGACCCCGCTGGCGGGGTCGTTGACCGTGCCCCGGAGCGCGAGCACAGAGCGCGGGACCGCGTAGAAGGTCCCGGGATCGAGCGTCGCCCCGGGTGCCTCTATGCGGAGGGAGAAGACCGGCGTCGCCTGCGCGGGACCCGCCCAGACTGCCGTGATTGCGATCGCCGCCAGCGCCGAAGCCGCCGCGGCCCGAAAACGTTCTCTCATTGAGAGCCACCCCTTCCTCGAGGGTCGTATTGGCTGGCCGGGGACAGGTCTCCTGGCTTCCGGGCCTCGATCGCCGCGCCTTCCCAGGAGCGCGATGCGCTCCCAGTGGATTTCGCGTCGACCTGCATCCAAGGCGCCCCCTGAGGAGGCGCCGGATGCGGGCCCGGTCACAGTGGCGGGACCGCGCCGGTTTCACACCGGACTTCCCTTGACCACCGACCGTATGTGGAGCGGAGTGTATTACCGTCGGGGGACTTCTCGATGCACCTCCTCCGCCGACCCCGCTTCCTCCCCGCCCTCGCCGCGCTGCTCGTCCTCGCGCTGGCCGCCGCCGGCTGCGGCGACGACGGCGGCGGCGGCGGCGAGACCACGGCCGGCGCCTCCGAGGGTCCGACCGTCTCCGGCGCCGAGCTCCGCCGCTGCCTCGAGCAGGCCGGGCTGACGACCGGGCCGGCGGCGCCCGACGCTCTGCTCGCGGACTACGCCGCCGAGGCGAAGGACTCGTTCGTGATCGAGGATCCGATCGCCCAGGTCCTCGTCTTCGACGGGCCCGTCGACCTGGAGGGCGCCGAGCAGAGGCTGCGGCGGGCGTCGACCCGCGGCGGCGGACGGGCCACCGGGCTGCAGGCGGACGCCCTCGGCAACGTGCTGGTCGCCTACTTCGTCCAGGGCGGCGCCGACAAGACCGAGGTCAACGGCTGCCTCGAGGGGACGCCGGAGCCCGTTCCCGGCTTCGCGGCGCCGTCCCAGCCGAGCGGCCTCGCCCCGGGCCCCGCCACCTCCTGACGCTCGCCCCCTGAACGATGAGGGGCGGCCTCGCGGCCGCCCCTCATCAGCTTCGTCAGAGCAGAAGAGCTACTTCTTCTTGCGCTTCTTCTGCTTGCAGGGCACCTCGGCGGTGTCGCTGGTGGTCGGACCGGCGTAGTGGTTGTTGGTGCTCGAGAACTGCCAGACCTTGTCGCCGCTGCACTTCGCGGAGAGGTAGAAGGTCTTGATCGTCTTCTTCTTGCCGTTCGCGAGCTTCTTCTTCTTCTTCTTCGTCACCTGCTTCGGGATGTCCACGAAGAACGTCTCGAGCTGGCGACCGGTGGGCGTCGAGTTCTGGATCGGCGACACGTCGAGTCGCTTGCCGTACTGCCCGCCGAGCGGCGAGTTCACCAGGTTGCCCGGGAGCACCAGGGTCGTATTGGCCTGGGTGATCCGGACGTGCAGCAGCAGCTGCAGGCCGCGGCCCGAGGCCGCGCCGTTGAACGCGGAGACAGTCTCCTGGGTGACGTCGCCAGCCGTACCGATGGTCGTGGCGAATCCATCGCCCACCTGGGAGCTGCCGCAGCGCGCGCGCGCCGTGGCGGTGTCCGTGTTGCTCAGCTCCAGGGCGCTGCACTCGTCCTTGTTACCGGCGTCGAAGGCGAAGTTCCTGTCGAAATCGACAACAACGCTCGCGGCCGGCTGCAGAACGGTGAACGGCGCTACGTGGGCCGTGTGGGTGGTGAAACCGAGCGAGAGCCCGCCCCGAGCCTTCTTGTCCTGCTTGGTCGGGCTCGGGTCCGGGGTGATCGTCGTCGGAAGCCCCGGCGCGATCGTCGCATGAGCCGCGGCCGGGACGACGACTGAGATCGCCATCGCGGCAACGAGGCCCATCATGTACTTGCGCTTGCGCATACCACTCCTTTTTCCTGCGTCAGTCAGGGCCTCTGGTGGACTCCTCCTGAGTCACCGACTAACCCTGCAGATTCGTCGCCGCATTTAACACTGCGGGTGTGGGGTAGTTGTGCGTAATTCCCCGCATACGAGCAAGAGCCCAACTACTTGGTAGCGGGCATCGAGACGCCGCCGAGGCCGCTCCGGGCTAGGGAGCGGGGTTCGCATGCAGGTAGTTGGTGCCCTCGAGCGGGGTCCCGATCGAGGTCTGCGGCGCCTGGTTGAAGCAGGGCGGCGCCGGCACCACCGAGGCACTGGCGTCGAGGTTGCCGGAGAAGGCGAAGTCGCTGATCCGGTCGAACAGGCTCTGCGCGCCGTCCGGGTCGCCGGGGGCGAACCGCGCCTCGAAGATCGGGTCGGTCGCGATCGTCGCCGGCAGGTTGGCGACGTCGCGGTCGGGGTCGCTCCCGCAGGGGGCTTCGATCGCGAACGAGGGCAGCCCAGCGGCGAAGCTCAGGGCCGCGCCCGGGGCGAGGTAGGGATTCGAGCGGTTCGTGGTCAGCCGGTTCGGGAAGAAGGCGAATGCCTCGGGGTGCAGGGTTCCCGCGGTGCGCAGGTAGTGGATCTGCTCGTTGTTCGCCTCCGGCTTGCTCTCCTGGGCGTTGGTGGCGGCGCCGACGTTGCCGAGCAGCCCGGTGAGGTCGGCCTTGTAGCGCTCGAGGGTCGCAAGCAGCGGCGTCACCTGCCGCAGCCAGGGGGTGAACTGACCTAGCAGCGGCGGCAGGTCGGTCTCGAGCAGGGAGCGCAGCGCGGGGAAGGCGCGGCCGCCTCGCTTCGCGAGCTTGCGGAAGCCGACGAAGAACCCGTTGAAGTCGGAGGCGACCCGGGCGGTCTGGCGGAAGACCGAGCTCAGTTCGCGGGCCGCCGGGTGCAGCTGGTCGATCAGGGGATCGGTGTTCGCGGCGAAGGTCTGGAGGCGGTCGAGCGTGAGCCGCGACTCGTCGAGGAAGGTGGGAAGGGCGATGAAGGCCTCGCGGAGGTCCTCGTTGCGCCGGGCGGTGGTGGCGAAGACGGCGCCGGAGTTGCGGATCAGGCCACGCAGCTGCCCCTGGCGCTCGGTGAGCGCCTCGAACACGACCCCGGTGTTGTTGACGAACTGCCGGACCGCGCCCTGCTGGCTGTCGAGCACCCGCAGCAGGCGGTTGGCGCCCTCGGCGAAGGGCTCGAGGTTGGCGATCGCGGCGCTGAGGTCCGCGCCGCGACCCGAGGTGGCGAGCGCCGCCTGCTGCATCCAGGTGCGGAACGCGTCGCGGGTGCGCTGATCGAAGGTCCGGAAGATCTCGTCGAGTTGGACTGAATCGCCCACCTGGGCCGAGGGCAGGGTGCCGCCCTCGGGAACCGTCGGCCCCTCGGCGTCGCCCTGGGTCAGCTCGACGTAGGTCTCGCCGAGCAGCGTCTTCGCCCGCAGCACCGCCCTGGTGTCGGCGGGGATCGGCGCGTAGGGGTCGTCGACCTCGATCGTCGCCACCGCGAAGTCGCGCTGATCGCCCTCCTCCCCGAGCTCGAGCTCCTTCACCTTGCCGACCGAGACGTTCGAGATCCGGACGTCGGACTCGACCGCGAGCTGGGTCGCCTCGTCGAAGGGGACCTTGACCCGGTAGCCCTCCGGCTTCAGCGGGATCGGGCCGCCGAAGGTGCTCCAGAGGAAGAGGAGCAGCCCGAAGCAGGAGAAGGCGAAGGCGACGGCGATCGCGACCTGGCCCAGTGTCGGTCCGCGGGTCCTCATCAGCAGATCTCCGCCTGGCGGGGGAAGCCGGTCAGCTGCGCGAGCGTGAAGGTGAACGGGAGCTGCGTGAACACGCCCTCGGCCAAGCGGGCGGTCGAGCAGCTGTCCATGACCAAGCCGCGGGCGATCGGGCCCTGGGCGTCCTGGAGGGTGGCGATCAGGTTCGTGTTGTGGTTGAGCCAGGGCAGGTAGAAGAGGTACCCCTCGTCGCCGCCCTCGGGATTGGCGGCGAGCGCATTGAAGCCCTGGTTGAGGCGGGTGAGGCCGACCCGCAGGGGCGGCACCGTGCGGCCGAGGCCGACGGTGGCCCGGCGGAGATCGGTCACGGGCTGGCGCACCTGCTGGGTGAAGGGCCGGATCTGGTCGCGGATCGGCGCCACGGTTTCCCTGAAGAACGGGCGCAGTGCCCGCAGCGCGGGCTTCAGGCCGCGGGCGGCACCGAGGCTGTTCCGTAGAGCGGGACCGGCCTGGAGGGCGAGCTCGTCGGCGCCCTTCAGGGCGGCGTTGGTCTCCTCCAGGGCCCCGGGCAGCTCGCGCAGGGCCGCCCGGATCGAGGCCTCCTGGTTGGCGAAACGCTGCAGGACCGCATCCGAGCTCTCGACGAAGGCGGTGAGATCCCCATCGTTGGCGGCGAGCTCGTCGCTGAGCAGGCGGAAGTTGGTGATCGACCGCGAGATGCTGCGACGCCGCTGCTCGAGGCCCCGGTTGATCTGAGCGAGGTTGCGGGCGAACGGCTCGAACTGGCGCAGCGCGGCGCCGAGCTTCTCCCCCCTGCCCTGCTCGGGATCGAGCGCCTCGCCGCCGCCGGCAAGCAGCAGCTTGAGGAAGCTCTGCGTGTCGGCGTCGAGGGACGCGAGCACCTCGTCGGGGTTGACGTTGGGCAGGGTCGAGGCGAGCGGGACCGTCGCTCCCTCGGCGATGTCCTGCTCGGAGACCCCGGGGTCGACCTCGATCACCATGTCGTTGAGGCCGGTCTTCGGCCGCAGCAGCGCCGAGGCGTCCTCATTGATCAGCGGGGCGTACTCGTTTTCGACCTCCATCGTCACCACCGCGTGCCCGTCGGAGAGCTCTACCCGGGTGATGTCGCCGACGCGGATTCCGGCGAGGTCCACCGATTGGCCCTGCCCGGGCGTGACGGCCTGGGCCGAGGAGAGCTCCGTCTTCAGCTCGAAGCGATCGCTGCCGAGGATCGGCACCCAGTCCGGCAGGGTGGCCCGCTGGTTGGCGAGGATCACGAACACCGACAGCAGCCCGGCGGCGAGGAGGGCGACGATGGCGATCACGTCGCGGAGGTGCTCTCGGATCGCCCGGGTCATGGCACGGCCCGCGGGCTCGGGGGGCCGGGTGCTCCGAGCGGCCCGTTGACGTTGGGGATGGCGTTGATGTGGCAGGGGACGTCGGTGCGGAAGGGCGGCTTCGTCCCCAGGCGCGGCTGCGTCCCCACCGGAGGCGTGACCGTACGCCCGTAGAGGACGTCGTTCTCGAAGCCGCCGCCGGGCTGGCCGCCGGAGACGAGGCCGGCGTTGGCGCCGAATTCGCCGCCGCCGCCCGAGAAGCGCAGGTAGGAGCCGTTGCCGTCGAAGCTCTGGGAGATCCCGGCCAGCGCCGAGGCCGCGTAGCCGAACTCCTTGAAGTTGGGGACGCCGGTGGCGAAGGCGTCGGCGATGGGGATGTCGCCGGTCGGGATCAGGACGTTGGTCGCGCAGAGGCTGAGCAGCTCGGTCTGGCTGAGCGCGCCCGGCCCGGCGGCGGCGGCGCGCCCGGCGCCGGGCGCGGTGAGTCGGAGCTCGTCGGCGATCGTTCCAAGCTCGTTCGGGCGCAGCAGCTCGTTGGCCTGGTCCAGCCACGGGCCCGCGGCGGCGATCGTCGCCGGCAGCTCCCTCACCCCCGGTTCCAGGTCGCGCGCGAATCGGCGCAGGAAGGGGAAGGTCTCGTCGGTGTGGCGCAGCGCCGGCTCGGCGCGCTCCAGGGTCGGGGCGAGCAGGCGGACCGACTCGGCGAGGTTGCGCGACTCGGCCGCGAAGGCGCCGGCGGTGACGTTGAGGTTGGTGATGAAGCCCTGGAGCTCGGCCTCGCGAGTGGCGAGGGCGCCGAAGACGTCGGAGAGCGAGGCCACCAGGCCGGAGAGGTCGCGCTCGGGCTCGTTCCCGAGCAGCGCCCGGTTCACCACCGCGCTGCCGCGCGAGGCGTCGGGGCTGTAGCGGAAGGAGTCGTTGATCGCCTCGGCCGCGGTCTCGCCCTGGATGTCCGGGTCGTCGGCGGAATCATCGCCGCTGGGCTTGCCGTTGAGCGCGGTCCCGTAGCCCTGCAGGAGCTTCGAGAGGTTCTCCCGGTCCGGGGCCTGCAGGGTGGTGAGGATCTGGTCGAGCTGGACCGCGGTCGAGGTGTGGGTGATCGGAATCGTGCCCTCGTCGGGCAGCTCCGGCGCGCTCGGGCTGCCGGACTTGATGTCGAGGAAGAAGTTGCCCTCGAGGAAGATCCGCGGCCGGATCTCGACCTGCGCGTCCTCGCGGATCGGACGGCCCTCGTCGCCGACCGTGAAGGTGACCTCGGCGGCGTCGCCGACGCCGCGGACGCCCTTCACCTCGCCGACGGTGACGCCCGCGATCCGGACCGGCGAGTCCTTGCGGATGTTGGCGGCGTTCTCGAACACCGCCTTGACCTCGTACTCGGAGCCGAACGGCAGCGACTTGGTCACCGCCAGGTAGCTGCCGGCGAGCACCAGCGCGATCAGGATCAGGGCGTTGCGCATCCGGTGCGCCGGCTTGCCCTTGCGGTAGATCCGCTCGTCGTAGGGCTCGGGGTCGGGGCGCGGCCGCTCGGGCGGGGTCATCGCCCACCCCCCTTCGCCTGACGCTGCTTGCGCTTCTTCTTTTTCTTCTTCTTCTTCTTCTTGTTCTTCTTGCCGGTGCTGAGCTGGTCCTCGGTCTCGGTGCCGGTGTCGCCGGGCTCGTTTCCGATCACGGTCTGGCCGGGCAGGTATTGCTCGTTGCCGGCCTCGCATTCACGCTCCTGGCCCGGGGAGGCGGTGTTCGGGTAGGGGTTGGTGTGGAGGAAGTTGGCCCCCTCCGGATCGCCGCCGCGGGCGGGAGCGCTACTGGGGCCGAGCTGGCTGTTCGGGGCGTTGGGCGGGCCGAGCACGATCGCGCGCTGGTAGGTGCCGAGGCCGTCGCCGAGGCTGAGCAGGTTGGCGAGGTTCCGCAGCGCCAGGGTGCCGTAGTTGCAGACCGCCTGGGCGGGGGCGACGAAGGAGAGGAACGGCTGCGCGACATCGGCGAAGCCCTGGAGCGAGGTCAGCCCCTGGCGCACGCTCGGGTCGTTGTTGAAATCGAGCAGGGCCTGGGCGGTGGGGTCGATCTCGGCGTTGAAGGCGGGGGCGCGGCGAAGCGCCTTCACCCCGTTGACGACGGCGCTGCGCAGGTCCTTGGAGACCGGCCGCAGCGCGGCGAAGCCGGGCCGGAGCTCGCCGAAGAGCCGGGCGGTGTTGGCGAGGAAGGGCCGGATCTGCGGCAGGGTCGCGATCGCGACCTGCTCGGTCGGGCCGCTGCGCTCGATCGTCTCCTGGATGTAGGGCCGGGCGACATCGGCGAGCGCGGCGAAGGTCGTCTCCAGGTCGACGAAGAGCTGGCCCTGAATCTCGGCCACCGGCGCCGCCTCGGCGGCCGCCGCCGAGAGCGCGGAGACGAAGCGGCCGAGGCCGGTGGCCGGATCGCTCAGGTTGCGCATCACCGGCTCGAGCCGCTGGACCAGCGGCCGCAAGTCGCCGATCGCCGCGTTCAGGGACTGACCGCGCCCGGCAAGGGCGTTGCCGAACTCGACCAGGTTCGCCTGGATCGCGGCCCGGGTCGGGTCGTCGAAGGTGTTGAAGACCTGGTCGATCTCGATCGGCTCCGGGACCGCCTGGTCGACCGGGATCGTCGCGCCCTGCTCGAACCCGCGCTCGGAGGCCCCGCGCTGGAGCTCCAGGTACTTCAGCCCCAGGGCCGATCGCGCCCGCACGATCAGGGTGGTGTCGTCGGGGAGCGGATCGAGGTCCTGGTTCAGCTCCATGTCCACCTTGGCGACCTCGGTGACGCAGTCGACCTCGGGGTCGCCGGGACAGGGGGCGTCCTCGATCGTGACCGGCTCGATCGAGCTGATCTGGCCGACCCGCTGGCCGCCGATCCGGACCTCGTTCCCGGGCACCAGGCTCTGCGCGTTGGGGACCTCGGCGGAGACGTTGTAGGTGGGGACGAAGGGCAGGCCCTGGTTCGCCTGGTAGGAGAGGAAGACCGCGACCACGACGACGAGCACGGTGACCGCGCCGACCAGGGTCGGGCTCCCCGCCAGGTTGCCCGCCCGCCCGCCCCTCACGGGGTCCCTCCCAGCAGGTAGTCGAGCAGCAGCGTGGCCTGTTCGACGTCGAGCGCGCCGGAGGGGCTCGCGGGTGCCCCCGGATCGCCCTTCCGATCGTCGGCGGGCGGCACAGGGCGCAGCTCGGGGATCAACTCTTCGAGGGTCGGCGGCGGCGTCGGGCCGGGCGCCGGCGCGGGGCTGGGCGCCGGAGCCGGAGCGGGGCTGGGCGCGGGCGTCGGTGCGGCCGGCGGCGGTTGGAGTTCGCTCGAGCGGGGCGCCGAGAAGCCGCCGCGGGCCTTCCGCGAGCGCTTGCCCTTCTTCTTCTTTTTCTTCTTCTTCTTCTTCTTCTTGGGCTCGTCCTCCTCGACCTTGCGCCAGGTCGCCTCGCAGCCGGGGAAGACGGCCGCCTGCAGGGTTGTGCACGCCGCGACCTGGACGTTGATCCGGCCGAAGTGGCCGAGGTCGTCGAACCCGTTGATCGAGCCGACGGTCCCGTAGATGAAATCCATCAGGTACTGGAAGCCGTTGGTCCGGGAGAAGGTGTCGAGCAGCTCGGAGAGGCTCTGCGAGGTCGGCGCGGTCTTGGCGGAGAGGCCGGCGAGCTGGCCGATCACCGGGTCCGCGGCGACCAGCTTCGGGCCCGAGGCCTCGGCGGCGTCGCCGAGCGTCTCCAGGGCGGGAGTCGCGGCCTTAGCGAACGGCGCCAGCTTCTGGGTCGCCTTGCTCAGGTCCTTGCCCGCGGCGCGGATGTCGGTGAACAGGGGCGTCCCCTGCTTGGCGAACTCGCGCAGCTTCGACATCGTCAGCCGAACCTCGCGGAGAGTGGCCGGGAAGCGTTCGAGCCCGGCCTCGAGCTCGTCGCCGCGCTCGGCGCTGGCCTCGGCGGCGACGGCGGCACCTCGGAAGAAGCCGGTGAGGCTGGTCCGGTTCCGCGCCAGCGGCTCCAGGACGGTGTCGCCGTCGCTGGCGAGGCTGGCGAGCTGATCGCTCTGCTGGGCGAGGATCGCGAGCACGCGGTTGGTCTGGCGCAGCGCCGGGTTGGCGCGGTCGACCACCTCGCCGAGGTCGTCGCCACGGGCGGCAAGGCCGGCGCCGAGGTCGTTGAGGATCAGGCGGAAGCGGTCGCGGTAGGGCGCCCTGTTGATGTTCTGGATCAGGTCGAGGTCGACGGCCTTGCCGTTGTTCTCCAGCGGCAGCAGGCGCTGGCCCTCGCCCGGTTCGCCGTCCGCGATCGACTCGAGCTCGGGCGGCGGCTGGGAGCCGGGGGCTCGCGGCCGGGTCGGGGTGCAGTCGACGTACTTCTCGCCGATCAGTGACTGGGGGCGGACGATGCAGCTCGCGTCCTGGCGGAAGTCCTTGAAGCCGTCGTCGTCGATCGCGAGCACGACCACCGCCTTGCCGGGGACCGCCTCCGGGCCGTCGTCGAGGCTGACGACTTCGTCATCGCGTGAGACGTCGACCGACTCGACCTCGCCGACTCGGGCGCCTGCGACCCGGACCTCCTCGCCCTCGACGATGAAGCCGCCGTTGTCGAAGATGGCGCGGACCTTGTAGGGCCCGCCGTCCTCGCCGGTCGCCGGCAGCGCCACCAGCAGGGCGGCGAGCCCGAGAACAGCGAAGATGAGCGCGATCCGCCTCATGGCCCGGGCGGGATGTCCCCCGCGTCGCAGTCGGTGGTCGAGGTCAGGCCGCTGGCCGGCCAGAGCGGGGCGACGAACGGGTTCGAGCTGTCGGTCGAGGCCTGAGTGGCGCCGCCGGGGCAGCGGCGGAAGACCTTCGCGTTCGCGGTCCCGAAGGCGCCGAAGTCGGTTACCTGCGCCGTCGCCGGGATCGGCTCGAGGTCGTTGCTGACCGTGTCGTAGGTGAAGGTGCCGAGGGCGGCGGGCTCGACCCGGACGTAGTGACCGGCGTCGTCGTAGTAGGCGCTGCTGCGGTTGAGGCCGGCGATCGCTGAGGCGAGCTCGGGCGCGTAGGGGCGCATGAACTCGAAGAAGGTGTCGGCGCCGGCGCCGCCGACGGCGGACCCCCGCATCGCGGCGATCGCAGCGGGAACCGCGGAGGAGGCGGCGTTGCGGACGGCGGGGAGCTTGCCGAAGGCGTCGGCGAGGTCGTTGTTCTTGCCTTTGCGGTTGACGGCCTTGCGGAGGTCGTGGAAGACCGGGACCGACTTCTTCACCACCGGCTTCAGCTCGCGCAGGAAGGGGGCCAGGTTCTTGGTCGCCGTCTTCGAGGTGTTGACCAGGGGGTCGAGGTCGTCGAGGGTGTCGCGGAGGTTGAAGAAGGTGGTGTTGGCCTGGCGCAGGGCGGGCGGCAGCGCGCGGAGGGCGCGGTCGAAGGCGACGTTCTGGGAGGCGATGGCGCCGAGGGCCTCGTTGCCGTTGGCGACCAGGCCGGCGACGTCGTCGCGGCGCTCGGCGACCGCGGTGACGACACGGGCGCCGTTGACGAGGAAATCGGTGAGAACGCGCTCGTCGCGGTTGAGCTGGCGGATCAGCTGATCGGTCGCGCTCAGGGCGGGGCTGAGGTAGCGGTAGGTCTCGTTGGCCTCCGCGGCGCGGCCGTCGTAGACGGTCGCCGAGCCCTGGATGATGTCCTGCAGGCCCTTGCGCTCGGGCTCGCGGAAGACGCTGAAGAGCTGGTCGAGGTCGACCGGAGTGGTGGTGTCGACCTGGGTTATCACCGCGCCGTCGTCGAGGGGGGGCGCGTTGTCGGGACCGGGAGTGACGGAGACGTAGCGGTTGGCGATTCCGGAGAGGGAGGTGGCGCGGATCACCGCCGAGGTGCCCTCGTGGAGAGTGCGGTCGATCGAGATCTCGACCTCGGCCTCGCCGTTGTCGGTCAGCTCGACCGACTCGATGCCGCCGACCGGCTGGCCGCCGATCAGGACCTGGTTGCCGGCGACGAGCTGGCCGCCGGTCTCAAAGAGCAGGCGGTAGCGGGTGCCGTCGCCGCCCCCGCCGAGAACGAGGAAGCCGATGGCGACGACGAGGAGGACGAGCGCGCCGATCGCGGCGATCCGCCCGGCGCGACCGGTGCCCCGGGCGAGCTGGGGCGATACCGCCGCTGGCTCCGGGGTCATCCCCACCGCCTGTCGGCAGCCGAGTTCTGCGCTCGTTTTTCGTTCAGCGCGGCGGTTCGCATCCCTGGTCGCAACCCTCGCGGCCGCCGTCCATGGCGGCCGTCACGCAGCGATCCTAGCCGAGCGCCTGGCGGCTTCCCTGCGTGGTTTTCCGCATTCCTGGGCGTTAACTGCCGCTTAAGACGGCCTTGCCGCCGCCCGCGCCGGCTCCGCCGACCGCCGCCTACCCAGTTCCGCTCAGGCCGCTGTCGGGATACGGATCGTCATGCAGCCGCTCCCGTGAGCAGGACGGCGACCCGCTCGCCGCTCACCCGATCCGTATGCCGTGCCAGCGCGGCGAGTCCGGCGGCTCCCGCCGGCTCCACCAGGACGCCGGTCGAGTCCGCTATCTGCCCCATCGCGGCCCGGAGGTCGTCGTCGTCCACCAGGACGACGTCATCGACAAGCTCGATCACTCGCGCAAGCGATTCGGGCACCGGCTGGGTGACGGCTAGCGCACCGGCGATGGTGCCCTCGCCGGGGTCCCGGATCGGACGGCCGGCGGCGAAGCTTCGCGCCATTGCGGGGGCGCCGCTTGCGCAGACGCCGACGATCCTCGTCTCCGGCGCGCGCGACTTGAGCCAGCGGGCGACACCTGTGATCAGCGCGCCGTCACCCAGCTGCACGACGGCGGTGTCGATTCGATCCATCGCGGCGAGCTCGACGCCGATCGTCCCGGCGCCCTCGGCGATGGCCGGATCCAATCCGTCGACGACGAGGAGACGATCCTCGCCGGCCGCGGCGTGCTCAGGGGCCGCCCGATCGGGTGACTCGTGTTCGGTGACCGCAGCGCCGAGCGCGCGCATGCGCTCGACCTTCGCACGCGGGGCGTCGGAGCCGACGAAGATCTGCACGGTCGCGCCGCGGCTGCTGGCCGCGTAGGCGAGCCCCTGCCCGAAGTTGCCCGCGGTGCTGCAGACCCAGGTCAGCGTGGGATCAAGCGTCCGCGCCAGCAGAGAGGTACCTCGTCCCTTGAAGCTGCCGATCGGGTTCAGAGTCTCGACCTTGACCGCGACCTCGCGCCCCATCTCGCTCGAGAGCCGATCGGAGACGAACTGCGGCGTGCCGAGAAAGACGGGATCGATCTGCGCGACCGCCGCCTCGATTCGCTCAAGTGAGAGGTCCACCCCACCTCCTTCCGACGGTTCCTACTTCTTCTGGAAGAAGACCAGCTTGTACCGGTCGGGGTCGCGCAGCGCGAATTCCCTGTTCCGCGCGGGGCCCGGCTAGAAGCAGGCGCTAGAGGTGATGGCGGTCCGGAACTTGCGTGAACCTGACCGGGATTTGAACCGAACGTTGAGCTCGACGTAGCAGTACTCAATGGCCGGGGCGGGAGTCAGCCCCGTGGCCGGGTGCCACCGGCACTGCTCGCAGCCCGTGGGGTTCACGCGCGTCCAAGTCGCGTCCCCGTAGAACCGGTGATTGTTCTCGCGAGCGAAGAGGTAAAGGTCCGTCTGCTGGCCCGCGAACGCATTGGCGTGGTTCTCCGCAGCGGTCTTGGCTTTCCCGTACTTCAGGCGGTGGGCATCCGCCACGCCTCCGAGGGTCAGCGAGAACGCCGCAACGGCGAGCATCAGCGTCAGACGCCGCATCGAGGCGATGCTATCCGCACCGAGCCCTCCCCGTCAACGGGCCTCTCGCCGAGCCACAGGCGAGCCATCTAGCGGTTCGACGCCGAGGCACCGCGCGGGGACCTATTTGGGACCCGCTTTTCTCCCCGTAACGACGGAATCCCAGCGTTTGCAGGGATTCCTGAGGCACCGCTACCGGGATTCGAACCCGGGTTTCCGGACTGAGAATCCGGCGTCCTAGTCCCCTAGACGATAGCGGCGGGTATGTTCGGGTCGGCAGTGTAGCCCAGGGCTTTTGGAGCTCGAGTGGTCCGCCCGGAGGGTGGCCGTCGGCAAACAGCGGGCGATTTCGTCCGCCCCGATCGCCAGAAGCCGACCGTAGATTCGATCGCGGGGGCAGGGGACCTCGCGCAGAGATCGAGCAGCGCTCACGGTACATTTGCGTCGTTCCTGCGGGCGTGCTGGAACTAGGTAGACAGCGACGGCTCAGAACCGTCGGCGGGAAACCGCGTGTGGGTTCGATTCCCTCCGCCCGCATCCTGTCGCGCTGATGCACGGCCGCCGCCGTTGCCGAGACCCGGGATTTCGACCGTTTGCGCCTTATGCACCGCATGGGGTGCATAAGGCGCAGATCGGAGCGCTATCGGCCGAGTTCAGTCGGGCCGAAGCCTGAGCGGCCCGCCGCGCCGACCCGCTTTCGCCGGATCAGGCGGCTACGGCGCCGGCGGCCCGAGCCAGCCGTGCGAGTAGCACGG
>Ga0299913_10002325_pt1 | contig 14926 bp, 12 predicted proteins | sample RVTome_9_FD_201360 | JGI IMG/M metagenome (GOLD analysis project Ga0299913, IMG submission 201360) | Soil microbial communities from uranium-contaminated site in the Upper Colorado River Basin, Wyoming, United States - RVT155D38 (version 2) ...
ACTCGGCCGCCTGCCGCGCGTGGAACGTCCCTTCGCGGCCGGTGAGGCCCTGGACGAGGAGGCGCGAGGAGCGGTCGAGGAGAATCGACATGTGACTTGTAGTGGGTAGTGGGTAGTGGGTAGTGGGTAGTGGATAGTGGAGTGGCTAGCGTTGCAGCTTCGCCGTCGTCGATGTTCGAACGGGCGACGTCCTTGGCAGCGACACCATTAGACCTCTCAACAGCCTCGCAACTTCCTCGGCCTGCGTCAGCGCGGCGTCCACGGTGCCCGGTGTGACGAATCCCAGACGCCTTGCGAGCTCCATCTGCGTCTCGATCTCGGCCTCCGAGCCCAGGGCGATTCGCAGGTGCGCCCGAAAGCTCCTCGTCGTGAGGCGCTGTCCTTCAGCGATGTTCGACGGCACGGAGATCGCCGCCTTTCGCAGCTGCGCCCCGAGCACGAACTCCTCGGAACCAGGCAGCCGCCTGCAGACTGCATAACAGGTCTCGGCCAGATCCATCGCTTTCTGCCACGCAATCAGCTGCCGGAACGATGCAATCTTTGCCATCTTGCGCTCCTCCAGCCCCGAAACTCGGGGCGCAATCAAGGAGCGCTCCACTACTACCCACTACCCACTACCCACTACTCACTACCCACTACCCACCTCAAACTCACTCTCCCCGGGCCAGCCCGACCACCTTCTCCGCCGCATCGCCCATCCCGTCGGCGGTCGTGAAATTCAACCCGCTCTCCCGCAGCATCCGCTTCCCTTCCTCGACGTTCGTGCCTTCCATCCGGATGACGATCGGCACGGTGACGTGGAGCTCGCGGACGGCGGCGATGAGGCCCTCGGCGAGCACGTCGCAGCGCAGGATGCCGCCGAAGATGTTGATCAGCACGGCGCGGACGTTCCGGTCGGCCATCAGGATCTTGAACGCGTTCCGGATCTGCTCGGCGCTGGCCCCGCCGCCCACGTCCAGGAAGTTGGCCGGCTCCCCGCCCGCCAGCTTGATGATGTCCATCGTCGCCATGGCGAGCCCGGCGCCGTTGACCATGCAGCCGATCGATCCGTCCAGGCGGATGTAGTTCAGCGAGAACTTCGACGCCTCGATCTCGAGGGGATCCTCCTCCCCGAAGTCGCGCAGCTCGCGCAGGTCCGCGTGGCGCCCGAGCGCGTTGTCGTCGAAGTTCATCTTCGCATCGAGCGCCAGCAGGTCCCCGCTCCCGGTGACGACGAGGGGGTTGATCTCGATCATGGACGCGTCGGTCGCGTGGAAGGCCTCGTACATCGCGTCCATCAGCTTCGAGGCCTTCCCCGCCTCCGCGTTGCCGAGCTCCAGCGCAAACGCGAGCTTCCGCGTCTGGTACGCAGCCAGGCCGGCCCCCGGGTGCACGTGTTCACGGACGATCCGCTCCGGGGTCTTCGCCGCGACCTCCTCGATGTCCATGCCGCCGGCGGCGCTGGCCATGATGATGGGGCGCGCCATCGCCCGATCGATCAGGACGCTCAGGTACAGCTCGCGGGCGATCTGCAGCCCTTCCTCGACGAGCACGCGCGAGACCACGCGTCCCTCGGGCCCCGTCTGGGGCGTGACGAGCGTCATGCCGATCAGGTCGCGCGCGGCGCGCACGGCCTCGTCCGCGTTCGCCACCACCTTCACGCCGCCGCCCTTGCCCCGCCCGCCGGCGTGAATCTGCGCCTTGACGACGACGGTCCCGCCGCCCAGGCGCCGCGCGATCTCGCCGGCCTCGTCGGGCGTGAACGCGACCTCGCCGCGCGGCACGGGGACCCCGTGTCGCGCGAGAATCGCCTTGGCCTGGTATTCGTGGATTTTCACGGAAGGTGGTCCGGACGCGTCGGCGTGCTGGTCGGGATCGTATGCGTCGTGCGCGACCGAGGTCAAGACGTCGGCGAACCGAAGGCTGGCAGGCACCCGGCTCGCTGGGTGAGCGGACGTGCATTTCGATACAATCAACATGTGCGCGCGCGCCAGACGTTCCTGTCTTCCACCGTCGGATCCAAGCTGCTCATCGGCGTCACCGGCTTCGCGCTCTTCGGCTTCCTCATTCTCCACCTCGCCGGCAACCTGCTGCTGTTCGCGGGGGCGGAAACGTTCAACGCCTACAGCCATCAGCTCCTGAGCAACCCGCTGCTGGTACCGGCGGAGCTGAGCCTGCTGGCGCTGTTCCTGCTCCACGCCTACAAGACCGTCTCCATGGTCGTCCGGAGCGGACGGGCGAGGCCGGAGAAGTACGCCACGCGGCGGTGGGCCGGAACGCCCAGCCGGAAGAGCGTGGCGTCGTCGACGATGATCGCCTCGGGGCTGTTCCTGCTGCTGTTCGTGCCGCTGCACCTGAAGACGTTCAAGTACGGACCGCACTACGACTCGGCGGTTGCCGGCGTCCGCGACCTCCACCGGCTCGTCCTCGAGGTCTACACGCAGCCGGCCTACGTCGCCTTCTACATCGTCAGCATGGTGGTGGTGGGCTTTCACCTCTGGCACGGCGTGTCGAGCGCCTTCCAGACGGTCGGCGCGGATGCCCCGCGCTGGACACCGGCGATCCGCCGCATCGGATGGCTGGCCGCGCTGGCCATCGCCGGCGGGTTCATGACGATCCCGATCTGGGTGCTGCTGTTCGGAGACCGGGCATGACGCTGGACGCGAAGGTGCCGGCAGGCCCGCTCGCCGAAAAGTGGGACCGCCACCGCTTCGAGGTCAGGCTGGTGAACCCCGCCAACAAGCGGCGGTTCACCGTCATCGTCGTCGGCACGGGGCTCGCCGGCGCCTCCGCCGCGGCGTCGCTCGGCGAGCTCGGGTACCAGGTGCACGCCTTCTGCATCCACGACAGCCCGCGTCGCGCCCACAGCATCGCGGCGCAGGGCGGCATCAATGCCGCGAAGAACTACAAGAACGACGGCGACAGCGTCCAGCGCCTCTTCTACGACACGATCAAGGGAGGGGACTACCGCGCGCGCGAGGCGAACGTCTACCGCCTGGCGCAGCTCTCGGTGAACATCATCGATCAGTGCGTGGCGCAGGGCGTGCCCTTCGCCCGGGAGTACGGCGGCCTGCTCGACAACCGCTCGTTCGGCGGCGCGCAGGTGTCGCGCACGTTCTACGCGCGCGGTCAGACCGGGCAGCAATTGCTCCTGGGTGCCTACCAGGCGCTGATGCGGCAGGTCGGCGCCGGCAGCGTCCGCATGTTCCCCCGCCGCGAAGTGCTCGACATCGTCGTGGCCGACGGCAGGGCGCGCGGCGTGATCACGCGGAACCTCATCACCGGCGAGCTCGAGGCGCACGCGGCCCACGCCGTCGTCCTCGCCACGGGCGGCTACGGCACGGCGTACTACCTCTCGACCAACGCCGTGAACTCGAACGTCACCGCCGCCTGGCGCGCGCACAAGCGCGGGGCGCTGTTCGCCAATCCGTGCTTCACGCAGATTCACCCGACCTGCATCCCGGTCACCGGCGAACACCAGTCGAAGCTGACGCTGATGAGCGAGTCGCTGCGCAACGACGGCCGCGTCTGGGTGCCGGCCAGGCGCGGCGACACGCGTCCGCCCGGACAGATTCCCGAGAGCGAGCGCGACTACTATCTCGAGCGGCGCTACCCGAGCTTCGGCAACCTCGTCCCCCGCGACGTGGCGTCGCGGAACGCCAAGGCGGTCTGCGACGAGGGCCGCGGCGTCGGCGAGACGGGCCTCGCCGTCTATCTCGACTTCGCCGATGCCATCCAGCGGCTGGGGGGCGAGACGATCCGCACGCGCTACGGGAACCTCTTCGACATGTACCGCCGGATCACCGACGAGGATCCGTACAGGGTGCCGATGCGCATCTACCCCGCCGTGCACTACACGATGGGCGGGCTCTGGGTCGATTACAACCTGATGAGCACGCTGCCCGGGCTGCACGTGCTGGGCGAGGCGAACTTCTCCGATCACGGGGCGAACCGGCTCGGCGCCAGCGCCCTCATGCAGGGGCTCGCCGACGGCTACTTCGTCATCCCGTACACCATCGGCGACTACCTCGCCGGCACGCCGCTGCCGGCGGTCACGACGGACCACGACAGCTTCAGGGAGGCCGCCGCCTCGGTGCAGGACCGGCTCACGCGGCTGCTGACCGTGAAGGGCAGGCGCTCGGTCAGGGACTTCCACCGGGCGGTCGGCGCCGTGCTCTGGGACGACGTGGGGATGTCGAGGAACGAGGCGGGACTGCAGCGGGCGCTCGGCGGAATCCGCCGGCTGCGCGAGGAGTTCTGGCAGGACGTCTCCGTTCCGGGCGAGAAGAGCAACCTCAACCCCGCGCTCGAGTACGCCGGCCGCGTTGCCGACTACCTCGAGTTCGGGGAGCTGCTCACGCTCGATGCGCTGCACCGCACGGAATCGTGCGGCGGCCATTTCCGCGAGGAGAGCCAGACGCCCGAGGGCGAGGCGCTCCGCGACGACGCGCGCTTCTCGTACGTGGCGGCGTGGGAGTTCCGGGGCGTCGGCGAGCCGCCGGTGCTGCACCAGGAGCCGCTCCACTGGGAGTCCGTGCGGCCGAGTCAGCGCAGCTATCGCTAGCCGGCTTCGGGCTTCGGGCTTCCGACTTCGGGCGGTGTCCGGGCCCGGAGCCCTGACGCTGCCCGAGGCCCGGAGTCCGAAGCCCGAAGCCCGAAGCCGACAAGGATCAGCCGATGCGCCTACACCTCAGAATCTGGCGCCAGGCCGGCCCGAAGGAGCCGGGGCGCCTCGTCGACTACGCCGCCGAGTCGATCAATCCGGACATGTCGTTCCTGGAGATGCTCGACGTCGTCAACGACGGGCTGATCCGCCAGGGACAGGAGCCGATCGCCTTCGACTCCGACTGCCGCGAGGGGATCTGCGGCTCCTGCGGTCTCGTGGTGAACGGAATCCCGCACGGTCCCGAGCGCGGCGGAACCGTCTGCCAGCTGCACATGCGGAAGTTCTCGGACGGCCAGACGGTCACCGTCGAGCCGTGGCGCGCTGCGGCGTTTCCCGTCATCAAGGACCTGATCGTGGACCGCAGCGCCTTCGACCGGATCATCGCGGCGGGAGGCTTCGTCTCCGTGAACACGGGTTCCGCGCCCGAGGCGAATGCGATCCCGGTGGCGCGGGAGACCGCCGAGAAGGCGATGGATTCCGCGCAGTGCATCGCCTGCGGCGCCTGCGTGGCCGCCTGCAAGAACGCATCGGCTTCGCTGTTTGTCGCCTCGAAGATCTCGCATCTCGGGCTGATGCCGCAGGGGCAGATCGAGCGCTCCTCGCGGGTGGTCCGCATGGTCGATCAGATGGACGCGGAAGGCTTCGGCCACTGCAGCAACGAGGCCGAGTGCGAGGCGGTGTGTCCCAAGGCGATCCCGATCTCGACGATCGCGCGGATGTACCGCGACTACTTCAAGGCGACGGTGCTGGGCCGGTAGAGGCGCGCCCGCCCGCCGGGTGTGTCCCGGCGGCTTCGGCGAAGCCGCCCTACCATCAGCGGTAGGGCGCGCTCGCCGAGCGCGCCGTCAGTCTCCCCTCGACGAACCCTGACGACGAACGTGCTCCAGCGCCTTCGGTCGAGCGACGTCCCCTGAACCCCGGAGATCGCGTCAGTTCCTCGCCACGTACCCCCGCCGGGCCTGCACGCGGTGCCCCGGCTTCTTCACCCGGACCCTCAGGCTGTGATACTCCCCGTCGGGCGGCTTGCTGCTCGTGAACCCGAGGACGTACTGGCGGTTCAGCTCTTCCGCAATCTGCTCGGTCGCAGACGCGATCTCATCCGTATCGTGCACGACCGCCGTGCGCCCGCCGCTCTCGTCGGTGATCTGGCGGAGGGCGCCGGGATTGACTCTGGTGACGCTGGGACGCAGGTTGGGCGGGTCCACGGCGATGGCGTAGACGAAGGCGTCGCTCCTGAGGAGCCGGAGGCGCAGGTCGCGGACGCTGATGTCGCTGGCCGTGTCGGCGCCGTCGGAGATCACCACCAGCGCCGCGCGTGGCCGCGAGCGCTTGTCGACCAGCGGCAGCGCGTGCAGGACGGCATCGTAGATGGCCGTGCCGCCCCAGGGGCGCAGGACCTGCAGCCGCGCCTCGAGGCCGTCCGGCCCCTGCATCCAGGGGGCGACCACGCGGGGCTCGTGGTTGAAGGCGATGACGAAGAACTCGTCGGCGGGATCGAGCAGGTCGACGAGGAAGCGCTGGACGGCGGCGCGCGCGTCGACGATGCGCCGGCCGCGCATGCTGTCGCTGATGTCGAGCAGCAGGCCGAGGCCGATCGGCACGCGGCCGGAGGCGAACTGCGTGATCGGCTGCCGGACGCCGTCCTCGTAGACCTCGAAGTCGTCTCGCGTCAGGCCGGCAACGAGCGCGCCCTTCGAGTCGCGCACCGTGGCCGTGACGGCGATGACGTCGATTCTGGCGCGGAACCGCGGCTCGGAAGGCTGCGCGCGCGCCCCGCCCCATGCGACGGTCCCGGCGAGGCAGACCGCAAGCAGGGCTGCGATGGCCACGCGAGGCACAGGGACGATTCTACTTGCGCCACGCGTTCAAGCTCATCAGGGTCGACGCGGCCGCACGACACGGGAGGCAGTCCGCAGCTGCACTGACTTGCACGGATTCTCGAGGCGGGCAGCCGAACGCTGCTGATTTCGCCTCCGCCGGAGCCTCGCCTCATGTATAAGAGATCGGGTTTCGCACGCGTGCTCCTCCATCTCCGCCTCCTCGCCGTCGGGCTCGCCGCCGCCGGCGCCCTCGCCTGCAACAGCAGCGGTGACCGGAACCGCGCCGTGGCCCCGACGCCCGTCTCGCCCGCACCGGCTCCCGCCCCCGCGGATGAGTGGAGCGTTGAGGGGCTGGTCACCACCACGTTGAGCGGGGTGCCGGTCTCCGGCGCCGAGGTCAGCTCCGCGACCGGCTCGACGGTAACCGCCAGAACCGATTCCCGCGGCCGCTTCCGCCTGAGCGCCGAGACGCATCCGGGCGCGACCCCCTTCCGCCTCACCGTCACCGCTCCGGGGCACGTCACGCGCGACGTCTGGCTCGACTGGCAGCGCGGCGCGCGAACCGACGTCACGCTCGACGTCATCGCGAGCAAGGCGCCGTTCTCGCTCGCCTTCTACCGCTCGTTCGTCCGTGACGGGCTCGAGACCCCGGACGATCTGCTCGCGCTGCGCCGCTGGACGTCGGCACCCTCGTTCTACGTCCGGACCGTCGACGAGAACGGAAAGGCCGTCGAGGCAGGCGTCGTGAACCTGATCACGAGCTCGATCCGGAAGGCGGTGCGGGAGTTCAGCGGCGGCCTCTACGAGGCCAAGAGCATCCAGACAGGCACGGCCTCCCGCTCGCGGCGCACCGGCTGGATCAACGTCAACATCGTGCGCGAGACCGACGAGGGGGACAACGTCTGCGGGTTCGCGTTCGTCGGCGCCAACCCGGGATCGATCACGCTGGTCTACGACCAGTGCAGCTGCGGCAGCACCAAGATCAGCGGCGCCGTGGTGATGCACGAGGTCGGCCACGCCATGGGCTTCTTCCACGTCGGCGATTCGAGGAGCCTGATGTATCCCTACGTGCCGAGCCGGTGCCCCCCGGGCGTGCTGTCGTCCGCGGAGCTCTACCACGCCCGCATCGCCTATACGCGGCCGCGCGGGAACCTCGATCCCGATCGGGATCCCTCGTCTGCCGCGATGGCGCAGCGGGAAATCAAGATCGTCAACTGATCACGGCAGGGGCGGCCGGCCTGTCGCCCCCGCGGCGGCTGAATAGACCGTTCGCCCACCGACAATCGTGCGCAGGACGCGCGTCTGGAGGATCTCGTCGGGCGGCACGGTCATGATGTCGCGCGAGAGGACCACCAGGTCGGCCAGCATGCCGGGCGCAATGACGCCCAGATCGCGCTCGGCGTGCGCCGCGTACGCGGCGTCGCGCGTCATCGCGCGAAGCGCCTCCGCACGCGTCATCCGCTGATCCGCGTACCACCCGCTCTCGGGCTGTCCGGCCTGGTCCTGCCGCGTGATCGCCGCGTAGAACCCGAGCAGCGGATCCGCGCGCTCGACGGGAAAGTCCGAGCCGCTCGCGATGACGGCCTTCGATGCGAGGAGCTTGCGCCACGCGTAGGCGCCCTCCTCGACGCGCGCCTCGCCCAGGCGATCCGCCGCCCACGGCATGTCGGACGTGCAGTGCGTTGGCTGCATGGACGCCACCACGCCGAGCGCGCCGAAGCGCGGGATGTCGTCGGCGTCGAGGACCTGCGCGTGCTCGATTCGCGGCCGCAGCGCCCGCATCTCCTCGTGATCCCGCATCAGCCGCTCGTACAGGTCGAGCACGGCGCGGTTGGCGCGGTCCCCGATCGCGTGCGTGCACGGCTGAAACCCCGCCCCCACGGCCGCGCGCGCCACGAGCTCGAGCTGGCCGGGTGCGGTCACGTCGAGACCGCGGTTGCCGCGCTCGTCTGCGTAGTCCTCGATGAGCGCCGCGCCGCGCGACCCGAGGGCCCCATCCGCCACGAGCTTGACCGCTCGAACCGTCAGCCGGTGCGCCGGATCGATCAGCGGCCCCCGCGCGAACCACGCCCTTGTCGTCGACCGCTCGTTGGCGAGCATCACGTACAGCCGCGTGCCGAGCCGGCCGGCGCGCACGAGCCGCTCGTAGATGTTGATGAGGTCTGCGCCGGCGCCCGCGTCGTGAACCATCGTGAGGCCGACCCGCCGGCACTCCTCGTCCGCGGCCAGGACACTGGCTTCGAGGGCCGCGGCACCCGGCGGCGGGATGCGGCGGCGGACGAGCGCCTGCGCCACGTCGATGAGGATGCCCATCGGCTCGCCATCCGCATCGCGGACGATGCGTCCGCCGGGCGGATCCGCCGTCTGCCTCGATACGCCGGCGAGGTCCAGCGCGCGGCTGTTCACCCACGCTGCGTGCCCGTCGATGCGGGTGAGATACACGGGATGATCGGGCGCGGCGCGATCGAGGCGGTGCCGATCCGGCCACTGCGCCTCGGGCCAGTCGTTCTGATCCCACCCGCGCCCGACAATCCAGCTTCCCGGCGGCGCGGCGGCCGCGCGCGCCTCGACGAGGCGAAGGACGGCATCGGCGGTGGGCGTGCCGGCGAGGTCCAGCATCGCGCGCAGGGCGCCGAGGCCGGCGAAGTGACCGTGCGCATCGTGCAGACCGGGCACGACGGCGGCGCCCTCGAGGTCGACGACCTCGGTGGCGGGGCCTCGAAGCGCCAGGACGTCGGCGGCTGCGCCGACCCGCACGATGCGGTCCCCGCGAATCGCCACCGCCCCGGCGACCGGCTGGACGTCGCCGGCGGTGTAAATGGGACCGCCGTGGAGGATCAGTGTCGGCGGCGCTTCGGGAGGCTGGGACCCACCGGCACTCGCGGTCATCGACAGGCCCAGCACCCACGCCCTCACGCGCACGGCCGGTTCACTCCGTCCACATGAGCACGCGGCTGCCGTCCTCATCGCGCTGGTCGATGAGCAGGCCGGGACCGAGCGACTCGAGCTGCCTGACGGTGAGGCGGTCGGCCCCCTCCACGCCGCGGAGGGCGTCGTTGCTGGCGGAGAGCTTGCCGTCGGGCGCCAGGCGCAGCAGCCAGAACGGAATCGTCAGCCTCACCAGCTGCCCGTCGTCGGCATCGAAGGCCATCAGGTGCAGCGACTCGATGGGCTTCGCGGATCCCTCCGGCAGGGGCGCGGCGTCGGAACGGACGCCCCGCTCGTCCCCCTCGAGCTCGATGAACGGCTCCTGATCGCCGAACCGCGCGCGGGCGGCGTCCATCTGCCGCGCGGCGTCCACCGGGGGCCGTGCCTCGGTCTGGAGATCGAACTGACGGTAGAACCAGTACCCGCCGCCGACGATCAGCACGCCGCCCACGACGACGAGCAGCAGCGTGACGCCGAGGGCGACGAGCAGACAGCCCTTGGTGCGCTTGTCCATGGCGTGAGTCCCCTAGTCCAGCACGGGATGGCCCACCGACTGTGGCGGAGGCGGGATGCCGAGCAGACGCGCCGCCGTCGGCGCGACGTCCACCGCCCGCACGAGTCCTGGCCGCGTACCGGGCGCAATGCCCGGACCGGCCGCATAGAAGATGGCGTGCAGGCGCCGCCGGGTCGGGAACTGCCCGTGGGTGCCGGTGCCGGTCGGCGGGCCGTCCGCGACGATCTCCGGCGCCCCGAATCTCGCGTGCGTCTCGTAGCCCGGGGTCGGGTCGAAGAACAGGTCCGGCGCCGCGTCGCCGCCGATGCCGAGCGCCTCGCCGTCGACCTCCGGATCCACGACGGACCGGACCAGCGGCATGCCGTCCAGCGGATCGCGAGCGGACAGCAGGGCGCGGGCGACCGCCTGCTTCACGGCGTTCCGTCCGGCGTCGGCCACGATGCCCTCGCGGTAGCGGTCGGAGTTCAGGTGGATGCCGCCGCCATCGGAGTAGAGGAACAGCGCCTTCGTCCGTGAGAGATCGGGACGTCCGCGTTCCTCGACGAGCAGTCCGGCCTCGCGCAGCAGGGCGTTCGGATACCAGACCCGCCGGGTTCCCTCCATGCCGTGATCCGCTCCGATGACGAGCGCCGCGTCGGGAAAGCGGCGCCGCAGATCCGCGATGTAGTCGTCGACGGTGATGCGGAACAGGCGCTCGTACACCGGCCAGACGCGCGCCGCCAGCGCTGGATCGTGGCCCGGAGTGTCCGGGTCGAGCATGCCGATGAGCGCGTGGCCGGCCGTATCCATGCTCGAGACGTAGAGCACGAGGAGATCCCACGGCCGGGACGAGGCGAACCGCGCCATCCCGGCGAAGTACTCGTGGTTGGCGAGCACGACGTCGGCGAACCTGCGCTCCGCCTCCCCTGTTCCCCCCTCGGCCAGCGTCGGTCCGAGCCGCCCGCGGCGGTAGAGGCCGATGTGGATCTCGCCGATCGGTACGCCGGCTTCCGCGATCAGGTCGTCGATCAGCTCGGGGTGCGTGGAGGTGATGACCCGCGCCTGGCCGCGGCTGAGCAGCACGCGCCCGCCGGCAGGCTCCAGGTCGAGCAGCAGCACGCGCACGTGACCCCGCCGTCCGCGGGCCTGTACGCCGAGGGGCGGCGAATGACGCAGCCCTCGCATCCCGAGCGTCACCTCCGTCTCGCCCACGCGCAGCAGGACCGAAGCCTCACCCGAACGGCGGACCTCCGCGTCGGTGTCTCCGATCCGGAAGGTGTGGGGCTCCGCCCCGAGGCGCACTTCGATCAGCTCGTCTGCCAGCAGCCGCTCGCCGTACGCGTCGAACTGCGTCAGCCTGTCCGGATAGGGACCCGTGAAGGGATAGCCGCCAGTCGCCTGCGCGACCAGCACGCGTTTGCCGTGCCGGGCAGCCGTCACCCAGATCGGCTCGGCTTCGAGGACGCCGCTCAGGAAGCCCGACTGCAGCTCGAGGAGTGTGTGCGCCGATGCCGGCGTGCGCGGCATGCTGTTGCTGACGGCGCCGTGATCGCGCGGGTACGCGCCCGTCCACATGGAGGCGTGCGCGACCGCGGTCAGCGTCGGAATCACGCTCACCATCGCGTCGGCGCGCGCGCCGTCGCGGCCCACGGTGCCGAGCGCGGGCGCCTTGCCTTCCTCGATCAGCTTGTCGGCAATCCAGTCCGCCACCCCGTCGAATGAGATCAGGATGACGCGCCGTGATGGCGGGTCCTGCGAGGAGGCGGCCCCGCCCGCGAGCGCAGCCGCGGTCAGCAGGATCAGGATCAGCCGGGACGGCACGCGGGTCATGGTAGCGCAAGCACGGGCTTGCGAACCGCGCTTGCGCGAGCTCCCAACCCCCGACTTCCCGGGAACACCGCTCCGCGCCAGGTAAACGAGCAGCGGCGCTTCACCGTAAAGGCGGCATGCTGAATCGCCCGCACCGCCGTCTCTTCCGCTGCGGCCGCGTTCCCCTGTTCCTGCTCGCCGCCGCGTCCTTCGCAGTGCTGTCGCCCGCCGGCGACGCCGCGTCCCCCCAGCACTGGCCGCAGTGGCGCGGCCCGCTCGGCAGCGGTGAGGGTCCCGGCGCGAAGCCCCCCGTGCAGTGGGGCCCGGCCACGAACGTGGCCTGGAAGACCGCGATTCCTGGCACCGGCAAGAGCAGTCCCATCATCTGGGGAGACCTGATCGTCGTCACCACGGCCGTTCCCGCGGGATCGGACCAGCAGTTCGTCGTCCTCGCGCTGAACCGCAAGGACGGCACGGAGCGCTGGCGAACGGTGGTGCGCACCGAGACGCCTCACGAGGGCACTCACCGCGACGGGACGTACGCCGGGGGGTCGGCGCTCACCGACGGGACGCGCATCTATGCGTTCTTCGGCTCGCGAGGCCTCTACGCGCTCGACCTGGGCGGCCGCATCCTCTGGGAGCAGCAGTTCGGACGGATGCAGACGCGCCTCGGCTTCGGCGAAGGCAGCTCCCCCGCCCTGCACGACGGGACGATCGTCGTGAACTGGGATCACGAGGGCGAGGACTTCATCGTCGCGCTCGATGCGGCGACGGGCAAGCAACGGTGGCGCCGCGGGCGCGACGAGCCCACGACCTGGACGACGCCCCACATCGTCACCGGCGGCGCAAGGCCGCAGGTGGTGGTCGGCGGGACGAACCGCACCGTGAGCTACGATCTGGCATCGGGCGAGGAGATCTGGACGGCGCCGGGTCTGACGGCGAACGTGATCCCCACGCCGGTCTCGGGCGACGGGATGCTCTTCGCGACCAGCGGCTTCCGCGGCAGCGCGCTGCTGGCCGTGCGCCTCCGCGACGCGAAAGGTGCGGTGAGTGGGCCGCCGGCGCTCGCCTGGAGCTACGACAAGGACACGCCCTACGTGCCGTCGCCGCTGCTCTACGACGGCAAGCTGTATTTCCTGAAGTCGAACTCGGGCATCCTCACCTGCCTCGACGCGGCGACGGGAGCGGTCCACTACACGGAACGCCTCGAGGACGTCGCCAACGTCTACGCCTCACCGGTCGCGGCCGACGGGCGCGTCTACGTGGTGGGACGTGACGGGACGACGGCGGTGCTGGCGGCGGGACCGAAGCCGCAGGTGCTGGCGACGAACCGGATGGAAGAGCCGATGGACGCCTCGCCGGCGCTGGTAGACCGCGAGATCTACTTGCGCGGGACGCGGCATCTGTATCGGGTCTCGGAGTAGCTACACACGGGAGGGCGCGCTCGCCGAGCGCGCCCTCGCATACCCGGCCGAACGCGCCCGCGGACGCGCCCCACCTCGTCCAGCCCGTCGGCCTACCGCGCCGCGCTCGGCGGCGCCGGCGCCTTCGGCGGATCCGGAATGGTGATGTCGATCGTCTGGACCGCGCCGAACGAAGACAGCGGCCGGTCGAAGTCCTCCTGTTTGCCGACGACGAGCAGGACGATCTTGTCGCGGTGGACGTACTGGCGGGCGACGCGCGCGACGTCGGCCGCCGTGACCTTCTCGATCGCCGGGCGATAGCGCTCCAGGAAGTCGAGCGGATAGCCGTAGAACTCGTAGAGCATCTTCTCGTTCAGCACCTTCTGCTTCGAGTCGAAGCGGAAGATGAACGAGTTCAGAATCGACTCCTTCGCGCGCTCCAGTTCCTCGGCCGTCACCGGCTTCTTGTACAGGTTGTCGATCTCCTCGAACAGCGCGTCGATGGCCGCCGCGGTGCTCTCGCTCTTCGTGCCCATCGAGAGCTGGAACAGCCCCGGATGGTCGAAGTTGGAGCCCACGCCGCCGCCGACGGAGTACGCGAGGCCCTTTCGCGCCCGGATGTTGGAGAAGAGGCGCGCCGAGAACCCGCCGCCGAAGACCTCGTTCATCACCTCGAGCGCGAAGTAGTCCGGGTTGTCCCGCGTCGTCCCCATGTGGACCATGCGGATGTTGCTCTGGTTCACGTCCTCCTTCGCGATGAAGTAGACGCCGGCCTTCGGATCCGCGACGCGGATGTCCGGCTTCTTCGCCTGCGGCCCCTTCGGCCACGAGGCGAGCGCCTTGCGCAGCGCAGCCTCCATCGCCTTCGAATCGAAGTCGCCCACGATGCCGAGCACCATGTTGTTCGGCTGCACGTACGTCCGGTGCCAGCTCACGAGATCGTCGCGGGTGACGGCGGCGACCGTCGCGTACTCGGCGAGGCGCGCGTAGGGCGACTCCGGACCGTAGCCGAGGCGGCGCGCCTCGCGCACCGCGATCCCGATGGGATCGTCGTTGCGCCGGGCGATGCCGGTGTTGATCTGGTACTTCGCCAGGGCGATCTTGTCCTCCCGGAACATCGGCTGGCGCAGCACCTCGTTGAAGATGGCGAAGACGTCCGTGAAATCTTCCTTGAGGCAGCTGAACGAGATGCTGGTCGAGTCGAGGCCGCCGCCCGTCTCGACGGTGGCGGCGCGCGCCTCGAGGATGTCGTCGAGCTCGTCCCCGGTCCGCGCCTTCGTGCCGCCGGTGCGCCACACCTGCCCGTAGATCGAGACGAGCCCGGCCTTCTCCGCCGGCTCCTCGCGCGATCCGCCGCGGATCCGCGCGAAGCCGTTGATGAGCGGCAGCTCGTGATCCTCCTGCAGCATCACCACCATCCCGTTCGGCAGGACGATGCGCTTCGGCTGCTGCGGCGTGAAGGGCTTCAGCTCCGGCGCCTGGATCTGGCGCCAGTCGGACACCTGCGCGCCCGAGGGCGCCGGCAGCGACACGAGGCCCAGGACGGCCGACAGGGTCAGAACGGTTGCGCGAGTCATCATCGGCTCCCCTGCGCACCGGCCATGGCGGTCGACTCGAGGATGGCCACGGTGCGGTTCGATTCGACGAAGGTCTTGTTGGCGACGCGCCGCACGTCGGCAGCGGTCACCGCCTCGATGCGGACCACCTGGCGGAACAGCTCGCGCCAGTCGCCGTAGAGCGCCTGCATCGAGCCGAGCTGCAGGGCGAGGCCCTGATTGTTGGCGAGCTGCCGGATGAGGTCCGCCTTCGCGCGCGTCTTCACCATCCG
>Ga0299913_10002326_pt1 | contig 14926 bp, 15 predicted proteins | sample RVTome_9_FD_201360 | JGI IMG/M metagenome (GOLD analysis project Ga0299913, IMG submission 201360) | Soil microbial communities from uranium-contaminated site in the Upper Colorado River Basin, Wyoming, United States - RVT155D38 (version 2) ...
GTGTCTCCTGGCTCATCGGTCTGTCATCGCCATTGGCTGGGGGAAGCTCGGGTCAGGGAACCGTCGCGAATCCTGCGGTCGAGAAATGCCGGTCGAGGGCGAGCGCCGACCTGATGTCCCGCTCCGCCATCACCGCGAAGCTCACGGCGTCGGTGAGCGAGAAGGTCTGGTCCTCGAAGCGTGCCAGCCAGTCCCGCTCGGCGATCGACTCGAGCTCCGACGTGCTGAACACGACCAGGTTCGGTGGCTGCCGCGCGGCCTCCAGGAACTCGAGCGCCGCACGACGGTGGAGCCGGCGCAGGATCAGCGCGTGGGACTCCGCCAGCACGAGATTGGTCGTGACGATACGGGCACCGGCATCGATCCGCTCGCGAAACGTCCGAGCCGTGCGGTCATGGTCGGGGTGGGCCCGGTCGGCGAGGGGGTACCACCCGCTCGTGTCGACGAAGAGCTCAGCCACCCGACCCGGGCTCGCCCTCGCGCCAGGACGCCTCTTCGGAGTCGGCCAGCACCCGGTCGTGCTCGCGTGCGGCGTCGACGATGGATTCGCCCGAGCCGGACGCCGAGCTCCCGAGCCCGATCACCCGGAGCGCGGGGTGGTCGCGCGGATCCGTGAGCTGCTGCTCGAGCGCCCGCAGACCGCGCCGGAGGACATCCGATTTGCTCGTCCGCAGCTCATCGGTGAGTCGCCGGAGTCGATCCTGATCCGCCGGCTTCAAATAGACTTGAACCGGCTCCGACACGCCGCCGCCCGATGGCGCTTCATTAGTGTACTTCATGATTCATGAATCTAGATCAATTACCGTGCCGAAGCCAGGCGACGAGCAGCGAACCGAGCGTTCGCGGAGGCCGCGGGGTGCTGCGATTCACAGGCGAGAGGCTGGGACTTCGCTCCGTGTCGAAACATGGGCCGCCGATCCCGAAGCGTCTCCGCGGAAACGCGGAAGCTGGTCATCGCACATCCGGACGTCCGGGGACGGCCGGGTTCCGAGGTCACGCCAACGGTCCCGAGGATACGTTGCGGGACTCGGGCAGGACGCGGGACCCGGCGAGCGGCCCCCGAGCGGCCCGGCCCCCTCAATCGGCGGTGTTCGAACCCTCGTGGCAGCCCGTGCAGTCCGAGCCCGCGGCGGCCGCCCGGACCACCTGGGCGCCCGCTTCGCCGTCGGGGCAGTGGGCCCCGGTGTCGATCCACGCCTCGAGCAGCCGCCCGAACGACGCCTGAGTTCCGGGCGCCGGTTCGCGGCCCGGACCCGGATTCCACGCCCAGCCGACGAGCGAGTCGTCGGCCATGTGCTCGTGGATGGCGGCGAGGTCGCGGCCGCCGTTCCGTTCGGGATCCTTGATCTGCTCGCAGATCTCGGCCAGCGACAGCCCGATCCAGCCCATCTCGAGCGGAGCGAGGTGCCACGCGGGGTTCCCGGGCACCGACGCGAACTCGACGTTCTCCTCCTGGTGGCAGGTCTCGCACTGCATGCCGGGGACGCCGTGGTTGTCGTCCCCCGCCACGACCGGCGGCTCGTGCATCACGAGCTGCGCGCCCTGCCGCGGGTGCGGGTCGGTGGGGTGGCAGTTCAGACAGCGCGGGTGTTGGATGACGCGGCCGGCCTCGACGAACAGGGCCTTCGAGCGCTCGACCTCGTCCTCGACCGAATCGAACTCGTCGACGGCGCGGAGCGCGACGGCAGGGGGCGCTCCATCGTCGGCATCCCCCGAGCACCCCGTGCCCAGCAGCGCGGCCAGGCCGAGCGCCGCGAGACCGACCCCGCGAGCGAGGCCGGCCGTCGATGGATCGCGGCCCCAGATCACGCGTCCCTCCCGTAGGTGAACGGCAGGCGGTAGGTCGGCTCGCCCGTCAGCGCGAGCTTCGCGTTCGCCATGGCCGGCGCCGCGGGCGGCACCCCCGGCTCGCCGATCCCCGTCGGGGCCTCGCGGCTCTCGACGATGTGGACGTCGATCGGCGGCATCTCGTGCATCCGGAGCATCCGGTAGTCGTGGAAGTTCGACTGGAGCACGTGGCCGTTCTGGATGTCGATCGCGCCGTAGAGCGCCGCCGTCATGCCGAAGACGACCGCGCCCTGTACCTGCTGCTCGATGTTCCACGGGTTGACCGCGATCCCCACGTCGACGGCCGCCGTGACCTGGTGGACGACCGGGACGCCGTCGGAGGCCACCGAGCACTCGAAGATCTCGCACACGTAGCTCTCGAACGACTTGCGAAGGGCGACGCCGAGCGCGCGGCCCTCGGGGAGCGTCCGGCCCCAACCCGCTTCCGTGGCCGCCCGGTCAAGAACGCCCAGGAGCCGCGGGTCGCCCCCGCGCAGCAGACGCCGCCGGTACTCGAGGGGGTCCTGTCCCGCCTCGCGCGCGAGGATGTCGAGGAAGTGCTCGCCGGCGAACGCCGTGTGCGTGTGGCCGACCGAGCGCCACCAGAGCCCCGACGCCGTCGCCTCGGGCGAGTGGAGCTCGATCTTCCGGTTCGGGACCGCGTACGGCATCTCGGCCGCGCCCTCGACCGAGGTCTGGTCGATGCCGTCCTGGACCAGCATCGGCTCGAACGGCGTGCCCGTCATGATCGACTGCGTGACGACGCGCTGCCGCCACGCGCTCGGGAGCCCGTCCTGACCGAGCGTCGCCTCGATCCGGTGGACCGTGAGCGGGCGGTACTTCCCGCCCCGCGTGTCGTCCTCACGGGTGAGGACGACCTTGACCGGGACGTCCTCGCCGATCGCCGCTTCGACCGCCTCCATCGGAATGTCGGAGTCCGGGGTCGCGCGGCGGCCGAACCCGCCGCCCGCGAGCATCGTGTGGATCGTCACCCGCTCGGGCCCGATCCCCAGCCGGGCCGCGATGTTCCCCGCGTCGACCGTCTGGAACTGGGTCCCAGCCCAGAGCTCGGCCTCGCCGTCGCGGACGTGGGCCGTGGCGTTCAGGGGCTCCATCGGCGCGTGCGCGAGGAAGGGCATGAGGAACGTGCCCTCGATCGCGGATTCCGACTGCGAGGCGAGCGTCGCCTCGGCATCGCCGTGGTCCTCGGCCACCGCACCCGGCGTCTCGGCGAGCTCCCGGTAGCGCTCGTAGAGCTCCTCGGTGGAGAGGCTCGCGTTCGGGCCCGGAGCCCAGTCGACGTCGATCCGGTCGCACGCCCGCTTCGCCGCCCAGTACGAGTCGGCGAGGATCGCGATCCCCGTCGGGATCGGCTTGATCTTCCGGACCCCCGGCATGGCGAGGATCTCGGCCTCGTTCCGGACGCCTCGGCTCGACCCGCCGATCGTCGGCGGACGGGCCACGACCGCGGTGAGCATTCCCGGGAGCTGGACGTCCATCCCGAACGTCGCGCGGCCCGTGACCTTGTCCGGCCCCTCGACCCGCCTCGCCGACGTCCCGATGATCCGGAACTGCGACGGATCCTTGAGCGGCACGTTCTCGGGCGGCGTCTGACGCGCGGCGTCCTCGGCGAGCTCGCCGTAGTCGGCCGACTGCCCGTCCGGACCGATCACCCGGCCCGGCTCGGTGCGGAGCCCGGAGACCGGCACGCCCCAGCGCTCGGCCGCCGCGGCCAGGAGCATGGCGCGCGCCGTGGCGCCAGCCTGCCGGAGGGGCATGAAGAACGCAGCCGTCGAGGTCGAGCCGCCCGTCCCCATCATCCCGAACACCGGGTTGTTGTACGCGGGCGCGTGACCCGAATGCGTCGACTCGAAGCGGTCCATGTCCGCGTCGAGCTCCTCGGCGACGATCATCGCGTGCGAGGTGAAGACGCCCTGGCCCATCTCGAGGTTCGGCGAGACGAAGACCGCGCGGCCGTCCGGGTGGACGCGGAGGAACGCGGTGAGCTCGGCCCCGTCGTCGGCCTGCCGAGGGACGATGCCGAAGCGGGTGTCGCGTGCGGACCCGAAGCGCGGGAGCGCGATCGCGAGGGCGAAGCCACCGCCCGCCAGCGCCGAGACCTCGAGGAAGCGGCGTCGTGTGGTGCTCATCGGCCCACCTCCCCGCTCGCGGCGCGGCGAATCGCCGTCCGGACCCGGTCGTAGGTCCCGCAGCGGCAGATGTTGCCGGCCATGGCCACGTCGATGTCCCGGTCGCTCGGCCGCGGGTTCGCCGCGAGGAGCGCCGCGGCCGACATGATCTGCCCGCTCTGGCAGTAGCCGCACTGGACGACGTCCTCCTCGAGCCAGGCCTGCTGGACCCGGTGGAGAGTCTCGCCGTCGGCCAGTCCCTCGATCGTGGTGACCGACCTCCCCTCGGCGGCCGAGATCGGCGTGACGCAGGAGCGGCGCGCCTCGCCGTCCACGTGGACGGTACAGGCCCCGCACTGCGCGATGCCGCAGCCGAACTTGGTTCCGGTCAGGCCCAGGGCGTCGCGGAGGGCCCAGAGCAACGGGGTATCCGGGGGGACGTCGACGGTGCGGGGTTCACCGTTGACGGTGAGCGTGACGGGCATGGGGCCTCCTCATCGGTGTCTACCAACGTTCAACATAGCATGGGCCGGCCCGAATCGTCTGGCACGACGCGTAACGCTTCGCGGTCGTGGGGTCTGCATGGACCTGGAGCCGCGACGTTCGACCGCCTCGATCGGGTTCGGCGCGTGTGCCCTATGCCCACAGCTAAGAGCCGGGTGCCAGCCTCCCCGGGCGGCGTCGAGAGCCCGGGCAGCCCTGCAACCAGGGTACCACGGGCACTTGACGTGCACAGGTATGTTTACTAGAATGTTAAAGGTATTGTGCATAGGAAGGGTAATGGTGACAACTGACTCTGAGCGGTCGTACCTGCGGCTGGTCCGCGAACCAGCACCATTGGGTGCCTACGTCCGTCCCCTCGAACGCGACTACCGGTACGTCGCACGCTTGCTCTCCTCAGGTTTCCCGGTTGGTACAGGTGTGGTTGTTGATGCTTGCCACCTGGACCGGAGCTCCGACCTTCGTGCGGAAGCCCGTGACCAGCGCCTGGAGACCGTACTCGACCCCAAGTCGATTGAGCTCTCCACGGTCGCCGGCATCACCCGCTCGGGGGTCCTCGATCTTCCGTGGTCCGTCGGGGCGATGGACGCACCCGACCAGTTCGATGACCGTCGAATCACCGAGTACACAGAGAGCCTAGCCAAGACCGCGCTACAGATGGGTGTCGATGCCGTTCTGGCCCCCTCGCACTACCTCGAATCGATACCGAGTCCTTGGCTGGAACGCGACGTCGCCCTCACCGCAGCCCTTCGGGAGAAGCTCGATTCAAGTTCGGCGGGGAAAGGCGTACGTGTCTACTACCCGCTTGCTAGCAATCTCCGAGCGTTCGCCTCGGACGCAGCGGTGAAGCGAGTTGTTAAGACGCTGTCGGATCTGGCTAGATCAGGAGCAGCGAACGGTGTATGGCTTCGCATGCACGCGTTTGGGACGAACACCGCGGGTGCACTGACTCTCCCTAGGTATCTAAGGCTAGCCAGGTCTCTGCACGAGATAGGTCTGCCGGTTGTCGCCGAGAAAACCGGCACCGTCGGCTTGGCGCTTCTCGCGTTCGGGGCCGTTGTGGGCGTCGAATCGGGGATCACGCACGGTGAGCGTTATGACCATCGTACGCTCATGAAGAAGCCACGCGGACCGCAACGGGGTGGGCTTGCACCTCGGGTATACTTGCCGCCCATTGGTGTGTTCTTGCCTCGCAAGGCGGCAACGACTCTGCTCAACACGAGGGGGATCAGAGGCACGTTCGGATGTCAGCTTCTGTGCTGCCGACGCGGCATCGAAGACATGCTGGCCGACCCCCGCAGGCATTTCCTAGTCAGTCGAAGCCACGAAGTAGAGGCGCTCGCGCGCGTACCCGGCGCTCTCCGTGTGGAACACTACTTCTCCAACTGGTTGAGGCACGCCGCCGATCGTGCGACGCGTGTTGCCCAAGTGCTTCCACAAGTCGAGAAGCACCGGAAGAGGCTCGACGTTTGGCGCGCGACGCTTTCTGAGCAGCGTGACCGGGATCAGGCTGCACCCCCGTCTGTCTGCCCACCACTCTACGGCGAATCGGACGAGGGAAGAGATGTCTCAGGCAGCTGAGCAGAGCAAGGAGGAACCGACTGTGTCAGCCGTGGCATTGCGCTTGGAGCACATTCAGACGTGTGGAGGAATCTCCGGTCGTGAGGTGGCCCAGCTACTGGATACGACTCCGCAAACCGTTTCTAGGTGGAAGCACGGTCGGGCCAGTCCACAGCCGGATCGGCTAGATCGTCTGCTTCGCCTCGACTGGTTGGCTGAACAACTCCACGAGATCTACGAACCCGAGGAGGCCCGGCTCTGGTTGTTCTCTCCTCACGTGGATCTGGATGGCAGACGGCCCGCTGACCTAATCGTGGAGAACCGAATCGATGAGGTTCTCACGATCATAGATCGGTTGCGCTCCGGGGCCTATGTGTAGGCGTTGATCGTTCATGCCCGGGCTGTTCGACCCCGATCTTCTTGACGCACTTGAAGAGGCTTGTCGTGGTCCTTGGGAGGGAACGGTATGGCGGGCTGTAATCGGGTCCACCGAGCCCCTTCGAACAAACCTGCGCGGCGGCCGGTGGAATCCCTCCGGAGTCGAGGTACTCTACTGTTCGCTCTCCGAGGATGGGGCTAAGGCGGAGCTTGCCGCCGTGATCGGCAGGGAGTCGATACCCATCACCAAGGCCGTGAAGACCTTCAGTCTCTCCGTGCGGTTGAGCAGGATCTGCTACCTCCTCGACGATACTCCCGACCTGGAGGCGGTCGGCATCACGCGCGACTCGATGATTAGTGACGTCTGGAACCTACCTCAGATGATCGGCGAAGCTGTTGAGTGGATGGGGGTCGCGGGACTCGTCGTCCCCAGCGCACGACACGAGGACGGCAACTTGGTGATTCTCGTGAACAAACTCGACCTAGGAGACTTCTTCGAAGAGGAGCAGGGCGACCTGGATCGGAACTGAACTCGCCCGCCTTTTCTCACACTGCCGGCTACCAGCGACGCCCAGGGCCGAAGTCGGCGCTACCACTGGACATCGCGATCGCCCTAGCCGTCGGGGGTTCGTTCCCGTGGCCTCACCTAAGCTGAGAGATACACCGCGACACCAGCTCATTCATAGGGCTGGCATTCCTGAAGTACTTGAACAGGTGGTTCCGACTTGCTGGATCCTCGTCACGTGCGCCAGCCGCTGCCGCCCATGCGAGCCAGTTGGAGCCACCGGATCGCAGCTGCTCGTTACGCAAGTCCGGTAGCCCGAAACGATCCTCTGGGACCTCGAGCACCTTCGCTTTGGTGAGGGCGGTCGCGTTGGGGTGTTGGTAGGCGGTAATCAGTATCTCGCCGAGCCGAGCAGAATCCCGTAGGAAGTCAGTCGCGATCTTCGTCAACCAGAATAGCTGAAACTCCGTAGCAGGCGCCTTCCATCTCAAGTGTTCGAGTAGCCGCGCGTCGAGATCTGGGAGAGGCTCGCTGAATCGCACGAACGTATAGAGATTCTTCGAGAGTCCGGGGAACCGACTCAGATGGCGCAGCATATGAGGAAGAACCTCCTCACCTTGATCGCGAAGCAACACCAAGACGAGCTCCGCGTCTGCCTCTTCCACGTCTGTCGAGCTGATTAGCTTCAGCAAGAAGTCGATCTCCTCCTGGGTCAACTCCTCGTCGTCCCCATCGGACGATCCGTCATCGGCATACCGTCCAGCGATGGTCCTGCGTCGGGCTTTCAGGAGTCCAGCCTTGATTTCCCGGATCTCATCTGCGATCTCGGGCGAGCACGCCGAGTCCTCGTGAGTCTTAGCTGTATTGAGAGACAGGCCCCGCTGCCCCAGCAACTCCTGGAGCGTAAGCAAGTCGGTATGAAGCGTCTCCCGCGAGTCATCAAACAGGTGGATGTCGTCCATGAAGCGTACGATGCGAGCACTCTTCAGCGACGCGCTGTCGTCCACGAATCGCAGGAACTCGGCACCCAGAACCTTGCTGGGGTGAAGTCCGTGAGGCAGACAGTCCTGCGAACGACCGGCGTTGATGTGACGGAGGAACTTTCCGAGGGCCGTCGAGTCCGCGTCCGGCCAACCGAGGTTGCGCACCATCTTGGTGATATCATGATGGTAAATCGCATTGAAGTACGTTGCGACGTCCGTGCACAGGGTGTGCTCGTGCGACACCTCGGCCATGAATACGGCGAACTTGAAAGCACCGTATGCGATGGACGCAGGCTCGGGACGTCCTCCATCGAATCGGTAGCCGAAGCTTTTCCGTGTAGAACGATGGTCGTTTCTGAAGGAATTTCGGTTCCGGTACACGACGTCGTATAAAAACCACTCCGCAGCCGGATCGAGCTTCACCGTGCGTCGGAGGAACAGCTCGTGCTTCGCAGCGTAGCAGCGCTGCTGACTAGGGAATTCAACCCTAACGTCCTGATTCAGGCAATTATCAACGAACTCGGAAAGCGCGTCGGGGAAGTGGGTAACCAGGACCTGAGTGGTATCGAGCGGGAAGAGCGTCGAAGCGAAGTCGGCCAAAAGGTACCTCTGCGAGGTGTATCGTGGCTTGGACATTAGGTGTCTGAACTCGCTTCGTCGGTCACACCAATGTGATGAAGGAAGAGGGTCGGCCGTAACCTCCCCGCCCCGGGAACCTTCAGGTGGCAGAACTCTACGGGCCTGTGGGCGCGGCGGGCAACGCCTCTTCTGCGGGTCGGGGCACGCGCGGCCGATCGGCAACGTGTAGGTTCGCCAAACCGCACTGCCACGATCAACCGACGCGGCGAAACCGGAGAATATGGTCCGCCTGACAGGCCGTGACCAAGCTCAGCGCCGGAGCGATCTGGTCTTCGGTGAACCGCGACTTGCTCAGCCTCGGTCGGTACGCCGATCGAGCCCGCTCCACCGCCGCCCGCTTCCGAGGCGCGCTTACCATCTTCTTTTCTAGCGCCTCGTTCAGGGTGGGAGATCCGCCACGACCTGCCGAGCTTCCGGTTCTCCTCCGGAACTGCCTCAGCTCCAGGAGCTCCGCGCCCTTTCTCACCAACCAGGCGGAGGGCGGTGGCCTTTCTACATCAAGCCACCCGCGTCTCGCGGAACGGAGTTACACAAAACTTCGGGCTCAACTGCTGGCCCGTGTGGTGCGACGGCCGACCCTTCACGTCCCGCAAAGCTGCCGCCTGAGAAAGGAGACCCCTCACCGAACGCCCCACGAGCTGCTCGGAGACGACAGGACGACGGCGCACCGGTCAGGACCGGCGCGGGGTCGAGCCGATAACAGGTGTGGCTCTCAGAAGCCGTGCAGTCGATGGGCTCCCCGCGCGCGACTTTCCATCGTGGCCAAGGCTATAGACGCCCACAGAAAGGCCGGAGATACGACCGCAGTCGACCACCCCTCGTCCGCGTCACCCGTGCAGCCAACCACGGCGCCCTGGCGCCGACCGGGGGAGTCCAGATACGCTTGTTTTAGACGACAGTCGCGCGCGAATTGCCGGCCGGGTCGTCGCTCGTCGGCACCCACTACTACTGTACTTCCCGCGTATTGGTTGGCTCCGGAAAGCGAGACCACCATTCTGCCGGCGGCTCGGTCATGTGCGCCGCAGCATTGAACGGATAGACGCCGAGCGAGTCGAGCAGTTGAAACCGCAGGGTGGGAGTGGCACCCTGTCTGATCACGGGACCCTCTGGACGGTTGATGCCGTCCGGTCGCCAGAGGTCACGTCGGCCCGAACTCCGAGATCTCCACTGCTCCTTATTGAACACCACATCGTACGCTGCCTGTTCGACGCGAGGTAGCAGATGTCTGACGTCGGCTTCGACCAAGAACTCAGGTCGTCGGTCAGCATGCACGAGGGGATGCCGGACGTCGATGATCCACCCTTCGACCTCCGGTTGATCGTACCGGTACGGTCCTGAGACCAAGAAGGTGGAAAGCGGGCCTATCAGGGCCTGCGTAGCGGCGGCGAAGGCCCTCTCAAAAAGTCGGATGAACTCCTTGAAGCGACCGGACGCGTGCGAGTGCGCCAACGCCTCGGCTAGCAGAGCAAGACCATCCGGGCGGTCCCGAAGATCATCGAACATCTCTAGTGCGTCACATCGTGGCACGACGTGCGTGGTCATGTTCATCGTTGTCGGAAACGCGAATGAATCACGCTCGTCCAACCACTCTCGCTCGGCGTCAGATTCCGCCACAAGGGCGACCGGCGGATCTGCTGAGGACACAATGCGTCTTGCCCGCTCCGCGACGGCCAAGCAGTTGGCTGTGAGCTCGATTGCTGACTCCAACTCTCGACAGTCTTCGGGAACGACCACTTGGTTCTGCTCGTTGACGTCCGGCAAACCGTCCAACTCCAGCTCAGCCGCCACCAAGAGGGTCGCTCCACCGTCCCTTTCGATGAACCCGAGCGTGTCGACCGTGACACGACCGACCCGTGCTTCCCACGCTCGATACTTCTCCACCACCGACGGGAGGTTTATTGTGGCCACTCGGACCAGTCTCACGCGAGTCTCCTACAACGGGTTACTCACGGACTCCGCTTGAATGCGACCGTCGTCTAACTCCTTCTTGGTCAAGGAAGGGTGCGGCAATGATGCGTCTGCGAATGCATCCTCGGCAATGGGGTCCTGAGACCTCCCGCGCGCGGACGGGCTCCGTCGGTTGCGCAGCCACGGCATTCTTGTGCGCTAGGTAACGTATCGCTCCTTCACCCTTCGGTCCCTCGTGGCGAACGGCCCGGTACCGTTGTCGTGGACCTCGACCTCGATCGCCTCCGGCCCAAACAGCTTCGAGACCTCCCGGAAGTCCTGATTCACATCCTTGAGACGATCATAGAGCAGGCGTCTCAACTCAGAATCGCCGGTGGACGATGTCGATTGGCTGCCAGGAGCTCCGACCGGCTCCCCCTCCGGCGCCCGCTCCAACCCGATCACCAGCCGCTTCTCCAGGTCCTCCGTCTCCCTCACCGAGAGCCGGAAGCTCGAGAACATCCCAGCGATCTCCGGGGTCTCGTGGAGGATCGTCTCCATGTCCGTCGTGAACACCTTCGCCCCGTAGAACGGGACGCTCAGGTCGTTCCGACCGAACACATACAGGAACGGGAACGCCGGCCGGACGTCGGCCAGCGACTCGATCGAAACGCCACGCTCCGCCAGCACCGACGCCACGTGGCGGTACGTGATCCCGCCGCCCAGGTCCTTGATGTTGTAGCGGATCCTGGGCGCCACGCTCGTCCGGCGAAGCACGGTGACGACTAGCTCCCCCTCGGCCTCCGTCGACTCGACGTGGTAGTCGAAGGGGTTGTACTGGAAGATCATCGGCGGCTGCTCGCGGCCGAACAGGGTCCGGCAGAGCTCGGGGCCGGCCGCGCACGCCTTCCTCAGGGCGATCGAGAGCTCGGTCTCGGCGGCCAGGTTGATCTCGAGATCTGACGCGCCGTACGAGGAGACGACGGTGCCGAACGTCTGCTCGAAGTGGGCGCGCAGCCCCTCCGAGCACCCCTCTCCCCCGGTGATCAGGTGGAGGTCGTAGGCGCTCAGGTCGAGCCCGGTCGTGTCGAGCCAGTCCTTGATGAACGGCGGGTAGCCGGCGAGGACGTAGCCGTAGCCGGGGCCGAACAGTTCGAGCGTGTTCTCGAGCTTCGCCTTGTCGGGGCCGATGGACTTGAGGATGGCGACGTCCACGATCGCCATCGACACGTTCATCCCGGTCGCCCACGGCCCGAGCGCGAAGCAGTTGAGGAACAGCAGCGGCCGGTCGCCGAACCGCATCCGGTAGGCATGGTGGAGGAGCCGCCGGGTCGAGGCGCGCTCCTCGGAGCCGCGCACCCAGTTGTTGGGGACTCCGCTCGATCCCGATGATTCGTCGATGACGACGCCCTTCGGCGGGATCCGGCCGCCGTGACAGCGCGCCTCGATCGAGTACTTCTTGACGTAGTTCTCCTTGGTGGTGATCGGGATGCTGCCGAAGTCGGCGGTGCTCGTGACCTCGGGGGCGCCCTCTACGGCCAGGAACTCGCGGTACGCGGGGCAGTGCCGCTTCGCGTGCAGGTAGACCCCGAGCGCGCGGGCGCGTCCCATGGCCTCGATCGCGGGCTGGAGCGCGGGGTGCGCCCACAGGCCGTAGATCTTCGGGCTCCGGAGCCCCGGAAGCCGGAACAGCTTGAGCGCCGCCTCGAACGCGCGGACGAAGCCGAGCGGGACGCCCACCCGCGAGCCCTCAGCCAACCATCACCTCCTCGAGCGCCAACCGTTCGCTTCGCGGCGGCTCGGCGGTCCGGCCGACGCGGAACACGATCCACGGATCCGAGATCCCGGTTCGCGTGCGGAGGGCCAGGTTCGCCTCCCGGTTCGTGATCAGGTTGCCGAACGGGTGGATGCGCAGTCCATGGCGCTCGAGACCCAGCCACAGACGCATCAGGCAGGTCCCGGCCTGGACGGCCGCGTCGGCGCTCCAGAACGGACCGTCGAGGATCATGAGCCGCGGGACGGCTCCCAGCCGGCGGCCGTAGAGGGCGCGGACGATCGCCCCGACGACGGGCCACCGCGCGAGACCGGCGAACCTCGGCAGCATCCTGAGCTCGCGGGGCGGCATGTTCATGCAGCGCGCCGAGAGACCGTCGCGGGTCTCCCGCTCATGCCGCGGGCCGTAGCGGAACCAGCTCGCGATCTCGTCGCGATAGGCGGGCGTCGTGAGATCGTCGGTCACGGCGTCGAGGTTCAAGCGCATCAAGTTCGCGACGGTTTCGGGGTCCTCGATGAGGTGGAGAGTGTAGCCGAGTGGCGTCGCTAGCGCCTCGAGCCCCGCGAGCGCCTCGGGCGGGAGGGGCTCGTCGGTGGGGGCCAGCCGCGAGGTGCGACGGGAGAGGAAAACGGCGTCGTCGAACCGGGGCTCGAGGACCGGGCCGGCCGTGAGCTCGAGCGTCGCGTAGCGGACGAGGCCCTCTCCCTCGCCCTCGCGTGTCGCGGCCCGGCGGACGGCCTCCGGCTCCGCGTCGTGGATCGCCACCCCGCGTCCCCGGTTCGCGGCCAGAATCCGAAGCGCCTCCACGTACATGGCGATCGCCGCGAGGACGAAGCAGCCGGAGATGTCCTCGTCCGGGAGCGCACGGGCCGGGTCGAGCAGCACCTCGATCCGACGGTCGTCCACCCGCCGGACCTTCCACGGCTGCGTGTTGTGCGGAGACGGCGTCCACCGGGCGAGCTGGAGGATCTCCGGCCAGGGAGGCTCCAAGGGTCCATTCCTCCGGTCTGGTGAATCGGGCTGAGGGAGAATCCTACGCCTTCGGGTACCTCGACCCGAACTCGAATCCTCCCGGATCCTGAACCAAGCTGCCATGATAGGTCGTAGTGGAACCTGAAGACCGTAGTCGAGCGATGGCGGAAGGCAATCGGATGAAGCACCGCAGTGGATCACACTCCCTCTTCGCGACCCTGGCCCTGGTCGTCGCGACGGGACCGGCCGCGGCCAGTCAGGGCCTCGAGAGCTTGGACGGCTCCTACGAGCTGGAGACGGGGGAGGTCGTCACCGGCGGCTACATGGTCGAAGGAGAGGGCTTCTGGGTCTTTGCGGACCCGTGGGGCCTCGACCGGTTCGGGATCTTCGAGCGGGACGGCGAGGAGCTGCGCTCGACGTTCCCCCCCGACGGAGCGGTCCGGGTCGACTTCGAGCGGGCGCCCGACGGAAGCTACGACCGGCTCATCTGGCGAGAGGGCGGTCTCGAGCTGCGGGGCCGGCGGGTGTACCCGCACGACTCCCGGCCGGTGCAGTTCTCATCCGCCGATGGGACGCCGATCCACGGCCGTCTGCTGATTCCGCGCTGCGGAGGGCCGCACCCGGGGATCGTGATGGTACACGGCTCGGGTCCGGCGAACCGATATGGCGGCGTTTTCCACACCTTCCTCCTCCAGCGTGGCGTCGCCGTGCTCGCCTACGACAAGCGGGGCTACACGTCCGATTCGGAGGCGTGGCGGGAGCCCGACCTGGCCGACATGTCGGCGGACGCCGCCGCGGGCGTCGAATATCTGGCACGGCTCCCCGAGATCGCCGGCGACCGGGTCGGTCTCTGGGGAAGCAGCCAGGGCGGCTGGACGGTGCCACCCGCCGCGCTCGCCGCGCCACATACCGCGTACATGATCCTGCGGGCCGGCGCCGCCCTTACCGAGGCCGAGACGTCGCTTCACGAGGTTCGCCAGGAGCTGCGGGCGGAGGGGGTCCGCGGCCTCGACCTCGACTACGCGATGTCTCTGCGCCGCGAAGTCTACGAGCTGGCGATGGAGGGCGCCCCGATCGTCGCCGCGGATGCGGTATCCGAGCCCTACCTCGACGAGGTCTGGTACCGGACGGCCTTCGGCGAGGGAACCATCAGCACGATCTGGTCCGACCACTGGTGGGGCTGGGCGCAGCGTAACCTGGCGGTCGAGTCGGCCTCCTCGGTGGCGGAGTTCGACGGCCCGGTCTTGTGGTTCCTCGGCGAGCGCGATGAGGCCGTGCCGTACGTGGCGACGCGGGCGGCGCTCGAGCGGGCGTTCGCCAGAGCGCCGGGCGACGACCACGAACTCGTCGTGGTCGAGGACGCGCCGCATTCGTTCATGATTCCCGGCGACGGGGAACCACCCCGCTACGCGGAGGGGGTATTCGCCGGGATGGCCGACTGGTTGGAGGCGCGCGGTTTCACGGACCCGTCCTGTTGGGGCGGATGAGGCGCCCGTTCCACAACCGTCAGGCCCGGGCCGACGGTTCCCGAGCCGGTTGGGCGAAGGCCGGGCAGTAGCCGTTCGGCCACAGCCGAGGGTCGCGCCGGCTTCATCGCCCGGCTCCGTGAGCGCCGCACCCGTCGCCCCCGCGCGGCCGGTCCGTGTCACATGTTCTCGATCATCGCCTGGCCGAACTCGCTCGTCTTGAGCAGAATCGCGTCGTCCATCAAACGCTCGAAGTCGTAGGTCACGCGCCCCTGTGCGATGGTCTTCCCGAGCGATTCGACGAT